>Ga0207646_10001346_pt1 | contig 30514 bp, 25 predicted proteins | sample KBSK5502metaG_FD_184343 | JGI IMG/M metagenome (GOLD analysis project Ga0207646, IMG submission 184343) | Corn, switchgrass and miscanthus rhizosphere microbial communities from Kellogg Biological Station, Michigan, USA - KBS K5-50-2 metaG... | ecosystem: Host-associated > Plants > Roots >... | reverse complement strand
GCTCCGCCGTCACCGGCCGCTGCGCGAGCGCCGTCACGACGAGCGACAGGCCCAGCGCGGCCACGTCGGCCAGCATGTGGCCCGCGTCGGCGAGCAGGGCCAGCGAGTGGGCGGCCCACCCGCCCACGGCCTCGGCAACCATCACCGCGGCCGTGATCGCCAGCACGATCTTCATCCGCCGCCGACTCTCCTCGCGGAGCGGAGCTCGATGCGTGCATTGGACTTCCAGCGGTACCGTCGCGCTCATCCGTCCTCCTTCCCTCGTCCCTCTTCCTCAAAATACCGGGCCGTTCCGCCGCCGGGCAACACGCTCTATGTTCCCGCCTCTATGCCCGGCCCCGCCTCGGAATCGCTCGGCCTCCGCCTCCTGGCGGTGCTGGCGCTGGTGTTGGCCAACGCGTTCTTCGTGGCAGCGGAGTTCGCGCTGGTCGCCGCCCGCCGCACGCGCATCGAGGCGCTGGTCCGGCGCGGCGATCGGAAGGCGAGGAGGGTCCAGGCGGCCTTGCAGGACCTGTACCGGCAACTGTCCGCGGCACAGCTCGGCATCACCGTCGCCTCGATCCTGCTGGGCTACGTCGCCGAGGATACCGTGGCGCGGCTGTTCCGCGACTGGTTCGCAACGTTGCCGGCCGCCCTCGAGTTCCTCGCCCGCGGCGGCGTCGCATCCACGGTCGCGGTGGCGCTCGTCTCGTTCCTTCACGTCGTCTTCGGCGAGCAGGCACCCAAGGCGTGGGCCATCACCCATCCCGAACGCACCAGTCGGTGGATCGCCGGGCCGCTCATCTTCTTCTCGTGGATCACCCGGCCCTTCACGGATCTCCTCAACTGGAGCGCCGGCCGCGTGGTGCGGCTGCTGGGGCTGAAGGGCACCAGCGCCGAGCTTGAAGCGATCCACTCCCCCGAGGAGCTTCGCATGCTGGTCGAGCAGAGTCGCCAGCGGGGCAAACTCGACGCCGACGACGCCCGCTTGCTGCAGGGGGTGTTCGAGTTCAGCGAGAAGACAGCCCGCGAAGTCATGACGCCACGCACCCAGATGGTGGCCCTGCCGGCCGACCTGACCCTCGAGGAAGCCGCCGATCAGGTGGCCGTCGCCGGGCGGTCGCGCTATCCCGTGTACGGGGAGTCGCTCGACGACATCCTCGGCATCGTGCACGCCAAGGACATCCTCGCCGGCCTCCGCTCGGCCAAAGGAGGCAGCCTGCGCGCGGTGCTCCGCCCCGCCGTGTTCGTTCCGGGCACGCGTGAGGTCGAGGACGTGCTCGCCGACATGAAACGTCAGAAGATCCACCTCGCGATCGTGCTGGACGAGTTCGGCGGCACGGCGGGTCTCGTCACGATGGAAGATCTGCTGGAGGAGATCGTCGGCCAGATCTACGACGAATACGATCGGCCCTCCGGCGAGCTGCGCGCCGCCCCCGCCGGCGTGGCACCCACCATCGCCGGCTCGGTCCCGATCCGCGAGGTCAACAGCGCGTTCGGGCTGGAGCTCGGCGAGCAGGACTACACGACCATCGGGGGCTTCCTGTTCGGGGCCATCGGCCGCCTTCCCCGGCCGGGCGACCAGGTGGCGGTGAAGGGCGCCGTGTTCGAAATCGTGGAGGTCGAGGGGCGCCGCGTCGGCACGGTGCGGGTGCTGCGGCGCGCACCGGGTGCGGAAGCCTAGCGGGCCGCGCGTCGCGCCAGCTCGACTCCCAGCTCCAGCGCAGCCCGCATCGACCCGGCGTCGGCGACACCCTGGCCCGCGATGTCGAGGGCCGTGCCGTGGTCCGGCGCGACGCGCGGGAACGGCAGGCCGAGCGTCACGTTCACACCCGTGCCGAATCCCGCGACCTTCACGGCCGTCATCCCCACGTCATGATACGGCGCGAGCACGGCGTCGAACTCACCCCTGAGGGCCCGCACGAACACGGTGTCCGCCGGCAGCGGCCCAGCGGCGGCGAGCGTCTGGGCCGCGGGCTCGAGCACACGTGCGTCCTCGTCGCCGAACAGGCCGGACTCGCCTGCATGGGGATTGAGGGCGCAAACGGCGAGGCGGGGGGCCGCGATGCCCCACCAGTCGCGCAGCGCGCGCTCAGTGATCCGCCCGCAGCGCACCACGCGATCGGTGGTCACCTGCGTCGGTACGTCCTTGAGGGCGATGTGCGTCGTGACGAGCACCACGCGCAGGCCGGCGGCGGCGAGCATCATCGCGACGTCCACATCGCCGGCGAGGTGGGACAGCAGCTCGGTCAGACCGGGATAGCGGAATCCGGCGAGGTGCAGGGCGTGCTTGTGTACCGGGCCGGTCACGATGCCGTCTACCTCACCCGCGAGGGCGAGTCGAACGGCCTCTTCCACCGCCTGGCCGGCGATCCGGCCGGCGTCCTCGGGTGACGCTCCCCGCTCCTCGCTCCCGAGAAACGTGAGATCCGCATCCAGGGAACCGCGGGCGACCGCCTTCGCCACTACTTCCGGCCCGATCCCCCGCGGATCGCCGAGCGTGACCGCGAGTCGGGGACGGCGGCTAGAAACGGACGTCGACGTACGTGGTGCGACGCAGCAAGTCGAGATGGTGCTTGATGGCGAGCTGCTGGCCCAGCCCGTCGCGGATGCGATCCTTCACTTCGTCGAACCCCAGCTCGCCTTCGGGAAGGCGCTTCATCAGCTCGAACACCACGAACCTCGGCCGGACCGTGCCGATGCCGACTTCAAACACCGGCTTCAACCCGGGGATGGTGTCATGCCCAATCGTCTTTTCGTAATCGGGCGGGAGCTGGGAGATGGGAAGGGCGTCGGCCAGCTTCGGCTCGCTCGGGTCGGCGTAGCGCCGGGCCAGCGAGTCGAACGAGGCTCCGTGGGCGAGCGCGTCGTGCACCGAATCGGCCTGTCGCTGGCCAATCGCGACCTGCGCCGCGGAGATGGCGGGCTGGATCAGGATGTGCCGCGCCATGATCTCCGCCGGCTGCGCGCGCTCCACCTGGATGATGTGGAAGCCGAACTCGGTGCGCACGACGTCGGAGATCGTCCCCGGCCGAAGCCGAAACGCGACGTCCTCGAACTCCTTGACCATCACGCCGCGGCGGAACCAGCCCAGCGCGCCGCCCTGCTCCCGAGAGACACTGTCCGCCGAGTACTTCTTCGCGACGTCGGCAAAGGCGGTCCCGCCACTCTGCCGCAGCGCCACCACGAGGGACTCCGCCAGCTGCAGCGCGCGGGCGCTCGCCGCCGAGTCCGGTTTCGGCACGATCACGATCTGGCGGAACGAGATGGCCGCCGGTCGTTTGGGCTGCTGCGCGCGGTTCGACTCCCAGAACGCCCGCATCTCGGCGTCCGACGGCGGAATCGGCCGCAGCTTCCCCTTCTGCTTCAGCCCCTCGATCAGCCGCTGCTGCAGGATCGCGCGACGCTGCTGGTCGGCGAGCCAACGGCGCCATTCCTCCTCGGACACGAACCCGGCCGCTCGCAGCTGCGTCTGGAACTCCGGGGTCGATGCGAATTGCTTGCGTACGTTTTGAACAGTCTGCTCGACCGCGTCCTGCACTTCCTGGTCCGTCACCTTGATGGTGGTGTCCCGCTCCGCCTGTTGCACCAGCAGCTCCTCGTCCACCATCTGCGAGAGGATCTGGTGCCGCGCGGCGTCCCGCCCCGCGGAGTCCTCCGGGACCTTGACGCCCTGCGATTGCGCCAGGACGAGCTGCTCTTCCACCTGCGACGCGAGGATCGGCTTCGTGCCGACGACCGCCACGATGCGGTCCACCGGGCGGTCGGTCGCCGCCCGGCCCTGCGCCGCCACGCGCGGCGCCGAGGGAGACAGGGCGGCAAGCGCCGCCACCAGGAGGGTCAGGACGCGCGCGCGCATGTCAACGCGGCGCCCGCCGGCCGCCGCTCTCCGCCGCGACGGGCGGCGGGCCAGGCGCCCGTTTCAGACCCGTGGGTGGGGCTGCCCGCGCCGTCGTGTCCGCGGCCCGGATGGCCTGCGCGCTCTCCACCGCGCGCGCGATTCCCGCCTCGTTCACCGACCAGGGCTGCCCCTGGCGCAGCGCGCTGGCCAGGAACGGCGGGACGGGGAAGAACGGCGCGCTGCCTTGGGTGACCGCCTGGTCGACGTACCGGTCGACGTGCACCATGGCCAGCTGCACGCGCGCGGCGGGGGTCGCCGCGGAGTCGTTGAGCAGCTGGGGCGACACACCGAGCAGGCCCTCCAGCCGCGCCACGGACGAGTCGTGCTCGGCGCGCAGCTGCCGCCAGTCGCCCGGGTTGAGCTGCACGCCGGCCCTGTCCACCTCGGTCAGCAGCATTTCGCGCTGCGCCAGCACCTTGAGAAACTGGTTCAGCTGGGCGTCGCTCGCCGTGGCGATCCCACGCACGTCGTTCGGATCGAGCGCCAGGAGCCACCGCGCCAGGTCCTTCACATGGAACGTGCCTCCTTTGTACGTGGCCAGCGTCCGGGTGTCGCTCCGGGCGGACACGATCTGCGGCACCGCCTGGCGTACCAGCGCGGGCGCGCCGGACACGATCTTGAATTGTCGCTGTTTCGCGAGGCTGTCCAGGTACAAGGAGTCGAGCCGGGCGGAGCGCGAGTTCTCGAGATCGGCGCGGAAGGAGTCCCGCACCTCGGCGAGCGGCGGCCGGCGAATGATGTGGAAGCCGAACGGCGTTCGGACCACGGCGGTCATCGCGCCCGGCGGGAGCGTCCACGCGGCACTGTCGAACGCCGGGACGAACTGCCCACGCGCCGTCGCCGGCAGATACCCTCCCTTTGTCTTTGATCCCGGGTCCTCCGAGTAGCGACGGGCCAGCTCCGCGAAGTTGAACCCACGCTTCGCCGCGGCCTGCATCAGGATCGCGGTGGCCTGCTTCTCCTTTTGCTGCTCCACCATCGGCACGGCGCTCTGCGGGATCCGGATGAGGATGTGCTGGAACAGCCGCACGGTGCCTGCCTGGAACGCCGAATCCGCCTGGACGGGCGTGAGCTTGCCGCGCGTCGCGACCACCTGGGCGTGATAGCGCTCCCATTTGAGCTGCGCGGCTACCGGCCACTGCGACGCGAGCACCAGCGCCGAATCGTGCAGGTCGCGCCCCCGACCCAGCTCCGCCGCGAACACCGCGTAGTCCAGGTAGACGTTCGCCACGCCGGTGAGGACATCGGGCCGGATGGGTATCCGCTGCGCGTGTCCGACCACCTGCGCCAGCCGGTCGACCGTCAGGATCTGGCCGGCGGCCGTGCCGGCGACCTGCGCGTGCGCCGAAAACGCGTCCCGCAAGGCGGAACACCCCGCCAGTGGGAGCAGCGTGACGATCAGACCCAGGCGTACCATCCCAACTCGTACCATGCCAACTCCTTAAAGGTGAGCGTCCGCGAGAACCGCGGTGAGAGCTCGGACGAGCCCCGACCCGATAGGCTCTCCGCCGAGCCGGCGGAGTCGCAGGGACAGCGGCGCCGCCCGCCGGACCTCGGCCTCGAACTGCACCGCATCGAGCGCCGCCGTCAGGCCGGCCAGCCGCGGGCTCGCGTCCCGCGCAAACGTGAGGCGCGCCTCGTCGCCCTTCACCAGGACCATCTCCAGTCCGACGCCGGCGCCGAGTGCGCGGAGCTCGGATACAAGGAGCAGGCGTTGCGCGTCGTCGGGGAGCGGCCCGAAACGATCACGCAATTCCTCGCGCACCGCCTGAATCTCGCTTGCCGCCTCGGCCCGCGCCAGCCGCCGATACAAGTCGAGCTTCACCGCTTCATCCGGCACGTAGGCGTCGGAGAGGTGCGCCGGCAGATCCAGGATCACCTCGGGGGGCACGCGCCTCCGCTGTCCCTCATCCCCCTTCCCCGATTTGAGCGCTTCAACGGTTTCCTGGAGCCAGCGGAGGTAGGTATCGAATCCGACCGCCTGCGCGTGGCCCGACTGCGCACCGCCGAGCAGGTTACCGGCACCGCGCAGCTCGAGATCGCGCAACGCGATCCGGTAGCCCGAGCCGAGATCGGTGTGATGCTCCAGCACGCGGAGCCGCTCTTCCGCCTCGGCGTCGACGAGATCGGGCACGAGCAAATAGCAGTACGCGCGCCGGTGGCTCCGCCCGACGCGCCCGCGCAGCTGGTACAGCTGCGCCAGGCCGAGCTGGTCCGCGCGGTTCACGATCATTGTGTTCGCGTTCGGCACGTCGAGCCCGGACTCGACGATCATCGTGGACACGAGAACGTCCACCTCGCCCCGGACGAACCGGGCCATCACGGCATCGAGCTCGGCTTCCTTCAACTTCCCGTGCGCCACCGCGATCCGCGCCCGTGGCGGAGCGAGCGCCCGCACGCGCTCCGCGATCGTGGCGATCGTCTCGATGCGATTGTGCACGAAGTACACCTGCCCCGCGCGATCCAGCTCCCGGGCCACTGCCTCCTCGATCAATCCGTCATCCCACGGCTCGATGAACGTGAGCACCGGCGAGCGGTCCTTGGGCGGCGTCTCGAGCAGCGTGAGATCCCGTAATCCGGCCAGTGACAGGTGCAGCGTCCGGGGAATGGGTGTCGCGGTGAGTGTCAGGACGTCCACGGCGAGCTTAAGCGCCTTGAGCCGCTCCTTGTGCCGCACGCCGAAGCGATGCTCTTCGTCGACGATGAGGAGCCCGAGATCGTGGAACCCCACGTCGCGCGACAGTAGGCGATGCGTCCCGATCACGACGTCCACTTCCCCAGTCTCGAGCTTGCGCGTCACCAGCTTCGTGTCCTTCGGGCCGCGGAACCGCGACAGCACCTCGATCCGGACGGGATAGTCGGCGAGCCGCTCGCGGAAGGTGCGCCCGTGTTGCTCGGCGAGAATCGTGGTGGGGACCAGGACTGCGACCTGCTTGCCCGCCTGCACGGCTTTGAAGGCGGCGCGCAGTGCGACCTCGGTCTTGCCGTACCCCACATCACCTACCAGCAGCCGGTCCATCGGTCGGGCGCGCTCCATGTCCCGCTTCACTTCCTCGGAGGCCCGCCGCTGGTCCGGCGTATCCTCGTACAGGAAGGCCGACTCGAGCTCGCGCTGCCACGGGGTGTCGGGAGGAAATGCGAATCCGGCGGCGAGCTGCCGCCGGGCGTACAGGTCGAGCAGCTCGACCGCCATCTGGCGGATCGCCGCGCGCGTCTTGTCCCGCTGCCGCTGCCACGTCGTCGTACCGAGCCGGTGCAGTCGGGGCGGCGGCGCGTCGCCGTCGGCGGCCGTCCGGTACGGCTCGAGCTGATCCAGCCGGTAGAGCGGCACGTTCAGCCGCGACCCGCCCTCGTACTCTACGACGGCCACCTCGAGGGTCCCGCCCTCCGCTCCGACCGGGATCATCTGGATCCCGCGGTAGATCCCGATGCCGTGCTCCAGATGGACCACGTAGTCGCCGGCCTTGAGCGCCCGCGTTGCCGCGGTGGCCGTCGCTTCGCGATACCGGCGCGGCCGCCGCAGCCGGCGGGCCCGGCGGAAGATCTCGTGGTCGGTGAGCACGCGCAGCCCGGGTAGCACGAATCCGCCGTCCAACGCCCCCACCGCGAGCGTCGCGCGGTTGCCGCCCAAGAGCTCCTCCAGTCGCTCGAGCTGGCCTTCGTTGTCACACAGGATGACGGTCGCCGGCTCGGTCGCGACGATCTGGCGCAGCCGCTTGATGTCGCGGTCGATCGGCTCGGGGGGCGCGATCGGGAACCGGACCGCGGCCTCGGCGGGATCGAGCGCGATCCGCGGGAACCGGGCGAGCTGCCCTCGCCACGCCGCCGGATCGACGAACAGCGCCTCCCGGGCCGGCGCCTCCTCGCCCAGCCGCCGCGCGACCTCCAGATGGTGGGCCGCCTCGGCCCACGCGTGATCCACTTCCTGCCCCAGCGCGGACTCCTCCTCCAGTACGATCAGCGCGTCGCTGGGCAAGAGATCCAGCAACGATTGCCGTTGGGGTTGCAGGGGCGCAGCATGCTGCGCCCCTACCCCACCCGTCTCCCGTCCTTCCGTTCTCACAGGGAGAATCGTCACCCGCTCGATCGCCTCGCCGGAACGCTGCGAGTCGAGATCGAATGTGCGCAGCGACTCGATGTCGTCTCCCCACCACTCGAGGCGCCCCGGAGCCGCCATCCCAAACCCATACACGTCCAGGATCCCGCCGCGCACGCTGAACTGCGCTACTTCAGTGACGGTCGGGACGCGAACGTAGCCCATGGCCTCGAGTCGCTCGACCGTCTCGCGCAGGGTACCGTTCCCCGCTCCCTGCTCCCCCTTCGCCAAGACGAGGCGCATGGACTGGAGCGTCCCGGGCACCCCCGTGCGCTCGGCGGCAGCGCGTGCGGTCGTGACCAGCACGCGGACCTGCCCCGATAGCAGCAGCTCCAGCGTCTCCACCCGCTCGCCGGCGATCTCGAAGTGCGGCTCCTCGGCGCCCAGCGCCTCGCGTTGCGGATACAACGCGACCGCGGTCCCCGTCAGGGTTCGCAAATCCGCGAGCCACCGCTCCGCATCGGTCGGCGTGGGGGTGATCACGACAAAAACGCGCTGTGCGAGTCGCCGCGCGAGGGCGGCGAGCAGCACGGCGGGACTCGAGCCGGGGAGGCCCGCAACGCCCTGTCGGGCGCCGGGCGCGGGCAACCCCTCCGCCAGCGCCCGCGTCGCCGGGAGCGCGTCCAACCGGTCGATCACGAAGTCGAGCGGCATCAGCGGGTGCGCGTCGCGACCCCCAGCTCCCCGAGCGCGAGCAGCAGCGCCAGCACCAGCAGCAGGCCACTACCATCGCGGCGCCCGGCTCCTGCGAACCCGGCCGCCATGAAGGCCGCGCCGTCGAGCACGTCCGCGCCCAACACCTCGCGTACCAGCGCCGGCGACGCCGGCGTGAGATCCGATTCCCGCGGGTCGAGCCCGGAGATGATCGCGCCGATCGTATCGGCGCCGCGCGTCCGGAACTCCACACGCGGGGCGCCTTCGACCTCGGTGACGGGTGCCTCTCCCCGGGCTAGGCGGTTCACTAGCGCGTCGACGAATGGGACGAATGCGGGTGCCGCTGGCAGCGCGGTCCAGGCCGTGTCGAGCCGGCTCCCGAGTAGCAGCACGCTGCCGTCCCGCACCAGCCACGGCTCTCCGTTCACTGTCGCGAGCACGGTGGGGTCGTTACCCGTTCCCCGTCCAGCGTCCCCGGTCACGACTTCGATCCGGTACCTCCGCGTCACCTGCAGCCCGGCAACCGCCGGTACGGCGGCCCCCGCGATCGGGCCCGGCGTGCCCGCCGACCCGAAGCGCCACCGCCCACCCTGCGCTGCGAGCGCGCGATTCGCCTGGCCGATCAGCGCCGGCTCCGCGGGCGGGACCACGACGCTCACGAGCGTTCCCGCCTCCGGTCGATCTCCGATCGCGACCTCGGTTCCTCGCCGCACGCGTTGCGCCTCCTCCAGTACGGCCAGCGCTGCGGCCACGAACGGACCTCCCCCCGTGCTCGGGAGCGCCGTGACTCGGGCCGGCGCGGCGACCCGCCACACCAGGAAGCGTCGATCGTCGGCCCGCAGCTCGTCGGCGTCGAGGACCGCTTCGCCCACCCACCAGCCCGGTCCGAGCGGCGGCAGCGTGATCGATGCCGTCGATCCGGGTGCGACCAGGGCGCGGCCGACCTCCCGGCCGCGGATGCGGAGCGTCAGCGGCGCGGCGCCTCCTGCTCCCGCGCCTGGAGTCCCGACGATGTCCACCGCCACAGCGCCGTCGGTCACCCGCACGGCACCCACACCGCGGTTCGCCGACGCCCGGCTCGGGGGCGCGAGGGCGAGCACTCGCACGCCCCGCAGGGCCCCTGCCCGGCCGGCGCCGAGCGCCGTGCGCTGCAGGTCACTCACCACGTGTACCTCGCGCGCCGGGAGCGGCTCGGCGTCGACCAGCCGGGTCGCTGCTCGGACGGCGGCGGTGAGGTCCAAGCGGCGAGCCGACACGCCGGCGCTATCCACGGTCGCCAGGAGCGCATCCGGCGTCCCCGCCCGCGCCACGCCATCGGCAAGCACGAGCCACAGGCGATCCGACGCCGTCGCGCGGGCCAGCGAGCCTCGCGCCATGGCTTTCAGGCGCTCGAGCGCGGGACGTCCGTCCACCACGAGCCCGGACGACACCGAATTGTCGAGGATCACGGCGACCGCGGTGGGCTCATGCAGCGACCCGCCGCTCGCCTGCGTGGGGAAGAGCGGCCGCGCCGCGGCCAGGACGATGAGCACGATCAACGCCGTCCGCAGAATCAAGAGCAGCAGGTGTCGCAGCTTCAAACGCCGTGCGTTTTGCCGCTCCGCCTCGCTCAGATAACGGAGCGGCGGAAAATCGGCTTCCGGTGGCACCCGACGTTCGAGCAAGTGGAGTAAGGCGGGGATCACCGCGGCGGCGAGCCCCAGCAGCGCCAACGGATGCAGGAACGTCACGCGAGCAGCCGCAAAGCCATGCCGAACGGCATGTCGGTCAGGATGTGGTGGTACGTGATGCCGTGCCGCCGGCACGCCGTGCGCCATGCGTCGACCTCCCGACGCACCGTTGCCTGGTAGGCCCGCGCCAGCTCGCGCGGCCGAACCACCACGGTCGCCGCGGATTCGGGATCGCGGTACCGCACCTCGGGCGGACCGGACAGCTCGGCCTCCGCCGGATCCATCAGATGCAGCACGATCACTTGATGGCCACGGTGACGCAGGTAGCGCAGGGCGGTGAGAGCCAGCTCACGGTCGAACAGCAGGTCGGAGACGAGCACCACGAGCCCGCGGCGGGCGAGGAGCGACGTGAGGCGCACCAGGGCGGCCTGCGCCGCCGTGCCCCGGCCGTCCGGCGTGTCGACCAGACCTCGCACCAGTCGGGCCCACTGTCCCGCCTTCACTCGCGCCGGCACCACCTCGCGCACGACTTCGTCGAACGTGATCAGCCCCGTGGCATCGCGCTGTCGCAACAAGATCAGCGCGAGCGCCGCCGCCAGCCGGTCGGCGTAGGCCCGCTTGGTGAGCCGGTTGGGCGCGCCACGCCACGCCATCGACCGGCTCGCGTCGACCAGAATCATCGCGCGCAGGTTCGTCTCCTGCTCGAACTGCTTCACGAACAGGCGGTCAGCCCGGGCGAGGATCTTCCAATCGAGGTAACGCAGCTCGTCGCCGGGTTGATACGCGCGGTGCTCCGTAAACTCGACGGAGAACCCGCGAAACGGCGAGCGGTGGATCCCGCTGAGAAAACCCTCCACGACCCCCTGCGCCACGATCTCGATCCCGCCAAAGCGAGCCACCTCGGCGGGATCTAGGAGATCGATGCGCTGAACGTCGGGCATGGGCTCGCGGAAGCTAATGAACAGCCGAATGTCCCGGGTAGAGGACAGCCCAGGGCTGGTGACAACCATCAATCGGCGGTCCAACGTCAAGCGTAATAGCCACTTACCGCCTTTGCCGCCGGGCGTCGGGTTGGCATGTAACCTGCCCCCATACGGCAGCCACGGAGGCCCCATGTCGAACACCATCTGGTTGCTCAGCCTGATAGCCGCGCAGTCCGGAAGCCCCTCGATCCGGCCCGCGTCCGTCGACTATCGCCCGCGCGTCGAAGCCTGGACCGACCGGGGCGACAGTCCCTATGCCGGCGGCCAGGGCGTTCGCGTGCATTTCCGCGCCGACCGGGACGCGTTCGTGACCATCCTGCGCGTCGACACCGACGGCCGGGTGCGCGTGCTGTTTCCGCGCGAACCGTGGGAGGACAACTTCGCCCGCGGCGGTCGCGATTACGAGGTGCAGGGTGGATACGGCCGCGATGCGTTCTACATCGATGACTATCCGGGTGTCGGATACGTGTTCGCCGTCGCCTCGGCCGACCCGTTCGTCTACGACGGCATCCAGAGTAGGGAGCACTGGGACTATCGGTCGATCGCCGACGGGCGGGTCCGCGGCGATCCGTACGTCGCCCTCACCGAGCTGGCACAGCGCATCGTGCCGGACGGCTACAACGATTGGGATTACGACATCACGCCGTACTACGTCCAACAGCACTACGACTATCCCCGCTTCCTGTGCTACGACTGCCACACGTACGTGAGCTACTCGTCCTGGAGCCCCTACGATTACACCTGTGTGCGCTTCCGGATCGTGGTCTTCGACGATCCGTACTACTACCCCTATCGGTACTACGGCGGCACGAGGGTCGTCTTCACACGCCCCTACAGGCCGGAGCCTCGCTTCATCTTCAAGGACCGACAGGCATCGGATGCCTTCATTACGCGGGTGCGCGAGCGGCCCGTGAACGACGATCGCCGGCGCGACGTCGGCGTGCGCGGTCGTGATCTGGGCGGGACGGGCGTCATCCCGCCGCCCAACATTCAGCCACCCCGGCGTCGCCCAGGCTCCGAGGACCAGGGGAACGACGATCGCGGCCGAGATCGTCGGCCCGACCAGCCCGATCATCGCGACCGGCCCGACCAGCCCGATCATCGCGACCGGCCCGACCAGCCCGACCATCGCGACCGACCCGACCAGCCCGATCATCGGGACCGGCCTGACCAACGCGATCACCGCGACCGGCCTGACCAACCCGATCACCGCGACGAGCCCGGGCGTCCCGAGCGGCGCGACCGGCCTGATCAGCCCAACCGGCCCGAGCAGCCCGTGCGGCCGCCGGCGCAGCCAGAGCGCCGAGCTGTCCCGGAAGAGCGGCGGCGCGCTGACCCGCCGCCGCCGCGCGCCGAGCCGCGACGCGAGGCTCCCCCACCGCGTAGCGAGCCGCGGGTCGAGCCGAAGCGTGAGCCCCCAAAGGAGAAGCCGCGCGCCGAACCCGAGCTCAAGCGGCGCAAGCCGTGACCGACACAGCAGCGCGAGCGCGCCCGACCGTAGTCCCCCGCGGTCGGGCGCGTTAGCTTTCGCTTCCCCCACCTCAAAGGCCTTGAAAGCGATGCGATACCGCCTGGCGCTGCTGCTCGCGGTGCTCTCCGGACCGGCCGCCGCCCAACGGCAGCAACCGGCCGCCCGCGGCGCGACGTCCATCACGATGGCGGACGTGCAGCGTCGCATTGGCATCATCGCCGACGACTCGATGCTCGGCCGTGCCACGCCGAGCCGGCAGCTCGACGCCGTGGCGGCCTATGTAGCGGGCGAGTTCCAGCGCTTCGGCCTCAAACCGGGCGGCGACAGCGGTACCTACTTCCAGCACTATCCCCTCGAGGTGCTGCGGTTCGACCCCGAGAGCTCGACCATCCGGATCACCGGCCGCACGCCCGGGATCTGGCACGCCGGCGAGGACGTGCTGCTCGTAGAGGGACAGGCGCCGTCGGGGGCCGCGGCAGTCCCGGCCGTGGTGATCACCGGTTCTGCCGACGCCGGGGGGGCGCTTGATTCCGCCGGTGTTACGGGAAAGATCGTTTTCCTGGCTTACGGGCCCGGGCTCAACGCCATCGTGCCGAAGGTCCTCCCGCTTCGACCGCTCGCCCTCCTGCTGGTGGCCGGGTTCCCTGATTCGATCTGGGCAAAACTCCCCGGTCACGAGGCGAGCGTGAGCGTACGCAATCCCAGCGCCGAGAGCGGGCCCGCAGTCCCCGCCGTGTTCGCGGTGCGAACGAAGACCGCCGGGGCGCTGTTCGCGCAGGGGGGCGTGAGCCTCGACTCGCTCCGGGCATGGGGCGACCGGCCCCTCGCGGCTCGTCAATTGACCGGCGTCACGCTGCAACTGGATGTGCGCCAGCAGGCACTCGCGCATGCGTCGGCTCCCAACACGATCGGGATTCTCGAGGGCAGCGACGCGGCGCTGAAGAAGGAATACGTCCTGTTCACTGCGCACATGGATCACATCGGCACGCCGAGCGCCGGGGAGGGCTGCGAGCCCCGCGGCGCCGACTCGATCTGCAACGGAGCCGACGACGACGGCTCGGGCACGGTGGCCGTGATCGAGCTGGCGGAGGCCTTCACCACGGCCCGTGAGCGACCCAAGCGCTCTCTGGTATTCATGACCGTGAGCGGGGAGGAGCGGGGCCTCTGGGGAAGCGCGTACTTTGCCGACCACCCCACGGTGCCGCTTGCGGACGTGATCGCCGACCTGAACATCGACATGGTCGGCCGCAATTCAAAGGACACGGTCGCCGTGATCGGTCGCGAGCACTCCAATCTTGGCGTGACGCTGGACAGCGTCGCCGCGGCACACCGCGAGCTGAACATCAAACCGGTCGGCGATCTCTGGCCGCAGGAAGGGCTCTTCTTCCGCTCGGACCACTACAACTTCGCGAAGAAGGGCGTGCCCATCCTCTTCTTCACGACCGGGTTACATCCGGATTACCACCAGGTGAGCGATTCTCCGGACAAGATCGACGCCGAAAAGGAAGCGCGCTTCGCACGACTCCTGTTCCATCTGGGGCTGGCCGTCGCGAACACGTCCCAGCGACCGCGCTGGAACCCGGACAGCTATAAGCGAATCGTGGGCGGCGGAAACTGACGGCTAGCTGACCGCGGCGAGCAGCTCGGTGTTGGTCTTGGCGCGCCGCATCAGTGCCAGGAGGGCGTCGATCGCCTTCTCGGGCGGGAGCCCGACCAGGCCCCGCCGGAGCTGCTGTTTGGCGGCCACCGTCGGAGGGTCGGCCAGCAGCTCCTCGCGTCGGGTGCCGCTCGCGGCGACATCCACCGCCGGGTAGAGGCGGCGGTCCGCCAAGGCGCGCGACAGCCGCAGCTCCGAGTTGCCGGTTCCCTTGAACTCTTCGAAAATCACGTCGTCCATCCGGCTTTCCGTTTCGATGAGCGCGGTGGCGATTACGCTGAGGGAACCCCCGTCGGGCACCGCGCGCGCGGCCCCGAACAGCCCCTTGGGCTTGGCCAGCGCGTTGGCGTCCAGACCACCCGACATGGTGCGCCCGCTTCCCCGCCCCGTCGTGTTGTGGGAGCGCGCGAGGCGCGTGAGCGAATCGAGCACGATCACGACGTCCTTGCCGAGCTCCACCTGGCGGCGCGCGTGCTCGAACACCATGTCGGCCACCGCGACATGCCGCTCGTGTGACAGGTCGAAGCTCGACGCGATCACCTCGCCCCGACCCCAGTCTATCATTTCGCTCACCTCTTCCGGCCGCTCGTCCACGAGCAGGATGAGGAGGATCGCAGAGGGATGGTTGAGGGCGACTCCCTCCGCCACGGCCTGCAACATCACTGTTTTTCCCGCCTTGGGCGGCGACACGATCAGCGCGCGCTGGCCGAAGCCCAGCGGGCAGATCAAATCGACGACGCGCTGGATCTCGGCCGTGCGCGGGCTCGAAGCCTGGGGGGTCTCGAGTCGCAGAGGACGCGATGGGTGCACGGCACCGAGCTTGGCGAAGTCGGGCCGCTCGCCCAGGTGGGCGGGCGGCAGGCCGTTGACGTTCACCACGCGCCCGTTCTCCACGGTGACGAGATCGCCGCGCCGCAGTCCGGGGAGGCGCACACCGGGATCGCCCTTGGCGGGCAAGTAGCTGTTGGCGGCGAGCCGTACGGCGCCGCCGTTGGGGGTAGGGTCGAACCAGCCGGTGATGGGAGCCAGGAGAGTTCCTCTTGGAGTATACCGCATTCGCCGTCATCCGTCATCCGCAAGCGACGGGCCACGACGGATGATGGACGACGGATGGCTATATTTTAGCCCCACATGCGCCAAGATCACATCCGCAACTTCTGTATCGTAGCCCATATCGACCACGGGAAGTCGACCTTGGCCGACCGCCTCATCGAGCTCACGGGCACGCTGGACAAGCGCTTGATGCGAGAGCAGGTCCTCGACACGATGGACCTGGAGCGCGAGCGGGGCATCACGATCAAGCTCAACGCCGTGCGCATGAACTACCATGCCCGCGACGGGGGAGTGTACGAGCTCAATCTGATCGACACGCCGGGGCACGTGGACTTCACCTACGAAGTGTCGCGCTCGCTCCAGGCGTGCGAGGGGGCGATCCTGGTGGTGGACGCGTCGCAGGGGATCCAGGCGCAGACGCTGTCCAACCTGTTCCTCGCGATGGACGCCGGGCTGGAGATCATCCCCGTGCTCAACAAGATCGACCTCCCCGGAGCCGAGCCGGACCGACGGGCCCAGGAGCTGCATGAGCTGATCGGGGCGAAGCCCGAGGAGATCCTCCGTATCTCCGCCAAGGAGGGCACCAAGGTGCCAGAGCTGCTCGAGGCCGTGGTGCAGCGCATCCCTCCCCCCCGTGGCGTGGCGGACGCGCCGCTCCGCGCCCTCATCTTCGACTCCTACTACGATCGTTACCGCGGCGCGATCCCCAGCATCCGCGTCGTGGACGGCACGATCCGGCCGGGGATGAAGATCGCCTTCGGCGCGCACAAGGAGGACGTCTACGAGGTGGACGAAGTCGGGTACCTGCAGCTGGGGCACAAGCCGACCGAGCAGCTCGAAGCCGGCGAAGTGGGCTACTTCGTCGCCAACGTGCGCGGCGTGCGCGACACCCGCCCAGGCGATACCGTGCTCGACGCGGACCATCGCGTCGTGCCGCTCCTGCCCGGGTACCGCGACATCATGTCGATGGTGTTCGCCGGCCTGTACCCGACGAACGCCGAGCAGTTCGAGGAGCTGCGCGACGCGCTCGGCAAGCTGCAGCTGAACGACGGGTCGCTGCATTACGAGCCGGAATCGTCGGTGGCGCTCGGCTTCGGGTTTCGCTGCGGGTTCCTCGGCCTGCTCCACATGGAGATCGTGCGGGAGCGGCTCGAGCGGGAGTTCAACCTCGATCTGATCAGCACGGTGCCGAACGTGGAGTACCACGTCCACCGGACGGACGGCACCGTGGAGCTGGTCGAGAATCCGAGCCTGATGCCGCACGGCTCGGCGGTCGACCACATCGAGGAGCCGTACGTGAAGGCGCGGATCGTGGCACCCGCCGAGTACATCGGCGCCATCATGAAGCTGGGCCAGGAGCGGCGCGGCGTGTACCAGGGCATGCACTACGTGGACCCGACGCGGGTCGAGTTCAGCTGGGAATTCCCACTGGCCGAGATCATCCTCGACTTCTACGACAAGCTGAAGACCATCTCCCGCGGTTACGCGTCGCTCGACTACGAGTTCCTCGAGTACCGCCCGGCCGATCTCGTCAAGCTCGACATGCTGCTGAACGGTGAAGCCGTGGATGCGTTCTCGGTCATCATCCACCGCGACAAGGCGTACGAGTGGGGCAAGAAGATCGCCGAGAAGCTGAGGGAGCTGATCCCGCGCCAGTTGTTCGAGGTGGTGATCCAAGCCGCGATCGGCACCAAGGTGATCGCCCGCGAGACGGTCCGCCCGTTGCGCAAGAACGTGACCGCCAAGTGCTACGGGGGCGACGTCACGCGCAAGCGCAAGCTGCTCGAGAAGCAAAAAGAAGGAAAGAAACGGATGAAGCAGGTGGGAACCGTCGAGATCCCGCAGGAGGCATTCTTGGCGGTCTTGCAGGTTGACTAGCCTCGTCATCCAGACCGCCTTCCTGGGAGACGTCGTGCTCACGACGCCGCTGCTCGAGGTGCTGGCCGCCCGCCACGGACCTGTGGACGTGGTGACCACCCCGGCGGCCGCACCACTGCTCGAGACGCATCCCGCGGTCCGGCGGGTGATCCCGTACGACAAGAAGGGCCGCGATCGCGGCTTGGGGGGACTGTTCCGACTGGCCCGCGCCCTGCGCGCGGAGCAGTATGAATGCGCGTATCTTCCGCATCGCTCCCTGCGGACGGCGCTGGCGGCCTGGCTCGCCCGCATCCCGCAGCGGGTCGGTTTCGACGACGGCTGGCGGTCGCTCTATACCGACGTCCGGCGGCGGGCGACGCAGGGTCACGAGATCGACCGGGTGCTGGCACTCGCGGGCGTGGCGGCGCACCGTGCCCGCCCGGCGCTGCACGTCACGCTCGCTGATCGCGCGGCGACGGAGGGCTTCCTGCGGGAGCACGGCATCCGGGAACGGTTCGTCGCGCTCGCGCCGGGATCGATCTGGGGCTCGAAGCGCTGGCCGTACTATAGAGAGCTGGCGGAGCGTCTGGCGGAGCGAGCGGGGATCGTGGTGGTCGGCGGACCCGAGGATGCGGGCCTCGCCTCGGAGATCACCGCGGCAGTCGCGCGATCTGGTGGTCATGCGGTCAGTGGGTGCGGACGGTTGACCGTCCGTCAATCGGTGGAGGCAATCCGGCGGGCGGCCGTGCTGGTGACGAACGACAGCGCCCCGCTCCACTTCGCGCAGGCGGTGGCGACGCCGACGGTGGCGATCTTCGGGTCCACGGCGCCCGGCTTCGGGTTCGGGCCGCGGGGACCGCGGGATCAGGTCGTCGAGCTCCACGGCCTGCCATGCCGCCCGTGCTCGGCACACGGGCCGCCCAGCTGCCCGCTGGGGCATCACCTGTGCATGAAGTCGCTCACGGTGCAGGACGTCCTTCAAGCGATCGAGGAGACCGGTGCGCTACGTCGTCGGGATTGACCTCGGCGGAACGAACATCGTCGCGGGAACGGTGGCCGAGGACGGTTCGGAGATGCTGGGGCTGGTGTCGGAGCCGACTATGTCCCAACAGGGAGCGGACGCCGTGCTCGGGCGGATCGTGAAGCTGGCGCGCGCATCGATGGCGGCGGCGCGCGGCAAGGAGATCGCGGGCGTCGGCATCGGCTCGCCCGGCCCGCTCAACACGAAGACCGGCATCGTGCTGCTCACGCCCAATCTGGGGTGGACGAACTACCCGCTGCGCGACCGGCTGGCGGCCGCGCTGGATCTGCCCGCCACGCTCGACAACGATGCTAACTGCGCCATTTTCGGCGAATGGTGGCGCGGGGCCGCGCGCGGCTCCGACCATGTGGTCGGGCTCACGATCGGAACGGGCATCGGTGGCGGGATCGTGCTCGGGGGACAGATCTATCGCGGGGCCTCGGACGTCGCGGGCGAGATCGGCCACATGTCCATCGATTCCAACGGCCGGCGTTGCAAGTGCGGCAACGACGGCTGCCTCGAGGCCTACGCGTCGGGCCCCGCGATCGCGGCGCGCGCGGTCGAGGGAATCGAAACCGGCGCCGAAACCTCCCTCCCGCGGTATGTGAACGGCGACCTGTTCAAGATCACCGCGCAGATCGTGTACGAAGCGGCGCACGACGGCGACGAATACGCGTTGGACGTGGTGCACGAAACGGCGAAGTTCCTCGGAACCGGCGTCGCCAATATCGTCAATATCTTCAACCCCGAGGTAGTGGTGATCTGCGGCGGCGTAACGCTGGCCGGGGAGAAGCTGTTCGCGCCGCTCCGCGGCGAAGTCAAGCGCCGGGCCTTCAAGCCCGCCGTCGATGCCTGCCGCATCGTCCCCGGGGAGCTCACCGGAACGGCGGGCGTGTATGGCGCCGCGGCCGTGTTCGTCCAGCGCACCTGGGGAACGGTGTGAAGCGACTCGGCGTCATCGGGTCCATGGTGTGGGACACGATCTACGGGCGCGACGCCGCCCAGCCGGCGGTGGAAGAGTGGGGCGGAATCGGGTATTCCCTCGCCGCCCTCGACGCGACCCTGGGTGACGCCTGGCAGATCGTTCCCCTCATCAAGGTGGGGCGCGACCTGGCCCCACGCGCGGCGGAGTTCCTCGGCACGCTGCACCATGTGGCGCCCGGCGCACGGTTCTTCGAGGTGCCGGCGGCGAACAACCGCGTCACCCTCCGCTACCACCAGCGCGAGCGCCGCTGCGAGCAGATGTCGGGCGGCGTGCCGCCGTGGACCTGGCCCGAGCTCGGGGCACAGGTGACGGACCTCGACGCGCTGTACGTCAACTTCATCTCGGGCTACGAGATGAACCTGGAGGCGGCGCAACTGTTGCGCCGCGGGTTCCCGCGCTTTCTCTATGCCGACCTCCACAGCCTCTTCTTGGGGAAGGAGCCGGACGGCACCCGCGTCCCGCAGCCACTCCCCGACGCTCCTGCCTGGTTCGGCTGCTTCGACACGGTCCAGCTGAACGCCGACGAAATGGAACAGCTGGGCCCCGATCCGCTCGCGGTCGCCGCGGGCGCCCTGGCGCGGGGGTGCGCCACGCTGGTCGTCACGCTCGGCTCGCGGGGCGCGGCGTACTTCACCGGCGACCCGGTCCGGACCGCGTTGATCCCCGCGGAAGGCACACCCCTTCCCGACGGCGACCCGACCGGCTGCGGCGACGTGCTCGGCGCCACGGTGGTAGCGGCGCTCCTCGCCGGTGCGAGCCTCGAGGACGCCCTGCGGCTGGGTACGCGCATGGGCGCGCGCAACGTGAGCCACCGCGGCGCCACCGGTCTGCGCGACCATCTGTTGGGCCGGCTCTCGGCGGTGTGACCCGGCTCGTCGAAGTCCCGTCCCAGTTCGACGATCGCTCGTTCGACCAGTTCGCGAGCGCCTTCGCCGAAGCGGCGAAAGACGGGGAGCGTCTCCTGTTCGATGCGCATGCGGCCGAGTGGGCGTCACCGTACGGCCTGGTGGGCCTGCTCGCGGCGGGGCAGGCGGCGCGGGGGACGGGCGGCGGGGGCGGAGGAAGCGCGGAGCGACCGCTGCTCACCGCGCCGACGCACGCCGACGTGCTCACCTATTGGACGCGCGCCGGATTCTTTCGTGAAGCCGCAGAGCTGTTCGAGATCCACGGGAAGGTGCCCCGGGTGAAAGCCGCGGAGGAGAGCGACGTGCTGCTCCCTGTAACGCCGGTGCGCGCGGCGGAGGACGTGCACGCCGTGGTCTCGAACATCCAACAGCGCGCGTCTGCCATCCTGGCGTCCGAGCTGGGGCTCGATCCGAAGGCGACGATGGGCTTCGCTATGGCGCTTTCAGAGGCGTGTCAGAATATTGTAGAACACGCGGGCACGGGTGGCTGGGTGGCGGTGCAGGCGTACCACTGGCGCCGCAAGCTCGCGAAGCGGGTGGTCGTGATCGCGGTGGCGGACGCGGGGGTAGGATTCCGTCATTCCCTCGAGCCGACGCAGAGCAAGCGCTTCGGGACGCGCTGGGGGGACGCGGCCGCACTCGAGGCCGCGCTGATCCAGGGCGTGAGCCGGTTCCGCGATCCGGGCCGCGGTCAGGGGCTCGCCGGAATCCGCCGCTATCTCGCCCGCTGGGACGGCAAGATCGCGATCCGCAGCGGGACGGCCCGCATCGCGATCGTGCCCAAGTGGGACGACGACGTGCCCTTGAAGGATGGCCTCCCGGCGTTCCCGGGCGCCCAGGTGCTCATCATCATACCCGAGCAGGGGTCGACCAAGCCGTGATACAGCACATCGACGTGCACGCAGTGCTCCAGGAATCGGTGTCGGGCGTCTATGCGGACCTGGTGACGCGTCCGACGGGGCGCGTTGTGCGCGAATGCATCGAGCGGGCGATGGCGACCGACGCAGGAGACGGCGCTATCGCCCGCATCGATTTCACGCGCGTGGGGTGCATCGACTACTCATGCGCCGACGAGATCGTGGCGAAGCTGTTGCGGAGCCGGCCGGGGGTGCTGGTCCTCATGGGCATCTCGGACGGGCACCGCGAAGCGATCGAGCCGGTGCTCGCGGGCCATCGGCTGGCCGTGCTGATCGAGCGGCCCGACGGCACGCTGGAGGCGGTCGGGGCCCCCGACGCGGCGGCGGCGCTGCTCGAGGGGCTGGTGACACGGCGGCTGGCCGCGCGCACGCCCGGAGGAACCCTGACGCTGGCGTGAAGCGTCGCCTCGGCTTTTCGACCCGCGCCGTGCACGGCGACCCGGAAGCGCGCCCCGACTGGGCGCCCGTGGTGGCGCCGCTGTACCAGAGCGCCACCTTCACCAATCCCATCGGGTCGGCCCAGGAAGTCATCTACGCCCGCTACGGCAACAACCCCAACCACGTGGCGATCGCCAAGCGCCTCGCGCTGTTGGAGGGCGCCGAGGCGGCGCTGTTCGTGGGCAGCGGGATGGGCGCGATCGCCCTGTCGCACCTTGCCGTGCTGCGGCCCGGGGACCACCTGCTGTCGAGCGAGTGGATCTACGGCGGCGTGCAGCGGTTGTTCGCGCAGGAGTTCGGTCGCTTCGGCATCGATGTGTCGTTCGTCAATCCGCTGGAGCCGCGCACCTGGAAGCGCGGGCTCAAGAAGAACACCCGGGCGATCTTCGTCGAGACGCCGACCAATCCCCTGCTCCGCGTGCTCGACCTCGAGCCGATCGCCGCGCTGTGCAAGACCGAGGGGGTCGCGCTGCTGGTCGACTCCACCTTCGCCACCCCGTTGAATTACCGGCCGCTCGAGCACGGCGCGGACGTGGTGATCCACAGCGCCACGAAATACCTGAACGGCCACTCCGACGTGCTCGCGGGCGCGGTGGTGGGCAGCGAGTCGGTGATCGAAGAGGTGCGCAAGCTGCTGCACGTGTGGGGCCAGGCGTTGGACCCGATGGCGGCCTGGTTGATCGATCGTGGGATGAAGACGCTCGCCGTGCGCGTGGGGCGGCAGAACCAGACCGCGCAGGCGGTCGCCGAGTGGTGCGCCAAGCAGCCGCAGTTCACCGCAGTGCACTACCCCGGGCTCCCGTCGCACGCCGATCACGACGTGGCGACGCGGATCCTCAACGGCTTCGGGGGTATGCTGGGGGTCGAGCTCAAGGGGGGCGCGCGGGCGACGGAGCGGTTCCTGCGCGCGCTCACGATCGCGGCGCATGCACCGAGTCTCGGCGGCGTCGAGACGCTCGTGTCCGAGCCGCGGCTCACGTCCCACGCCATGCTCACGCCTGACGCCCGCGCGCGGGCTGGCATTGCCGATGGCTTCATGAGATTTTCCATCGGACTGGAGGATGCCGACGACATCATCGCGGACTTCGCGCAAGCCCTGGCGCAGCTGTAAGTGATCAAGTTCACGAATGTCTTCAAGGCCTTCCCCAAGGGGGGGCTCGCCCTGAAGGACGTGTCGTTCCACATCGCGAAGGGCGAGTTCGTATTCCTCACGGGCCATTCCGGCGCCGGCAAGTCCACGGTCCTCAAGCTGGTCTACGCCGACGAGCCCGTGACGAGCGGCGAGGTGCGCGTCTCGGGCTTCAACGTGGCGGAGCTGCGGCCTCGGGACGTCCCGATGCTGCGTCGCCGTCTGGGCATCGTGTTCCAGGACTTCCGCCTGCTCGAGGACCGCCCAGCAGAAGAGAACGTCGCCTTCGCGCTCGAAGTCACGGGCGCGCGGCGCTCGTCGATCGCGGCGCGCGTGATGCGCGTCCTCACCCAGGTCGGGCTCGCGGCCAAAGCGCAGGCCTACCCCCGTGAGCTGTCGGGCGGCGAGCAGCAGCGCGTCGCCATCGCGCGGGCGCTCGTGAACGAGCCGAGCGTGCTGCTGGCCGACGAGCCGACGGGTAACCTGGACGAGCGGGCCACGCGCGGCGTGTTCCAGCTGCTGCGCGACATCAACGCGAGCGGCACCGCGGTCGTGATGGCCACGCACGACCTCGATCTGGTGCGCCAGGCGCCCTACCGCGTGATCGAGCTCCAGGAGGGAGCGCTCGTGTACGACTCCGCCGTGGACGAGCCCCGCGACCAGGCGGCGACGCCGTGAATCTGACGATTCGCGAAGCCCTGCTCGCCTTCCGGCGCGCCCCGCTGCTCTCGGCGCTCTCGGTGACGACGATCGCGTTCTCGCTGTTCGTGGTCGGCCTGTTCGGGCTCGTGGCCGTGAACCTGCAGGATGCGCTGCGCGGTGTGGCCGAGCGGGTGGAGATCGTCGCCTACCTGCTGCCCGGCACGCCGATCGAATCCATCACGCTCGCCGAAAAGGACATCGAGGCGTTCCCCGAAGTGCACTCGGCCGTCTACGTGAGCGAAGACTCGGCGCTGGCCCGGGCGCGGGCAGAGCTCGTCGAGTTCCGCGACGTGCTGCAGGAGCTCGAGCGCAATCCGCTCCCCGCGTCCATCGAGGTGAAGCTCAAGCCCCGGTTCCGCGACGCCGAGCACGTGAACGACGTCGCCGACCGGCTGCGCGGGTTCGGCTTCGTGGACGACGTGCGCTTCGGGCGCGATTGGGTGGAAAAGCTCGACCGGCTGCGGCAGGTCGCCGCGGCGGTGGGGCTGGTGGTCGGGGCGGCGTTCGCGGTGGTGGCCATCATCATCATCGGCACGACGATCCGCATGGCCGTGCTGCAACGCAGCCGCGAGATCGCCATCATGCGACTCGTGGGCGCCACCAACGGCTTCATCCGCCGCCCGTTCCTGCTGCAGGGAGCGATCAAAGGGATGCTGGGCGGGCTCGTGGCCGTCGGGCTGTCCTACGGCGCGTACACGCTCATCAACCGCTGGCTCATCCAGGCGGCGTTCTTCTCGAACGTGCAGGCGCTCGCCATCGTAGGATTCGGCACGCTGATTGGGCTCTTCGGAAGTGCCGCATCCGTAGGAAGACACCTACGACGAGTGTGAACCGTCACGGAGAGACGTCACGGAAAGACGTCGCGGAACGGCGTGACCTAAGCCACGGTTTCCCGCGACGTCTCTCCGTGACGATTCTCTGCTACGCCTTTTGCGTGACGTCTCTCGCTTCTCAGCGACCTGCTCCCTTCGATCAACAGCTGAGGGATAACCAGCAGCGGTTAGAGAGCATCCGCCGGGAGCGGTCCGACGTCGAGCAGGAGCTCGAGCGGCTGCGCACGCAGGTACACTCGCTCTCCGACGAGCTCGCGAACATCGAGCGACAGAAGGAGACGACCAATCGCATCGTCAACGAGCTGGACCGCCAGATCTATGCGCTGTCGGACCAGATCGATCGGACCACGGTCGACCTGCTGCTCGCCCAGAACGCGCTCGCCGAGAAGCGCGCGGTGCTCGAGCGGCGCCTCGTGGACATCTCGAAGCGCGGGGCGCTGTACGGGTACCAGGTGCTCCTCGCGGCGGAGAGCTTCGGCGACCTGCTGTCGCGCTACAAGTACCTGTATCTCGTGAGCCGGCAGGATCGCCTGCTGGCGAACGACATGTCGAAGCTGCAGCGGCGCATCGGCCGGGAGCGGCAGACGCTCGTCGACGGGCGCGACGTGCTGGGGCGACGCAAGAACGAGCGCACCGTAGAGCTGGATCGCTATCTGTCCCTCGAGCGCGAGCGGCAGACGTCGCTGCGCGAGACGCGGCGCAGTGCGCGCGAGGCGCTGCAGCGCCTGTCCGAGCTCGAGCGCGACGAGAAGAGCCTGAACGACCGCATCGTGGCTCTCGAGCGCGCCCGGCGTGAGGCGGAAGCCCGCGGCGCCGCGACCCCCGCCGCCGCTATCACGACCGCGGACCTGGGCCAGCTCGACTGGCCCGTGCAGGGGCGCATCGTGTACCAGTTCGGCACCGCCACAGGCCCGAACAACACGCGCCTCCCGTGGCACGGCATCGGAATCGCGGCGCCGGCCGGCACGCCCGTCCGCGCCATCGCGGGCGGCACCGTGAGTCTCGCGGGACCGCTCGGCACCTACCTCACCTCCGTGCTGGTCGATCACGGCGGCGGCTACTACAGCTTCTATGGCTACCTGAGTGACGCGACGGTGGCCCACGGCGAGCGGGTCATCAAAGGGCAGATCCTCGGCCATGTGGGGGGCGGGTCGAGCGATCAGGGACCCCACCTGCACTTCGAGATCCGGGGCCAGGGCGGCATCGCCCTGGACCCCGTCAACTGGCTGAAGACACGCCGCTGACGCCGATCCGGTCCGGCTCGTCCTTCTTGCCCCGCTCCAGCGCCGCCTCGACCTGCGTGAACAGATCCTCGGGCCGCAGCACCTCTGTGTGCGGAAACGCCACGACGCCGGCGGTGAGGCTCGGCACCTGCCCGCGAGGGAGGTCGGGGAAGGTGTGGCGGGCCAGCACCTGCCGCAGCCGCTCCACGAACAGCCGGCCGCCCTGCGCGTCGGTCTCCGGGAGCACCAGCGCGAACTCGTCGCCGCCGTAGCGCGCCACGAAGTCCGGCGCCCGGATCTCGCGCTGCATCATGGCGCCGATCTCCGCGAGCACCCGGTCGCCCGCCTGCTGGCCCAGCCGCTCGTTGATGTCCCGCAGCCGGTCCACATCGATGACCACGAGCGCAAACCGCAGCGAATAGCGCCGGGCGCGCTCGAACTCGTCGCGCAGGCGACGGTCCAGCGCGTCCAGGCTGGCGCAGCCCGTGAGCACGTCGGTGACGCCGGCGTTGATCTGCCGCCGATAGATGGCCGCCCGCCGCTCCTCGTTCTCCAGCACCCGCGCCGCGGCCTGGGCGATCGTATTGGCGAACGCGACGTCCTGGGAGCGGAGCTGGGGATCGCCCCGCACGGTGCGCAGGAAGAACACCCCGGCGGCACGGCCCTGGACGAACACCGGCAGGGCCACGGCCGACTGCACGTTCACTTCGATCCGCTGCTGCGTCCAGCGCCGGCGAATCGCCTCGAACAGCGGGTGCTCATGGACGTCCGGAATGAGCACGGGCCGTTCGGTGCGGATCGCTTCCTGAATCTCCGGGTAGCGCTCGAGCTCGACCCGCAGGTCGCGGATCGCCGGGTTCTCGTACACCGCGACCACGCGTCCCTTGTCTTCTCCCGGGGCCGTGAGCACGAACGAGCAATGGGTGAGGCCGAAGGCATGCCCGACCCGGCGGACCAGGGTTTGGAAGATCTCGTCGGCGCGCAGGGCGGCGGACACTTCCTGGAAGATGTCGAACAGCAGGTCGCGGGTCCGCAGGGCGTCCTGGGCCTCGCTCCGATCGTGGCGCAGACGCAGGTCGGCGTCGATGCGGGCGCGCAGCTCGCCGAAGTGCACCGGGCTCGCCATGGCGTCCTGCGCCCCCGCCTGGAGGGCGTCGGTCACGGCTTCGGCCCCGCCGTCCGCCACCAGGACGATGACCGGGGCCCCCGCGAAGCGCGCGGCCGTCGCGAGATCACGCACCGCCTCCGCCAGCCCCGCCTCCTTGGCGGCGATGGTGAGGATCAAAAGATCGGGAGGTTGCTGCTCCGGCCGATCGCGGCCGGGCGGTGGATACGCGGCCTCGGTGACCTGGAAGCCGCCCCGCACCAGAAACCGCTCGAGCCCGTCAGGACGGGTCCCGGCGTCGCCGACGAGGAGGATTCGGTGGCTGGGTTGTTCCGGCAACGGTTCCTTACCGCACGATGAAGCGTGTCAAGGTATAGTTCACCCTATGGGACGGCAACCGCGGAGCGCGGTGGGTGCGTCCGGCGCCTGAGACGCGCCGCCAGCGGCGCCGCATGGTCGCGAGGCAGCTCGCGGGACGCGGCATCCGCGACTGCCGCGTGCTCGCCGCCATGGCGTGGGTGCCGCGTGAATGGTTCCTCCCCCCGCACCTCGCGAGCGCCGCGTACGAAGACGCCCCGCTGCCGATCGGCAGCGGGCAGACCATTTCCCAACCGCTCATTGTCGCATTGATGACCGAAGCGCTCGCGCCGCGGCGCCGCGATCGCGTGCTCGAGATCGGCACCGGCTCCGGCTACCAGACGGCGATCCTGGCGCGCCTCGCCGGACGCGTCTACACGATCGAGCGGCTGCCCGACCTGCTCGTCGAAGCGGAGGAGCGATTTCGGCGTCTCGGCCTCAGCAACATCGAGACCCGGCTGGGCGACGGCGCGGCCGGTTGGCCCGAGCACGCGCCCTTTCAGGGCATCATTGTGACGGCCGCCGCGCCCAGCGTGCCGACCCCGCTCACGGAGCAGCTCGCGCCCGGCGGCCGTCTCGTGATCCCGATCGGTGACCTCGCGTCCCAGGAGCTGGTCATTCTACAGCGGGGCCCGGCCGGGCTCGTGGAGCGCCGCGCCGGCGGCGTGCGGTTCGTGCCCCTCATCTCCCGGCTCGCGTTCACGGAGGAGCCCTGGAGATGAAACGCGTACCCGGCGACGTGCTCGGCGCCCACGTGTCGACGCAAGGCGGCGTGGCGCAGGCGCCCGCGCGAGGTAACGCGATCGGAGCGACGGCGATTCAGGTTTTCACGAAGACGCCAAACCAGTGGCGCGAGCCAAAGGTCAACGACGCCGACATTGCGGCCTTTCGCACGTCGCTCGCCGGGAGTGGCATCCGGGCTGTGGTGTCGCACGACAGCTATCTGATCAATCTGGCGTCGCCGGACGAGGCGTTGCGGGCGAAGAGCATGCGGGCATTCACGGGCGAGCTCGAGCGCTGCCGGGCGCTCGGGATCCCGTGGGTCGTGTCGCACCCCGGCAACTACATCGACGACCGGGCGAACGGGCTCACGCGCAACGCCCACGCGTACGCCGAGTGTTTGGCGGCGGTCCCGGGGGAGGTCGGCTTGTTGATCGAAGGCACGGCGGGCTCGGGGACGGCGCTCGGGAGCACGTTCGAGGAGCTGCGGGCGCTGCGCGACGCGCTCCCGGCCGCCGTGCGCGCTCGGGTGGGGTTCTGTCTCGACACGGCCCATCTGCACGCGGCCGGGTACGATGTGGCTACGGCGCTGGAGGAGGTGTGGGAGCGGTTCGACCAGCAGGTCGGGCTCACACATCTCAAGTGCTTACACCTGAACGACTCCAAGGGCGCGCCCGGCTCGCATCTCGACCGCCACCAATGGATTGGGGAAGGCACGATCGGACCGGAGCCGTTCCGGCGCATCATGCGGGACCCGCGCTTCGCGCTGGTGATTAAGATTATCGAGACGCCGAAGGGCGACGATCCCATCCGTCACGACCGGCGGATGCTCCGGCGGCTGCGCGCCTACGCGCGCGGCGGTCGCCCCAACGGTCGTACTGCGCAAACCGTAGGCAGGGCGTGATCGCACTGACGACGACCCCCAATCGCTGGACCCGGCGCCTCGCCGCGCTGCTCCTCGTGCTGCAGGGGCTCGCGGGAGGTGCGGTGCCGCTGGCGCACGCGTCGGAACGGCTCAGCGCGCCGGCGCACATCGAGGCGCAGCATGGGGCGGGTTGCGTCGCACTGCACGACGGCCTGCGGTGCCCGCTGTGCCAGTACGCCGGGTCGCAGGTGACGGCGCCGCGGGTGCGCGCGCAAGCCACGGCGGCCGCGATCATCGATCGGCGTCCGATCACGCGCGACGTCGCGCCGTACCACCGTCCCGACCACGCTACCGCCCCACCCCGAGCCCCGCCCACTTCGCGTTCCTAGCTCAATGGCGGCCGGCTGTGCCGGCCCGCCGCCCGCGCGTACCTGCCCTCCGGCGGGACGCCTGCTTGGAACAACGGAACGGGAGATTCTCCAGCATGACTCGACATCATCAGGCCGTCGTGGCCGCGCTCGCCGTGCTCGCGTTGGCAAGCCGGGCGTCTGCTCAGCAACCTGCGGACCAGCGTCGGGTGGACTCGCTCGTGGCGGAGGTTCGGGCGCTCAAGGCCCGGCTCGACAGCTTGCGCGCGCAGGTTGGGGGGGGGCGCATCGGCGCGGCGCCCGCCAAGCGGGACACCGCGGCGACCGACGAGCTCGCGGCGCTGCGCGCCGCCGCCGCGGCTGCGGCGGGCACGGACACCACGAAGATGAAAGCCGACACGGCGCAGCGGACCCGTTTCATCGGGCGAGAGCGGAACCAAGCTCAGCTGAATCCAGAAATCAGTGCGACCGGCGACGTGCGGGCCTACGGCACCACCACAGGGGTCCAGCGAGACAACTTCGACCCACGAGAATTCGAGGTGGGATTTCAGTCGGCGCTCGACCCCTACTCCAACACGAAGATTTTCGTGAGCCTCGAGAACGGCTCGGTGAGCGTCGAAGAAGGCTACGCGTACTGGACGGGCTTGCCGGGGCACATCCGCTTCGACATCGGCAAATTCCGCCAGCAGTTCGGCGAGCTGAATCGCTGGCACCTGCACGCGGTGCCGGAGACCGAGTACCCGCTCGCGCTCCGCACATATCTCGGAGGAGACGGCCTGGCGGGAACGGGTATCTCACTCTATCGCGCCTTCGGAGGACTGGGCACACACGAGCTCACGGCCCAGGTCACGCGGAGCGAGAGCGACGCGGAGCTGTTCGGGGGCGGCGCGCGACCGACCTACTTGGTCCACCTCCTCAACTTCTGGCAGCTCTCGCCCTCGACGTACATGCAGATTGGCGGCACCGGCCTCTACGGTACGAACCCCAACTCGGCGCTGCGCACCAAAGTGGGGGGGCTCGAGTTCCGCCTGACGTGGCGACCGCCGCAGCGGGCGCTGTATCGCAACTGGACCATCCGGGGCGAGCTCTACGCCCTGCAGAAGGACAGCGCCAGCGTGAGCGGCCAAACGCACGTGGGTTGGTACGTGGGCAGCACCTACAAGCTCGACGAGCGGTGGATCGTCGGCGTTCGATACGACTATGTGGAAGACCCGGTCTCCAGCCTGATCACGCGACAGGTGATTCCGACGCTCACGCTGTGGGAGAGCGAGTGGGTGGAGCTGCGGGCGCAGTACATGTGGAGCAAGCTGGCGGGCGCCTCCGCCGCGCACCAGTTCGCCCTTCAGGCGGTATGGGCGATCGGACCACACAAACACGAGACCTACTGACATGCTGGCACTCTTTGTTGTACTGACGGTGATGCACGGGGCTCCCCCGGGTCGTTCGAGCCCTGCGGCTCCCGCAGACAAGGTCAAGGTCGTCACGTCGCTCAGTACGTACGCCGCGATCGCCCGCGAAATCGTGGGCGACCGGGGCGACGTGACGTCCATCGGGGGGGGATACGACAACCCGCACTTCGTGGAACCGAAGCCGAGTTTCGTTCCGGCGCTCAGCAGTGCCGATGT
>Ga0207646_10001344_pt1 | contig 30533 bp, 28 predicted proteins | sample KBSK5502metaG_FD_184343 | JGI IMG/M metagenome (GOLD analysis project Ga0207646, IMG submission 184343) | Corn, switchgrass and miscanthus rhizosphere microbial communities from Kellogg Biological Station, Michigan, USA - KBS K5-50-2 metaG... | ecosystem: Host-associated > Plants > Roots >... | reverse complement strand
CCGCTCCGTCATGGGGCGACGTTGGCTCTTCTTCGATCGCCGCTCACCTTACACGCCGTCGCATCGGTCGATGACTGCACGTTCGAGCCGGGCCATCTCGAGTGCCTCGACCTCGCCAACGTGGACTGCGGGACCTTGCCCAAGGCGGCGGTGAGCGCCGAGGCGGGCCGAGCGGCCTACGCCTACATCGAGACCGGCGTGCGGCTCTGCCAGGGTGGTCAGATCGACGGCATCGTCACCGCGCCGGTTAACAAGGAAGCGCTGGCCGCGGCCGGCGTGCAGCACTCGGGGCACACCGAGATCCTGGCGCGACTGACCGCCACCAAGGACTTCGCGATGCTCCTGATGGGCAAGGAGCTCAAGGTCATCCACGTGACGACGCACGTGGCACTGCGCCGCGTGCCGGATCTGGTGACGCGCGAGCGCGTGGGCCGCGTCCTCCACCTGGCGCAGCAGACCATGACCGGCCTCGGCCGGCCGCGGGCCCGCATCGCGGTCTGCGGGCTGAACCCGCACGCGGGCGAGGACGGCCTCTTCGGCGACGAGGAGAAGACGCAGATCCTCCCCGCCATCGAGGAGGCGCGGCGCGCGGGGCTCGACGTGCACGGTCCCCTGCCCGCCGACACCCTCTTCTCGCGGGCGCGCGGCGGCGAGTTCGACATCGTGGTCGCGATGTACCACGACCAGGGGCACGTGCCGGTGAAGACCCTCGGCTTCAATTACGACGAGAAGAGCGGCACCTGGACGGGCCTCTCCGGCGTCAACGTCACCGTCGGCCTGCCGTTCCTGCGCGTCTCGGTCGACCACGGCACCGCCTTCGACCGTGCCTGGAAAGGCATCGCCAACCCCGAGAGCATGCTCGAGGCCATCGACGTGGCCGTGCGCATGCTCACCGCGGCCAAAGCGAGCGCGACCGGATGAAAATGCTCCGCGGCGCGAAATCCGGAAAGCGGTGGGGGAGCGTGGGGGAGGAGCGGCGCTCGCTCCTCCCCGATCAGAGGAGGAGTCCGATGGACGAGCAGGCGCTGCGCGAGTTGATCGGTGACGTGAAGGCCGGCCGGCTGACCCGCCGCGCCTTCATCCACGCGGTGGTCGGCCTCGGGCTGACCGCGCCCTTGGCATCCCGGATGCTGGCCTCGGCCGGCGTCGCGTCGGCTCAGCCCAGGGGGCCCGCGTTCACCCCGACCAGGCGGGGCGGCGGCGGGCTGCTGAAGACGCTCTGGTGGCAGGCTCCGACCCTGCTCAACCCGCACTTCGCGACCGGCACCAAGGACCAGGACGCCTCGCGCATCTTCTACGAGCCCCTGGCCGCCTTCGATCCCGACGGCAACGCGGTTCCGATCCTGGCCGCCGAGATCCCGAGCGTCCAGAACGGCGGTCTCAGCCGGGATCTCACCTCGGTCACCTGGCGGCTCAAGAAGGGCGTGACCTGGCACGACGGCAAGCCCTTCACCGCCGACGACGTGATCTTTACCTACGAGTTCGTCGCCGATCCGGCCACCGCCGCGGTGACCAGCGGGTCGTATCGGGAGATCTCCAAGATCGAGAAGCTCGACGGGGAGACCGTCAAGCTCACCTTCACGAAGCCCCAGCCGTTCTGGGCCGACGCCTTCTGCAGCACGCGGGGCATGATCATTCCCAAGCACGTCTTCGAGCCGTTCAAGGGGGCCAAGAGCCGCGAAGCGCCGGCCAACCTGAGGCCGGTCGGGACGGGCGCCTACCGCATCACCGACTTCAAGCCGGGCGACGTCGTACGCGGAGAGGCGAACCCGGCCTACCACGTACCCAACCGGCCGTTCTTCGACGCCATCGAGATGAAGGGCGGCGGCGACGCCGCGTCCGCGGCGCGCGCGGTGCTCCAGACCGGCGAGTACGACTACGCCTGGAATATGCAGGTCGAGGACGACATCCTCCGCCGCCTGGAGCAGGGCGGCAAGGGGCGCGTGAACATCTGGCCCACTGGCAACCCCGAGCACATCCAGTGCAATTTCACCGACCCGTGGACCGAGGTGGACGGGGAGCGGTCGAGCATCAAGACGACGCACCCGACCCTCTCGGACCCGGCGGTGCGACAGGCCCTGAACCTGCTGGTCGACCGCTCAGCGGTGCACGAGCAGATCTACGGCCGCGGCGGCCAGACCACCGCCAACTTCCTCAACGCCCCCTCTCGCTTCTACTCGAAGAACACACGCTGGGAGTTCAATATCGACAAGGCCAATCAGGTTCTCGATGCGGCCGGCTGGAAGCGCGCCGCCGACGGCATCCGGGCCAAGGACGGTCGTCGGCTCAAGTTCCTCTACCAGACCTCGATCAATGCGCCCCGGCAGAAGAACCAGGCCATCGTCAAGCAGGCCGCGGCCAAGGCGGGCATCGAGATGGAGATCAAGTCGGTGGTGGCCTCGGTGTTCTTCTCCTCCGATGCCGCCAACCCCGACACCTACCCGCACTTCTCCGCCGATATCCAGATGTACAACACCACGATGACCGCGCCGGACCCCCAGTACTTCATGAACCAGTTCTGCTCCTGGGAGGCCTCCCAGAAGGCCAACAAGTGGCAGGGGCGCAACATCACCCGCTTCCGCAACGACGAGTACGACCGGGCCTACCGGGCGGCGGACGGCGAGGTCGACCCGGTGAAGCGCGGGGCCCTGTTCATCAAGATGAACGACATCGTGATCGCCAACGTGGTGGTGATCCCGGTGCTCTGGCGCAACGGGGTCTCCGCCTCGTCCACCGTGCTCCATGGCATGGACCTGACGGGCTGGGACTCCACTTTCTGGCGGCTGCCCTTCTGGTACAAGCAGGCGTGAGCGCGGAACCTGGCGGCGCACTTGACAATTTCTTCACCGAAGACTTATAAGAGGCCATCCAGCCGGTCGGCGCCGACCCACCTCGAGGAGGACCGTTGATGCAAGAGCATGAGCTGAGGCACATGATCGGCCAGGTCAAGGCCGGAATCCTGAGCCGTCGCGAGTTCGTCCAGGTCATGGTCGCCCTCGGCCTGACCGCTCCCCTGGCGGGCCAGATGCTGGCGTCGGCCGGCGTCGCCCAGGCCCAGCCCAAGATGGCCTACAAGGCGACGAAGCGGGGCGGCGGAGGCGCCCTCAAGACGCTCTGGTGGCAAAGCGCAACACTGCTCAACCCCCACTTCGCCACCGGCACCAAGGACCAGGACGGCTCGCGCATCTTCTACGAGCCGCTCGCCTCGTGGGACCCCGACGGCAACCTCGCGCCGATCCTCGCGGCGGAGATCCCGACCGTGGGCAACGGGGGCCTCGCCAAGGACGGCAAGTCGGTGACCTGGCACCTCAAGAAGAACGTCGCGTGGCACGATGGCAAGCCGTTCACGGCGGACGATTGCGTCTCCACCTGGGAATACGTGGCCGACCCCGCCACCGCCTCCGTGAACATCGGGACCTACAAGGACATCAAGGTGGAGAAGCTCGACAGCCACACCATCCGCGTGGTGTTCCAGAAGCCGACGCCGTTCTGGGCGGACGCGTTCTGCGGCGTGCGCGGCATGGTGATCCCCAAGCACCTGTTCGAGGCGTTCAAGGGCGCCAAGTCCCGCGAGGCGCCCACGAACCTCAAGCCGGTGGGCACCGGGGCGTACAAGTTCGTGGACTTCAAGCCCGGTGACATGGTCCGCGGCGAGCTGAACCCGAGCTATCACCTGCCAAACCGCCCGTTCTTCGACACCATCGAGATGAAGGGCGGCGGCGACGCGGTGTCGGCGGCGCGCGCCGTCATCCAGACGGGCGAGTTCGACTACGCGTGGAACATGCAGGTCGAGGACGAGATCCTCAAGCGCATGGAGCAGGGTGGCAAGGGCCGGGCCGACATCACCCCGACCGGCCACATCGAGCACATCCAGCTCAACAACACCGACCCGTGGAAGGAAGTCGACGGCGAGCGCTCGAGCGTCAAGACGAAGCACCCGTTCCTCGCTGACCCGGCCGTGCGGCAGGCGCTGAACGTGCTCGTCGACCGCGCCGCCGTCCAGGAGCAGATCTACGGGCGCACCGGCACCGCCACCGCCAACTTCCTGAACGCGCCCGAGCGCTTCCGGTCAAAGAACACCAAGTGGGAGCTCAACCTCGACAAGGCCAACCAGATCCTGGAGGCGGCGGGCTGGAGGAAGGGTGCCGACGGCATCCGCGCCAAGGACGGCGTCAAGCTCAAGCTCGTCTACCAGACCTCGATCAACGCGCCGAGGCAGAAGACCCAGCAGATCGTCAAGCAGGCCGCGGCCAAGGCCGGCATCGAGATGGAGCTCAAGTCGGTGGCGGCCTCCCAGTTCTTCTCGTCGGACGTCGCCAACCCGGACACCTACAGTCACTTCTACACCGACATCCAGATGTACACGACCACCATGACCCAGCCCGACCCCGAGCTGTTCATGCTGCAGTTCACGTCGTGGGAGGTCGCGTCCAAAGACAACAAGTGGCAGGGCCGGAACATCACCCGCTGGCGCAACGAGGAGTACGACAAGCTCTTCCGGGCGACAGAGGGAGAGATGGATCCGGTCAAGCGCGCGGCGCTGTTCATCAAGATGAACGACCTCGTGATCCAGAACATCGTGGTCATCCCCGTCGTCCAGCGCCCCGCGGTGACGGCCATCAGCAACCGGCTGCGCGTGGAGCGAAGCGGCTGGGACTCCGACTTCTGGGCGCTCCACAACTGGTACCGCGAGGGGTAGGCGGACGACGGGCGGGCCCGGCCCTCCGCGGGCCGGCCCGCCCGCGCCGTTCGCCCGCGTGACAATTCGATGTCCAGGTATCTCGTCCGGCGGCTTCTGATCTTGATCCCGGTCCTGGCCGGGATCAGCCTGATCCTGTTCATCATCCTGGCCCTGGCCCCGGGCGATCCGTTCGAGGAGCTGGCCACCAACCCCAACGTCCCACCCGAAGTGCGCATGAACCTCCGCCATCAGTTCGGCCTCGACGATCCGATCCCGGTGCGCTACGCGCGCTGGTTCATGTCGATGATGAAGGGTGACTGGGGCTTCTCCTTCGTGAGCCGCATGGACGTCGGCACCCTCATCCTGCAGCGGCTGCCGACCAGCCTGTGGGTGCTGGGCCTCGCCCAGCTCCTGGGGCTCCTCGTGGCCCTCCCGGTCGGGATCTACTCCGCGATGCGCCCCTACTCCTTCTTCGACCAGCTCACGACCACCCTGGCCTTCATCGGGTTCTCGCTGCCGACCTTCTTCACCGGCATCCTCTTCATCCTCTTCTTCAGCATCTATCTGGACTGGCTGCCGTTCATCTACCGGGCCGACATCAGCGCCACCGGCTGGCGCTGGTACTGGGAGAACCTGAGCCAGGCGATCATGCCGGTGGTGGTGCTCGGGCTCGCCCAGGGGGCGTCCATGACCCGGTTCGTCCGCTCGGCGGTGCTGGACGTGATCCGGCTCGACTACATCAATACCGCCCGCGCCAAGGGCCTCTCCGAGAAGGTCACGATCATCAAGCACGTCGTCCGCAACGCCCTCATCCCGGTGGTGACCCTGGTGGCGCTGCAGATCCCGGGCATCTTCACCGGCGCGGTGATCACCGAACAGATCTTCCGCATCCCCGGCATCGGCTCACTCCTGATCTCCTCGATCCTCGCCAACGACACGCCGGTGATCATGGCGATCACCTTCGTGTTCTCATGCCTCGTGGTCCTCTTCAACCTGGTGGCCGACCTGCTCTACGGCTGGCTCGACCCCCGCATCTCCTACCGGTAGCGATGAGCGCACCCCCCCCGAACGGCGCGGCGACCCAGGCGGTCCGTACTTCCGTCACCCTCACGGGCCGGCGCCCATCGGACACCCTGTGGAGCGAGACGTGGCGACGTTTCCGCAAGCATCGCCTCGCCACCTTCGGGGCGGCTGCGCTGATCGTGATGGTGATTGCGATCGTGGCCGGGCCCTTCGTCTACCGGGTCCCCATCGACGAGATCGACTTCAAGGCCAAGCTGAAGGGCCCCTCGTGGGCGCACCCGCTCGGCACCGACGACCTCGGACAGGACCTGCTCGCCCGCATGCTCTACGGGGGGCGCATCTCGCTGGCGGTGGGCGTGGCGGCCATGCTCATCGCGATCACCGTCGGCACCCTGATCGGCGCGGCGGCCGGCCAGATGGGCGGCTCCAGCGACAACGCGCTGATGCGACTCACCGATCTCTTCCTCTCCCTGCCCACGCTCCCGCTGCTCCTGCTGCTGGTCTATCTCTTCCGCGACGCGCTCAAGAAGGTCCTGGGTCCCGAGATGGGCGTCTTCATCCTCGTGGTGGTTGTGATCGGTGGGCTGCGCTGGATGCCGGTGGCGCGGCTCGTCCGCGCCCAGTTCCTGTCGCTCCGTGAGAAAGAGTTCGTGGAGGCGGCCCGCGGCCTGGGGGCGGCGCCGCTCCGACAGGTGGTCCGCCACATCCTGCCCAACGCGCTGGGCCCGGTCATCGTGGCCGGCACCATCGACGTGGCCGCCGCCATCATCGCGGAGTCGACGCTGTCATTCCTGGGCCTGGGCTTCCCGCCCGACATCCCGAGCTGGGGCCGCATCCTCTCCGACGCCAAGGACAACCTCGACTTCGCCCCCCACTGGGCGATCTTCCCGGGCACCGCCATCTTCCTGACCGTGCTCAGCATCAACTACATCGGCGACGGCCTGAGAGACGCCCTCGACCCGCGCAAAGTCCTCTCGTAGGTCTGTCGTAACCCTCGCCGACGAGGAGAACACTCCGTGACCGACCGTGACCTGTGCTTCATCCCCGCCACCGCCCTGCAGCGCCTCTACCGCGCCCGGAAGGTGTCCCCGCTCGAGGTCATGCAGGCGGTCTTCGCGCGCATCGACGCGGTGAACCCTCGGCTGAACGCCTACGTCACGGTGGCCCGTGAGCCCGCGCTGGCCGCCGCGAAGAAGGCCACCGCCGCCCTCACCCGCAAGGCGCTGGGTCCGCTGCACGGCGTCCCGATCTCCATCAAGGACTTGACCCCGACGAAGGGCATTCGCACCACCTCGGGCTCGAAGATCTACGAGCACCACGTGCCCGACGCGGACGCCATCGTGGTCGAGCGCCTGAAGGCGGCGGGCGGCATCATCGTGGGCAAGACCAACACCCCGGAGTTCGGCGCGGGCGCCAACACCTTCAACGCCGTCTTCGGGGCCACGCGCAATCCCTGGAACCCTGCGCTCACCTGCGGCGGCTCGAGTGGCGGCGCCGCGGTGGCCCTCGCCGCCGGCATGGGCCCGCTGGCCCAGGGCTCGGACCTGGGCGGGTCGCTCCGGATCCCGGCCGCCTTCTGCGGCGTGGTGGGGTTCCGCACCACGCCGGGCCTCGTGCCGTACTACCCGAGCGATCTCGCCTGGGACGCCCTCGGAGTGAGTGGTCCCATGGCCCGCACGGTGGGCGACGTGGCCCTGATGCTCTCGGTGATGGCGGGCCCCGACGACCGCGCGCCGCTCTCCTACGACGTCGACACTCGCCGCTTCGTCGCCGCGCCGAACCAGCCGTCGGTGAAGGGCTGGCGGGTCGCCTGGACGCCCGACCTCAACGGGCTCATCCCAGTGGACCACGAGGTGGCCGCGATCGCGGAAGGCGCCACGCGCGTCTTCCGCGCCCTCGGCGCCAAGGTGGAGCGGGCCTGCCCCGACTTCTCGGAGGTCAACGAGATCGTCCTCGCCACTCGCGGGCTCTCGATGGTCGCGCGCTACGCCGACAAGCTCGCCGAATGGGAGCCTGTCATGCAGAAGGGGCTTGTGTGGAACATCAAGCAGGGGCTCTCGCTCACCCCCGAGCAGATCGGCAACGGCGAGAAGCTCCGCACCCGGCTCTGGCAGCGCGTGCGCGCGTTCCTCGAGACCCGTGACCTGCTGATCCTGCCCACGGTGGCGGTGCCGCCGTTCCCGGTGGACCAGCCGTATCCGGCCGAGATCAACGGCAAGGTCCTCGACCACTACACCCACTGGTTCTTCCTCACCTACGGCATCACGGTGACCGGCCTGCCCGCGATCTCGGTGCCCTGTGGCTTCACCAGGAGCGGGTTGCCGGTGGGGCTGCAGATCGTCGGGCGCCGGCGCCAGGAGGCGGCGGTGCTGCGGGCGGCCGCCGCCTTCGAGGCCGCCGCCCCCTGGGCGGACAAGCTCCCGCCCATCGTCTCCGCGGTATCATCCCTGATGTGACGACTAGCGCGTAGAGCCTGGCCCATGACGCCGGCGCCCTGCTCGGCGTCGCGCTGGCGGTGGTGCTCTCGGGGTGCACGGTGGGGCCCGACTACGCGCGACCCGACGTGCCCGCCGCCCCGGCGCGGCGGACCGACGCGGAGGCCGGGAGCTCGATCGGCGAGCTCGGCTGGTGGCAGGTCTTCGGCGACGAGACCCTGCAGGGGTTGATCCGCACCGCCCTCGAGGAGAACAAGGACGTGCGTGTCGCGGTGGCCCGCGTGCTCCCTCGAGGAGAACAAGGACGTGCGTGTCGCGGTGGCCCGCGTGCTAGAGGCCCGCGCCCAGCTCGGTCTCGCCCGCTCCAACCAGTTCCCGACCATCGACTCCAACAGCAGCTACAGCAACCAGCGCAACTCCGAGGTCGGCTCCCTCCTCGGCTCCTTGCCCCGGACAACCCAGATCGACCCCAAGCAGGAGGTGTATCGCACCACGCTCGACCTCTCGTTCGAGCTCGACCTTTGGGGAAAGCTGCGCCGCGGTACCGAAGCGGCCCGGGCCGAGCTTCTGGCCAGCGAGGAGAACCGCCGCGGCGTGATCGTCACCCTGGTCGGCGACGTGGCGCAGACGTACTTCGACCTCCTGGAGGTGGACCGGGAGCTCGACATCGCGCGCCAGACGCTCGACTCGCGCCGGGAGTCGCTGCGCAGCGTCCGGCTGCGCTTCGACAACGGCATCGTCTCCGAGCTCGACCTGCGGCGCGCGGAGGGGGAGGTGGCCTCCGCCACGGCCCAGGTCCCGGACCTCGAGCGGCGCGTCGCGGAGACCGAGAACCGGCTCAGCGTCCTTCTCGGCCGCAACCCGGGTCCGATCGCGCGCGGCGGGAGACTGACCGAGCAGGCGGTGCTGCCCGAGGTGCCGGCCGGTCTACCGTCGGCGCTCCTCCAGCGCCGGCCCGATCTCCGCCAGGCCGAGCAGCGGCTCGTGGCCGCCAACGCGCGGATCGGAGAGGCGAAGGCGGCCTACTTTCCCCAGGTGAATCTCACCGGCGCGTTCGGGGTCGAGAGCATCGCGCTCTCCGACCTGTTCACGGGCCCTGCCCGCGTCTGGCAATTCGGGCCTCGCATCACGATCCCTGGCAATTCGGGCCTCGCATCACGATCCCGATCTTCAACGCGGGCAAGATCACGAGTCAGGTGCAGACCGCGGAGGCTCGGACCGAGCAGACCCTCGTGCAGTACCAGCAGTCGGTGCAGCAGGCATTCCGCGAGGTGGAGGACGCCCTGGTGGGCCATCGGAAGATCCGCGAGATCCGCCCCGACCGCGAGGCTCTGGTGGCGGCCAATCGCCAGAGCCTGCAGATCGCCGACCTGCGCTACCAGGAGGGGCTCTCCACCTACCTCGACGTGCTGGATGCCCAGCGTCAGCTCTTCTCCTCCGAGATCGACCTGGCGCGGACCACCCGCGACCAGCTCACCGCGGTGGTGTAGCTCTACAAGGCGCTCGGCGGCGGCTGGACGCGGGAGGAGCCGAGCGCGGCCACGCGTTGACCGCTCACTGGATGCCGATGCCCACCGCGAAGAGATTCATGATGAACGCCAGGTCGCGGTTGGCGGACAGCGTCTTGGCGAGCTTCGCCTCCTCGTAGCGCTCCGCGCGACCCTGCTCGTCCCACGCCTGGCTGACGACCTGGCGTTCCAGCACGTCGATCTGGGCGCGCTTTCGCCCGCGCTCGTCCCATAGGGTCAGCGTGCCGTTGTCGGGTCGGGTCTCGCCGCTCGCGCTCAGATCCCCGTTCTGGTACCAGGCGCGAATCGTGCCCCGCGGCGTGCCCTCCACGAAGCTGAGCTCGATGCTGCGGCGCCCGCTCGGATGGAAGCCCACCATCGGACCGTGACGGATCGGTCCTCCCGGGGCGGCGCGCTCGCACCACTGGAATTTCCCGCCCGCGGTCTCGGTGCTTCCGAGCTTGGTGCCGGGCGGACAGGCGATGGACTGGGCCGCCGCCGGACTCGCGGCGAAGAGCAGCAGAGAGAGCGAAGCGGTGACGACCGCGAAGCGGATCACGACGGTGAGGTCAGCGAGCCAGGCGCCGCAGCGGAGCCCCGGTGAGACGCGTCAGGATCCATTCGCGCTGGAGCCGGGCGCCCAGTCGCTTGTAGAAGCCGATCGCCGGCCGGTTCCAGTCGAGCACCGCCCACTCCATGCGGCCGCAGCCGCGCCGGACCGCGATGCGGGCCAGCGCTCGGAGCAGCGTCTTCCCCGCCCCGGTCCCCCGCTCCTCGGGCAGGACGAAGAGGTCTTCCAGGTACAGGCTCGGTCGGGCGAGAAACGTGGAGTACGTGAAGAAGTAGAGCGCGAAGCCGACCGGGCGGCCGCCCCGCCGGCAGATCAGGGTCTCGAAGTAGCGCCGGCCGCCGAAGCCGTGGGCGCGCACGCGGGCCGCGGTCGCCTCCACCTGGTGGGCCAGGCGCTCGTACTCGGCGAGGCCGCGGATCAGGCGGAGGATGGTCGGCACGTCGCGCGCGGTGCCGGAGCGGATCACGAGCCGCGCGCGCGGCATCAGGCGGCCGCCATCTCCAGCAGCATCTCGGTGTGGCAGCGCACCCCTTCCCGCAGGTTCTCGAGGGAGATCCGCTCGTCGTTGCCGTGGACGCGGCGCCACTCGTCGTCGCCCAGGATGAAGGGGCTGAAGCCGTAGCCGTGGAGTCCGCAGTTGCGGAACACCCAGTTGTCGGTGAACCCCACCAGGATGTCGGGCGCCACCACCACGCCGGGCGCCCGCCGGCGCAGCGCCTCGCCCAGAGCCTTGTACAGCTCGGTGTCGGGCGGTGAGGAGTTCGGGATCTTGGGGGGCGGGTTGAGCAAGCTCACCTCCACCCGCTCGTCGGCGATCGCCGCGCGGATCCAGGTCACGATCTCCTGTGGATCGTCGCCCCGCAGCATCCGGCAGTCGATGTCGGCCGTCGCCTCCGGCGGGATCACGTTGCGCTTCTCGCTGCCCTTGAGCATGGTGACCGCGAAGGTGGTCCGTAGCATGGCCGCCTGCTGCCGGTTGGCGAGGAAGGTGCGCCGGAACTCGGGGTCCCGCAGCGACCGCTCGAGGTCGTCGTACCCGCGCCCCGCCTCGGCGGCCAGGACGGAGCCGAGCCGGGCGAAGTACTCCTGGATCTCGGGCAGGACGCGAGGCGGCCGCTCTGCTGCCAGCAGCCGGCCCAGGGCGCGGATGAGGCGGTTCGGCGCGGTGTCGGGCCACGGCATCGAGCCGTGGCCGGGCTCGCTTCGCGCGGTCAGGCGCAGCGGCAGCCCCGTCTTCTCGGAGGTCACGATGCTGCCGAAGGGCCCCCTCTCTCCCGACGCCGGATAGATACCGCCCAGCTCCGACAGCGCGTACTCGGCGCCGGCCAGCCAGTCGCGCCGCTGGTCGGCGACCCACTGGGCGCCGAAGCGGCTGCCCGCCTCCTCGTCCGCGGTGGCGAGCAGGATGAGATCGCGCTTGAGCGGTACCTTCGCCCGCCGGATGGCCAGCATCCCGGCCAGGTGCAGGATGCCGGTGGACTTCATGTCGATCGCGCCGCGGCCGTAGAGGAAGCCGTCGCGGATCTCGCCGCCGAAGGGGTCCACGCTCCAGTAGCGCCGGTCGGCGTAGACCACGTCGATGTGGTGGTGGAGCACGATGCCGCCGAGGGAGCCGTCACCGCGAAGGCGCGCGACCAGGTTGCCCCGGCCCGGCGCGGACTCGACGGTCTCGCTCGCGATGGAGTCGCGCCGGAGCACCTCTTCGAGGAAGCGCGCGCCGGTTGTTTCGTTGCCGGGCGGATTGGTGGTGTCGAGCATCAGGTATCGCCGGAGCAGGTCGACGGTCTCCTCGCCGAGGGCGTGCCAGTTCACGACGCGCGGTGCCCGATCACCGGTAACCCCATCATCTATCCGCTCGGCTCGCCTTCGGCTGCGCCTCGCCAAGCAGTTGACCCGTCCAGTAGGCACCGGGGTTGGGGCGCTTGGCGAGGCGGCGCTCGAGGAGAGGGACGGCGTGCTCCGGCAGCTGCCCGCGCAGGGCGGCGGCCAGCAGGGTGTCGTGGAAGACCTCCCGCTGGGCATTGCTGCCGCCCACCTCGACGATGCGCGGCTCGACCGCCTCGATCCGCGCGACGCTCAGCGCGTAGTCGCCCCGCGCGAAGGCGTGCAGGCCCTCCATCAACGGCACCACCACCTCGCGCAGCGTCGGGTTCTTCGACTTCCTCCCCCGTTGGCGCAGCCGGTCGAGCTGCAGCTCGGCATTGGCCCAGTCGCCGGAGGCCGCGAGCGCCATTCCCACATGCAGATCGTGAAACAGCAGGAGCGGCATGTCGAGCCAGCGGCGGGCGGCCGCGCCGAGCTGGATCCAGCGGCGGGGATCGCGGTGGCCGAAGAGATCCAGTCGCCACGCCAGCGCCACTGAATCCTGGAGGTCGGAGGCGATCGCGATCGGAATGCGTCCGAAGACGCTCTCGAAGAGCCGGCTCCCGCGCTCGTAGTCACCCTCGGCCAGGTGCAGCAGAGCCAGGTGCCACAGCAGGTGGTTCTTGAAGTAGCCGAGATGGTCGCAGGGGTGGATCCGCGGCGGCAGCGCCTCGAGGCCGCGGCGATTGTCACCGCGCTCGTAGTGGACGTGGGCGATGGCGTGCACCGCCCACGCGTCCCGCGGGTTGAGGCCCACCGCCCGCTCGGCGAGCGGGAGCGCCTCGTCGAAGCGCCGGTTCTCCTCGAGGGCGAAGGCGTGGTAGCCGAGCGCGTAGCCGTCGTCACCGAGAGCCGGGAGCACCGCGCGGGTGAGCTCGAGCATGTCGGCCGAGCGCCCCTGCCAGAAGTAGATGAAGTAGAGGCGTTGCATCAGCACCATGTCGCGCGGGAACTCGGCGAGGATCTCCTTCATCAGCGTGATGGCGTCGGTGCTGCGGCCGCTCACGAACAGACCCAGCGCCTCCAGGTGGCGGCGCTCGCGGGCGGTCAGGGCCGAGGCCTGCGTAGCCCCGTCCGCGGTGGCCCGCTCCATCTCGGCGCGCCCGGCCGGGATCTGCTCGTCCAGGTAGAGGGCGACCGCGAGGGCCGCCCGGGCCAGGACGAGATCCGGATCGGCCGGGATCTGCTCGTCCAGGTAGAGGGCGACCGCGAGGGCCGCCCGGGCCAGGACGAGATCCGGATCGGCCTCGAGGGCCTCCCGGAAGCAGTCGATCGTGTCCGCGCCGAAGCCCAGCAGGGCGCGGACGCCGCGGTCGTAGGCGTCCACCGCCGCGCGCGACGCGGTCGAGACGGTGAGGCCGTACGCGTCGCGGAGCACGGCGGTCATCGTAGCAGATGGGGCCGGAGGAACGCGAGCGCGCGGCGCTCCGCCCACGACGAGCCGCCGAGCGGGCCGTCCAGGAAGCCCACGTGGCCGCCTTGCGTGGCGAAGAGCGCCTCGAGCCACCGCGATCGCTCCACCGCGGCCCGGGGCAGGCTCTCCGACGGCATGAACGGATCGTTGATCGCGTTGATCAGGAGCGTCGGTCGCCGGATCCGCTCGAGATAGGGGCCGCTGCTCGCGCGCGCCCAGTAGTCGCGCTCGTCCGCGAACCCGTTCAGCGGCGCGGTGAAGAGCCGGTCGTACTGCGCGAAGGTACGCGACCGCAGCACCGCGGCCAGGTCCAGCTCTCCGTTGTACAGATGGGTCTTGGCGCGGACCTTGGCCTTCATCGTGCGCAGGAAGCTCCCGGTGTAGACCACCCGATTGAAGCCGCGGTCGAGCACACGCGCGCAGGCGGCCAGGTCGAACGGCGTCGAGATCGCCACCGCCGCCGCCACCTCGACGGGCGCCGCGTCGCCCCGCTCGCCGAGCCACTTCAGGGCGACGTTGCCGCCCAGGGAGATGCCCACCAGCCCGAGCCGGTCGGCGCCCGCGCGCTCGCGCAGGTGGCCGATCACCCACTCGAGATCGGTGGTCTCGCCGGAGTGGTAGAGCCGGGCCAGGCGATTGACCTCGCCGCTGCACGAGCGAAAGTGGAGAACGGCGCTCCTCCAGCCCAGGCGCCCGGCCTCGCGAAGGAGCCCGCGCGCGTAGTGGGAGCGCGAGGAGCCCTCGAGGCCGTGGAGGATCAGGAGCAACGGCCCGTGGTCGGGCGTTCCGATGAGCCAGTCGAGGTCGAGAAAATCGCCGTCGGGAGTCTCGAGCCGCTCCCGGCGCAAGGGCGGCCGCCGCCAGCTGCGGAACAGCGGCCCCCAGAGCGTCTGGAGGTGCTTGCCCTTGTACCAGAATGGGGGGCGGTAGTCGGAGTCTGGCATTCCCAGGGCGGACACTCGCTTAGATCTTCAAGCCGTTCAGCTGCGGGGGCCCCGACATCGCCCCCGCACTCCCCCAATCAGCGGACACTCGCTTACCGCCTCAGGCTGTGGCCTAGCTTTCCTGGCCTTTCAGTAGCAGTCGGACGATTTCGGGGGTGATGGCGCGGGCGCGGGTGTCCAGGTCCGCGTCCCCTAGATTGGCGATCGGATGCGGCAGCGCCAGGAACTTGTACTCCGGCACACCCCAGGACTGAGCCATGGCGTGTCCGGTCGCTTCGAACACGTCGGTCACGATGGACGCGGCCGGGATGCCGACCTTCTCGAAAAGGATTCCGTCGAGCACACTGCCCGACGAGCAGGACCCTCAGTCGCCGATGCCGGCGACGACGACGTCCACCGTCCGCTTGGCGTCGTCGATGATCTCCTGGTGCGCCGGAACGCTCGAGTTGTGCTTGCGCCACATCCGCGCCTCGGCGGCGCCGTACTCCTGCTTGAGGATCTCGCCGATCTTCTGCAGCAGCTTGTCCGAGTTGAACTTGGTGTTCTCCACCAAGCCGACGCGCTTGCCCTTGAGGGAATCCGGCCGCGGCACGTACGTGAGCGGCTGCCGCCGCGGCTCGACCGTCGGGTCGAGGATCTCGAAGCCTGCCATCATGCGCTCCTCTCTTTGATGACCACCGTCACTGCCTCCGATGACGTGCGGCTCGCCCAGCCCGGGATATAGCACGAGAACGAGCCGGCCCGTCCGCCGGCCGCCACCACCAGGATATCGTCCGGCGTGAGCACGAGCGGCCGGGTCGCGGTCTCGTCCTCCGGCTTGACCGCGCCCGGAAGCCGACCGGTCCGCTTGAAATGCGCGATGGTGTTCGTCGTGTGCTCGAAGATGAACTTGCGGATGTCGGCCTTGGACCAGCCGTCGGCTGCGATGGTGCGCATGTGCTCGCCGGCCAGCACGACGCAGTAGTTGGGCTGCCCGATCTGGCCCGGATACCGCATGCTGTCGCAGAGGGTGCTCAGCACCCCGGCCGCGGTGCTCGAGAGCTGGTTGTAGAACTGGTGCGGGGCCAGGGCCGCCATCACCGTCACCGCGCTGTCCTCGGGCCGGCAGCCCCTCTCGACGTGCAGGGGCGTCCACGGGCTCTCCCCCTCGTTCTCGGCCATGACGTAGGTGTACCGCCCGGGATGGCCGAATGTCCCGCGATCGAGCCGACCCGGCAGGGTCCCGATGACGTTTCGCATGACCAGGCGCACGGCGCGCCCCGTGGTGGCATTCGACCGCCAGCCCGGCGCGAAGAGGTTGTCGCCGCTATTGAATTCGAGTCGCTTGGCGATGGGCCCGTTGACGATCATGAGGACCGCCGCGCTGCCGGTGGAGGTGGCCGGCCCGTGATAGCCCCATCGGGGATCGGCGATTCCCTCGATCGCGGCCACCACCACCGACATGTGGGCGGGCAAGCAGCCCGCCATCACCGCGTTGATCGCGACCTTCTCGGCGGTGATGGCCACCTGCCGGTTGGTGATGAACGCGATCTGGGCGTCGGGCTCGAGCCCCACCGCGTCGAGCATGGCGCGCACCGCGGGCTCGGTCGGCGGCACCACCGGGAGACCGTCGGTCCAGCCCCGGCTGTAGCAGAGCTCGAGGGCCTGCTGGAAGTCCTCGACGGCGTAACGCTGCGAGCTGATTCGCGCGGTCATGAGTAACTCCTCCGGAGCCTCGAGCGGCCTGGGCGCGGCATGGCTCACCCTAGGGCGAACCCCGCGTCCTGTCAAGCGGGCCGGGTTGACACTCCGCGACGCGCCTCGGAAGATGGGCTCGTGGACGCGCGTGACGGACACCCGCACGTCGTCATCGTCGGAGGGGGATTCGGCGGCCTCTACACCGCGCGCGCCCTCGCGGGCCGGCCGGCGCGGGTCACCCTGCTCGACCGCCGCAACCATCACCTCTTCCAGCCGCTGCTCTATCAAGTGGCCACCGCCGCGCTCAGTCCCTCCGACATCGCGACGCCCTTGCGTTCGATTCTGAGACGGGCGGCTAACGTGACGGTCCTCCTGGCCGAGGTCGAGTCGGCGGACCTGGCCGGCCGCCGCCTGATCCTGGACGAGGGCGAGCTCGGTTACGACGCGCTGGTGCTGGCCGCGGGCGCCGGTCACTCCTACTTCGGCCACGACGACTGGGAGCCGTTCGCCCCGAGCCTCAAGACCCTGGAGGACGCGCTCGAGATCCGCCGGCGCGTGCTGCTGGCCTACGAGGCGGCGGAGCGCGCGCGCGACGGCGCCGAGCAGCGGGCCCTGCTCACCTCGGTCGTGATCGGGGGCGGGCCGACCGGCGTGGAGCTGGCCGGCGCGCTGGCCGAGATCTCCCGCGAGACCATCGCGCGCGACTTCCGGCTCATCGATCCGACGAAGGCGCGCATCGTGCTGGTCGAGGCCGGCCCGCGCGTGCTGGCGAGCTTCCCGGAGCCGCTGCCCGGCCGCGCCGCCGCCGCCCTCGCCCGCATCGGCGTCGAGGTGCGCACCGGGGCCCTCGTCACGAGCGTGACGCCCGACGCGGTCTGGCTCGGCGGCGAGCAGATCCGCGCCCGCACCGTCCTGTGGGCCGCGGGGGTGGCCGCCGCGCCCCTGACCCGCACCCTGGGCCTGCCGCTCGATCGCGCCGGGCGCGTGCTCGTGGAGGCCGATCTCTCCCTCCCCGGCCACCCCGAGGCCTTCGCCATCGGCGACATGGCCGCCTTCATCGGAGAGAGCGGCCACCCGCTTCCGGGTCTTGCCCCGGTCGCCATCCAGCAAGGGCGAGCCGTCGCCGCGAACCTGCTGCGCCGTTTCCGCGGTGAATCCACGAAGGCCTTCCGGTATCGCGATCGGGGTAGCATGGCCACCATCGGCCGCGCCGCCGCGGTCGCGGTGGTCGGACGCCTCCGGCTCTCCGGACTGCCAGCCTGGCTCGCCTGGCTCTTCGTCCACATCATGTTCCTCATCGGCTTCCGCAACCGCTTCCTAGTCCTCTTCGAATGGGCCTGGGCCTACATCAGCTGGCAACGAGGCGCGAGACTGATCACTGGCCCCTGGCGCCCCAAACGGTAGACCCGACGCAGCGTGTTTCGCGGAGGTGCCCCGGCCGTCCCACCCCGGTGTATGCTCGACAGAATGCAAGCTCGCCCCCCGCTGGTCGCCTACTTCTCGATGGAATATGGCTTGCACGAGGAGTTCCACTCCTACGCGGGCGGCCTCGGCGTGCTCGCGGGCGACTTCATGAAGTCGGCGGGCGATCTGGGGCTGCCGGTGGTGGGCATCGGGCTTCGCTGGAGCCAGGGCTACACCTCGCAGCACATCGGCGCCGACGGCTATCCCTACGACGAGTGGCGCGACCAGAAGCGGGACGTCCTCACCGACACCGGCGCGCGCGTGCGCGTGCGCGTCGCCACCCGCGAGGTCGAGTGCCGGATCTGGCGGGTGGGCCGCTACGCCATCGCTCCGCTCTACCTTCTCGAGCCGACCGACCCGCGCGACTTCTGGATCACCCGGCGGCTATACGACCCGCGGCCCGACTGCCGCGTGGCCCAGGAGATGCTCCTCGGCATCGGCGGGGTGCGCGCACTGCGGGCGCTCCACCTGCCGGTGGAGCGCTACCACTTCAACGAGGGCCACGCCGTCTTCGCGGGCATCGAGCTGATCGCCGACCGCATGGAGGCGGGCGCGGGCTTCCGCGAGGCGTGGAAGGCCGCCCGCGAGCGCATCGTCTTCACCACCCACACCCCGGTGCCGGCCGGCAACGAGGTGCACCCGCTGGCGGATCTGAAACGGCTCGGCGCGGGATGCGAGCTGGTGCCGAGCGAGCTGGCCGAGATCGGGGGCGATCCGTTCAACATGACGGTGGCGGGCCTGCGGCTCGCGCAGGCCGCCAACGCGGTGGCGCAGCTGCACGGCGAGACCGCGCGCGCGATGTGGGCCCACGTGGAGGACGCGGCGCCGATCATCGCCATCACCAACGGCGTCCACGCCCCGACCTGGCAGGACGCGCGCATCGCGGCCGCCCACGGCAGCGACGAGCGGCTGCAGGCGGCCAAGCGCGCGCTCAAGCGCGAGCTCCTCGCCGAGGTGCGGGCGCGCGCCGGCACCCGTCTCGATCCCTCCGCGCTGACCATCGGCTTCGCCCGCCGCGCCGCCACCTACAAGCGGCCCGACCTCCTGCTGCGCGACCCGGGGCGCTTCGCGGCGCTGGTCAAGCGCCATCACGTCCAGCTGCTCTTCGCGGGCAAGGCGCATCCGGCCGACCACGAGGGCAAGGCGGTCGTCGCCCGGCTCGTCGCCGCCCTCCGCCAGTGGCCGGAGAGCGTGGTCTTCCTGGAAGACTACGACATGGCGCTCGGCCGCCTGCTCACGCGCGGCTGCGACGTCTGGCTGAACACGCCGCGGCGGCCGATGGAGGCCAGCGGCACGTCCGGGATGAAGGCCGCGATGAACGGCACCCTGAACCTCTCGGTGCTGGACGGCTGGTGGCCAGAGGGCTGCGAGCACGGCGTGACCGGCTGGGCCATCGGCGATGGCGCGGCGAGCGGCGACCCGGACGCGCGCGATCTGCGCGCACTCTACGACACGCTGGAGGGCCTAGTCCTGCCCGCGTTCGCCGATCCCGCGCGCTGGACGCGGATGATGCGGGCCTCGATCCGGATGGGGGTGGAGCGCTTCTCCTCGGACCGGATGGTCAAGGAGTACTTCGCGCGCCTGTACTCCGCTACTTCCCCTTCGCGATAGTCTCGGAGAGCTCGCGGGCCATGGAGGCGTCGAGGGGCTTGAGCCGCTCGAGCACGCGCCGGGCCTCGTCGAGACGCCCCATCTTCACGTAGGCCTCGCCCAGGTACTCGAGCGCCTCCGGATAGTTCGGACGCAGGCGCAGCGCCTCGTCGTAGGCCTTGATCGACTCCGGGTACTTCCCCTGATTGCGCAGCGCATAGCCGAGCCCGTTCCAGGCCTCGGCATAGGCGGGCTTCATCTCCACCGCCTTGGTGAACGCGGCCGCGGCCACGCTCCACTCCTTGGCCTTGGTGGCCGCGACGCCGCGGCCGTACTCCTGCTCGGCCGAGGGGGCCGGCGGCATCCGGCTCTGGGGCGGGGCGGGCGTCATGTCGGCCGCGACGGGGGCCGCGATCAGGAGGAGCCCGGTCAGAACCAGTAGCGTGCGCATGATCGCCCTCATTCCTCGATACGCTGGGTGACGGAGCGGGTGGCCCCGAAGGTGGGGATCAGCACGGAGTGCTTGCCCGCGCCGCCCGCGACCACGACCATGATGTCCGACCACTCCCGCGCGATGGGGACCAGGCTCTCCGGCGGGCGGTCCTTGAAGCCGGCGGGGTGGATCACCGAGAAGCGGTCCAGGTTGGAGGGGTCGAAGCGGGAGAGCGGCACTCGCGCACGCTCCCAGAGCGCCCGCTTGAAGGCGGCCTTGCTCCAGCCGCCGCCCGCCACCGTGGCCGCGTGCTCGGGCCCCATGATCACGAGCGGCTCCCCGCCCAGATAGATGTTGTTCGAGCCCACGGTGGCCGCGGTGCCGGCCACCGTGGTGAGGATGCCCGCCGCGGTGGCGGAGCCGTGGTCGTTGATGTTGTGCGGCCCCTCCGAGGCGCAGACCGTCACGGTGCTGATCTCGCGGGGGAACCCGCGCTCCACCGACAGAGGCTCCCAGGGCGACGCCGCCTCGTTCTCGGCCACGCAGTAGCTGTACTTGCCCGGATGGCCCTGGGTCGCGCGGTCCTCACGGCCCGGTCGCGCCCCGCCCACGTTCTGCAGCACGAGGCGCAGCGCGCGCCCGATCACCGCGTTGGCCCGGTGCCCCTGCCCGAGCGCGTTGCCCGCCCCGTTGATGCCGAGGCGCCCTGCGATCGGGCCGTTGACGATGACGAGCGGCGAGCAGGGATGCGTCGTGGTCTGGATGGCCTGCAGGTTGAACGCGGGCTGACCGACCGCTTCCACGGCGGCCAGGATCACGGGCAGATGCTCGGGCAGCGCGCCCGCCAGTACCGCGTTCACCCCGATCTGCTCCACCGTCGCGCGGCCGAGCCGGGGCGGCAGCACGGCCACCAGGTCGCCGGGAGGCCGGCGCGTGCCGGCGAGCATGGCCGCGACGCGCTCGGTTGTGGCCGGGATCAGCGGCAGCCCATCGCCCCAGCCCTGCTCCATCATGAAGCCCTGGAAATCGAGCAGGTCGTCGGGCGCCCGGTGCCGGGAGGCGGGGCCTTCGAGGGTGGCGGCCTCGCCTCCATCCGCTCGGCTTGCCCGGGTCAGCGTTGCCAGCACGTCGTCCACCGCGGCCCGGGCCTTGCCCGCGACGAGATGCTCGGCGATGCCGCCGATGGGATGCGGCACGGTGACGATGCCGAGGTCGGGAAGCCCCTTGGCCTTCGCCTCCGCGAGGGCCAGCGGGCGGAACTCATGCGTGCCGAGCACGATGGTGGGAATACCCCGCCCCTCGAGTTGCGTGGCGTCGTGGATACTCCACGACGTGCAGGACCCTCAGTCGGCCGACGCGGTGAGGACGGCCCCGCAGTGAGCCGCGATCTCGTCGAGAACGGACGCGGTGGCGCCGATCGACGCGCCGGGCTTGCGCCAGCGCTTCACCTCGCGGGCGCCGAGCTTCTCGGCGAGCCCGCGGGCCACGCCCTCGAGCAGGACACGGGCATTGGGCTTGGAGTTGTCGAGCACGCCGATGACGGCACCCTGCAGGGAAGCGGGACGGGGCGCGAGCGCGCGCGACGCGGCGGTGGTGGAGCCGACCGGATCGAGAATCTCCATGGCCAGCATCATACTCCGGCGCCAGGGCCCTGTAGTACAGTCCTGAGCGCGTATGTCCAGACCTCACCCGCTCGCGCGCCCCACCGAGACCCGCCACGTGCAGCCCCCGCGAAGCGATCGGGAGCGCTAGCGTGCGCGAGCCCGCCCCGCGGCGGCACTTCTCGATGCTCCGCGATTTTCACCTGGCCGATCTGTTCACGATCGCCCCACCGAGACCCGCCACGTGCAGCCCCCGCGAAGCGGTCGGGAGCGCTAGCGTGCGCGAGCCCGCCCCGCGGCGGCACTTCTCGATGCTCCGCGATTTTCACCTGGCCGATCTGTTCACGATCGCCAACGGCTTCTGCGGCGTCGCGGCCCTGTTCCAGGCCATGAGCTTTCTCTCCAGCCGGGACCGCCGGCACCTCTACGTGGCGGCGCTCTTGGTGCCTCTGGCGCTGGTGCTCGACGTGCTCGACGGACGGATTGCCCGCTGGCGGCACCAGGCCTCGCCGATGGGCCGCGAGCTGGACTCGCTCGCCGACGTCATTTCCTTCGGAGTGGCGCCCGCCGGCATCGCGTTCGCGGCCGGGCTCGATCGCGGGCTCGACCAGCTCATCCTCATGTACTTCGTCGGCTGTGGGGTGAGCCGGCTGGCTCGGTACAACATCACGGCCTCCGACCTCGCCCGCGAGACGGGTAAGGTCCGGTACTTCGAGGGCACCCCGATCCCCACCAGCGTGGTGCCGCTCGGCCTGCTGATGCTTGCGTTCCACCACCAGAGCCTCGAGCCGGTCCGGTTCCTCGGGCTCGAGCTGCACCTCGTCGCGCTGCTCTTCCTGATCTCGGGCAGCCTGATGATCAGCAAGACCCTCCGGATCCCGAAGCCCTAGCCGTATCGACGCGTAGATTCGCGCCCGCTCCGCTCGACGGGCAGAAGGGCGATCACCGCCGCCACCGCGCAGACCGCGGCGGCCCCGAGGAAGGCGGCGTGGAAGGCGGGGAGAAAGCCCTCGCGCGCGAGTCGCGCCTCGAACAGCATGGCGGTCACCTGTACACCGACCGCGCTCCCGAGTGTCCGGCCGAGGAAGGCGAGCCCCCCCGCCACGCCCTGCTGCGCCGGCGGAAAGGCGGCCATCATCTGGGTGAGGTTCGGGACCTGGAAGAGCCCGACGCCGAGTCCGACCAGCCCCATGCCGATGCCGACGAGCAGGAGTGGGGTGGCCTCCGTCATCCTCCCGATGGCGAGCAGCCCCGCGAGCTCGAGCAGGAGGCCGCCGGCGAGGGGCCAGCGGGGCCCGATGCGGTCGGTGGCGATGCCGCCGAGCGGCGCGGCCAGCGCGGCGCCGAGGGGGGTGAGCGTGAACACGAGGCCGCCCAGGCTCGGGCGAAACCCGAGCGTGCCCACCAGGAAGAACGGCACGAGCAGCCAGACCGCGAACTGGGCGTAGTTCGACAGGAACGCGAGGAGGGCGGCGCGCAGCACGGGCAGCCGCAGCACGTCCTCCGGGGCGATCCGGCGCGAGCGTCGCGCTCGAGCGCCGACGCGGCCGAAGCCGGCCTGGGCCAGCGCGGCCACCGCGAGGAACAGGGGCGCGCGGAAGAGGAAAGTGGCGGCCCAGCCCAGTCCGTCGAGTAGCAGGCCACCCAGGATGGGCCCCACGCCGAGACCGACGCCCAGCCCGAGGCTCATCGTCCCGAGGCCGCGGCCGTGCCGCTCGCGCGGCAGGAAGAGCGTCACCAGCGCGGGCGCGGTACCGTAGACGAGCCCACCGCCCAGCCCCTGGGCCACCCGCAGCAGCAGGACTGCATCGTAGGAATGCGCCACCGCGTAGCCGACGAACGCGAGCCCGGAGAGCCAAAGCCCCACCGTGAAGACCGGCCCGGGGCCCAGCCGATCGGCCAGGAGCCCGGCCACGAACGCGGTGAGCGCGTAGGTGAGGACGTAGCAGATGATCACCCAGCGGATCGCGGAGGGGCGGACGCCGAAGGTCTCGGCCATCGCGGGCAGCGCGATGTTGATCGCGGAATCGAGCGAGACGAGCAGCGCGCCGAGCGCGGCCAGGAGGACGGGCATCCGGCAAGTATACGTGGCGGGCGGCCGCGGGCGGGCCGTTGACCTGACGTGGCAATCGGGGTAGAAGAAGAGCCACCATGCCCTGACGTGGCAATCGGGGTAGAAGAAGAGCCACCATGCAGCACCTGGCCCCACGCCCCTCGGCATGATGGTGCGCGCCATCGCGGTGCTCGTCGAGACTGACGGCCGGCGCCGCCTCTTCGATGCGGAGGCCGGGGACGAGGTGGAGAAGATCGCGGCCGGCCGTCACGAGCGCTTCGAACGGACCACTGGACGACGCGGTGGGCCGCGCCTCGGAGTGGGGCGACATCATCGCCCCGCCCACCTTCCCGGTGACTTTTCGAGACGAAAACGCGGACACGGGCTCGATGCTGCGGGACCTGGGCGTGGACATCTCGCGCATCCTGCACGGCGACGAGAAGGCGGGCCGCTCGGGGCCGATGGCCTTCGTGGTGCGGGAGATGGCGGTGACCGATGGGGAGAACGAGATCGTGTGCCGGGTGCGCCACATCACGGTGGTGAGGCTCTGAGCGCCGTGCAGTACGCCAAGGTCTACTTCGAGGACGTGCAGCCGGGCGACGCGATGCCGCCGCTCGTCAAGCCGCCCATCCAGCAGATTCAGCTGACCCGCTGCGCGGGCGCCTCGGGCGACTTCAACCCGATCCACCAGGACGACGCCTTCGCCAAGGCCGCCGGCATGGGCGGCGTGTTCGCCCACGGCATGCTCTCGATGGGCTTCGTGGCCCAGTCGGTGACCGACTGGGTCGGCGCCGGCCGCGTCCGCAAGGTCGCGGCCCGTTTCGCGGCCCTCGTCCGTCCGGGCGACGTGATCACCTGCCGCGGCAAGGTGCTGGAGAAGCGGCCGGCGAAGGACGGCGCCGACCCGCACGAGGTGCCCGAGATCGAGATCGAGCTGTGGGCCGAGAATCAGAAGGGCGAGAAAGTGGTCACCGGACGGGCGACCGTGACAGTGCCGTCACGTGGGTAGCGCGTTGCCCTGCGCGTGACCCCCGCCGCCAGGCCGCGCGAGAAAATCGCGCAGCGCCTCCACCGTGGAGGGGAACGCCAGCTCCTTCCACGGGATCTCCGCGGGCGTGACCCACTCGAGGCGGTCGTTCTCGTGGCACAGCGTGAGGGTGCCGCCCAGCACCCGGGCCTCGTAGACCACGATGACCACCGGGGATTTTTCATAGGAGTACACGCCGACGAGGCCGCGCAGCTCCACGGTGAGACCGGTCTCCTCCCACGTCTCGCGGAGGGCGGCGGCGTCCACCGACTCGCCCCAGTCCACGTAGCCGCCCGGGAAGGTCCACTTGCCGTAGGCGGGATGGATCGCCCGTCTCGTGAGGAGGATACGGCCGTCCTGGATCGGGAGTGTTCCCGCCACCACTTTCTGGTCGATGTAATACACGAACTCGCAGGCGGGACACACCATCTCCGAACGGCGATCCGGACCGACGGGGCGCCGCTCGAGCCCCGAGCCGCAGAGTGGGCAGAAGCGAACCGTCTCCGGCGTGAGGTGGCGGTGCGGTGGATGGGGCGGACCGTCGGACATGACGGCGTGCAGTCTAGCACGCGCCCCCGCTCCGCCTTGACACCCGGCGGCCCCGCGCGAGAGGCTCTAGGTCGGAAGGAGGCGGAGTCCCCATGAAGTGGGTCGCGCCCAAGAGCGGGTTCGACGAGGTCTTCGATCCGCGCGGCCAGCCCCGCGCGCACTACGCGACCATCATCTCCATCCTGGAGTCTTTCACCAGGGAGGACGTGGAGCGGCGGGAGCGGCTGCAGCAGCTCACGCTGCGAAACCAGGGCATCACCTTCACGGTCTACGGCGAGAAGGATGGGCTCGAGCGCATCTTCCCCTTCGACTTCGTGCCCCGCATCATCCCCGCCTCCGAGTGGAAGAGCCTCCAGGACGGCCTGGTCCAGCGCATCACCACTCTCAACCTCTTCCTGGCCGACCTGTACCAGGACCAGAAGTGCCTCAAGGACGGGATCGTGCCCGCGGAGCTGATCCTCTCCAGAAGGGAGTACAAGCGGGCCCTGCTCGGGCTGGTCCCGCCCCGGAAGATCTACACCCACGTGGTGGGCACCGACATCATCAGGAACGACAAGGGCGAGTACCTGATCCTCGAGGACAACTGCCGGGTCCCGAGCGGCGTCTCCTACGTGCTGGAGAACCGCAATCTCCTGAGCCGGGTCTTCCCCGAGTTCCTCGGCGCCTATCCGGTGCGCCCGATCAGGGACTACCCGACGCTCCTGCTCGAGACGCTGCGCTTCGTGGCCCCGCGGCGCGGCCAGAATCCGGTGGTGGTGATCCTGAGCCCGGGCATCCACAACTCGGCCTACTTCGAGCACTCCTTCCTCGCGCGCGAGATGGGAGTGCCGCTGGTGGAGGGGCGTGACCTCCTGGTCGAGGGCAATCACCTCTTCATGCGCCGTACGCACGGCAAGCGCCAGGTCGACGTCATCTATCGACGAATCGACGACGACTTCCTCGATCCCCTCGCCTTCCGTCGCGACAGCATGCTGGGCGTGCCCGGCCTGCTCAACGTCTACCGCGACGGCAACGTGGCGCTCGCCAACGCTCCGGGGGCCGGGGTGGCCGACGACAAGTCGGTCTACGCCTACATGCCGCAGCTCATCAAGTACTACCTGGGCGAGGACGCGCTCCTCCCCCAGGTGCCGACCTATCTCGGATTCAAGAAGGACGACTTCAAGTACATCAGCGAGCACCTGGACCAGCTGGTGGTGAAGACCACCGGCGACGCGGGCGGCTACGGGATGCTGATGGGACCGTTCGCGGCCGCCAAGGAGCGGGAGAGCTACCTGGCGGCCATGCGAAGGAACCCCGGCAACTACATCGCCCAGCCCCTGGTGGAGCTGTCCACCCATCCCACCCACATCGGCGGGAAGTTCGAGCCGCGCCGCGTGGACCTGCGCCCGTTCATCCTGTACGGCGATCGCATCCGCGTGCTCCCGGGCGGCCTCACCCGGGTCGCGCTCCGGGCCGGCTCCTACGTGGTCAACTCCTCCCAGGGCGGCGGCAGCAAGGACACCTGGGTGCTGGCCCCGCGCGAGTCATGATCCTCTCCCGCGTCGCGGACGAGCTCTACTGGATGGGGCGCTATCTGGAGCGCGCCGAGAACACCACCCGCCTGCTGCTCGTGACCGAGGAGCTCTCCACCGAGGTGCTCGGGCTCGACGAGGAGCTGGCGCGGTGCGAGTGGAACGACCTGCGCGCGATCTTCCCGGGATTCCCGGACGGGGAGCCGCCCGCCCGCCACCTGACCGGGCTCGCGGCCGCCTCCCTGCTCGGGCTCTCCATCGACGCGGAGAACCGGCACTCCGTCTTCTACTCGCTCAAGAAGGCGCGCGACAATGCGCGCTCGGTGCGCGAGGCTCTGACGCTCGAGGTCTTCATCAACCTGAACGAGACCTACCGCGAGCTGGAGGGCCACAATCGCCGCCAGCTCACCGACCCCGCGGTGTTTCGCAGCGCGCTGCAGCTGACCCATCGCGGGATCCTGAGCACGGTGGGCGCCATCGAGCACACCCTCGCGCGCGACGCGGGCTGGCTCTTCCTCAAGCTGGGGGAGTCGCTCGAGCGCGTGTTCCGCACCGTGGTCATCCTGAGGATCAAGCTGCCCGCCCTGGTGGCCGCCGAGCCCAAGATCGACCTGCCCCTCTTCTACAGCCAGTGGCGGAGCCTGCTCCGCGGCCTCTCGAGTCTCGAGAACTACCGCAAGGCCTACGGGGCGCGCCTCGAACCCATCGACGTGCTGCAGTTTCTGCTCTTCGACGCCCAGACCACTCGCTCGGTGCGCTACGGGGCCAGCACGGTCAAGGACTACCTCGACCGCATCTCGAGCGCGAGCGAGCTGAGCCAGCCCGCGCGGATCGTGGGCAAGCTGGCCGCCGAGCTGTCCTACCAGGGACACGACCTGATCCGGGACGGCCAGATCCTCGGGTTCCTGGACCACGTGCTCGCCGAGCTGGCGCGAGCGCACGACGCGCTGTCGACCGTGTACTTCGGGACCTGAGCCACCATGTTCGTGGAGATCGAGCACACGCTCTCGCTGGCCTACGAGGCCTACATCCGCGAGTCGTTCCTCGAGCTGCGGATGCAGCCCAAGACCACCGCGGACCAGACGCTCCAGTCCTTCGTCCTCGCGGTGGGGCCGCCCACCAAGATCTCGCGCTATCGTGACTGGCACGGCAACGTGGTGCACCACTTCACGATCGTGCACTTCCACGACCGCATCGAGGTGGTGGCGCGCTCGGCGGTGTCCACCCATCCCGTCGTCCCCGCCCTCGACCGCGTGACCGACGCGCGCCCGTTTCCCGAGCCCTCCTACCCGCTCCTCGACTTCCTCGCCTTCGACGGGCCGGTGCGCGCGGGCGCGGCGCTGCGGAAGTTCGCCCAGGGCGTGGCGGCGCCGCCCACCGCCACCCTCGCCGAGCAGGTACGCGCCTGCGGACACCACATCCGCGAAAGCTTCACCTACAAGAAGAACGTCACCCGCTACGACTCGACCACCGACGACTTCCTCGCGGTGGGCGCGGGAGTCTGCCAGGACTTCACCCACCTCATGCTCGGCCTCCTGCGCCTGCGCCAGATCCCCTGCCGTTACGTGAGCGGCTACCTGCACGTGCGGCCCAAGGAGGGTGAGGCCGCCCAGAGCCACGCCTGGGTCGAGTTCTATTCGCCCGCGTCCGGCTGGGTGCCCTTCGATCCCACCCACAACCGCGAGATCGACGACCACTACGTGGTGGTGGGCCACGGCCGCCACTACGACGACGTGCCGCCCAACAAGGGCATCTACCGCGGCAACGCCGACGAGACCCTCCGCACCGGGGTGCGCACCCAGGAGTCGACGCCCAAGGACATCTCGGCGCTGCACGAGGAGATGGAGCAGATCGACGTGCCCGTCTTCCAGGAGATCCCGGAGCGCCGGCGCGACCGACTCCGGCAAGCCGCCGAGGAGATCGCGGCCGCCCCGGACCAGCAGCAGCAGTAGCGCCCGCCGGCCGTTGACACCCGCGCTCGCGCGATGCTAGAACTGCGCAGCGATCCCCTATCCCGAGGAGGAGCCCCCATGTCGAAGCGCCGCGGACTGCCGACCGCGCTCATCCTGCTCACCGCTGTCACGCTGGTCTCCGCCGCCCTCGTCCGCGACGGCGAAGGCCAGGCCCTCCAGGGCGAGTACAAGGTCGGCGTGCTGGAGCCGCTCACCGGGGCGCTCGCCTTCGAGGGCAAGCGCCACCTGGAGGGCATGGAGATCATGCGCGACATGATCAACGAGCGGGGCGGCGTGATGGGCAAGAAGCTGGTGTTCGCGGTGGGGGACGCGGTCGACCCCACCGCCGCCGCGAGCGAGGCCAACCGCCTCATCACCCGGGAAGGCGTCAAGATCATCACCGGCACCTTCTCCTCCCGCCTGTGCGGTGCGGCCAGTGAAACGGCGGCCCGCCACAACGTGATCTACTGGGAGACCTCCTGCGTCGATCCACGCTTCAACAAGCGGGGTCTCAAGAACGTCTTCCGCACCGAGATCGACGCCACCGGCTTCGGCTGGTACAACATCGAGTTCATCGCCAAGCACCTGGCCCCGCGCTTCAGCCTGAAGCCCAACGAGCTCAAGATCGCCTTCCTGTCGGAGGACTCCTCCTACGGCCAGGGGGTGACCGAGGCGGCCCGCGATCGGGCCAGGCGCGACTTCGGGATGCAGGAGGTCGCGCTCGAGTACTACAACTTCCAGACCATCAACGACTTCACCCCGATCATCGCCAAGCTCAAGCAGCTCAACCCCGACGTCGTCCACCACATCGCCTACAGCAACGACGCCCCCCTCTTCTGGCGGCAATCCCGCGAGCAGAACTTCATCTTCAAGGCCCTGGTGCATGCGGGCGCGACCGGCTACGGCGGCGCCGACTTCGGCAAGGCCACCGGCGCCGACGGCAACGGGCCCTTCGCGCTGCTCGAGCCGGGGCCCGGCTTCCGCGTCGAGGCGCTCCGGCCCGAGGGGCAGAAGATCGAGCGCGAGTTCCGCGACGCGGTCCAGAAGAAGACCGGCTCCTATCCGCTCGGTGGCCATCAGCTCGCCGCGGGCGGGCTCTGGGTCCTGAAGCTGGTGCTGGACCAGGCCAAGACGGACGAGCTCGAGAAGTTCCGGAGCGCGGTCATGGCCCTCGACCTCCCGGTTGGCTCCGTCATCAATGGCTGGGGCATCAAGTTCTCGGAGACCGGCCAGAACGCCAACGAGCGTGTGCAGCACTACATGCTGCAGTGGCAGAATGGCCAGCTCGTCACGGTGTGGCCCGAGGAGTTCTCGACCCTCCGGGCCAAGTGGATCCCGCTCGGCGCGTGGGATCAGCGTAAGTAGCGGGCCTCGCGCCGGGTGGGCGCCGTCCCGCAGCTCGTCATCTCCACCGTCCTGCTGGGGGGCATCTACGCCCTCATCGCGGTGGGGCTGACCCTCATCTTCGGCATCATGCGCGTGGTCAACTTCGCGCACGGCGAGTTCCTGATGCTGGGGATGTACCTGGCCTTCTGGGCCTTCGCGCTCTGGGGCCTCGATCCCTACGTCGTCCTGGTGGGGGCGGTGCCGATCTTCTTCGGCGTCGGGCTCGTCACCTACGCCCTCGTGATGCGGGGGGTGGTCAAGGCGAGCCACAACGTCCAGATCTTCACCACGGTGGGGCTCTCCACCGCGCTGCAGAACGCGGCTCTGGTGGTCTGGACGGGTGACTTCCGGGTGGTGCGGCCGTGGCACTCGGGGGTGGTGATCCGGCTCGGCGAGGCCGCCTTCAACCTCTCGCAGGTGGTGGCCTTCGCGGTGGCGGTGCTCTTCACGGCGGCCCTCGTCGCCTTCATGAAGTGGACGCGGGCCGGCCGCATCATGCGGGCCACCGCCCAGGACGTGGAGGCGGCCACCCTGATGGGGATCGACACCGACCGCGTCTACCGGCTCGCCTGGGCCATCGGCCTCGTCTGCGTCGGCATCGCGGGCGTGCTGATGTCGCCGCTCTATTCCGTCTATCCGACCGCGGGGCTCCAGTTCGTGCTGCTCGCCTACGTGGTGGTGGTGCTGGGCGGTCTGGGCGACATGATGGGCGCGCTCCTCGGGAGCCTGATCGTGGCCGCCGTCGAGGTGATCGGCTCCTACCTCGTCGGCAGCGCGTGGAAGGAAGTGATCTACTTCGTGCTGTTCATCGCGGTCCTCGTGTTCCGCCCCGCCGGCCTCTTCGGCCAGCG
>Ga0207646_10001343_pt1 | contig 30534 bp, 26 predicted proteins | sample KBSK5502metaG_FD_184343 | JGI IMG/M metagenome (GOLD analysis project Ga0207646, IMG submission 184343) | Corn, switchgrass and miscanthus rhizosphere microbial communities from Kellogg Biological Station, Michigan, USA - KBS K5-50-2 metaG... | ecosystem: Host-associated > Plants > Roots >... | reverse complement strand
ATGAACGAGTCTGCGATGGAGAGCGCGTAGACGAAGCTCGTGCAAGCGGCCAGCGTGTCCCACGCCGCTGCACCGGGCGCGTCCAGCTCGTTCTGGATCCGGCACGCGACGGACGGAAACGGGCCGTCGGGCGATGACGTTCCGACCAGGATCATGTCGAGGTCCTTGGCGCTGACGCCGGCAGCGTCGAGCGCGGAGCGCGCAGCCTTCGTTGCCAGGTCGAACGTGGTCGTGCCAGGCTCGGCGATGTGGCGGCGGTGGATCCCCGTGCGCTCGGTGATCCATTTGTCCGACGTGTCCATCATCTTCTCGAGGTCGAAGTTCGAGATGACTTTGTCAGGCGCGTACACACCGACGCCGGCGATCGCGCTCGGGCGGCCCTTGGCCTTGAACGAGCGGAGCGGCACGGCGTCCGACCGTGTGCGGTAGTTGGTCGTGATCGCCATCGGCGCTATGCCTCCAGCCGCTCGGCGGTCTTCTGCTCCAGGAATTTCCACAGGTCGGCGATGACCTTCATGTTCTCCAGCTCCGAGTCGGGCAGTTCGACGTCGTATTTGTCCTCGATCGCCGCGATCAGCTCGACGAGATCGAGCGAGTCCGCAGCCAGGTCACGCTGAAAGCTCTTGTCCATCTGGACCTGGTCCGGGTCGATGCCCAGGATCTCGGCCGAGAGGTCCTGCAGCTCTTTGAAATTGAGTTGGCTTGCCATGGGCAATCCTTTCTCCTCCTGTTGGTTTTATGCGCGCCCGTTCGGGGCTTTCTTGATGACGAGGGTCGCGTTGTGCCCACCGAACCCGAATGAGTTCGAGATCGCAACGTTGACCTCCGCCTTGCGCGCCTTGTTCGGCACGTAGTCGAGGTCGCACTCGGGGTCGGGGTCGTCGAGGTTGATCGTCGGCGGCAAGAGCCCGCGGTCGATTGCCAGCACGCACGCGGCCGCCTCGATGGCGCCGGCGGCCCCGAGCAGGTGGCCGTGAACCGACTTGGTCGAGCTGACAGCCAGCTTGTAGGCATGATCACCGAAGACCGACTTGATGGCCTTGGTCTCGGCGATGTCGCCGAGCTTCGTCGAAGTGCCGTGCGCGTTGACGTAGCCAACGTCGGTCGGGTCGACGCCGCTCTTCTCCAGCGCCTGGCGCATAGCACGGGCCGCGCCCTTGCCCTCGGGCTGCGGGGCGGTGAAGTGGTACATGTCGGCGCTCGCGCCATAGCCGGCGATCTCGGCCAGGATCCTCGCGCCGCGCTGCTTCGCATGGTCCATGTCCTCGAGCACGAACATCACGGAGCCTTCGCCCATGACGAATCCATCGCGGCCGATGTCGAACGGACGGCATGCCTTCTCGGGTTCGTCGTTGCGCTCGCTCGTCGCCTTGATCTGGCAGAAGGCGCCCATCGTCAGAGGTGTGATGGTGGCTTCGGAGCCGCCCGCCAGCATCGCGACGGCGTCGCCGCGCTTGATGATCTCCGAGGCTTCGCCGATGCCATGCGCGCTCGAGGCGCAGGCGCTGACGATTGCGTAGTTCGGGCCGCCGGCCTGGGTATGGATGGCGACGATGCCCGCGGCCATGTCCGCGATCATCATCGGCACCGTGAAGGGGCTGATGCGCTTGGGTCCGCGCTCCATCAGCTGCGTGTGGCTCTTCTCGATCTCTTCCATGCCGCCGATGCCCGAGCTGACGATCACGCCGACGTCTTCGGGGTTCATCTGCAATGGGTCCAGGTTTGCCTGCGCGAGGGCTTGCTTCGACGCGGCGAGGGCGAACTGGCAGTAGCGCCCAATGTGGCGGGCGGTCTTGCGGTCCATGTATTCCTCGGCGTTGAAACCCTTGACCTCGGCCGCGATCTTGGTGTCGAAGTTGGTCGTGTCGAACCGGGTGATCCGGCCGACGCCCGAGACGCCCTCGATCATGTTTGACCAGACCGTTTCCATGTCATTCCCGATCGGGGTGATGAAGCCGATGCCTGTTACAGCCACGCGACGACCGTTGGAGTTAGACGTCATATGTCCAGCATAGGGACGCGAGGTAGAATCGGCAGCCGCCCCGAGTAGGAAAAGACGCACCAATCTTTGGACCCGGTGTCCAAAGCCGAGTTCAGAGGAGTTTTTGCAGGTCCAGCGCCAGCTGCAGCCGGAGCCGCGTCGCCGGAATCTCCAGGTCCTCGCCGAGCAGCTCGCGCAGCTTCTCGAGCCTGTAGAGCACGGTGTGGCGGTGCAGCCCCAGCGCGGCGGCGGCTTCCTTCACCGACCCACGGGCAAGATAGGCCTCCAGCGTCTCCAACAGCTGGTCCCGGTTGCGCACCTTGGGGTCCATCAGGCGGCCGAGGCTGTGGCTGACGAACCTCTCGGCGAGAACCGGGTTCTGCGCCAGCACCAGGTGAGGAATGACCTCGTCGTGGCCGTGCACGACTGCATCGGGCCTGAGCTTGCGCCCGGCCTCGAACGCCTGTTGCGCCTCGAGGTAGGAGCGAGCGACACCATGCATACCCGCGTGATAGCCGCCGACACCCGCGCGCACGCGGGCGCCCAGCTGTCCGGCGCGCTGCTGCACCTGCTCTTGAAGCTCGGTCACGAACTGGCGCGCCGACTCGACGTCGGCGGCCGTTTCGACCGGCCACAGGACGACGAGCGTGCTGGGATCCGTCGCCAGGACGAGCGTGCCCCGGCGAAGCTGGAGAGAGTCGGCGACCTCGGCCAGGGCCTGCCCGCCACGCTCGCCATCCCGATTACCCATCACGAGCTTGCAGACCACGGCTACATAGCCTGTGGTGATCAGAGGTGTGTTGATGGCCAGCGCCTGGCGCTGCAGCTCGAGCTCGGAATCGAAGTTGTCGCTGATGAGGGAATGGAAGAGCCGGGCGTGAGCCCTCGTGCCGCGCTGCATGTGCTGCTCGCGGGAATGGAGGTAGGTCTTCGTCACCTCGGCCGCGACCTGGTCGAGCGCGGCGAAGACGTAGTTGGCGATCAGCATGATCGCCTCGGGTGTCGCCTCGGGGTGACCGCGCCAGGCGCGAAGGATCTCGTCCCACGCGACACGCGCCGCCAGGCGGTATGCGGCAAGGATCGGCTCGACCGACTGGCTGCTCCGTGCCTGGAGAATGCCCAGCTGGGCGACGCGCCTCAGCTCCTCAGGTGTTGCCGGCCGCGCCTCGCGGGCCGTGGCGAGGAACAGGTCGAGGCCCGCCGCACAGGCCTTGACGATCGCGTCGCGCTGAGGCGGCACCCCGGTCGAGGTGTCCCAGCGGACCAGGGTCACGACTGCGCGGGCCATGTGCCTGGCCATACCGGCGTGACGGCTCTCGAGCTCGTCGATCAGGGCCTGGGGAAGCCGAGGCGCGAGCTTGGGATTCTTGGACCTGGAGGCCAACCTGGCCATGCGGCCGACTATACGTTCAGGACGAGCCGGCTAGCCGTTCTTCTTCACGAAGTCCAGAATTCGCCGCCAGGCGTCGTCGCATGCGTCCTTCCACTGCTCGGAGCCCCGGTCGAAGAAGCTGTGCGGCGCGTTGGCGTAGACGTACCTCTCGTGCGGTACCTTCGCCGCATTCAATCTCTCGTCGAAATCGTCGGCCACCTCGGGCGGCGTCGCCCCATCATTTCCGGCCACGAGCAGAAGCAGCGGCGCCTTCATCCTGGAGATGTACGGCTCGCTGCGCGGCGGCCTGCCGTAGAAGCCGATCGCACCGTCAAGACGAGGCTGCAGCGCGGACTGGTTCCACGAGCTCGAGCCGCCAAAGCAGAACCCGACGGTGAAAACCGACCTCACCTCGCCGCCGTCTTTCGACTCGAGGTGCGCTATCCCGGCGGTGACGTCGGCCGCGATGTTTTCCTGCGTGGTCTTTTCGACGTGAGGCATGTACTCGAAGGCCTCGCTCCGATCGCCGATGCCCGCAGTTCGTCCGAAATAATCGATCGCAACCGCGTCGATGCCAGTCTCCGCGAATCGCACCGCGAGCTCTTTGTAGAAATGATGCACCCCTCGCACATCCGGCATCACGACCATTCCCGCGCGGCTCGGCTTCGACGCGCGCGCAAAGTAGGCGCCGAACTCGGTGCCGTCAGACGAGGTGAGGACAAGGTCGCCGTGATCGGCGGCTGCTCCGCTGATCGGGGGAAGAGGTGGACGGGAATCGTCGGTGTGGCACATGGCTCGATTGTCGCTTAGTCTGGATCCCGGTGAGGATCGAGAGCCCCGCCTTCACGATGGACGACGTCAACGCGTTCATGTCTACGTATCGCGACCGCGAGCGACATGTCCTCGCCGACCGACTGCAGCGCGTTTCCGACCGGCTGGCTGAGATCGGACCGCGCCTGACCGCGCAGCAGAGCGATGAGGCCGAGTGGAACGCGCACGAGGTGCTGGCCCATCTCGCGGTCGTGTCGAAGTTCTATGGAGTGCTCGTGCACAGGATCGCGAGCGGAAAGCTGCCCGACATGAACCTGCTCGAGGCGGTCAACCTGCGCGATTCGGCGGGAAAACAAATGTCGCAGATGGAGCCGGCTGAGCTCCTGCGCATGGCTCTCGCGGACCATCAACGCACCATCAACACCTTGCGCACGGCGGACCCGGAGTCGCTCCAGAACTCCGCGCGTGTCGATGACAAAACCGTCATGACCGCGGAGGAGGTCGCGCGACTTCCCCTGATCACGCACATGGAGATGCACATCGAGCAGCTCGAGAAGCTGCTCAGTCGCTGACGTTCGTGTAGCCGAGCTTTTGCAGCTCGCGCCGGATCGTCTCTGCGGCGTCGTCCATCATCGTCGGATCCGGGTTCGGGTCCTGGTTGCCGAAGTCCAGGTCATGCAGGCCGCGAATCGGCACGACGTGGAAGTGGCAGTGTGGAACTTCGAGCCCGGCCAGCATCATGCCGATCCTCTCCGGCTTGAAACCTGCCATCTGCGCCCGCCCGATGGCCTGGGCCGTCTCGGCGAGGTGGCGCAGCAGCGCAGGCTCGAGGTCGATCCAGTGGTCGATCTCGCTCCGGGGCACCACCAGGCAGTGGCCCGGGCGCAGCGGGCGGTTGGAGAGAAAGACGACGCACTCGTCATCTTTCCAGACGAATCGCGCGGGCAGCCTGCCCTCGATGATCTGGGTGAAGATCGTCGCCAACGCGAAAAGGGTAAATGGCTACGCTGGGGCGCGTGAGCACGCCCGCCGCTGAGCTCGTCAACGCCTCGAAACGCTACGGCGAGGTCGAGGCGGTGCGGGACGTCAGCTTCGTCATCGAGCCAGGCGAGGTCGTTGCCATGCTGGGACCCAATGGCGCCGGCAAGACGACCTCGATCAGCCTCATGCTCGGCACGCGCAAGCCCACGTCCGGCACCGTCCGCCTGTTCGGGCTGGACCCCAATGACCGCCGCGCGCGCAGCCGCATCGGTGTGATGCTGCAGGAGTCCGGGGTGCCCGGCGTGCTCCGGGTTGAGGAGATCGTCGATCTGTTTCGCTCCTACTACCCGGCACCGCTGCCGACCGCGCAAGCGATCGAGATGGCGGGGCTCGAGGAGAAGGCGCGAAGCCTCGTCAAGGACCTGTCGGGGGGACAGCACCAGCGCCTCTACTTCGCGCTCGCCATCTGCGGTGACCCGGACGCCCTCTTCCTCGACGAGCCGACCGTCGGGATGGACGTCGAGGGGCGCCGGCGTTTTCTCGAAGAGATCGACGCCCTCGCCACGAAAGGTCGCACCGTGGTCCTGACCACGCACTACCTCGAAGAAGCCGACCAGCTGGCGCGACGCGTGATCGTCATCGACCACGGCCGCGTGATCGCGGACGCGACCCCGGCGGCGATCAAGGCTCGTGTCGCGGGCAAGCGGGTCACCTTCTCGACCGCAGCTCCTCCGGAGGAGAGCCAGTTCGCCGGGCTACCGCTGAACTCGAAGCAGATCGAGGACCATCGGGTCCGGCTTCTGACCAGCGAGCCGGAGGAGGTCCTGCGCGAGCTTTTCCGGCGCGGCGTCGAGATCCGGGATCTCGAGGTGGCCGGTGCTGACCTCGAGGAAGCCTTTGTCGCGATGACGCACCACGGGGCCGAGAAATGAGTGTCGCCGCGGTGCGGACGGGAACCGCGCCGCTGCTGCCCATGCTGGCGACGCAGTCCTACGCCGAGTTCGTCAAGCTCTTTCGGGTCCCCGCGTTCAGCGTCACGAGCATCGTGCTCCCGTCGATGTTCTTCGCCTTCATCGGCCTCGGCCAGGCCAAAGAGCCCCTCTTCCCCGGCTCGACCGTCACGTTCGGCGCGTACTTCCTCGCCTCGATGGCGCTCTACGGCGTGGCCAACGTAATGGTGCTCGGCTTCGGCATCTCGCTCGCCAACGAGCGCGGGCAGAAGCAGGACCTGCTGATGAAGTCGACGCCGCTGCCCGCTCCGGTGTACTTCACCGCCAAGGCGCTCTCGGCGCTTGCCATCGCGCTGATCTCGATCGTCGTGCTCGGCCTGTTCGCGGCGATCGCGGGAGGGGTGCACCTGAACGCATCACAGTTGCTGACGCTCGGTGTCCGCGCGATGCTCTGCTCGATACCGTTCATCGGCCTGGGTTTTGCCCTGGGTTACCTCGCGGGCCCAAACTCCGCTCCGGCCGTGACCAACCTCATCTATCTCCCGACCGCGTTCGCGTCAGGGCTTTTCTTTCCGCTTCGGCTGCTGCCGAATTTCCTTCAGAACATCGCCCCCTATCTGCCGCTCTACCGTGCCGCGCACCTGGTGTGGGATTCCGTCGGAGCCCCGACCGAGGGCGAGTCCATCTCGACCGACTGGCTCTACATCGCCGGGTACACGGTCGCGTTCTTCTTGCTCGCGCTGTGGGCGTACAGGCGAGATCAGGGAAAGAAGTTCAACTAGAGGCCCAGAACGAATCAGCAGGTTCGACGCCAAAGCAGTCGCGATGCCTATTGCTGAACTCCTCCCGCGTATACCGGTGCTCGATGGTTCCAACGTGTTCGACGACATGAGTCGCCGCGAGCGACGCGATGCATCCAGCCCCGTACAGATCGAGACCACGCAGCAAGCCCGCGACCAGGCCTGACCGGTAGGCGTCACCGGCACCCGTCGGATCGAGCTCGCGGGCCGCGGGCGCAGCGGGGATCTCGACCGAGGTGTCCCGGGTCGTGATTCGAGAACCCTGGCGGCCCAGCGTCGTAACGACGATCTCCGCCAGCTCGAGCAAGCCCTGCATGTCGCGCTTGGTGCGCTGCTGGATCAGCTCCAGCTCGTAGTCGTTACCGATCACGATCCACGCGCCCTTGATGCCGTCGGTGACGTCCTCGCCGTCCATCATCGGCAGCTGGTGCGCGGGATCGAAAACGAAAGGCACGTCACGCTCCCGGCATTCGCTCACCAGCCGCTTCATGGCGCCCGGATCGTTCGGGCCCACGATCACCGCCTGAATTCCGGGCGGCCCATCGTCGAGGCCCAGCATCCCCGCCCGCCACATCGCGCCCCCGTAATAACCGGTGAGCTGGTTGTCATCCATGTCCGTCGTGGTGAACCCGGTGGCGCTGATCTCGCCATCGAGAAGCTTCAGCCCTCTGCAGTCGACCCCTTGCGCGACGAGCCAATCGCGATATTCGGCCGCGTCTGTGCCGGCGGTGGCAAGCACGGCCGCCGGATAGCCGAGCAGCGAGAGGTTGTAGGCATAGTTCCCGGCCACGCCGCCGCGGCGCTTGTGGAGATCGTCCACCAGGAAGCTCAGGTTCAGGATGTGCGTCTTGTCGAGAAGGATGTGGTCCTTGAAGCGTCCCTTGAAGGTGAGGATGTAGTCGTACGCGATCGAGCCTGTACAGAGAACCATCGACCGGCGAAGGCTAAAACAAAAGGGCGCCCCGCAAGTTCGGGGCGCCCACGTTGTGCCTCGGGGTTACGCGGCTTGGCGGCGCGCCGAGCGGCGGCGCGCAGTCCGTGCGGCCGGTTTGCGCTCGCCGTTGCGCTGGGCGGTCAGCTCGCTGGCCTGCTCCAGGCGGGTCGCGGTGCGCGCGATCGTCCTGAACGAGCCGTTGAAGATCCTGAGCGTGCGCTTTGCGACGTCACCGACCACGTCCGGGCGACGGGCCTGGACCTTGACCACCTGAAGGCCCTTGATGGCCAGCTTCTCGGGCAATTTGCCGTTGATCTCGATGCCGAGCACCGTGACTCGCTCGGGGATCAGGGCGTTGAGTCGTTTGTTGATCCGGCGCACGACCGGAGTTCCCTTGCGCTCGAATGCCTTTACCTGCTTCCGCGCCGAGCGGACCGGATCCGAAACGACCTCGGCCGCGCTCTTGGCGACCCCGACGGCGACTTCTTCCACCGCGGTTGCGGTGCCTGCGAATTCTGCGTTCATGACCTACCTCCTGGAATTTCATGACGCATCATAACGCATTGCGTCAATCCATGTCAACCGGGGACTTGAGCCTCTCGATCAGGGCCTGGGCATTTGATCCGAAGACGTCGTAATGCGCGACCCTGCGGCGCTTTTCCGGCTGGATCCATTCCGGGCGTAAGCCGTGACGCGCGCCCCACTCCTCGAGAACCGGGCGGAGTCCGATGACGTGAAGAAACGGTTTCTCACGCAACATGCCTCGGATCGTCGAGCCATGGTAGGAGTCGAAGTTGCGGTGCACCGCGATGCCTCCCGCCTCGGCGAAGGCGATCGCCTCCTTGATCTCGCGCCGCTCAAAGTACTTTTCGCGCATCAGTGCAGATGGGACGGTACGCGCAGAGCTTGCATGGACGTTGCGCATGCTCAGGTCCGAGGCTGAAATCACCGGCGGCGATGCGCGCCGACGCCTTGCCCACCCGCTCCTCGACCAGCGCGTCGTCCGCGTCGATCACGTGTGGCTCACCGCGGCGCAGGTCGAACAGGATCAGCTCAGGATCGCGACCCCCTGGGAGCAGACCACGGCGGGCGGCGAGGCCGTAGATCCGCAGCTGCAACGCGTAGGCGTCCATCAGGGCGGCGTCGAGCGTCGCGTTCGTCTTGAAGTCGATGAGCGCGACTCTTCCATCGACCTCGCAGATCCTGTCGACGACACCGCGCACGCGCGTCGCGCCGATGGCCATGTTGAAACCCGCTTCGACGGCCAGCGTCCGCGCGCGGGACAAGGGGTGGGCGAGGTATCGCGCGAGCATCTCGCGACCTTTCTCGGATCCTCGATAGAGGTCGAGCAGGTCCCCTCCAGTGTTGTGCCATGCCGCAAGCGCCTCATGGACCGCCGCGCCAAGCTCCGTCGACCCGATGGCTGTGACATGGCGTGGCTGCAGCTCATCGGGCGGAGCGGGCACGCCCCACAGCTGCGCGAAGCGGTAGCGGACCGGGCACAGCTCGAAGTCGTGCAGCTGCGAGAAGCTGAGCGACACCGGCGCGCCCACCGCCTCGGGCGTCGCGGCCGCGGCGGGCTGGATCTGCTCGAGGCGGTCGAGAACCGCGGCCACGACCGACGGGTCGTCGTGGACCTGGCCGTTCGCCACGCGCGGGACGGGCAGCTCGAGCTGCTCGGCCTCGACCACCGTCGCCGACTCGGGGTGGCCGAGGGCCCAACTGAGGATCTCGGCGAAGTGATCGTGCTCCTCAATCCCATTGGCGCCGACCTCGTGCGCCGACGGTTCCTCACGGGTGGCTGTGACGTAAAGGGCGTCCTTCGCCCGCGTGATCCCGACGTAGACGATGCGCCTCCGCTCGCCGATCGCCAGCGCCACCGCCGGCGCTCCCGGCGAAGTGTCGACGTAGCGAGGATGTCTCTCGCCGCGCCAGTTCTTCATCACGAAACCTAGGTTGTCCGGATCGAAGAACAGCCGCTCCGTGTCGCGCGGTCGCGGCGGCCGCAGGTTGACGAGGAAGACCACCGGAAACTCGAGTCCTTTAGCCGCGTGGATGGTCAGCATCGACACAGCCTCCGCGCCCGCCGACTCCTCCGCCGCCTCGCCGACAGGCAGCTCCGCGTCGATGACCTGGTCGAGGTGACGGACGAAGTCGCCGATCCCGGCCAGCGCGAGGTCGCGTTCGAAGCGACCCGCGAGCTGAAAGACCTTGCGCAGGTTGAGCAGGGCTCGCGGGCTGCCGTCGCGCTGCGCACGCAGCTCCGCCCAACGCAGGTACCCACTCTCCTCGAGCAAGCGGTTGAGGATGTCCGCGACGGTCAGCGTGTCGCGCAGCCTGCCCACACGGTCGGTCAGCTCGACGAGGCGCAGCGCCTGCCCCGCAACCTTCGGCTCCATCTCTGGAAAACCTTCGCCACGAGACTCGTCGAAGCAGTCGCGGAGCCGCATGCCGGACCGCTCGAAGCGCCGCGACGCGAGCCGGTACATGCCGCGGTCCGGGAGCCGCACGATCGGGCCCTGCAGGATGCGCACCAGCGCTCCGTCGTCCATCGGGTTCTCGGTGAGCCGCAACAGCGCCAGCACATCCTTTATCTCCTGGCGATCGAAGAAGCCGGAACCGCCGCTGGTCACGTACGGGATGCCCTGCCGCCGCAGCTCGTCCTCGAACTCCCGTGGGAGCATGCGGACGGAATGCGACAGGACCGCGATCTCGCGGAACGCGCGGCCGCTGACGTGGAGCCGCCGGATGGTCTCGGCGACGGAGCGTGCTTCCCTACGTGAGTCGGGCGCCATCAGCACGCTGACCGGCACCAATCCACCGACGCCGCGAGTCGCCACGAGCTCAGGCTCGGACGCGAAGTCGGGATCGCGCCGGATGAAATCCGTGGCGCAGTCGAGAATGCCCTGATAGGAACGCCGGTTGTGCGTGAGAGGAAGCGGCCGGCCTGGAAAGCGCATCCGAATGTTCTCGATCTCCGCGTCCCGCCAACCGTAGATCGACTGCTTGGCGTCGCCGACCGCCGTGACGTTGCCGAAGCTTTCCATCGCAACCAGGCGGATGAAGTCCAGCTGGATGCGGTTGGTGTCCTGGAACTCGTCGACGACCAGGTAGCGGAATCGCTCCCGGCAGCGCCGGCGGAATTCGGGCACACGCTCCAGGGCATCGATCACCTCGAGGAGCAGGTCGTCGAAGTCGCGCAGCCCCTCCGCGTGCAGGCCGTCCTCGTACGCGCGATAAACGCTGTAGAGGACGTCGATGGCTTCCCTTTCCGCGAGCGCGGGATCAGGACCATTTCCCTCGCCCCCCACCCTGACCCTCCCCCCTGAAGGGGGGAGCGGAACTTGCAGTTCGAGAGCGCGTAGCTTGAAGCGCTCGGGGTTGATGCCGCGGCCTTTGAGCTTGAGCAGGAAGCGGAGGCCCGATCGCAGGAGGTCGTCCAGGTCGTCGACGGACAGGGCGCTGAAAGAGTCGGGGTCGAAGGGCGCCGTCGCGCCGCTGCGCAACCTCGCCATCAGCTCCTGCTCGAAGAGCCGCTGCCCGGTCTCATCGAGGACACGCATCTCGCGTGGGGCGCCGACCAGGTACGCGAACTCGTCGAGGAGACGCGCGCAGACGCCGTGAAAGGTCCCGATCCACGCACCGTCCAGGGCTTGAGCGCCGAGGTCGGGGCGGCGCGCTGAGAGCTCATTCGTGATTCGGACCCGCAGCTCTTCCGCTGCGCGATCGCTGAAGGTCACGGTGAGGATCTGGTCGGGAGCGACGCCCTGCTCGACCAGCCAGCAGAAGCGCTCGGTGGCGGTAAACGTCTTGCCCGTACCAGGACCCGCCGCGATGAGGAACGCGCCCTGCGGCCCGGCATGCGCCGCCGCGGCCTGCTCCTCGCTCAGCACAGGATCTCGGATTCTGGTCGCGCTCATTCGGGCGGCGCTCCACCGTAGGGACAGATCGCAGCGTGGGGACACGTGCCGAAACGAGTCACGCACGTGCCGGCGAGCTCCCGCGGCGCGGGCTCGAAATGGCCCGCCTTGATGCGCTCGATCGCGGTGGCGACCACTGTGCGGCTGCGCTGCAGGTCCTCCTCGCTCAGCGGCTTCTCCCTGTATTCCTTCAGCCCGGCGGGCCGGCCGACGCTGAAGATGTCCTGTCGCATCCCGCCCCACACCCAATCCTTGGGGTACCAGAGCGAGAGGAACCGCGGTTTGAAGCCAAGCGGTTTGCCCTCCTCGTCAAAACCGTCCTTGCATGCAAGGTAGTAGAGCGCCAGCTGCACGTCGTAAAGCTCCGGCCCGAAGTACATCTCGTACGCAAAGCGCATGGGCTTGCCCGATCCGGTCTTGTAGTCGACGACCTCGACCTCGCCGTCCCCGACGTCGTTGACCCTGTCGATCTTGCCCACAACCTCGGCGCCGTCGACCTGGAGGCGAAAGCGCTTCTCGACCGCCAGAGTGCCCAGGCGGCGGATGAACTGCATACCGGTGATCGAGCGGATGTAGTTGCCCAGCAGGGATCGCACCGACTTCTCCTCTCGCTTGCGGTCGAGCACTCCTTCCATGCGTGAGAGGTAGCCGTCGAGGTGACGCTGGAGCGAATCTTCGAGCCACTGCCGCTGCTGCTCGGCATCGAGCGGTCGCCACTCTTGTTCGCGCTCGTGAAAGTCCTGGAGCACCTCATGCAGAAAACCGCCGCGCTCCATCGCCACCGAGCGCGGCTCCTCGACGAGGCCGGGATGGTGGTTGTACCAGTAGAGCCGCGGGCATTTGAGGTAGTCGTTGAGCGTCGTCGGGCTGAAGTGGTCGATCTGCACGGATTCCGGATTGCGCCCTGAGCCGTAGGGCTCGAACGGCTCACCCGATTCGGGGTCGGTGAGAAAGGCAAGGTCCAGGCCAAGGCCTCGGGCGCGCGCGAGCGTCGCCTCATTGAGAGCCGACGGATGCGACGCCAGGAGGACCTCGGCTTCCCGCTCGAGCAGCACGTCGCCCGGCTCGAGGCGCGAGGACGCCCGGGTCAGCTCGCGAGTCTCGCCATCGGGACCGGCAAAGCCGGCGGCCATGTCCAGGAACACCGAGCGGCCCGCCTGACGCAGATATGCGTCGGCGTAAGTCACGTACAGACGGCGGCGGGCCCGTGTCATGGCGACGAAGGCGAGCCGCGCCTCCTCCGCCAGGTGGCCGTCGGGGTCGGACGGCCAGGAGGGCATGAATCCGACCTTGAAGCGCTCCAGCCAGGCCCGGTCCTCCGCGTCCAGTAGCGGGTGCGGTCGGGCCTCGAGCGGAAAGAGGCCGTGCGCAAAACCCGCGCAAAAGACCACCTCGAACTCGAGTCCCTTCGCCTGGTGCACGGTCATCACCTGCACGGCATCGCGGTGACCCGAAGCCGCCTCGGTGTCGTCCGCCGCCGCGGCCAGCAGGCCTTCGAGCGAGCCGGTCATGTCGGAGAGCAGCGGCTTGGCTCCGTGCAAGCGCTCGTGCACGACCTCGATCGACTCGAGGCCCTCGATCGCCGCGCGCAGGTCCGCGATCGCCTCGGCACGGCGGTCCGCCGGCAGGTCGAGGTCGAGGAGCCTGCGCATCCCCCCGTCCTCGATCAGCACCGAGTAAGCAAGGCTCGCGAGAGGAAGGGTCGCCGCGCGGCCGAGCAGCCGCTCGCGCGTGACCATCGCGGCGTGGAGGTTGTCCAGCTCGGACTCGCTCAAGTAAGGAAGGTAGTCCGGCTGCGACGGCTCCTCGGCCGGAGGTTCGCCGCCCCACGGCAGCGGGTAGCGGTGGGGGTCTCGCGCGGCGAGGACGTACATCAACCGCCGAACCACCCGGAGCAGGGGGCGCCCTCTCTCGAATGCGTGCGCTCGAAGCCGGCTCACGGTCCGTGCTCCAACGCCGCCGAGGCTCGAAGCGAGGGCGCTCTCGAACGCATCGGAGTCGTCAGGCCGGCGCAGCGACTCGAGGTAGCCGATCAGGAACCGCACCACCTCGTTGCGGGCGGTCGCAGCCCAGCCTCGCACCTCATAAGGAAGGTCGAGAGCGCGCAGCGCCTCCTCGAAAGGCGCCCCGAGCGCGGTCGTGCTGCGCAGGACGATCGCGAAATCGCGGAGCCGTAGGTCCGGCCATTCGGACTTGAGACGCTTGATCTCACGCGCGCAGAAGAACGCCTCGTCGACCGGGTCGGCCTCGCGCGCCACCACCACCGCCGGCGCGAGACGCGGCTGATCTGCGCGCAGAGCGCGCGGCGCACGCCCTGGTTGAGTCGCGGACAGCAGCAGCTCGCCGGCATCGAGCGCCGCCTGCGAGCATCGGCGGCACACGTCGAGATGGCTCGTCGCCGCGCCGTACGCCGCAGCGAAATCGTGGCTGAGCAAACGCGGCACCGTGCCGCGGAACCCATAAATCGACTGGTCCGGGTCGCCGACCACGACCAGCCGCGGAGAGGAGTCGGGCGGGGCGATGAGCCGCAGCAGCTCGAACTGCGCCGGGTCGACGTCCTGGAACTCGTCGACAAGGATCAGCCGGAACTTCGCGCGCATCCGCTCGCGGAGCGCAGGGCTCGACTGGAGCAGCTCGATCGTGCCCGAGATGAGGTCGCGAAAGTCGACCAGGCGCGCCTCCAGCATCTGATGCTGATACGCCTGGTAGACGGCGGCGAGCACCTGCACGCGCTCACTCGCGCTCGCCCCGGCCGCGAGCTGCAGCGCCGCCGGGTGGACGAGATTCTGCTTCATCAACGCAACGAACCCGAGCAGGTCGTGGGCGAACGCGTCGGACCGGCGGAGTCCGTCGAGCGGACCCAGGACGCCCGCGTCCACGTCCGCCAGGACCTTGCGCATCACGATCCACTCCTGGAATCCGTTCACGAGACGCCGCTCGCGGTCCGGCGCCTGGTCACGGAGCACGCGGGCGCAAAAGCTGTGAAACGTCGAGATCCAGGCCTCGCCGTAATCGTCCTGGAGCCGCTCGTCGATTCGGCGTGCGATCTCACCGGCAGCGCCGGTGGAGAACGTGAGCACGAGAATCTGATCACGACCGGCGACGCCTTCGCGCACCGCTTGCTCGTAAAGATCGACGAGCGCATGCGTCTTGCCGGTGCCCGGCCCAGCGAGCACGCGCAGTGGTCCTTTTATTTGTTGGATGTCGAGTGGCAACAGGTCTCCAGGGGTGGCGCGGGCGACCTGATTATGCCGGTGCCCGTCTCCTGGAGTCAGCCACGGCTGTTAAGGAGGGCCACCAAGCAGCCATCAGGAAAACAAGAAGAAGCACGAGCTCAAGCCACGGCCACCGCCTGAGATGGATGCTCAAACCGAGGGCTTGCAGGTACGGGCTTCCCAGCACCCAGAAGGCGACGAGGGGGATTCGCCATGCCGGCGATGTCCGTTCCTCCCACGCCATCCACCCCGCCGCCGCCAGCACGCAGAGATCGGACGCGTGGAGGTAGGACGACACCAGCAGCGAGCCCACGATGGCGAGCGGAATGACCAGCCCAGGTGAAACGCGCAGCCGGTGCGCGGCCGCCATCACCGCGCCAATAATCAGTATCCGCAGCACCGCGGCGAGGGTACCCGTCGCAGCCAGGGCTCCGTGTAGGGTCAGGTCGTCGGCGCCCCTCGGCAGAGGTCCGCGCAGCTGGGCCGCATACTCCGACATCCCGCCAGTCCCAACCGTGAAGAGAACGACCGTCGACGCTATGACCACCACACCGACCCATGTCGCAAACGAGCGGAACCGCGACGCGAACAGCAGTGCAAACGGCACGAGGATGGCATTGTTGGGTTTGAAGAGGATGGCGCCGAGCGCAATCCCGGCCAGCACCTCGCGCCGCTCGCGGACCAGCCGCCAGGCGACGACCAGACCGGCCGCCTCGAGCGGAACGACCTGGCCGACGTTGACAGCGTGCATTACCCACCATGGAGACAGCGCCCCGGCGACCGCGATCCACTTCGCCCAGCCCCTGCTCGCACCGGACCAAGCGAGCGCCGCTGCGAAGACGGTGAACAGGAAAGCGACCCAGACCGCGTAGGCGACCGTGTAGGGAAGGAATCCCAGCGGCGCCGCCAGGAAGGCCACAGTGGGTGGACTGAGAAACGGCTGCGTAATCTGCGAGGGAGAAAGCTCCTTCTGCTCGATCGCAACGAGTCCCTGGTCGTAGATGTGCGACCAGCCGTTCTGCAGGCCAACCTGTCCCGCCGCGACATATGTGTGGAAATCCACGCCGATCGGATCGTTGCGGTGCAGCAAGTCGATGCAGAGCGCGACCGCCACGATTCCGAATGCGAATGGCAGCCAGCGTCGCCAGCTCGCATGAATGTTTACGTCGGTGAACACTTCCCCCCGATGTCGCGTCTGACTCGCGCCAGAGTTACACGTTTCCCCTAGATTCCGAGACGCAGGCCTGGCCACTCGTGGCGGGGCTCCTGTTTATCGTCGCGCATCCGCCTCTCTCGCGCATCGGCAGCCGGACGGGGATGACCCATCGACGTCGAGCTTCTGATTCAATCCGGCCGTGATAGCCGCCGCGATAGTCGTCGCCGGTGCCGGCTTGCTCATGCTCGTGCCCCCCTATGGCTGCTTCGCCGTGCCGCTGGCTGCGGCCTGCCTGTGGGCCTGGCCTGAGACGGCGGCCTCCAGGCTGGCCGGCGCCGGGCTGGATCGCCGCCGCCTCACCGTGGCCGGCATCGGCATCGGTGCGGTGGCGGCGGCCGTCAGCCTCGTCACTGGTGGCCAGATGGACGGCCACCTGCTGCACGGCGGCGATTTCCAGACCTACTGGGTGGGCGCCGTGGTCGGGACGCGATACGGGTGGTCGCGCATCTTCGACGGCGCCCTGCAGCAGTCCGTCTGGCCCTCGGCGGCCGGCGCCGGCGAGCCCTTCCTGCCGTTCCTCAACGCGCCGCCGGTGGCCTGGCTGGTGGCACCGCTGCTGGCGCTGCCTTACGTGGACGCTTACGCGCTGTGGGTGGCGGCGATGGCCATTTGCGCGGGGCTGGTCGTCGTGCTGCTGGTCCCACGGGCCTGGCTGGTCCCGTCCGCGATCATCACGGCGGGCTTATGGGTCACGCCGTACACCCTTGCGAGCGGCCAGAATGCGGTCATCGGCGCGCTGGCAGTGGCCCTCACGTGGCGCCTGCTGCGAGCGGGTCACGACGGCTGGGCCGGCGTGGCGCTCGCCCTGATCACGCTGCGCCCCAACGCCACGCTGCTGCTGCCGGTTGCGATCCTGCTCGCGGGCTACCGGCGGACGTTTCTCGTGTGGCTCGGCGTCGCTGGGGTCATCGCGGGCGCGAGCCTAGCGTCGTTGGGTAGCGCCGGGTTGCGGCAGTTCTTGCAGCTGGCGTTGGAGGTGCGGACGTCGCATCCCCACGCCGTCGACATGACGATCCTCGGGCTCTTCGGAACCAACGTGCCGGCGCTCGCCCTCGAAGGCGTGCTCGCCGCCGCCGCCCTTACGGTCGCGTGGCGTAGCGGCCGGGCACCGGCGGTGACGGTCGCCTCGGGCGTGCTCGCGTCGGTGTTCGTCACGCCCTACATCCATGCCCAGGACTACGTTGCAGTCATCGCTGCCGTTGGTGCGGTCGCCGCTTCGACGTCGCGGTCGTCCTACTTCGGAATCGTCATAGTCGCGTTGCTGGTGGTCGCCCCGCCTGGTTGGATCTTCGGCGTGGCCTGGGAGGCCGCGCTGGTTATCGTCGAGGCGCTGTTTCTCGCCTGGCTCAGCTCTGACCTGCTGCGGCATCGTCGACACGACGGCCGCGGCATGGAGCAACTTCTCGCAGTACCCCGAGCGCGACCATCCCGTGCTCGCGAACCTGGTCGCGACGGACTGCCACCCGATGTCGACGGTTGACGGCCTCGTGATCTACGCGCGCAACTAAGGTGTCGGCGGCTTGACGTTGACCGGCACCTGCGGCGCAGCCGGCACGTCGATCGGCAGCTTGACCGGGAGCTGAACCTGGGGCAGCGCGGGAGCCGGCACCGCGGGCGCATGCAGGCCCTGCGCCGGCGGTGCGACAGGCGTCGCAGTAGTTGCCTGGGAGCGGGCTTGCTCCGGACTCGGAGCCGTAAGGTGCACGACGGATGCAGGCTGAGCCACGATGATGGCCCCAGCGGCGGCGACCGCACTCGCCTGCACCAGCTGGTGAGCGGCATCGTGCACCCACCGGCCGGAGAGCCATATCAGCACCGCATACATCGCTCGGCGGCCGAGCGAGCGGCCGTGCTGGATGTGGTCGCTGATCGTGGCGAGCGCGCGTCGCAGGCGGCGCTGCACGGCGCCCTGGGTAAGCCCGACCTCTTCCGCGATTGCGCGGTTCGAGTAGCCGCCGAAGAAGGCGAGCTTCACGACCTGGTTGTCCTCGGGCGCCAGTTCACGTATCGCCTCGTCAACCGCGTGGCGGATCATGGCGCCGGAGAAATCTTGCCACGCATGCGGCCGGTCGTCGCCGTTGCTCATGCCCTCGACGAGCATCTTCTTGAGGCCCATGTGCTCTCCGCGCATGCGGCGGCGGTCCACCGGTGCTCTGCGGGCGCCCGTCATCAGCCACGTCCGCCAGGTGTCGTTCGTGGTGGGGGGAAGCGCGTCGTTCCCGGCTTCCGGCATCTTTCAGTACTCCGCTGTACTAAAAACTCCGCAAGAGCTCCAATCACCCGAACGAGGTTCAGGCCTGTGCGGGACGTCGCGGGCGTTTGATCTCGAGGATCCGAGGTTCCGCGGCCGCGACCGCCATCAGGCGATCGAAAACCTCCACCGCCCCGTTTCCGTTCACCGACTCCGAGAGACGCACGTAGGCGGAGGCGCCGTCCGGAAAGACGAAGGTCGGCGTCCCGAAAACGCCGTGCTCCAGCACGGCCTGGCGGTGGTCACGGGCGAGCGATGCCAGAATCCCGGGATCATCGATGTCCGCCCGAAAATGCGCGACGTCCAGGCCCGTGGCCGCCGCAACCTGCTCCAGGACCTCCTGGTGGTCGATGTCGAGAAGGTCGCGGTGGCGTGCCAGGAGCAGAGCCTGGTGAAAGGCGTCGAACAGTCCCTGGCGGCGCGCTGCTTCAGCGGCTCGAAACGCAGGTCGACCCTTCACCTCCTCGGACGCAGGTGCATCCCAGACTGTCCAGCCGTCATTCTTGGAGTTCACCTGGGTGAGCGAGAAATACCGCCAGCGAACCTCGATGTCGCGATCACCTGAGCGCTGCACGGCATCGAGCAGTCTTGCCGCGCGGTAGACGAACGGGCACTGGTAGTCGAAAAAGACGTCGAAAGTGATGGGTTCTGTTAGCGGCACTCAGAAAGCTGCAACGCGCGTTGTCCTGACCCGTATTCCAGACAGCTGGGCGTGGATCCGCCCCGACCTCTTCGTGCGGCTCCTGCCGTTCACGGTCGCCTTCGCTGTCGCGTACGTGTGGAGCGGCGGGGACCGCTGGCTGGGGCTTGGGTTCGGGAACCTTGCCGTGCAGCTGGTTTTCGCGGCCGTGGCGGCGCCGCTCATGTTCGCAGCGGCCGTCGTCGTGCAGCTTTTCCTGGCGCGCCGCCGCGGCGTGCTGTTGGTGCCTGCCGACCCATACGACACCTGGTTTCAAGCGGGTTTCTACGCGCTCAACGGCCCGATCGAGGAAGCGTTCTTTCGCGGGCTGGCGCAGGGAGGGATCACCGTCGTATGGGGGGCGCCAATCGGTTTCGCGATCGCCACCGCCGCCTACGTCCTGTACCACCGTCTCGGTCGGTGGACGTGGGCGGACACGTTGGCGACCGGCCTCGTCGGTGTGCCCCTCGGCCTCGCCTTCTGGCTCCTGCCCGGACCGCCCTCGCTGTTCGGCATCTCGCTGGCGCATGTCGCGGCGACGTGCGGATTTCTCGGTCCGGGACCCTACTTGTTGAAGAAGATGCGGCTGGTCTGAGTGGTCGATCTAGACCGGAGGCAGCGCGTCACGCTTACCTGGGCCGGGCTCGCCGTCGTGCTGTCGGGCTTCGAGGGCTCGATCCTCATCCTTGCGTTGCCCGCCATCGCCAGGGAATTCCACGCCAACACCCCCGCGCTCTCGGCGCTTGGTTCGATCCTCGCGATCGGGACCCTGGGCGCCGTTCCTCTCGCGATGCTCGCCGACCGCTTCGGCAGGCGGCGCCTGATCGCGGTCGGAGTCGGCGGTTTCTCGTTGGTGAATTTCGCCAGCGCGTTCGTGCCTTCCCTGGCCGGTCTCGCCCTTCTCAGGCTGTTCGCCGTCTGCTTCGAAGTGCTCGTCATCGGAGTCGCGACCGCCTTGATCGTGGAGGAGGCGCCGCAGCGAAGCCGGGGCCAGGCGGTCAGCGTGCTGGCGCTGCTCCAGGGCTTCGGCGTCGGAGTCACGGTGATCGCCTATCCGATCCTTGCTCCGAACTGGCGGCTGCTGTTCCTCGTCAGCGGGGTCGGCGTGCTGGCAGCGCCGCTCATCTGGTGGTTATTGCCGGAAGGCAAGACGTGGCAAGGCGTGCGCGTCACCGGCTCTGCTCTCCGACTGCTCATGCAGCCGCCGTGGCGACGCCGGGTGCTGATCCTGTCGGCGATGTTCGCCCTCTTCGCGGTGCTGCTCGAACCCGCCGGCCTGCTCTATACGGTGTTCGCCACCGTCGTGCTGAGCTGGACACCGACCGAGATCAGCGTTCTGATCGTCGTCTCGGGGATTGTCGGCGCTGTCTCTTATCTTGCGGGCGGATATCTCACCGACCGCTTCGGACGCCGTGCGCCGGCCATTGCCTTGACCGTCGCGACCGCAGCCGCGACCAGCCTCAGCTTCGGATCCGGGTCCACCGGCTTCTTCGCCGGCAACGTGCTCTGGAGCGGTTTTGCGAGCGCCGCGACTCCAGTCTTCGGCGCATGGTCGGGAGAGCTCTTTCCGACGCGTGCGCGCGCGACCGCGGAAGCGGCCCTTGGCCTTGCGGGAGCGGTGGGCAGCATCGCGGGGTTAATCGGCGTGGGCGTCCTGTCGGCCACGACGGGGCTCGGCGGTGCGATCGAGCTTGGCGGCGTGGTGGCCGTCGGGGGGGCGCTTCTCCTCTTCCTTCTTCCTGAAACGAAGCAGCAGCCTCTTCCCGAGTGAGGCAGCTCACTCTCCCTCCCGGATAGTCCGGACGAAGCGATGCCTACTCCGCGACAGACCCGGGATAGTCCGGACTATCCGGGGTTGGGTAGTCTTCACACGCCATGGAACGGGCGCGTGCTGTGGTCGTCGGCGGCGGCATCACCGGCGCCAGCGTCGCTTATCACCTCGCGAAGGCGGGATGGCGTGATGTCGTGCTCCTGGAAAAGGACGAGCTGACCAGCGGCTCGACCTGTCATGCCGCCGGCCTCGTGACCCAGTTCAACCCGTCGCCGACGATGATGCGATTTCGCCGCTACAGCATCGAGCTGTATCAGCAGCTCGGCGTCTTCGAGACGGTTGGGAGCCTTCGGTTTGCGTCGAGCAAGGACCATCTGATGGAGCTGCAGCGCGGCGTCAGCCGAGCGCGCGGTATCGGCCTCGACGCCGAGCTCGTCTCCGCCGCCGAGGCGGCGCGCCTGATGCCCGTGATCACCATGGAATCGCTGTACGGCGCGGTCTGGATGCCGGGCGACGGTCACCTCGATCCTCACACCGCCACCCACGCGCTCGCCGACGCCGCACGAAACCTCGGCACTCGCGTGATCACGCACCGACGAGGGACAGGCATCGTCCTGAGCGCAAGTGGTGCGGTCGAAGCGGTGGAGACAGATGCAGGTTCGATCCATACGGACGTCGTCGTGGTCGCCGGCGGGATCTGGAGCCCGCAGATCGCGGCCATGGCCGGGTCGTCCGTCGTGTCCACTCCGGTCGACCATCAGCATGCCGCCCTGCTCGCCGTCCAAGGCCATGAGATGCCTCATGACATGCCCTGCTTCCGCGACCCCGAAAACCTCATCTACGGCAAGGCCGAGGCGGGTGGGATGGTGCTCGGCGGCTACGAGCTGAACCCCGTGGCGCGGTGGATCGACGGCGTGCCGTGGGATCACGCCGGCACGTCGCTGCCCCCGGACCAAACGCGTTTCGAGCCGCTGCTCGCGGGAGCGGCGAGGCGGTTCCCGTTCGTGCACGAGGCGGGGATCGTCAAGCTGGTCTGCCACCCGGACGCGATGACACCCGACTCGGGTCCCCTTGTCGGACCGGTGCCTGGCGTTCGCGGCATGTTCATGGCCGCCGGCCTCTCGCTCAACGGGTTCGGCGGCGCGGGCGGAATCGGGCGCTCGCTGGCCGAGCTCATCACGGTTGGCGAGACCGAGCTCGACCTCCACCCCTACCGGCCGTGGCGCTTCGGACCCGTGCATCGCGACTTCCGGTACGCGGCCGAGCTGGCGCGCGAGGCTTACAAGTACTACTACTACCTTCGCTATCCGTACGACTCGGACGAGTGGGGCCGCCCTAGGCGGACGAGCGCGCTACACACCCGGATGCAGGACCTGGGCGCGGTATTCGGCGCGAAGCATGGATGGGAGCGGCCCGACTACTTCAACCCGGGGCATCCGTGGCGACGCGCGGGCGCCGACCAGCGCGCCTTCGGCTTTACAAGGCCGCCGTACTTCGACGCGCTGGCGGAGGAGCACCGCGCCTTTCGCGAGCGCGTCGGCATCATCGACATGAGCTCGTTCGGCAAGATCGAGATCACCGGCCCCGGCGCGCTCAACCTGCTGGAGAGGGTGGCCGGCAACCTGATCGACCGGCCTGTCGGCAGCGTCGTCTACACGCAGCTGCTCGAAAGAAACGGAGGCATCGCCGCCGACGTGACCATCACGCGCCTGGCGCCAGATCGCTTCCGACTTGTCACTGGCGCCGGGTACGTGAACAGCGACCTGGGATGGCTGCGTATGCAGTCGAGAAGCGGCGACCGTGAGGTGGAGCTGCGCGAATCTTCGGATGAGCTTTCGGTGATCGGAATGTGGGGCCCGCATGCGCGCGAGACGTTCGAGCGTGTCACGCACGACGACGTATCGGACGACGGGTTTCCCTTCATGCAGGCGCGCAGCATCCGCGTCGCGGGGATTGCGGTTTTCGCCCAGCGCGTCACGTACGTGGGCGAGCTGGGCTGGGAGCTGTACGTCGATCCGGCGTGGGCCGGGCAGGCCTGGGACCGTTTATTTGAAGCCGGGCGCGACTTCGGCATCGCGGCCGGCGGGTATCGCGTCCTCGATTCGCTGCGGATGGAGAAGGGCTACCGCTACTACGGGACCGACATGGGCCTCCTCGACAACCCCTTCGAGGCCGGCCTTGGGTTCGCCGTGGATCGCGACAAGTGGACATCGATCCCGCGCGACGTGTCACGCCGGCTCCGGACGCTCGCCGTCGGCGGCAAGGAGTACGCGCCGATCTACGGCGGCGAGGCGGTGCTCGACGACGGCCGCGTGGTCGGCCGCCTGCGCAGCTCCTCATATGGCTTCACCGTGCGCAAGAACCTCGCCTATTCATACCTTCCAGTGGAGGTGAAGCCCGGCGCGCAGGTCGAGGTGGAAGTCTTCGGCCAGATGGTGCCGGCCCTTGTGACGCGGGACGCAGTCCTGTCCAGGCATGACGTCAAGCAGCGCGCGGGCTGAGGCCGCCGCGTCACAGGTCTCTATCTGGAAGGGCCGGCCGGTCAGCATCTCGTCGCTCTCCGGAGGGCTGACCAACGAGAACTACGTGGTCGAGGCCGGCGACAAGCGGTACGTCATGCGGTTGCCGGGCCAGTCGACGGAGCTGCTCGCGATCGACCGCGTGAACGAGGTCCACAACACCAAGGCGGCCGCGTCGACGGGGATCGGCCCGCGCGTCCTGGAGCATGTGCCAGGCGCCGACGTCATGGTGCTGGAGTTCATCCCCGGCCCGACTATGTCCGCCCGGACGCTGCAGACCAGGCAGATGGCCGCGCGCATGGCGCAGTCCTTCCACAGGCTGCACAACGCGCCGCGATTCTTGCGCGACTTCAACATGTTTCGGCTGATCGAGGACTACCTCGGCATCGTCGACCAACACGGCGTGACGATCCCTGACGACTATCGCGACTGGCTGCCGACCGTCAAACGGATAGAGAGCGCCGTGAGCGTCGGGGCGCTGCACGCGGCGCCCTGCCACAACGACCTTCTTTGCGAGAACTTCATAGACGACGGGGTCGCCCTCCGGATCGTCGACTACGAGCTCAGCGGCAACAACGACCCATGCTTCGACCTGGGCAACACCGCCCAGGAGGCAGAGTTCAACCAGGACATGCGCGCCGCCCTGTGCGAGTCGTATTTCGGCAAGGTCGATCCACGCCAGCTCGCCCGCATGAATCTGTTCGCGCTGATGTCGGACGTCGGCTGGACCCTGTGGGGCGCCATCCAGGCCAAGATCTCGGCGGTCGACTACGACTTCCGCGGCTACTACACCGGCCGTTGGGAGAGGGCCCTGGCGGTGCTTCGCTCGAGCCCGTTCGAGGAGTGGATGGAGGCGGCCGCCCAACCCTCCAATTGACGCGGTCAGTGGACGGTGCTACGTTCCGCGGCGGTATATCGGTCGCATATCGCCCGGGGAGGGGAGTACGGGTATGGCGGTCGCAGAAGCCGTCGCGACGCGGTCCCAGAGCGAAGAGGCGTATCGACGCATCCTGGAGCGGATCGTGAGCCTGGAGATGGCGCCGGGGTCGGTGGTCAACGAGGCGCGGCTGCGGGAGGAGCTCGGCATCGGCCGGACGCCGATCCGGGAGGCGCTGCAGCGGCTCGCTCGGGAAAACCTGGTCCGCTCCATCCCCCATCGCGGCACCTTTGTGACCGACGTCAACATCACCGACCTGGCACGGATCACCGAGGTCAGGGTCGTGCTCGAGGGTCACGCTGCGCGCCTTGCCGCGGAAAAGCTCACGACCGCCGACCGCGAGGCGATCGAGGGCCTGCTCGAGATGCTCCGTCCCGGCCAGGTCACCGACCAACGCGACCTGATGCACCTCGACCAGCAGATCCATCGCCTGATTTACCGCAGCGCTCACAACCCATTCCTCGAGGCGACGCTCGAGCGCTACTTCAATCTCAGTCTGCGCCTCTGGTACCTCGTGCTCGACCGCGAGGTGGGACTGCGCCAGGCGGTGGACGAGCACGTCGACCTGCTGCGGGCCATCCTCGCAGGGGACGGGGCCCGCGCCGACGACATCATGCGGCGGCACGTCACGGGGTTCGAGCGCGAGATCCGAAAACTGCTGGTCGAGAGATAGGAGATTAGGATGCCGAAGGTTTTTTTCGCGACCGACCTGCACGGATCCGAGGTGTGCTGGAAGAAGTTCCTGAACGCCGCGAAGTTCTACGACGCCAACGTGCTGATCTGCGGCGGGGACATGACGGGCAAGGCGATCGTGCCCATCGTGTCCGAGAACGGCCACTACAGCGTCACGCTCGGCGGCGAGCACCAGGCTGTCGCGGCCGACCAGGTCACCGAGGTCGAGGCCAACATCCGGCGCAAGGGCTACTACCCGCTGCGCATGACTGTCGATCGGCTGCACGAGCTCGACGGGGACGCCGGCAAACGAGCCGCATGTTTTCAGGAGGTGATGCTCGAAGGGGTCGAGCGCTGGATGAACATGGCGGCCGACAAGCTGCGCGGCTCCGGCATTCGATGCTTCGTGTCTCCCGGCAACGACGACGAGATGGAGGTGGACGATGTCATACGGCGCGCCGAGGTCGTCGAGCTCGGCGAAGGTCGGATGGTCGACGTCGACGGCTTTTCGATGATCTCCACGGGCTGGTCCAACCCGACTCCCTGGAACACGCACCGCGAGGAGTCCGAGGAGAAGCTCGCGGAACGGATCGAGAGCATGGCCTCGAAGGTGGCCGATCCCTCGCGTGCGATCTTCAACCTGCACTGCCCGCCCTTCAAGTCCGGCCTCGATGAAGCGCCCGCGATCGACGCCGACCTGAAGCTCCTGCACGGCGGACGGGCGCTTCGGCCGGTCGGCTCGACCGCGGTCCGTGCGGCGATCGAGCGGCATCAACCGCTCCTGTCGCTCCACGGTCACATCCACGAGAGCAAGGGCGCGATCAAGATCGGCAAGACGCTGTCGATCAACCCGGGCAGCGCCTACGAGGAAGGGATGCTCATGGGGGCGATCATCCAGCTCGACCCCAAGAAAGGAATCAAGAGCTACCAGCTGGTCAACGGATGAAGAGGTAAGGAGGAAGCAAACATGGCGGACACCACGATGGGGACGGCGCCGAGGCCCGCGCTGTTCCTACGCAACGCGACCGGGCTGGTCAAGGCCTGGTCGACGTTCGACGCGTTCATCTACTCGTTCTGGTCGATCAACCTGATCACGCTCGGCCTTTACGGGATGTCGTACGTCTACACGGTCCCCGACGGCCAGCTTCTGGCCGGGATCCTGCTGTTCGGCGTGCTCGTCACTTTCCTCGTCATCACGTACGCGATGTTGGTAAGCGTGATGCCTCGCACAGGAGGCGACTACGCGTGGCAGAGTCGAGTGCTCGGTGGCGGTCTGGGCTTCGTCCTCTCTATCACCGGCTGGTGGTTCACGCTGTTTCTCTGGGCACCGATCTACGCCAACATCCTGGTCGTCCAGTTCTTCTCGCCGCTGGCTTACACGCTCGGCTGGAGTGGGGTTGCCACATTCTTCACGAGCCAAACGGGAATCTTCGTCTCGTGCCTGATCGTGCTCGCGTTCGTCGCCATCGTCGTCACGATGGGCATGGAGACATACGCCCGAATCCAGAAGATCTGTTTCTGGATCGGACTCGCGGGACTTGCCGTCGTCTGCGGCTTGCTCCTGTTCTACAGCCAGAGCGACTTCCAGAACGCATTCAACCGCGAAGCGACGAGTCTCTTCGGCGCACCCGCCAACGCGTATCAGGGCACTATCGATGCCGCAAGCAAGACATTCGCAGGCTCGAGCTTCGGCACGTTCGCCTTCGGCCCGCTCCTTCTTCTACTTCCCTGGCTGGCTTTCTACCTGCTCTGGCCAAATTGGGGCGCAACCCTTTATGGCGAGGTCCGCGGAGCCAAGGACATTCGCAAGCCGTTCTGGAGCATGTTCGCCGGCCTCTGGGTCACGGTGGCCATGGTCGCGGTCGTGGTGCTCCTGATCAACAAGACCATCGGCTGGAACTTCTACCAGTCGGCCAACGCGGCCTACTGGAACAACCTGTTCGCGGTCCAGGGCGCCGCCGCCCCGCCGGTGCCGATCTGGCCTTACCCCGTGATGTTCGCCGGCTTCCTCGTCGACAACCACCTCTTCCAGGCCCTGCTCATCATCGTCATGGGCCTATGGTTCTTCGGCTGGGCCGGAACGCTTTTCCTTTCCTCGACTCGTGTCATCTTCGCCGCCGCCTTCGACCGCGTATTGCCGTCATGGGCGGCCAACATCTCGGCCAAGCGACGGGTGCCTTACGGCTCCCTCGTGTTGATGATCGTGCCGTCGCTGGTGATCAGCGCGATCTACGCCTACAAGCCAACGTTCACCAGCGTTTTCCTGGACGCCACCGCCGTCCTCGCCCTGACATTCTTCGCTACGGTCATCGCCGCGATCATCCTGCCCTGGCGGCGCAAGGACCTGTACGACGCCTCTCCGATTGCCAACTACAAAATTGCCGGCGTGCCCACGATCACGATCGTCGGCGTGATCACAGGTCTGTTCCTGCTGTTCATGTTGTACGAGTGGTCGTTCAACAAGGACAACCTGTACGGCACGTCCTTCCAGTCAACGCCCAACTCCGTCTATTACTTCCTGGCCACCTACATCGTCGCGGTCGTCATCTACGTGACCGCGCGAATCGTCCGCAACCGGCAGGGAATCGACCTGCGCCGGATCCACCACGAAATCCCTGTTGAGTAGAGTTGTTGGGGCCGCCGGGTGCAAACCCGGCGGCCTTTTTTAGCATCCGATGCTCGAATACACCCTCCGCACCTACCAGAGCCCGACCCGTCTCGTGCAGCGCCTGGGCGCCATCCAGGAGCTCGGCAGCGAGGCGAGCCTGCTCGGCATGCGGCGTCCGCTGCTCGTCACAGACGCCGGCGTCAAGGCCGCGGGGCTGCTCGAGGTCGCTCTCGAATCGCTGCGGCGGTCGGACGTCGAGCCCGTCGTGTTCGACAAGGTCCGAGCGAACCCGGGCGTCGCGCTCGTCGACGAGGGTGCGGCCGAGTACCGGGCGCAGGGCTGCGATGGGCTCGTCGCGATCGGCGGCGGGAGCTCAATGGACACCGCGAAAGGGATCGGCGTCGTTGCCGCGCACGACGGCAGCATCGTCGAGTACGAATGGGGCCACAGCCCGATCCACTCTCGCATCCCGCCGATGATCGCGGTCCCCACGACGGCGGGCACCGGAAGCGAGGTCACGCTGTGGGCGGTCATCACCGACCCGAAGCGCAAGATCAAGTTCAACGTCGGCGGCACACCGCACATCGCGTCGTGGGTGGCCGTGATCGACCCCGAGCTGACCGTCAAGCTGCCCCCGGGGGTGACCGCCGGCACCGGAATGGATGCGCTGGCCCACGCGGTCGAGTGCTTCACGATGTCCTACCACCAGCCGTTCACCGACGCGGTCGCGCTGCTGGCGATGGAGTACGTCGCGAAGTACCTCCGCGTCGCGTTCTCCCAGGCCAGCAACCTCGAGGCGCGCTACCACATGAGCGCGGCGGCGATGCTGGCGGGCCTCGCGTACGGCACCGACTCGGCGGGCGCCGCGCACGCCATGAGCCAGACCGCGGGAGGCGTGCACGACGCGCCGCACGGCGCGCTCACCGCGCGGCTCCTCGGCCCCGTGATGGAGTACAACCACTCGGGGGAGCCCGAGCGCTTCGCGCGCATGGCCGCCGCCTTCGGGCTTGATGTGCGCGGTGTTTCGACGTGGCGTGCCGCCGAGATGGCGGTCGAGTACGTGCACGACCTGACGCGTGACGTCGACATCCCGAGCATGCAGGAACTCGGCTTCAGCGAAGACGAGATCCCGATGCTGGCCGACAAGGCCTTCGCCGACCCGCAGACCATCGGCAACCCGCGCGACGTGGACGCGGCGGCGTATCGACGTATCTACAAGCAGGCCTTCGACCTAGGAAACAAAAACGGAGCCAGGTAAATGACCATCGATGTCGCCAAGTCTGTGAAGAAGATGTTCGTCGACGGTAAGTGGGTCGAGTCGGAAAGCGGCGAGCTCTTCGACGCCGACAGCCCCGCGACAGGCGAGATCATCGCCCAGGTCCCGAAGGGCACGCGGGCGGACGCGGAGCGTGCCGTCGAAGCCGCGCACAGGGCACGGGCGTCGATGGCAAGGCTCAAAGGATTTGAGCGCTCGAAGCGGCTGCACCGGATCGCCGAGGCGATCGAGGAGCGCAGCGATGAGCTGGCCCGACTGCTGACGCTCGACCAGGGCAAGCCCATGAAAGCGGAGGCGGTCGGCGAAGTCGCGGAGGCCGTCGAGTACTTCCGCATCGCGGCCGAGGACCTCAAGCGCCTCGAAGGTCGCGTCCTTCCGTCGGCGAGCCCGAGCAAGCTGGTCCTGGCGCGCCACTACCCGCGCGGGGTTTACGGGATCATCACGCCCTGGAACTGGCCGCTCACGATGGCCGCCGAGCTCATCGCGCCGGCGCTCGCGGCGGGCAACTGCGTGGTCTGGACGCCCGCCTCGTCGACCAGCGTGATCTCGGTCGCGCTGATGGAGTGCATGGCCGAGGCCGACTTTCCGGCCGGCGCGCTCAATCTCGTGACGGGCCCCGGCGCCGAGGTCGGGGACGAGGTGGCCGGCCACCCGCTCGTGGACGGGGTGGGCTTCGTCGGGTCGACCGAGACGGGGGCCTCAGTCGCCAAGCGGGCGGCCGGCAAGCACGTGATGCTCGAGCTGGGCGGCAACGGTCCGATGGTCGTCTTCGCCGACGCGGACATCGGCAAGGCGGTGGAAGGCGCCATCGTCGGCTGCTACCTGTGCGCGGGTCAGAGCTGCACCGCCGGCGAGCGAATCCTGGTCGAAGAGCCGGTCCGCGACGAGTTCGTGGCACGGCTCGCGGACGCGGCGCGCGCGCTGCGCCTCGGCGATCCATTCGCTGACGACACCACGCTAGGGCCGCTGAACAACGAGGGAGTGGCCACCAAGATGGACCAGCACATCGCCGACGCTTTGAAGCACGGAGCGAAGCTCGTGCTCGGCGGTGAGCGGGCGAAGGGCTTTCCGACGCGCCTCTACTACCACGCCACGATCCTCGACGGCGTCGAGCCGACCATGCGCGTGAGTCGTGAGGAGACGTTCGGCCCGATCGCACCCATCATCAAGTTCCGCGACGAGAAGCAGGCGCTCGAGCTGGCCAACGACTCGCCGTATGGATTGCTCGGCGCCGTCTACACGAAAGACCTGTCGCGCGCGCTGCGATTCGCCGATGCGCTCGAGACCGGATGGGTGAACATCAACGAGTCGACGAACTACTGGGAGGCGCACCTGCCGTTTGGCGGGCGAGCCGGGAAGAAGAGCGGCATCGGCCGGGTCGGGGGGCGGTTCGCCCTCGAACAGATGACGGACCTCAGGACGATCGTCATCGAGATCTCGCCCGAGTGACATCCAACGGACCCCTGCCCGACACGATCGCCGAGGCCGAGCGAGTCGCGGAAGCGGCCAGGTCTCAAAAGGTCGGCGTCAAGCTGCTGGGCGGCGCGGGCATCCACCTGCACTCGCCCAGCGCCCACCACGCCCCACTGCGGCGAAAGTACGGCGACCTCGACTACGTCATCTCGACGAAAGACCGCAAGGCGGCGCTCGCTTTCTTTCCATCACTGGGCTACGAGGCAAA
>Ga0207646_10001341_pt1 | contig 30551 bp, 28 predicted proteins | sample KBSK5502metaG_FD_184343 | JGI IMG/M metagenome (GOLD analysis project Ga0207646, IMG submission 184343) | Corn, switchgrass and miscanthus rhizosphere microbial communities from Kellogg Biological Station, Michigan, USA - KBS K5-50-2 metaG... | ecosystem: Host-associated > Plants > Roots >... | reverse complement strand
TGGTTGACTATCACTAGGAGAATTACTCATGCCAATAACAGCGATACATCCGGGAGAGCACCTGGCCGAGGAATTGGAAACTCTTAATCTTAGCGCCGCCGAACTCGCGCGCCAGTTAAAGGTGCCAACCAATCGCATTACCGGGATTCTGAATGGACAGCGCGCCATTACTGGTGACACGGCCCTGCGCCTTGGTCATTTCTTTGGCACGAGCGCCGAGTTTTGGTTGAATCTGCAGAGTCTTTACGAACTGCGGCTTGCCGAAAAGAAGGCATGGAGATCGATCAGGGTTCTGCCAACCCTCAAGCAGCGCGCTCAGACTCACGCCTGAAGCCTTCACTGCAAGCGTTAGCCGCAGAATCGGCACACCCACCAACTCATCAAGAAGTGTTCTCAACAGCTTTGCGGCCACTACGAGGAGTTCCAGATTTCGGTTAGCCATCAGCCTTCTTGCGCAAGAGTTTTTTGAGTTCTTGTTCGGCCAATTTGCGCTCGCGAGTGCGGCCGTCACGGAGAGCGTCCACAAGAGCTAGTTTTTCGTACAGCGACGGGTCGCGCATAGCGGCAATCGGCACAGTCTTGTAAAGCGGAGCCAGCGCGATCCCTCGCTTCTTCCCTTCTGGGTGGGGCCAGACTGGAATTGGTTCGTCGCCGGCGGCAATAAGGCGTTTCAACGGCTCAGCCGCATAAGAGGTCGGCAGGCCGCGCGTTGGTCCGCCATGCTCTGCTGGGAAAGCGTACTTCAATCCATGAATGAGGAACTCTTCGAGCGCACTCACGTTTGGACGGCCAAGCAATTCGGGTCCGTGCAAGAGATGGGCAGCCTGCGTGCGCTTCACCGCGCCATGAACTTCCGAAGGACTCATGGCGAGATCAGCGGCAATCTGCGCGAAAGGCGGTCGATTCGATCCGTACCCACAAAGCTTCAGAACAACAACAATGTCCTGGGGTTTGAGCGCCATGCACTCATTATACATTCGCTATTCGCGAATAGCGAATGAGGCGACTACTCTAGGCCATCAATGAAACGTCGGCACTTCTGGATATGTGCCGACGTTTTATTGAAGCAAGTGAACGGTTTCAAAAGTCACTCTCGAATTTCTCCAAATGAGTGGGTGCCTTCTTCACCGCCAATTCCACACCGGCTCCTTACCGCTGATCTCCGGTAGATAAATGCCATCCTGTTTGTCATGACGGACATACTTGACGAGGAAATCAACGATCCATCTCCGCTTGCCGTCTTTGCCGGGATTGGTCAACTCGTTTCGTTCAACTCGCCATACGGCTCCTTCTACCTGATCACTTGCGCCATGAAATCCATAGGTGTTGAGCATCTTCATTGCTGCTTCAATGCTCAATGGCCCACCGCGATGAATTACCATGGGAGTCACAAAGTCGTTTTGTTTGAGACGAGTGATTAAGTCGTCATATCGAGCGCGCTCAATATCGAACATCAGATCGAATGCTACGAAGGGCTCGTGCTCAAGTTGGTAGCGTGTTCCGTGCGCTTGCATTAACCATTCGCCAACCAATCGTTCTCCATCTCGCAGGACCGCGAGAAAGCGATCCTGGTTGGCATAGACCCATTGCGCGAATCGCCAGTGTTGTTCGAAGGGCGATGTGTCAGCGACGTATCCTACGCGCACCAGCGGATAGAGGACGCCATCCACTCGCGCTACGCCGACATTCGTGCCATCGAGCTTTTCCTGCACGATTACGTGATCATGCCGATCGCGCGCATTCACAGTGGCGATGCGCGCCTGGCCCAACTCACACGAATGATCGCCCGGCCCCATGCGACTGCCCGGCAGGTGCGCGATGTGCCCGTAGTTTTTCATTCCCAATGGTTTTCTTCGTTCTTCCATGGCGAATCAATGTTTCTAGTGGATAATCCAAAACCTATGCAGTGCCCCTTACCCTCCCTCGCCGGATAAAATAGATCAGCACGCGGTAGTTACTTTGACATTACGATGTGCCCCTGTGACTTTACTGGGCATGACTTGTGATTCGGGAATCGAACCCATTTGACGCTGCCCCTCGCGTCACCAAATGCGTTTACCAGACGCAACCCAACTTAGCCCAGTTGGCGGGTTTGTGCTCGCTTCTATTCTCTCCGACTACCGACTGCATCGGTTACTCGACTAGCTCAGTCTGCCAGTTTAGTTCCTGAACGCGCGCGTCGAGATCGCGATAGTTCTTCGCCAGCTCATCAGCGCGCTTCTGAATCTCGGCAACGTTAATAGTCGAGATGTACTTCACTTCCGAGCGCGTGAAGCGGCCCTGCGTAATCGCGGCCGTCTGCGCCAGTTCGGCGTAAGCAGCACGCTGAAGCGCGAGGACATCACGCTCCGCCAGCGCATCCGAGATTGTTCCGCGTCCGGCAAATGCCGTTGCGGAGTTCGTTCTGTTGATGCGCTTGATCAGATCAAGCAGCTCGGTCGAAACGCGACCCAGTTCCGCGATCAGCTCCTGCGGAGTTTCCGCCGGCGCATCGCCTTCCTGGACCTTTGCGTTTACAAGCAGTCTCGACTTAAGCTGCGCGATTCTCTTCTGGCAATCCGCGCGTAGAATTAGTGCTTCTGCTAGCTTCATTTTCGTTTACCTCCTAAAGAATCCGCCTTACATCGTCATAAGGCCGAGCAAATACCTGTACTTCATCTTCGTAATGAACGTATCCAGTCCTTGGTGATTTGACCGTCCAAATCAAGACGTCATTCCTTTCAAGAATCGCGACTAAATCCCACGCCCGCTCAAGATGTTCACGCGCGGTGGGGCTTGAACCAACAAATGGCTTGTTCAAAGCGCCGCTCGCGTGGCAAATGATCAAATGGGGACGGCATATGAACATCGAACCAGTCTTTCAATTCTGTGAGAGCGTCGAATTCGTAATCAGGTAAGCCCTCAGACCATCGCAGTTGCGACGCAGCACAAAACAGGCCCGCCGAAGCGTGCGAGCGCTCATCAATCTCAGCGCCTACAAAACGAATGAAAATGAGTTCAATTTCCACGTCTTCTTTATTCTTCATCGAATCAATCGAAGTACCTTTGAGTTTGCGTTTGAAGATTGGCTGCGGGAGAAGGAGTCGAACCTTCATCTTCGAGTTCAAAGCCCGACGTGTTGCCGGTTACACCATCCCGCAAGAAGTCCAAAAGAATTTCGGGGCACTGGGATTCGAACCCAGAACCTTGCGCTAATCTGGCGCTAACACCGCTTTTAAGGCGGCTGCTCTACCAATTGAGCTATGCCCCGTCAAAGTTGGTCGCGGTGGAAGGAATTGAACCGACATCGCTCGATTATCAATCGAGTGCTCTGGCCGTTGAGCTACACCGCGAACACTGGTTGACCCGACGGGGCTCAAACCCGCACCTCACGGCTTAAAAGGCCGCTGCTCTGTCACTCGAGCTCCGGGTCAAGAGACTGGCTGTGGCGGAAGGATTCGAACCTTCGATAGCCGGATTAACAATCCGGCGCCTTACCAACTTGGCTACGCCACAAACATTGAATCTGGCTGCGGCGACGAGAGTCGAACTCGTATCATCTCGTTTACAAGACGAGCGCTCTGTTAGCCAATTGAGCTACGCCGCAATTTGGTGGACTGGGAGGGATTCAAACCCTCACAAGAAGTTTGCAGGACTTCTATGCTGTCGGTTACATCACCAGCCCGAAGAATTTGGTGGCTGTGGGTGGAGTCGAACCACCAACCTCGCGCTTATGAGACGCTTGCTCTTTCCGCTTGAGCTACACAGCCGTTTCTGATTTTGGAAGCCCGCGGAGGAGTTGACCCTCGTGCCTTTCCACCCAGCTCTTGCAGGTTCGGTTTAGAAGACCGACGCCGGGAACGCGGGCCAAATCGTGGAGGCGATGGTGAGATTCGAACTCACACACTGCTGTTTACGGAACAGCCGCTCTGCCAGTTGGAGCTACATCGCCCAACACTTGGCCGGGGCGTGAGGCCGACCATGCCTCTTCGAACTCCACGCTCCCGGACAGTCACCGTTCCGCCGGGATGAGTCACGCCCCGAAAAATCAGTCCAACGTCTTCAAGTCCAATGTCCAAAGTCCTCATAGCAATCGTGACCTTGGACTCTAGACACTGGACCTTGGACATCGATTGGTGCCCGAGGAAGGACTTAAACCTTCAACCTCTGGTTTGTAGGACCAGCGCTCTATCAATTGAGCTACTCGGGCCAGAGATGGTGGTCGGAGTTGGAATCGAACCAACCTTTCGGGCTTTTCAGACCCGCGCTAATCCATCTCAGCTATCCGACCGTAAGGAGGGCGAAACTTTCTCACGCCCTCCGCCTTTGCTCGTTGTGCACCTTGTCCATGACGGCACGATCATCGTGCATATCCATGAACAGGTACTTGCGCCACTCAGCTCTCGCTTCCGCATAGTGACAAAGCACGACGCGTTCGAGTTTCACGCGCAGTGCTGTCTGCGAAGTCAGCAAAGGCATTCGTGCTTCTTCCGGTGTGCGGTTGCTTTTCCGGTTGTTGCACTTGATACAAGCCGTAACTATGTTCACCGGCGAGTTATCACCGCCACGCGAACGCGGCAGAATGTGATCGAGCGTTAGCTCAGCCACGCCCTTCTTCTCGCCGCAGTACTGGCAGCGGAACTTGTCGCGCATGTAAATTCGCAAGCGCTTCATGCCCGACTGCTCGCGGCGGCGGCGAACATTGATGTAAGTGCGCCGGCGAATTACCGACGGCACGGGCCACTCATCATGCGCCGATCGCAGCACGCAATCTCCATCCCACTCCTCGACGAAGACCGTGTTCTTGAAAGTCATGATGATTGCTCGCGCTACACTGACGGTGCCGAGCGGCTCGTAAGTTTGGTTGAGCAGCAGAACTCTGCCGTTGAGTGCCATTACTCGGCACCTCCTTTCGTTTGGGTTGTTGGTACAGAACCGCGAACGGTAGTGAGCGGATGCAACACTCAAGTTGAGCTTATGATCCGGTCGCTACCGCTCCCGGTTCCGTAACGATTTGGAGCGCGCGGTGAGACTCGAACTCACGTTACCGGATTTGCAATCCGGCGCCTTAGCCGCTTGGCGACGCGCGCAAATTGGAACGGAAGGAGAGATTCGAACTCTCGAATCGAGTTTGGAAGACTCGCATGTTTCCGGCTACATCACTTCCGCGTGCGGCGCGAATCAAGGTAGCTCGCGCCTTGGTTGTGGGGTGAGATCATTAGTCAGTATTTGGAACTCCTGGCAGGACTTGAACCCGCAACCTCGACGTTCGAAGCGTCGCGCTCTTTCGATTGAGCTACAGGAGCATAAAAGGATTTGGAGCATCGTACCGGAGTCGAACCGGTGTCTCAGCATTGGCAACGCCGTGTCTTGAACCAACTGGACCAACGATGCGTTCAGAGTTTTTCGACTAGGCTGTGCAAGTGATCAAGAACTTCGATCCGAATGTTTGGGATTCGTCCGATCCAGAAAGCGAAGTCTTCATCATGCGTAACGAGTATGTCGCACGCTGATGCCGACAATGCGTGCTTCAAGTCAGAAGGATCGCCCCAACGCTTCTTTTTCTTCTCTGAAATCTCACCGAAAATCCGAGCGTATTGATAAGACAAACTTGAGCCCTCGGCGAGAAGGATGGATGGGATGCTTCCCATCTCCGTAATTCCTCGTTCCTTGCAGGCGTCGACTAATCCTCTTGAGTTAGTTCGCTCTTCCACCTTCCTGGTTGTTTGCAGGATTCGCTCATCGATCTTTTTCCAGAAGAACTCTTCGAAACCTGGCTTACTGCCACCGAACTCTTCGAGGATAACGTCGCGATCGTTCTCCTTGCCGTCTGCTAAAACTTGCAGAAGAGCGTCATTCTGCTCGTCGGTCTTGTCGAGTGCTTCCTTGCGTTCCCCGACATCTCCGTCGGGTCTAAACAATTCCCAGAGATTGTAATTGAGTGGAATTAAGGGTGAGACTGGTCCGTCGCCGTTCGCATATGCAATAACGTCAGCGGTAATCAAATCACCGCACGGCATTATCAGTTGTGTGGTGTCCATCAGATCTTGTATTAGTTTCAGCTCATCCTTCGCCTTCTCGTACGATCCTGCTCTTAGCACGTACGCGGCCTCTTGAAGGTGCATTGTGCTTAACAAGCTCGTGATCTTGCCGGCTGATACAGCATCAATCAGTTGTTTCAGATCTTCTTGAGTCACGCCATTCGTTTCTTTCTCACGTCGTTGAGCAGAAATCATGTGACTAAGAACGTTCTTATCGAAATAAACTTTCATTTGATTCTTCCTTTGAATAGAAAATTTTATAAGAGTAGCTTAACAAAGTAGTTTGGTCGGGGAGGACAGAATTGAACTGTCGCCACGAGTTCCCAGGACTCGGATGCTCCGTTACACCACACCCCGTAATGTTTTTGCGGATTGGATTGAACAGCGAGGGTCTCGTGAGGGCCAAGCTCCAAGAGCCTCAGCCCTTCACGCAGACCACTTGCTTGATCTCAGCGACGATTTCGACCAGGTCATCCTGATTCTTCATCACCGCCTCGATTGATTTGTAAGCGCCGGGAATTTCGTCCAGTACGCCCACGTCTTTACGACATTCAACGCCCGAAGTCTGACGCGCGAGGTCATCTCTTGTGAAAGCTCGTTTGGCAGCGCCACGGGACATCTTGCGGCCTGCACCGTGAGAGCACGAATTAAAACTCTCAGCCAACCCACGTCCCTTAACGATGAACGATTTCGCGCCCATCGATCTGGGAATGATGCCATACACATCTTTGTCGGCATTGATTGCGCCCTTGCGGGTGACGAAAACTTTCTCGCCGTAGTGCTCTTCGAGCGCAACGTAGTTGTGATGACAGTTGACCGCCCGCTCAGGCTTAAACGGCTGACGATGATTGAACATCTTGTTGAAGACCTTCAACAGACGCGTCATCATGATCTCGCGGTTCTTCATCGCGTAAGTTTGCGCCCACTTCAGGTCTTTCCAGTAAGCCGCAAACTCAGGTGTGCCCTGGATGAAGTAAGCCAGATCCGGAGCCGGAAGTTCCGAGAGTCTCCACAGTGACTTCGCGGTCGAGATGTGACGCTCGGCCAACTCTTTGCCGATGTTGCGCGAGCCCGAGTGCAGCATCAACCAGACGAAGTTCTCTGTGTCCAGACAAACTTCGATGAAGTGGTTGCCGCCACCCAGCGTGCCCAGTTGCTTCATCGCTTTGGCTTTGCGATCGTGAACACCCTCGTGCAACTCGCTGAAGTCTTTCCAACCATCCCAGTACGAAGACTCATCAACCGATTCTTTGTACGCATTAAAGCCGACCGGAATTTGTTCTTCTATTGCCCAGCGCAAGTCCTTCAACTTGCCGTCGAGGATGCCGCTCTTGAATGGTGTCTTCACGGCCATCATGCCGCAGCCGATGTCGACGCCGACCGTTGCGGGAATCACTGCTTCCTTTGTGGCGATTACCGAACCAACCATGCTGCCTTTACCCAAGTGTGCGTCAGGCATCAGCGCGACGTGCTTGAACAAACATGGCAGGCGCGAAACGTTTCTCAGCATCGATTGCTCTTCAATACTGAATTCGTGGTTGGCCCACGAGAAAATCTCGCTGTGAGCGCCACCGATTGGTAGCTTTTCGTAAGGCATTTGTTACCTCCTCTCTAAGTTTAGTTGAAAAATGGTGCGCCAGGTGAGACTCGAACTCACAATCCCCTGCTTAAGAGGCAGGTGCCTTGATCCGATTTGGCTACTGACGCATGGCGGAACTGAACGGACTCGAACCGTCATCGACCTGATCGACAAGCAGGCGCCTCACCTCTCGGCCACAGTTCCGTGTGAAAATTGGCAGCGCGTGTCGGATTTGAACCGACGATCTCCTGATTGAGACTCAGGTGGCTTAAGCCTCTTGCCTAACGCGCCATAAAAATTGGAGTTGGTATTGAAGAGATCGAACGATCATGACGTGGCTTGCTCAACTACGCCCGGAACCCTTGGGCCCGCTTCTTTAGCGGGCCGGGCATGTCTGGATTCGACTTCCACGGCAATGGCGTCGCGGACGGCGTTTACAACTTCGGCGATGAGATTGATCTTATGCAAACTGTTTGCTCGCGAGGTGGCATTGTTAAGATCGAAATCAAATGATACTCGGCGAGAACAATCAGCTAGATCGAGAACAACCGTTCCCCACTTCCAGTGGTCTTCGGGATCATCTGGCAGGTCGCGGGTGTCTTCGACAACAGCAATGATGAACGCGGGCAGTTCGGGATCGTCATTGAGAAACTCACGGCGTCGAACGTGATACCGCGTAGTTCTTTCTTCGCTCATTTTGAGTGTGTTCCTTTCTAAGCTGTCTCATGGACAGCGGATTTGTTTTGCTACGTCATGGCAGTTTTCCTCCTTTTCAGGTGTTGATGATGATTGTTTGCTTCCTCTTCTCAATGCTTGAATTGGGTGGGTCGAAGGGAGTTGAACCCTCACTGGCCGCAGTCACAGTGCGGTGCTCTGCCAATTGAGCTACGACCCACACAGAAGGGCGACAAAGAATCGAGCGTGACGAGACATTTTTCGAGATGTAGTCACGTTCAGCATTCGCCCAGAGTTGGCAGGGATGACGAGACTCGAACTCGCAAATCAACTGATTGAAAATCAGTCCGCTTTCCATTTCGCGTTCATCCCCGTGATTGTTTGGTGCGCGTGGAGAGATTCGAACTCATCATAAAGGCTGGTCTTAAGTCAGCCGCCTCTTCCAATTGGGCTACACGCGCAAAATGATTCCTTGAGATTGGTACTCGCGAGAGGATTCGAACCTCTAAGACGGAAGGTTTGAGCTTCCGATGTCTGCCGGATTGCATCACGCGAGCAGATGTTGGTGCTGTTGGCGAGACTTGAACTCGCAACTACACGGCTCTCAACCGTGCGCGTCTGCCAGTTGCGCGCCACGACAGCAACGAAATGAATTGGTACCGGCGGAGGGATTCGAACCCACACTGTCTAGTTCCTAAGACTAGCGCCTCCTCCCGATTGGGCTACGCCGGCATGGTGAACCCGGCAGGACTCGAACCTGCGACTTGTCGTTTAGGAAACGACTGTTCTAATTCCGCTGAACTACGGGTTCGAAACTGGCGGAAACACTGCCGTTGATTGAAATTACTAGAACTGGCTAGCTGATCGCATCAGCAGTCAAAACATCGCTAGCTTTTTCGTTGCCTCTCCCTGAGGGATGAGGAGGAGATTGCAAATTAACAGCTAGCAATTCTCACCAATAAATTGCCACGAACTCCGAGTCGAGAAACCTCTTCTCCATGCTCTCAGTCGCTGCCGCAGCCCCCGTTTTGGCGGGCAACGGTTTGCCGGTGAGATCAAGACCCGCTTCTACAAGAGCAACAGTTCGATATTGAGCCAACAGGAGCGGATCAAAGTCGAGTTCGAATCGTTCCTTGAGGAATTTGGAAACCTGGTTGAAAGCTCGACGCCGCGCTTCAACCGTTCCAAAGTCATCGCAGTCATGCTCAGAGGGAACCCCTGCGGCAGCCAGATCGTTAATTGTGATTTCTTTTTTGCAATGCTCGCCGAGCAAGATTGCATATCTGACCAATGCATCGCGAGCCAATTTCCTGCGATCGTCCGATTGATCGCTCGCGCTTGCACTTACCATTGACGCGAGCACGACGGAACCCAAAGTGTCAATTTGATCTCCAAGCCCAGGCTTCACTAAGTCCAAAATATGAGCGAGTTTAACTGGCGTCCAAGAAGGCTTCAGGCCATCTTGAGCCAATCTACAAAGTACACGAAAACGCGCGTTTGAAAATAATACCCGCCGGACATCCTTCCAGAACTGCGATTGTTCAGCGACGCCAACGATATGTAACGGTAAAGTTTGGAGGGATTCACTATCTGTTAGACTGTGAAGCAATTCTCGATGTGCGATCCACTCCTTGTTATCAACAACCACGACTCTGTAATCAACGGCCACGCCGCTCACAGGCACAAGACCTACTAACAGCTTATCAAGAACGCGACCCGCGGCTTTACCCTCGGAAAAGTTTGTGGTTTCGACACCGAACATCGCAGGATTTTCATCGATGATTTCCAGAATGGTAGATAGAACTGAGCTGACACGAAAGATGTCTGATGCTTCGAGTTGAACTTCGGCTTCTATTAGCGTGCCTCTTCTCAGGTTTTCCGGATCCACAAGCAGGCCGTCGGCAATTAAGATGTCTTTGGTCGCAATGGCCTCTTGTATGTTCTTGATTCGCGGGAGCATTACCTGATGCTCAATTGGTCGAAAGGCGAACGAATCCATCTCAAGCTCATAGAGTTCTTTGAAGCTCGTCTGCACGGTCGACTTCCTGAGCACTTGCGAACCGGCTTCAAGAGAACTCCCGACTGTGCCGACTTCAGCTTTTAAAGATGCTCTTTGGTTCTCGGTAAACTCCGTCGCAATCGGGCCAAGTCGTGAGGCTATTAGACTGAAAACGCTCACTTCGTCGAGATAGACGAATTCGCGCAAAGCAGCTCCTTGTCGTCGCGCAGAGGTCCTCCTCCTTTTTTGTCGGAGCCAAATTCGGAATCGAGTCGCTAACGTCAAACGGCACCTCCGCCTGTGGCCAATCCGGCTCGCTGTCTCTGCGCTGACACTCGTTCAAAACCGCCGATACAATCTTCGTCGATGATTACTGCTCGACCATCTTTTACTGCTAGGAGTGCTGCCTCACTCCAAATTGCTGCCAATTCCGCAGCGGACCAGCCTTCGGTATTATGCGCAATGAACGCATACGGCAAGGGTCCCTCGATCGCCTTGTTGCGACTCGTCTTTCGCAAAATGTCTTCACGATCAAATCTGTCCGGCGACGGGAAGTGTACCTCCCAGTCAAATCGTCCTGGACGTCGAAGCGCCACGTCGATGTCTTGCGGGCGGTTCGTGGCTGCGATAACGATGACATTGTCGTTCGGAGTGAATCCGTCCATCAGGGTGAGAAGTTGCGCCACAACCCTGCGCGAGGCTTCGTGGGATTCGTCGTCTCGTTGCCCCGCAACGCTGTCGATTTCGTCGAAGAAGACGATCGCCCTTTCTTGCTTTGCTGCGTCTTCAAAGAGCTTTCGCAAAACCTCCTCGCTTTGGCCGTACCATTTACTAAAAATCTCGGGGCCACTAATTTCATAAAACTGTGCGTCACTACTGCTAGCTATAATCCGCGCCAACATTGTCTTTCCGGTGCCTGGTGGTCCCGTAAAGAGAACGCCCTTGATTGCGCGCGCTCCGATCTTGATTAGTTCGTCTTTGCGCAACAGAGGCACCTCAATTAGCTCGCGGGCGCGAGTGACTACATCGTGAAGTCCCCCAAAATCGTCGAAAGACAAGTTGGAATCTGCGGTCGTCTTAAATTTTTGAATAGTGCTGTCATCAACGGCGGGTAAGTCAAGGTACTTTATAGGATCTTCCGCCAACACGCGGATTATTTTCGAGTCGGTCGCTTCAACAGTATTGCCCTCACGCAAGAATATATCCTTCGGCGTAGGAAGTTCTCGTAGCCGCCCATTTGGATCAGCAAGGATCGTAACGTCGTCACGTTTCAGACGAATGACCCCGACCCAAAGTTCCTCTGGCCAGAGGTCCCTGGGTGCCACATCGATAGAGTTGTTGTCTGATCGAATAAAAATGAGATCACCAGCAGCTAGCTCAGGAATTTCTCCACCGGTGATTGTTGCGAATAAGCCATTACGAAGTTCCACGTAGACCGCACCATCCGCGTGGACGTGTCGAACACGCGCGAGAGTGGCGGCGGGAGTAATTGCGTCATACTCAGTCATTGCGTTCTGATATTGGCGAATGGAAGGAACACGAATACTCAGAAATAATTGCCTAGACTCTCACAGCTTATTTCAGCACACGGAGGTTGTCCAGACACGATTCGCCACTGTCAGCAAGCTGATAATTCATTGGCATTTGCGCCGCTCGAATTTTCATTCTTACGTTGTCGCGCAAACTAGAGCGCGTTTGCTCCTCCGCATATGCACAACCGCTACGCACAAACTGATGTTGGGCTAAAGGACCTGGACAAAAAGAAACTGGCTACGGAGGTAGGATTCGAACCTACGTAAACGAGTTTCAGAGACTCGTGCCTTTCCATCTCGGCCACTCCGTAATCGTCAGGCACGCAACTCGATGCTTGCGAACGCGGCGCGATGGTCTCGTTCGTGCCCAACCACATAACTCCCGGGCATCGTGGCGCCAACACCGATCACGCGCCATCCGTCTTCGCTTTTGATCCGCAAGAACTGATTCTTCTTTGCGAACTCGGAAGGAATCCAAGCGATCTGTTCCGTACGCCCACGTCTGAGTCTGCATTGCGTATATGTCTGCATGATTTTTTCCTTCCTTTCAAATTGGTGGACCTGGCACGATTTGAACGTGCGACCTCGACCTTCGCAGAGTCGCGCTCTCATTCCGCTGAGCTACAGATCCGGGATTTCCGGCGGTGAGCGAGCTGCGCTGACAGCCACCAGTGCTGTCGCTCGATCTCACCACCGAAACTTTGGCGGAGGCGGCAGGAGTCGAACCTGCACACGCAGTGCGCGGCGATTTAGCAAACCGCTGCCATACCGTTAGGCGACGCCTCCGAGATTGGCGGAAGGGACAGGACTTGAACCTGCAAGCGACAAATGCGCGGTAGTTTTCGGGACTACTGCCTTACCAGTTAGGCTACCCTTCCAAAAGAGTTTGATTGTGAGTTGGCTGGGACGCCCGGATTTGAACCGAGAATCTCGGGTTTGGAATCCGATGGTTTGCCGTTAGCCTACGCCCCCGGAATTCTTGGTGCATGTGGTAGGACTCGCACCCACGAAGGACATCACATAAGTTTGCCAGAGTCTGTCACGTTCAGGGCTGCGCGGGTTTGGCAATGCGCCTCTTTTGGCTGCGCGCATATCGTCTCAATATGGTCACATAAACCTTCCAAAGTTTTTCGAGCTTGTCCTCGATGTTGATACCAAGTTGCAAATCCAACGCTTCAATAGCCCTCACGACGAGAAAGTGCGCAACCACAAAAGTGTGGCGATCCATATCTGGTTTTGGGCCCTCGACGTAGTTCCACTTGTCTCGCTTATTGAATACTACTCTGTGGGTAATTGCCTGTGCCGTGGGATGACTCTCTTGCATCGGCACGTAGTAACCTACCCAGATAACGGCGTCGAAATTTCCCGCTTCTCTAGCAAGCTGAATGATGTCTTTTCTACTCCAGTTGTGATTGTCTCGGAGTTTAGCGCACGGTTTGCACTCTTTGACTTTGCAGACCTCACAGCGAGGAACCTGAAACATGCCCTTTACCTCTTCGTACTCCTTCTCAAAACGAGCTAACAGTTGATCAGAAAGAGTGTTGGGGAAATCTCGTTTCAGTGAATTTGTTTCCTTACGTCGGCGTACATAGTAATACTTGTGATAGCGTTCGATTTCAGCCTGATTTTTTTGGAGATAACAAACTGTCACGGTACGTTCGAACATCCCTCGAAGAATCTTCAGTGCCCCTGTTGATTTTCCGTTGCCACAGAGAAGAAGAATCTCATCAAAATCTTCGAACACTTGTCGTGTTAAGAAATAGATAATTTTATCCTTCATGTCATTCTTCATGGTTTTGGTAGCCCTAGAAATTATGAAGTCTTCTGCCATACGCAGGTTTCCGTATTCTTTAAGCAGCGGCTGATGGCGCCGCGAGAAGCTCCGTTGCGCCTCTTGAACGCCAAAAATGAATTGGAGCGGCTGCTTGCGTTGGCGTTTCTTGCCTTCAGGTGTCGCGGGCGCGTTTGGCTTGCCTTTTTTCATATATTCATTCCCTTCTGACGTTTGTTGATCGCATTCTGCACTCAACAAGCATTTGAAATCATGCTAAAAAATAGATGAAGGCAGAGAGAACAATGCCGCGAACACACTTCGAGGCACACTTCTCCTGAGATGGCGATCTCGCGGACTCTCGCAAAGGACCGAGATCGTCATCCATTGAAGGCTCCCTGCCTTCATCTCTCGCAAATAGGTACTTCGATTGTCAAAAAACTAAAGGAGCGGGCTTTAAGCCTCCCAGGGAAGCTGCCCGCTCCTTCAATTCTCGCGAATTTTGCTTTGAGATTTGGGAGCGGGAGTCCGCTCCCGCTGATTAATGCCTGATTCGACGGCTATCTATGGACGCTTCTTGTCCGAGTCTGCCGCCAAAAATATTGGTTGCTGACAACGTCAGACCTAACGAACAGACGACCGTATACATGGCGGCGCACGGCTGCCATTTCGTCGAATGTTGTTTGTTTGTCCTGCTCGTCATCATTGAAAGTTTCTTCCTCGCAGTGCGCGACAAGATCGCACGAACTCTCTTGTATAAAGTATCAATAGCGATCGTGTCAAGATCTTTCTCAGAAAAACAATCTGCGAACACGTGTCCGCCTTGGCTTTGATAACTCTACTGCTTGGTTAGTTGCCCTGCGGTCTTGGAACTTGATCTGCACAGCCCCAGAGTTCGCTTTCATGAGTCACGCACCCTTTAGGTGCTTAACCTTGCCGAACCAAACAGCTGAATAGGCTAAACAATGCTTGCCGCGGCCTCGTTGACAGTCGAAAGCCAGAGCCTTCGCCGGGCGCGCGCCAGGCGTTGATACAGTGAAACGCGGTCAATCCGCAGTTGGCGGGCAGTTTGGGAATGGCTGCCGGTCTTCATCCGCACTAACTCATAGAGATTCAGCATAGCGTGGTCCAGAAAATCATCCAGGGAATCACTCTCGGTATAAGCGGCGATTGGCTGGCGACCATCTGCGGAGCACAAGCCAACGCGAGGATGGTTGTCGAGTGCGCGGCAAACCGCGTCTGCATCAATGACTGAGTCGCCAAATGTTCCAACTACCAGTTCTCTACCACATGGCGGAGTTGACGAACATTGCCGGGCCAGGAGTAATTAAGGAGAGCATCAACGGCGTCATTTTCAACTTTGCGCGGCATTGCCGATTTGATCTTCTGTTCAGCCTGCTCTTGGAAATACTGCGTGAGCAGTGGAATGTCGGATTTGCGAGCACGCAGAGGCGGTGTGTTGATGGCCAGCACTGCAATTCGATAAAAGAGATCCTCCCGGAATCGACCTGCGGAAACTTCCCGCGCAAGGTTGCGATTAGTTGCCGCAATCACGCGTACGTCGATTTGAATCTCTGCATGAGTGCCCACGGGCCGCACAGCACCCTCCTGCAAGACACGCAGTAGCTTTACTTGCGAAGCGGTGGACATCTCGGCGATCTCGTCGAGAAAAATGGTGCCGTTATGCGCGGCCTGAAATAGCCCCTTACGTCTTTGGTGTGCGCCGGTGAAGGCTCCGCGTTCATACCCAAATAGTTCGGACTCCATCAAAGTTTCCGTAATGGCGCCGCAGTTAACGGAAATGAATGGCATGCCGGCGCGGGCGCTTTGTCGATGTAGCGCGCGAGCCACTAACTCTTTGCCGGTTCCGGATTCACCTGTTACAACCGCGGTTAGATCGCAACTGGCAGCTGTTTCGATCTGGCAAGCAAGCAGTTGCATCGCGGGAGACTCACCGATAATGCCAACACTCCTGAGTTTCGATTCCGAGTTCACTTTCTTGTGTCCTCCTGGTGAAATTGATCTATTGGCCCAATTTACCAGCAACAAGCGAGCACTCGTTACAAGATTCTCGTTTGGGTATTAGTCCTATTCGTCGCTAAGAATGACGCTTTGCAGATTCTGAGGAAGCTGTGCAGCTTCTACCATAGTCGAAGGCTAAAGGGTTGGTCTGTCTTGAGGACTTACGACGATCTGGATGATTCACACCAGAATAAGACAAACTCATGGAAAGAAGTAGCCAGTTTTCACCTAAGACCCGTTAAGAAGATGTCCAAGCTTGCTGGCTTTGACTGCAAGCTCTTGGCGATTGTGCGTATTGGTCGGCGCGATAAGAGGTACACGTTCGACATCAAGCCCGGCCCGTTGAAGCGCATCGATCTTCCGGGGACTATTCGTCAAAAGACCAAGCCGATCAACGCCAACATCACCGAGTATTTTCACGATGTCGTCGTAATTGCGATAATCCTCTTGAAATCCCAATTGCTCGTAAGCGTCTACAACTAGTTCGAATCCCTGCCGCTGCCCTTCCGCATAAATTAAGAAATGATTTCGGACTCCTACGCCTTTACCATGATCGTCGAAGGCATAAACGATTAGCCCGCAACCTTGTTGCGAAATAAGTCGCTTCGACTCCTCCAATTGCCACCGACAATCACAATAACACGAACCGAAAAGATTCCCCCAAATACATGCGGATTGAAGACGAAGTAGGCATCGTTGACTATCTTTCAGGTCGCCCTTCACCCAGACTGCGTAACGAGCTTTTGGAAAGCCGAAATACCAAGCTTCGAATTCCTCTATTTCGTCGCCCACCGATAGCGGCAACACAACCGGTCCTATTTTCTCGTATTCGCCACATTCTGCAATGCACTCAATTCTCATCGCGATACCCCCCAGGAAGAAAAGAAACCCAAACACCGCAATGAACTCGGTGACAGCCTTCTTGTGAAATGGTTCTTCGAACCTCTACAACAAATAGAACATACTGAGACGGTTTTGTGATTGACGCAATCCTGGTTACTCCTAGCCAAGGGCATTTACAAGGAAGATTACCGGCCCTATGCCAAGGAGACACCAAATTAGGGTATCAAGGTAGTCTCTAATGTTGAATACGAAAATATCCACGACAATTATGATGAAAGTAACTAACGAGAGACCTCCTAAGGCATAACCAATGCCCTCGACGTCGGTCCCACGTACCACCAAGACCAAATAGACAGTCGACATTGCAAGGCCAGCAAACTCCAGAATGGTCCATAAACCCACTTTGTATTTGAAGTCCTCCCTCCATAGGTTGTGCACTATCCCTTCAACATTGAGGAAGCGGCACCACCTCTCATCAGACCTGCGGCATAGCGCAACGCCTATCCATACGTCCCAGGCAAACATAAGCAAATAAGACGCCACCAATAGGCCTTCAATCCATCCGCACTTATCACCTGCCACCGCGAGCGGCAACAAATTGACGGCCAGGAAGCACCCCGAGCGACAGGCCAACCAGTCAAGCCCCTTAGCAAGCCGGTGCCAATCCTTCCTCAGCGCTTGGAAATCCTTACTCCCTTCGACATTCCAGAACGAAAGGTAGATTCTTATAGCGCTTCCAAAACAAATCAACCATAGGATTGAGAATTTCCATAGAGTTGGGTGGGTTCTCGTCACCATGCTTTTGTCGACACACCCAAAGCCATTTTCTATGTTGTACTTCATTAAGGTCATCGAGAAGAGAGTGAGGTAAAGAAGAAATGAAACGTATTGAGTTACAGACAGTTCTTTTAGGGTGAATTTCTTCTTCCCCGCTGGCTCCCGAGTTTCAGGGACAGTATTTAGGATCGAGTCGTCCATAATATTCCTCCTGAGGTTAGCGAAATATTGGTTCCCGACTACTCACCGGCTTATACCAGAGGACTTTCGTACCAACTAAACTTCTGAGTTTCCAGCGCAGTGTTTTTGGAGTTGCTTCAATTCCCGACGATAGCCGTCCGACGCGGTCGGCGACTGTCCTAGCCTCACTGGCCGAGAGAATCTGATAATTATAATCAACAATTTTGGCGAGGTTGGTAGAAACAGTGTAGTAAAACCCCCAATCTTGCGCTAAGAGTTGGGATATCCGCTCAATGCTGATTGTTTCTTGGACTCGATCGCTTAGGGGCTCATGTTCGAGAAGCAGAACGATCACGTCTTTCATGTCTTTCTGAGCCATTTCGACAATCTGCATTTTGGAAAGAAACAGCTCCGTCAATGGAATCGTGGGATAATCCAGATCCAAAATCTTTCTGAGATCAATTCTGTGACAGAATGCTAATTCATCAATAAAAACGTCTACCGTCAGTCCATTCGCCCGGCCATAAAACAAATAACGCGTTCCTTCTGCAGCGATGAGCAACTCGCGATCGACTTCATACCCCGCTTCTCTCATCAACAGTTTCAGTTTCGGTCGGTCCTTACTCAGCGCGACAAAATCCAAATCAACATATTCACGTTTCAGTGCATCGAGTAAGTGACGATACTTAGGGCAGTGCTCTCTGATCGCCTGAGAGCCCAAGAGCCTTAGGGTCATTCCCCTCTCACTAGCATCTTCGAGAAGTTTATGCGCTTCGTCGTGGTATTGTTTCCCAATTTGCTCATGAGTCAGTTCGTTTGGTCGCATGGCTGTCCCGGTCGCCTCTTGGCTCCCAAAAGCTGGCGTGGGTGCTACTCTATCGGAATCTGCTTGAAGGCATGCGAGACATCTATTCCCTGACGCTTTCTCAGCCCCTTCATCAAGAAATACAAAACAATTCCTAGTCCGAAAAGGACAATGAGAGTTCCGAGGGATTTGGCGCCATGACCAGCTGCGAGGGGGTCATTCCATAAAAGAATGACCATGAGCAACAGTCCTAGTGACGCTAAGAAGTTGACAACACTCATGAGCGGGATTCCCACGATCATATAACGCGACACAGGCGACTTCTCATAGATCTCTTTGACCCTGTAAGGAAAGAAAACCCCTGTTACGGTCGTAACAAACCAAGCTATCGCTGCCGCGAGGATGAAGATCAACGTGGCGAAGAAAGTGGTATAGACGTAAAGATAGAGCATAATGAGCGAGACAAGCACAGTTATCACTATGGCAGTAATCGGCGTGTGAAAACGGTCGCTCACATATCCAACACTATTGGGAGCCATCCGATCAAATGACCACGCAAGCATGGCCCTTTCGGCGTAAGCCAGCATTCCAGGGACCCAGAAGTATATCCACGCAATAAAGCTCAAGCAGATAACCGTGGTGATAATGAGGTTGTTCGTTAGGATCGCTAGTAACAACGTAAAGTAAGGCTTAATGGGAGTGGCCATTGCAGGTACATTGTCTGCGTTGTATGCAAGCGCACCTTGGAAATCATAGCCAATGGTTTTGTACGAAAGGTAACCTACGAGCGCGAACACAATGCCTGATGAGATTATTGCCCCAAGGATACCAATGCCTTGGGCTTTCTCGACTTGCCGCACCTCACCACCGATAGCAATAGAAAACGCGCCCCCTATTAGCGGTAAAAAGGGCCAGACCGATAATCTCAGAGTTTGCCACCAATCGAACTGAACATCCTTCCACCCGTTCGCCTTCGCAGCGGTGATAACTGCTTCGTATGGATTTGCTCCCAGACTGGGCATGAAATGGTTGAAATTCGCGATAAAGGTCTGGCGAGAGTAAACAGCAAGAGTTAGAATCATCAGAATCGTGCCCACAACCGCAATAATGAACATTACTTTCTGCACGAGGAAGTATCGCCTCATACCCAAGCTCAATAGAAGCCCCGACAGCAAGATCAGAACCGCTCCAAACCCGAACTGGGCAAAGGGTGTCTGCATCGCTTTCGCGATAGAATTCATTCCGGCGTTGCCAGTTACCATTCCAAGCGCCGAAAAAAGCGGCGAAATACCCACCGTCGATATTAGGACTGCGGCCACCGCATTGAGAGACAACCAGCAGACCGATTCGACGAAGCTCAGTGCAAAACCAATCGGCGGACTCAACCCCCTAGTGACGAAAACATAGATCGCACCAGATCGAGGTAATGTCACCGTCCAAAACCAATACGATGCGCCGACGAAGACCATGACGACCGTTGCAATCAAACTGGCGATCGTTATGCTTCCTCCGGGGTAATAGGCAGGGCCTATTAAGTGCGTATAAGCCACCCCAATTCCGATGCTTATCAGACCGACGTTGTATATGAAGACATCAAGGGTTCCCGCAGACTTGATTAGCCCAGAGGCCGCACGTAAGAAAACTGAGGACGTCGGTGCATTTTCCATCGCTTTACCTCACAATCTAAAAGCTTGCAAAGAATTAACCGGTGGTTAACTGAAATTCGCGCAACTTCCCTTTTTCGAGCGTGATCAGCGCTCCGCTTAAAATTCCTTCCGTGTAGTTGCTTCCCGGATTAATACAAAGCGTTCGTCCTAACTTAATATGACCACGGCTCTCGTGAATATGACCAAAGAGCCCCAACATCGGTTGGTACTTCTCAATCGCATTTCGGACCGACTTGCTCCCTGCGGATTTCATTTGTGTATGTCCCACGTTCGTGATCACGCGTAGATTGTCATCCAAATCAGCACATTCATCAATCTTCGAATTAAAAGGTGGGACATGGATATTAAAGACGCACGATGACATGTCTTCTACCGTCTCCGCCATTCTTTCAAGTCTCAGCTGAATTTCATCCTCGCTGAGTTCTCTCGGGGTGTGCCAGGGAGTCTCGTTAGATGCCCCCAGGTTCAACATTTCATGTTGGTCATCTAACCGAACAACTTTGCCGTCGACGTTTTCCATGGTTCGAGATTTAGCCAAAGCTTCGTCAACAAAATAATCGTCATCGTTTCCTAATATGAAAAGGAACCGAATGCCGGAACCGGCGAGCTTTTCGTCTGCAAGTTGCACCCACCGCTTCACGGTCTCAAGGATCAAGCTTCGGAAGATCGAATCAGATTCAGGCCGGCTTCCACGCAGCCTATCCATCTCTTCACTGTCCGTAACGTAAGGGTAGAACCCTATGTCCCTAAGCTTCTGACTAAACCTTAGCACTTCCGCTTGTGTGGACATTGACACATCGCTTTGCTGAAAGTGAGCAAAGTAATTGCCGTTACCCTTCTTGACGATCGGCACGACGGCCTTACCTGAAATGTCGCCACCCATGATGACGACACTAGCACCATAAAACTTTCCCGCGTTCAGGAGTTTCTTGAAGCAAATATCGGAGCCCTGCAAGTCGGTAGCGAAGAATATTTTCATCTAGGATCAACTTGCGCTTAACGAAACACCAAATACAGACACAGGCTCAAAGCAACAATCAGCGATGCAAGAACGGATATTCGCTCCTGACGAGGTGCGTATCGCAATATCTCGAAATCAATCGCCTTACCAGAAGCCACTTGCTTAGCGTATTTCCTTCTGCCTGGTCCTGCTAAGAGCTCGTAGTGCGCCGCCATACTGATTGGATGCCAAAAGATAAGAACTGAAGCAAAGCCAAACGCCGCAATCGGCATTCTTGTAAATCTGCCGACGAACAACGGTATCAAGATACAGAGGGTCAACGTTAGAAACATGCTTAGAATGTTGACTCGATCAGTCAATGGCAGCCAAGTCTGTTCACCTCGATCACCCACGCTAATCTCCCTGTTAACTCTACCCGAAAGCAGCAAACTGCAACGCAACGATCAGCGAGACGATACCTGGAATGGGAAGACCTTCAGCCATTGGTTCTGAGGATGCGGGAGCGCAGGCTCTGGCAACCTTATTGGTCAATCGTCGACGTGAACCGTCAGACGAAATTACGCGAAAAACTAGACAAGCTAGTTAACCGACGATTCACCAAAAGTCTTGCAAGTATGCGGACAATAATATAAGCGGCGTTTACTTTCAAGCCTTAAGTTGCTAACAGCCTCAAGTTGGATAATTCAGCCTGTTCGCCCTTACGGAACAGGTATAGCAAGTGAATTGTGCCGGCGGGTTATTACCACCTTTATTACCACCAGGGCTGAGTTATTATCACCATCCCGTAGTTCAGCGCTTTTTGGAGCCCTTTCGCCACATTGCAGCGGCGCCGCGACCCTCACAGTAAATCTTGTTCTCTTTCTTCAATCGATTTAGTACCACGCGAATCATCTCCCGCGTCACATTGGGTGAGGCGCGCTCAAGATCCACCATCCTGAAGGTGTCCGGCAAACGCTCTATCGCGTCAAGAACCATCGAGGTCTTAGCTCCGCGTGCGGCTGTAAGCGCGCCCGCCCGTTCCTCGAATTCGCGATAAGCGGACTTGAGAATGTAAAGAAGATAGTTAATGTAGGGCCACGGATCATGTTTGCCCTCGTGCCAGCCTTGTGAGCTTTGTTCGAGGGTTTCGTAATAGCGGTCCTTGTTTTCTTCGATTACTCGCTCAAGGCTCACGTATCGCCCGACTTCGTAACCCAGATGGTAACACTGCGAGAGCAGCAAGAGCCGTGACACGCGGCCATTCCCATCGCGAAAAGGATGTATACATAAGAAATCAAGATTCATTGCCGCCATGGCGACCACCGGATGGACCACGCGTTCATCAAGACAGTCGCGCCAGGCTTCGATCAGGTCATGAATCGCTACAGGGGTCCTTCGCGCAGTGACGGTTTTGAAGCGCACTCGCACACGACCATCTGGATACTTCTCGATAATGTCGCTGTCCTTCTCCTTGTACTTGCCGGCGTCGCCGATGTTGGCACGGCTCAATCGATGGAGTCGTAAAATGGTTCTCTCAGAAATCGAAAGCTTTGCTCCTTGCTCGTGAACAAGCTTGAGTGCATCCCGGTATCCGCGAATTTCTTGTTCATCGCAATCTCGCAGGAGAGCCTTGCCGAGTACGACTGCTTTGACGCGGGACTGATCGACTGTTACTCCTTCAATGCGGTTGGATGAAACTGCGCTTTCGATCAGTGCACGTTCGCGCAAGACTTTGAGCCGCAGTGGTGACTGCTTAGTGAAGAGTTCTTGTTTGCCACGAACTTCGCCGAGATCGGCCAGATACCACGCCGTCATGGCGGGAATATTCGGTTTCTCTGCCAGCAGGTGTAGTGTGGCCTGTAAGTCGTTCATTTCGGACCGACATGGGAGCGCCAAAAGACCCAGTTGAAGGAATTCTCTAGTAAATGGTTTCGACGTAATAACCGGTTCGGCCTGGGCAATCCCATCCGTTTTTATCCTTGTGCGGCTTTATTTGTGAATTGCGGTTTTGTCGTCTAAAGCGCTTGCCGCAGTAGGTACATTCATAGACATGTATCGGGCCATGATGAGTAGTTGCCCGTCGTGGCGTGGCCAACCTTGGTAATCGAATCATTCCAGGGCTTCGAGAAACGTCCGGTATGCTCAGCGGGCCCTGGGCGCTTAGCTCTACACGATATCTCGGTCTGAAAGCCGCGTCGGTTGTTCTTACGTTCATCATCTCATCGATTTTGAAAGCTTTGATGTGTCCACTGCTCAACTCCCACGCATATAGCAAAATGTTGCCGGTAGTGCTAGCCTCGCGCAGAGAATACGGCTCTACTAACCGATGCTTCCCATGGTAATCGAACTCTAATAAGAGCCTATTTGCGCCCGCGAATCGAATTCTCTCAACCGGTGATCCGCCGCCCCAATAGCGAATGCCGGATAACGGAATTGATGTCTCTTGCGCAGATGCGCGAACAGCCGCTCCTAAGGTGGCTTCAGCCGGCACGAACTCAGGCTGATCAATCCAACCGATCAGTGCAGTAAACCGAGTCAGCATGTCGTCGATTGCTGGAAGATTTGGTAGCTGATGAGCGAGCATGTTTGCCCATTCAGCTCTTAGCTCTTCGTTGTCCTGTGCGATTTTCACCAGCTCTTGAGACGAAGGAACTGGCAGTCCCTTGTATTCACACTTGGCGGCGAAGATTTCTCGCGTGTCGGCGAAAACAATTGCATCGATACAGTTCTCCAATAGATACACCACGTCATATAAGTCGCGCGGTCGCGTGCGTTCATAGAGTGCGCGAGTCTTCTCAGCGAGCAGCTCTTCGAGCGAGTAACATTGAACAGTTAGATCAAGTGGCAGGTCATCCGAGTAGGGGTGGAATATCGTTCTGCCAACCGGCGCGCCAACAATCTTCTCTTGGTTCGTAATGTCGAAGATGACCGAAGCGTAGGTCGGCGTCCTTTGTAACGGCCCGCGATAATAGACTCTCCCCTGAAAAGTGGGTTGACCTGCTTTGTTCTGTCTTGACAGCACACGCACATGGCCGATGGGAAACTCGATACCGCTCATCTCCGCCGTAAGTCGCGCCGCATTTTGTAGCTGCTCGAGAATTGCTTCTTCGCTGTACGGTGCCTCTGGAACGAGAGTGAAATCCAAATCTTCCGAAAAGCGATAAGTCTCAAAGTAGGTCTTCTTAATGCAGGTGCCGCCCTTGAAGATCCATAATGCGTGAAGTTCGCTAATTGATGCGATCGCGGCGAGGAGCCAGCCCAGGACATAATCCTTCTCGACGATCTCAGGCCGCAATTGCCATTCGGCCGCTCGGTCGAGGATGTCTTGCTTGTTAATCATGTGTGCCTAAATCGACGTTTCTCCAAACTCGCCAACGCTTCACTAGTTTGCCGCGCGTCTTGACCAACGGATCGAGTTTGATGTTGCCCGCAGCCAGCCTGCGAGATGCTTCACTAATAATTAACTCCTCTTTCGGCCACAGCATCTCAGACAGATAGCCCAGCCGCTTCCACACCGCGCCGCTGTCAGCTTCGCGGGCCTCATTCAGTAACTTCTTGAAGTCCCGTTCGGGATGATTTGCATATTCCTTCATCATCAGGATCAAATGCCCGACGCCGCCGCTCAGCGCTGGATTGCGAAGGCAATCTACAAGCGTCCGCTCGCGACTTGAGACTTTAACCTTCACTGAATCGCGCCACACGTTCGTTTCTGTTCGGACTCTTGAGGCGGGCACGCGAAACAAACGATACTCCTGACCGAGCAATTCGATTGACTTGGATCGGATAGCTGCTGCTGTAACGACAAGGGTAGACCGAAAGATTTGTTCGGTGAGTTCCCAATACTCAGCGGCGCTCCATCCGCCGATGTAGCACGGGCTGAAAACTTCCTGCGCCAATATCCACGGATCAGCGGCAGTGGCGGGCTTCCCCGGTTCGGCTTCAAGCGGCACGATTAGATAAACACCGCGACGAACTCGACGTAACCAACCTCGGTGTGCCAATGAACCTAGCTTCGCTGCCGTCCTCTTGGCATCCAGGCCCCACGCCTTCGAGGCATCGGCCGAAGCGATAACTCCGCCTTTGCTGCTTCGCGTTAATCTCGCGATGAGAGTTCGATCCATTCCCGGCATTTTCTCTTTCCCTTCGACGGTACAGTCTATATGTAGATAACCAGGCTCAGCTGTGATAACTACGCACAGAATATACCCCGGGAGGGAAAGGCCGACAAACGAGCAGCCGAGAGAGGCCCAAGCGTTAGGCGCGATTGCCCGAGCTCGCGCAGCTCCAGACCATTGAGGGCCACAGCTCTGAAGATAAAACACTACAGCTCTCGACGGTCTCTGGCCAGAGCTGTATCATGCGCCCTCACTTAGTTCCACAAGGGCAAATCGGATAGCGGAGGGCTTTGAAATGAAAGTTGTTTTTTCTGCGATGCGCGGAACCATAGGTAAGCGAGACTATTACGCGACGATAATGGCTCTGTCGGAAATTCCCCATTTGTTCAAGTTTAATAATTGGGAGGAGTGTACACCAGAGCTTCGCGCGCAGCGCGTACTGAACAAGTCGCGCGTTCCAGACATCGCCAAGTACATCGTCGATAACGAGGACGGCTATATATTCTCGTCAATCACGGCTTCATATAACTCCGAAGTAAAGTTCAACCCGCTAGCACCGGGTGGCGATGTCGGCCACTTAGAAATCGAGTTGGAGAACGCGTCATTTGTAATCAATGACGGACAACATCGATGCGCCTCAATCACTCAAGCGTTAAAAGAGAACCCGGCATTGGGTAAGGAAAAGATCAGCGTCTTGCTATTCCCTCAGGAAAACCTGGAACGCCTCCAGCAGATGTTCTCTGATCTAAATCGCTTTGTGCAGCGAACATCAAAATCGCTGAATGTGCTTTACGACCATCGAGACGGGCTTTCAGCACTTACCATGGAGCTTTCGGAGAGTGTGCCGGTCTTCAAAGGAATGATCGAAAGGGAAAAGGTGACGATTCCCCTTCGTTCTCACAAGCTGTTTACTCTTTCGACGTTGTACGATGCTAATGAAGAGCTACTCGGAAAGAGAATCGCTAATAAAGGATCAGACGAATACGTTGCCAAGCTGAAATTGGCTGTCGAGTACTGGAACGCGGTGGTAGAGGTAATTCCTGATTGGAAGCTTGTAAAGGATGGAGACATAAAAGCACCAGCATTGCGCCAGGAGAAGATTAATACCCACGCCGTGGTTCTGAGGGCATTGGGTGGGATGGGGAAGCTTCTCATTGAGGCATACCCAAAGAATTGGAAGGAAAAACTTGCAACGTTGAAACAGATCGATTGGCGCAAAGCGGAAGGCGTCAAGGTCAATCCGCTTTGGGATAGTGTCTGCATTACGGCTGGTTCGGTTGTATCAAATCGCCAAGCGCGAGTGGCAACTCTCGAACTCTTGAAGCGGCGCGTCGGGCTTGTTCGTGCGAAGGCGGCAGCGTAGTCACTCACCAGGAGGATAATTCCAATGAATCACCCAACTCTTTTTGACCGGTTACTTAAAGCAGAGGACGAGTCAGAAGTTGATTCAGTTCTGCAAGAAGCGGGCCTTTTCAACGACGATCCCGATGTATGGCAGCCGTTCGGAAATTACGAAAATAATTTCAATCTCATTGGCAATCAGCAAGCCGATCCAACGGCGGCTCTTGTCGAGAAAATCATCAATGGCATTGATGCTGTGCTGATGTCCGCGGCATTCAAAAGAGGAATAAACCCCGAGGGCCCTGATGCCCCACAGAGTATGGCGGAAGCGGTTGAGAGATTCTTTGAAGTAAGACACGGAAGACTTGAGAACCTGTCGCCCGCTCAGCAGACCGAGCTTGCGGAAAATATTTATCTCATCGCGGTTGGTTCCAAGAAGACCCCGTCATATTTGATCGTCGATAAGGGCGAGGGTCAAACGCCGGGTTCGTTTCCAGAGACATTTCTGTCTTTGAATCGCTCGAACAAGATGCGGATTCCCTTTGTGCAGGGAAAATTTAATTCTGGAGGCACAGGGATTTTACAATTCTGCGGGACAAGCAATCGCAATTACGAATTAATCGTTTCTCGGCGACACCCTGACGCACCAGTTGATGCGAATGATCAGACCAAGGATCTGTGGGGCTTTACAATTGTTCGGCGACTGTTGCCTAGTGGAGGACGCAAGGCATCGAGTTATGTGTACCTGGCGCCACATGGTGCGGTTCCGTCATTTCAAGCAGATTCCATTAAGGTCTTAACAAGCGGGCCTGGTAGCAAGCCAGGAAAGCCATACTCTCGGGATTTGCCATTCGGAACATGCGTGAAGCTATACAATTATCGCTGGAAAACGCGGTCAATTGCGACAACGGACGCGCGCTATGAACTTGAGCATTATTTGCATGCGCCATGTCTGCCTTTTCGTATTTCTGAAAGCCGCGAGTACAAAGCTAATTATTACGGAACGACTGTGGCAGGTGTGTGGGCAGCAGTCAACGTCGACAGCGGACAAGAAAAACGAAAGATCGAAGAGGGCTTTCCAGCTGATGCGGAATTGAATCTTCCCGACATTGGACGGCTTCCATATCAAATTGTTCTTTTTAAGGAAGAACTCGATCCGCGCCACTTTCCTCACGGGGTGTATTTCACTGTAAACGGGCAGGTGCACGGGCAGTTACCAACGAACTTCATTAACACACAACTGAAGTTTGACTACCTTAGTGATCAGCTCTTAGTTTCCATTGATTGTACGTCTATGAATCCGCAGGTACGTGAGGACTTTTTTATGGCTTCACGTGATAGGCTGCGACGAAATGAAGCGTATGACGAGATTTATCAGCAGCTGAAAGATGAACTGAAAAGTCATCCTGGCTTGAGAACCTTCAATGCGCTCCGAAAACAGAAGGACATCGAGAAGGCCCTCTCGGATGACAAACAGACAGCTAGTTTCTTGCAAGATCTGATTAACAGGGACCCCGCTTTGGCGGCCCTATTCGGTTTGGGAAGCCGATTGGTTACGTCGTCTGGACCAACTGAGATTCCTACATTTCATGGCAGGAAGTTCCCGACCTTCTTCAAATTGAGTCAAGAGCCTAAAGACGGTTTGGTGAAACAGTGTCCTCTTAATAAGACGGTGCACGTTGAATTCGAAACGGATGCAGAGAACAATTATTTTGAGCGTGCCGACTCGCCCGGCGACATCACGTTCAATCCGCCGAATCTTTGCGTAAGTAACAATCTCTGGAACGGTAAGTTTTCAACGCGCTTCCAGATGCCGTGGGATGCCGGCATTGGCGATACTTTTGAGGTCACAATTTCTGTGACCGACGTCGAACGAGAAAAATTCGGCGCACCGTTTACTTCACGGTTTGCTCTCAAGGGAACACCAGAAGTCGAACGACAAACTAAATCGGGCACAACGCGGAGGGATCGATCACATGAGACGAATGGAAAAAGCTCCGCGCCTTTGCTTGCGTTACCGAAGCCCGTCGAAGTGCGGAAGGCAGATTGGGATAAACCAACCCTGAAGTTTAACGAATACAGCGCAATCAAGATTACCCATGATGACGAGCAGGGCTACATCTTCTACATTAATGTAGACAACTGCTATCTACTCACAGAGCTGACGCGGGTACGCGAAGAGGAAAAACCTCTAGTCAAGTTTTGGTTTATGTGGGGATTGATCCTCTGTTCGCTCGGCGTAATTCAGGAGGAGGAACGATTTCTTAAAATTTCTGCCGCTAGCAACGGCGAGGAAGAATCAGAAGTGGATCTCACTGCCGTCAGTCGATACTGCAACGGGATCTCGAGAGTAATAGTTCCAGTGGTGCGCCAGTTGTATCGAGGTCCGGGCGCGTCAACTTCTGCAATAGCGGCAGCGGCAGGAACATGACTATTGAATGACTTTGTGAATCAGTAGTACTTCTCGTGCAGCATCGTGATCTAATCTCATCTGAGAGTACCATCGCCGGTTAGGAACGGTTCGCCAAGCCCGAGACGCCCTCAGAGTAATCGCGTCGTTGACTTCCATATAGCCGGCCTCACGCATTGCTCGAAGGTACAGAGGTAATTGGGATCGCTTTTCGGCAAATGCGACTAGTTGAACCACGTGAGCTTGCCGATGGATGGCCTTCCGAATTGATTGAAAAGCCTGGGTGATTGAATTGAAGTAGTTCTTTACACCGGTTGTCGAACGCCCGCCGAGCGTATAGTAGGCTTCACCAAAACCATCATTTAGCGATAGCAGCCAATAAGGTGCTGGCGTCTCTCGGCGGCCGTTGATTTGCCACCGATGATAAAGAACGTGAACGCCTGGATAGGGTGGCGACGTAAGAACGAGTTTCGGACGATTCTCCTCGCTTAGGAGCGCGGTTCTGGCGTCGATCGATAGCACTGATCTGCATAGTAGCCTTCTTTGATTAGTTATTTGGTTCCGCGCAAAACCAGCCGCTCGACAATCGGTTGCAAAATCACGAATGCTCGCAAGCATGTCGATTGTATTAACGCGTAGTCGGTCCTTAAATGCACGCTTAGTTGGAAGTTGGTCGCGGCAGTCGAGAGCCCATTGGCCCGTCTTTAATAACGCGCACCGCGCAAACTCCCTTTGTCGGCGAAATGGCATTGTGTCGATGTTTGAAGCGAACTCTTGCAACAACGAGTATGCCGCCGTTGGCAAATTTGTAATGCGTTCTCTCGGTTTCTTAGCCCGGCGATCGAAACGATGATCGAGCGTTGCGATCCAATGTAGGATCCGATCGTGGTCATTTTCGCTAAGAGGCGTTGTCTTAACAGATGCTACGAAACAAGCGAGAGCATTTAGATCAATTCCGATGGCCGCACGGCCCGTCCTCAAAGCCTCTACAATTGACGTTCCTCCACCCATAAACGGGTCAAGCACACAATCTCCAGGTTGAGAGAAACGCTCAATAACAGCACGAGCGAACTGAGGCGAAAAGCGAGCAGGATATCTATAGAACGTGTGCGTAGAACCGACGACAGGGGCGTTCGAGGAGAAAGCCTCAATGAGACTCACGTTGTCGCTCCGATACTGAGTGCTGCGAAACCGAGATCCAGGGTACATCGGTTTCCATGATCAGCGCAACGGGACTCTGAATGTGCAAGCGCTTAGGGTCAGGAGTTGCCGGCAGTAATCATCCCAACCACGATATCGTTAAGCTGGTCCTCCAACGTACCGGGCTTTTCCCAGACCAGTTTGTACAGTGCTTCTCTCGCGATTTCGCAGGGAATCATTTTTCATCAGAATAGGCCTCCTTGTTTTCTCAAAGCATGCTTTGAAGAAAAGTCATCAGGAATCGGACGGTCATCCGATAATCGGGCATTACGTAATCGGCGCGCTTGATAATGAAGCAAAACGACGTCCTGTGAAGTTGCGCCTACTTACGTAATGACGATTATCGTACGCCCGCTTACAGGTTCTCCCCCTTGCGCCTCGCCTCGCTCGCCCGCTCGCGCAGCTCGCAGGGCTCACTTGCGAACGCCCCCGCTGGGGGCTGGCGCTCTTTTCCGAAGCGTAGTGGAACTCATGATCGTTGCTTCCTGGGGCAACGGGAAAAGAAACACTCCCGAACACTAGAGTGGCCTTCCCATGAGGTTTCAGTGCTAGGATCTACCTGCAAGTAGCCTTCGCTGCGGAGGCCGTCAAGGGTCTTCGCTTCGCTTCGATGAACTCCGCGAACAGGAAAGCGTTCGCTTCGCCCTTGACTGCCTTCCTCGCTGCGGCTCACGG
>Ga0207646_10001340_pt1 | contig 30583 bp, 17 predicted proteins | sample KBSK5502metaG_FD_184343 | JGI IMG/M metagenome (GOLD analysis project Ga0207646, IMG submission 184343) | Corn, switchgrass and miscanthus rhizosphere microbial communities from Kellogg Biological Station, Michigan, USA - KBS K5-50-2 metaG... | ecosystem: Host-associated > Plants > Roots >... | reverse complement strand
CCTTCCTTAATTACCACGATCCAAGGCAAGCAAGACTGGCTGCCCTCTCCGAGCATCCAGAATTGCCGCCGCCGATGAATCCTGCGCCGCGATCTCCAGAAAACCCGCACTCCCAAAGATGCAGAAAAGCTCGTTCTGCGGATCCACCGGTTCGGCAAAGAAGCGCCGAAAGGAAAAGACGTCTCGTCCGTTAAGGGAAAGTTTGGCGCCCGTCGGAAACGACGCGTCGCTCACCTGGTCACGGGTCAGGTTCGTTACGCAATTGCCAAAGCGGTCGATGTGAATGATGCGGGCTTCCACCTGACCGTCGGCGACCGTTTTTACTGCCAGCGACTCAAGCTGAACATAATCCTTCACCGGGTCGCCGAATTCTTCAAAGGCCACTCCGTTTGAAAGGGCCGCGGCTATTGGAGCAAAGATGTCGCGACCATGAAAAGTTGCGCTCACCGGATGACGAAACAACTCTTCGTTCTGGAGAAGAACCGCGCGAACCTTCCCTTCCCGCTCGCAAATCCAACTGAAGATGCCATTGTCCGGCCCGATAAAGAACTGTCCGGCGCATTCGATTAAGAGCGGCTTTCGCTGGGAACCCACGCCCGGATCGACAACCGCGACGTGAATTGTGCCGGGAGGAAAAGCCGCGTAACTTGCGAGCAGATTGAACGCACCGGCGTGGATATCCTGAGGCGGAATGTCGTGCGTGATATCGACAATTTGCGCGGAGGGATTGATGGAGAGGATCGCGCCCTTCATCGCGCCGACGAAATAATCCTGCGAGCCAAAATCAGTCAGGAGAGTGATGATAGATTGGCGATTGCCCATTGCCAATTTCCGATTGTCAGCGACCGAGTCTTCCGTGGAGAGACCTATGCCGCGTGTAACCCTGCCGCAAGAGTGCGACAGATTCAATCGGCAATCGGCAATTGGCAATCGGAAATCTAACTATTGAACCTCAGCATCGCCCGCCGTGCGAATGCGCAACTGCTGGCCCTGATACAAGCGAATATCTCTGCCGCGTTCAGTGAGGACACCTGCCGTTCCGACTCCGGCGCCGATGGTCGCGCCCACCGCCGCGCCAACTCCACCCCCGACAATCACACCGATGACTGCGCCAATACCCGCGGCGGCCCCGACTTTCTGCACGTCACTTCTAGTTGAGCTCTGCCCCTGCACGCCGCCTTCGGGATCGACTTTGGCGGTGTCCCGGCCGCCTCCGGTTGTGAGAACTTCGATTACTTGAGCACTCATCTTTGAGGAGCGACCGTCCGGCAACCGGATCTCATCGAAAGAGAGTTGTAATTGAGCGGTGCTCTTCGCCCGGCCTGGACGCTTCACATTTGCTACGTGCCCCTCGATGGTCGCGCCTTCGAACTCTTTCGGCTCGATCACCCGAGCCTGAAAACGATCGCCTTTCTGCGACGCGTCGGTTGAAACGTTGCTCATTAACTCAACCCGCATGATCGTATCGCGGGGTATGGCGGACGTGTTCGCGGAGGTTGGGGCTGACGTGTTAGCGGAAGGTGGCCGAACGCTTTGGTTGGGACCGACCGAACTGTTTACCGTAGTGTCGTCCTTACGAAGTTGCAGATTCGCCGGAATACTGGAATCAAATGGATGGCGGTCGTAACCGTTGTGGTAGCCGACCTCAAATCCCTGCTGATAGCCGTCCCGATACTCTTCGAGAGCGCCGTAGGTAGAGGCATATGCACGGTCGCCGCGCTCGTATTCATTCTTCGTCCGAAAATCACGCGCCGCTTTGTTCGTGGAATCCTGAAAGCCGGCCTGGTATCCGTCTGAGTAGCCGGTGCGATACCCGCGCATGATGGCGCTGGCCTGGTTCTGAGTCTGTGGGTTCTGGGCTTTTGCCGGAACCGTTAAGAGGAAAACCGTCAACAGAGCAAAGGTGACGGTCAGTGTCAGAGCAAATCTAAAATGTTTCATCTTTCAACCTTTCCCGCCGAACGCTCTAAAGATTTGCAGGACGCGCGATCGGCTCTTCGAAAGGGAGAGCTTTCTTTGGAGTCTCAGTCACTCCGGTTCCGAGTTAAATGCTAACACCGAGTGAAACTAGTAAACAAACCGTGGCGCTTGACGCTCCCGTTAGCTGGCACCTAGACTCGAACTGCCGGAGAGCCAAGTTTCTGATGCCGTATTCTACGAGTCAGTTGTCAGTAGTCAGGGTTTGGAGTTCCGACTTTAGTCGCGTATTTCAGTAATCAACGCCGACTAAAGTCGAACTCCAAACCAGGCGACGAAACGCATGCGCAGAGTCTATCTCGATCACAGTGCCACCACACCCCCGGACCCGGGGGTGATCCGGGCCATGCTTCCCTACTTGACTGAGAAATTTGGCAACGCCTCGAGCGTTCATCTGTGGGGTCAGGAGGCTCGCGCCGCCGTTGACCGCGCCAGGCGACAGGTGGCCCGGTTGATTAGGGCGCGCGCGAATGAGATCGTTCTGACATCAGGCGGCACTGAAGCCAACAGTCTGGCGATCCGCGGCGTTTGCGAAGCGGCCGCTTCCCACGGACAACATATCATCACCTCGACCATTGAACATCCATCCGTTCGTGGTGCTATTGATTCGCTTGAAAAGCAAGGTTGGGAAGTTACTCACTTGCCCGTTTACGATGACGGGATTGTACGAACCGAAGATGTCCGCGCAGCGCTGCGCGAAGACACCGTACTGGTAAGCGTGATGCTGGCCAATAACGAAATCGGCACCATTCAACCGATCGCGGAGATCGGAGCATTAATTCGCGCGGCACGCGACGTCGGCCACAGGCATCTTTCGTTTCACACCGACGCTGTTCAAGCAGCTGGACGTGTCCCGATCGAGGTCGAATCTTTAGGCGTTGATCTGCTTTCGTTGTCCGGCCACAAAATCTATGCGCCAAAAGGCGCAGGCGCACTTTACCTTCGGCGAGGCGTACATTTAGTGCCGCAACAAATTGGCGGTCATCAGGAACGTGAACGGCGGGCCGGGACAGAATCCGTGGCCAACATCGTCGCTTTCGGAGCAGCGGCGGAATTGGCTCAGAACGAGAAGGAGGCCCGCAACGAACATACGCGCGGGCTGCGCGATCGATTTGAAAATGAAGTTGCGGCTCGAATTGACGAAATTACTTTTAACGGCGATCGCGAACGCCGGCTGCCGCATCTGTCCAACATCTCGTTTCGATTTATCGAAGGCGAGGGTCTACTAATCCATCTGGACATGCAGGGTGTCGCCGTCTCAACCGGCTCGGCCTGTTCTTCAGGGACCCTTGAGCCCTCGCCGGTAATCCGCGCGTTGGGCCGCGACGAAGAACTGGCGCGCGGCGCGATTCGCTTCAGCTTTGGCAAAGACAATACTGAAGACGATGTTGATTACGTAGTCGAGGCCCTGGTTCACGCCGTCACTAGCCTGCGCCATCTTTCACCGTTGTCACGGCAGACGGCTGCGGTCACTTAATCTTGTCCTACTCAGAAACTTTTAGAGATCACCTCGCGCATCCGCGTAACGCCGGCGAACTACCGGACGCCAACGCGACTGCTGAGGAAACGAATCCCGTCTGCGGCGATCGCCTGTGCTTGAGTCTTAGCATTCGCGATGGGCGCATCGAAGCCGCACGGTTTCTCGCCTATGGTTGCCCGGCGACCCTGGCGTGTGGCTCAGCGCTCGCGGAAATGCTGGAAGGAATGACTGCCGAAAACGCGTTACATTTGACGCGAAAAGAAATTGTCAGCGCGGTTGGTGGGCTGCCCACAAGGAAGCAACATGCGGCAGCTCTGGCGATCGAAACGCTGCGCGCCGCGATTGAGAGAGCCGAATGATCGGCGTGTCAGAAGCCCGACCGTTAGGGAGGGCAAAATACGAATCACTCAAGAGTTGGGGACGCGTGACGGACCTTCGTAGACTAGCCCTTGCTCAGGCGCGGGCTTCTGATACGAGTTACAAGAATTTGCTCAGGGATTAACCACTCGCGATCGAGTCCCGGCCGCCGGCGAAGGTTGCGGTTTCGTGTGATACTCAGGCCCGCAATATTTTTTTGGTTCCTGTCCGATGACGAAGGTTTTGGTGCGGATCACCGGACAACTTTCCACCGCAATCAAGCCCGTCGTGGGATCGATGTCCAGAGTGATCGTGCCCTGGAGTTTGGGCGAACCATCTTCATAAAAGTCGCGTCCATCGCTCTTCGATCGCGACTCGTTTTTAGGCGTGGGCTTTGCTTTCGGTGTTTCAGGCGGCGGAGTATCGGGAAGCACAGCCGGCTCAATGCTGGGATCTTTGTTTGTTTCTTGTCCGTCAGTGGCGCCCTGTTGCTGGGCCGTCTCTTCTGTTACCTCGGCGTTTTCCGAACCAAGTCCAGTCCCATTCACAAAAAGTTCAGCGCGCTTATTTGTCGAATCGGCCAGGGCGATCTGGCCGGTTGTGGGATCGATGTCCTTCTGCTGAACACCCTCAGGCATTTGCCAATCGCCCGTCCACTCGGGATGATTCGCCAGCGCAACGCTCATAAAGTCCGCCCAAATCGGGAGCGCTGAAGCCGCGCCCGTCAGACCCAACTGCGATCCATCGTCGAACCCGACCCACACCGCGCAAACAAGATTTGGCGTGTAGCCGACAAACCACCCGTCCCGCGACGTGCCGGTTTTGCCGGCGACGTTGTACTTGAATCCGCGCGCGCGAATCGGCGCGCCCGTGCCGCGGTTGACGACATCTTTCATGAAAGAGGTCATGATGTAAGCAATCTCAGGCCGCAGCACTTCGTTCTTCTGCGCATTAGGCTGGGCGATCGTTGTTCCGTTTCCAGTGGTGACGCGATCAATTGCGATCGGCGCTGTGCGAGTTCCATTCGCGGCGAAGGCGGTGTACGCCGAAGCGATCTGCAAAGGAGTTGCTTCAGCCGTGCCCAGAGCCATCGCCGGATAAGCATGCGGCACGCGCGGCAATCCGGCTTTAGCCGCCAGGTTCATGACGCGACCAATCGTTACTTCCATGGCCACGTCAACTGTCACCACGTTGAGGCTGTGCACCATCGCGTCGCGCAATGTGACCGGCTGCATGGAATACTTGTCGCCCATGTTACCCGGCGAGTATTCCTGATTGTCGTACGAAAAGGTCTTTGGCTCGTCTTTGTAAATCGTCGCCGGAGTAATCACGCGGGGCACGGGATCGTAGGCTGTGTTCAAAGCAGTGGCGTACACGAAAGGCTTGAACGCCGAGCCGGGCTGCCTCAAGGCCTCGGCGCGATTAAATTGACTCTTGGAATAGTCGCGCCCCCCAACCATCGCGACGATTTCGCCGGTGCGCGCATTCATGGCCACCAGTGCAGCCTGCACGGTGCCTTCGGGAACGCGTTTCGCTTCGATCTTGTCGACGCTGGCGAGTTGTTTGGTCACGGCCGCGTATGCCGCGCGCTGCAGATCCATGTCGACCGAGGTGTAGATGCGTAAATGATCGGTGCCTTGTCCAGTGATCAAATCGCCGAGTTGATTTTGCACATAGTCGGCAAAGTACGGCGCGTCGGAAATGTCTATCCGGCCTTTGGCGGGCGCCATCTTCAACTCGACAGCTTCGGCTTGCTTGGCCTGATCCTGGGTGATTGCTCCGGTTTCGGCCATTGATTCAAGCACCTGATTGCGACGGGAGCGCGCGGTGTCGGGATCGTGAAAGGGATTGTACCGATTTGGACTGCGGATCAATCCAGCGAGAAAAGCCGACTCAGGCAGTGTAAGGGTTGTAACGTCCTTGTTGAAGTAGGCGCTTGAAGCCTCGCCGAAACCATTGATCGAAAAGCCCGACTGTTGCCCGAGGTAAACCTGATTGCAATAGAGCGCAAAGATATCCTCTTTCGAAAGACGCGTCTCGAGGATCACCGACATATAGGCTTCGGCGATTTTGCGTTTCAACGTCCGCTCCGGCGACAACAGGAGATTCTTGACCAGTTGCTGGGTGATGCTTGACCCGCCCTGATGGGCCAGCGGCGAGTTTGGATCGCTGTTATCGTATCGTCGCAGCAGAGCGCGAATGATGCCGCGAATGTTTACGCCGTGATGTTCAAAAAAAGCGCGATCTTCAGTCACCGTGATCGCCTTGACCAGATCTGGTGGCAAGTCATTGAAACCGATGACCCTGCGTTTGGCTCTTTCGCGACCTGTGACCGAGCTGATCAACTCAGGCTCGATTTGAGCTTTATCAAGACGAGCGCCGTTGTCCCTTTCGACGACCGCCGCGATCGACTTGCCGCCGCGAGCAAACTGGACTCGCAGAGGCTCGAAGGCCTTCGTGTTATCAACGTTCGCATCCGCGCCCGGATCAATTTCGACGGTCGTGCCGTCAAAGGCGTAACGCCCCCGCGCGACTTCGGCCTGCTGAGCGCGCTCGACATACCCGGCCCGCTTCAGGTAGGCCAGTAAGTCGTCTGACGAAAGACTCTGCCCGGCGCGAATCTGCTTTGGCGCCGCGTAAATCCCCGCCGAACGGGTGAAGACTTCGCCTTTCAACAGATTGTCGATGCGCGCCGAGAATACGATCCAGTAGTAGCCGAACACGCCAACGATCAACGCCGTGGCGAACAGCAGCGGAAGCGCGATATATGGTCGCAGGAGAAAGCGAAGGAGTCGCCGATGCCAGGCGGGCCGTGGTTCCTCATAACGAACCACGCGCGGCGGCTGCACGCGGCCGCCACGAACAACGCGGGGGATGTAATCGTCTGGTGGTTGCCGAATTGCCATGAAGAAACTGGTGACGCTATCGGCCGGGGGGACGTCTCCCTCTCAGATGCTAAACACTTATCATCGAGGTGTCTACTATCCATTGACAGCAGAGGTAGCTTCCGCTAACTTAGCGGCGTCCTTCCCGACGATGACGGCTGGTCAGCTTCGCGACGCTGGCTTTGTACAATTTTTGAAAAATGAAAGGAAATCCCCCGCAATGAAAGTCAGATTGGTCGGACTCACGGCTTTGTCTTGCGCCCTCGCCCTGATGGTTTTAATCTCTGGTAGGAACTCAAGTCGCGCTCAAACAAAAAAGACTTCAACAGCAACAGTCCTTTCCCAGACTGAGCGCGATCTATTGACTGAAATCAATGAGTCGCGTGCCAATCCCGGCACTTACGCTTCTTATCTCGAGAACCTGAAGCCCTTCTTTAATGGGAAGGAATACAAGCCCACGGGTCGCCCGGCGCTCACGACCCAGGAGGGTTGGGCCGTAGTAGACGAAGCAATCAAATTCCTGCGTGCGACTAAACCAGTTGGGCCGCTCTCAGAGTCTACCGGTCTTTCGCTTTCGGCGCAGGTGCACGTTAAGGATCAAGGCGGAGCTGGCACCACGGGCCACAAAGGCACGAACAACAGCCTCATCGAACAACGAGTGAAACCCTTTGGCAACTGGCAGGGTGCCATCGGCGAGAATCTTACCTATGGCAACGAGTCTGCACGCGAACGAGTTTTGACCTGGCTGATTGATGATGGCTTTGCCAGTCGCGGACATCGAAAGCGTCTGCTCAGCAGTGATTATAAAGTCGCGGGACTTTCGTGCGGTCCTCATCCTGAATTCGGTGCGATGTGTTGTCTTACCCTCGCCGGTGGATTCACCGATCTGCAACCGGCCAAGTCCACGACCAATACGAAAGTGAACAGCCGCACGCAAACTAACAAGTCAAAGACGACGAGCGGAAAAAGCGTCAAATCTCGAGCCCACTAGAGTACCGACCAAACTTGCTCTAGCAACACGAAAGGCTTCTCGGTGAAAGAAATCCGAGAAGCCTTTCTAAATTGGTCGGGACGACTGGATTCGAACCAGCGACCTCACGCACCCCAATCAAGCGGAACATGAAAACGTAACTAATTGATTTTGAATCGAGATGCAGCCACGGTCAAAATCAAGCCCTTTCCCATCCTTTGACATTCAGTTACATTCACCTACAGGTGCTTTCTATTTATTCCTGCCACAATCCTGCCACAAGTAAAAATAACCCCGTGTCGATTTGTTAGTTGACGGAGTCCAGCGGCGCAACATGGAAATTGCAGCCGACGGGTGCTTGGCCGGATTGCTCTCGATTGGTCGTCCTTTAACCCTCCCAGGACAGGCTTAGCACTTGAAAGCCAAAGGCTTTTTATATATCGTCTCTTCGTATTGTGAAGCTTCTGGCTCAGCGAGGTGAGTTTGCTAAGACTCGCCTGTCAGAAGTCATTTTTGGGATTCACGGTTTTCGCTGGACGCGCCAGGTTGGTCCTCAAGAGCTTGCGAAAGCTAGCGCTCGTCAAGGTACTTGGTTGGCTCGGTACAAAGACGGACCGCCCCATCTTAGCCCCATCTTAGCCCCATCTTAGCCCCATCTTAGCCCCATCTTCATTCCGTCTCGAGTTATCTACATCACGAATTCCCTTCGCCTCTCAGAGCCACGGAGCACGGAGTTTACTGGGCGTACTGGCAAGTTGATCCAATTTCTTCAAGGTTCTCAGCTTAAAAAGAGCCTTGCAGGATAATGTTATTAGCAGTACTATCCTGCCGGAAGAAGATAATACTCGCAGCAAGGTATCAATCGCGCGTAGAGGTAATATGACTGTCCAGCGGATGAGTCTGGATGGTGTCCGGCTCCCGCTGACCCTTCAAAGATCTCTTGCTACGTCCTCAACCACTTAACTCCTGAAGGGGGGATTCCCATGAAGAAAGTCTCACAGGCAGCGAACAACCAGGTAAATCAAGCCAAAGCGAAGAGAAGTGATAATAAGCGCTGGATACCGTGGCTGCTTCCCTTGTTACTGGTGGTACTTATTCTGCCACTATGGAGTTGTACTCGCAGTGGTGAGCAACAAGTATCCGTAAACCAAGCACCGCAGTCCAAGGCTGAGTCCACTGTTAAGCTCTGGGACACGGTGACTCCGGCGGAAGGTGTGACCAACGCGAGAGGAGAGGACGTTGCGCTTAGGGTCAAGCCGGGTAGTGAAGCCGAGGCGCGAGCGTACTACATCCAACTCCAGCAGAAGCTGGCGAACTTTCCGCGAAACCCGCTGACCGAGAGCTCGATTGCCGACATGCTGGTTTATTACGGCTTCCCGGCCCTGCTGGCGACGGACCTGCAGGCGCTGTCCCCGGCAGTTCTCATGGATTTCGCGCAGTTGCGCAATGCAGTATCCAACAAACCGGAGTTCAATAGCGCGTACGCCACCCGACCTCTGCAATCGGGCGAAATCCTCGTCTCTCGTTTTTTCGCGCCGAAGATAATCAACGTCCGAGATCCTCAAACGGACGGCGTGCCCAAAGGCGGCTTCGGCTGGCGAAAGGTACTCCGCTTCCGTTCAAGAGAGGGCTCCCCAGCCCGCGGCGATGGCCTCGATGCCTTCTATCTGCTGTTCAACTTTGCCGACAATGCGCCGAAGTTCCCAGAGGGCAAACCTGCTGGACAGATCCAGGCCCTGCTCGTACCGACATATCCTACCGGCGGCAAGCACAACGATATCTACTTTCTGGTATACGAGGCTCTCACCAGCGCCGCTCCAGGCAAAGTAGGACTCTTCCTCGTCGCGACCTTCGATCTCGCCGGAACCGTACCGGATGACAAGTACTATGTCCCGACCGCCTGCGGCCAATGCCATGGTACGGAAAAAGTAAACCAACCGGGTGGCAAGGTGAACTATCTGGATACCGACCATTGGATCGATCGCACAGGTGATGACTTCAAGCTCGTGAAAGCCGCGGACGTCCTCGTCGATGGCGAGGCGCAAGCCTATGACACGATCCGCAAACTGAATACTGAAATCGAGAAGCAGAACAGCGCTGTGATAGGAGCTAGCGATCCCAAGTTCGCACTGCTCGCAGTAAGAAAGTGGCTGGAGCTTCACAAAGAGGGTCAACCCAACCGGCATGTTCCTCCCCTAGCCCGGGGCTTCGCGGAAGCAGCCGGCGATCCAATTTGGACTGCTGGCGGCGATCCGGACGAGAGACTGCTGCCCTTGATGAATCAGTACTGTTTTCGCTGCCACAGCTCCGTCAGATTCCACGTTTTCCAAAAGCAGGAGGTCATGAAACGCAAATCGGGAATTCTTGCCAGGGTAAGAAGCGGAAACATGCCTCAGGATCGCAAGCTTGATGACAATACGAAAACCCTCCTTCTTCAACTTGTTAACAAACTTCCCTGAAATCAGCCACGAAAGGATCAGCCATGAGCTACTCAGAAGCAGATCGGGCGGCGGGATGCACGAGCTACCAAACCGACATTCGCCCTAAGTTCACGAAAGAGGACGTTGATCACATGAACGATCTCGGCATGGACCTCAACGACTACTCAGCCGTGAAAAGTAATGCCGACCTCATACTGACACGACTGACGGATCCCGATAATCCCATGCCGCCGCCCCCCCGCGGCCCATGGTTGCCGGAATTGATCCGATGCTTCAAGGAGTGGATTGATGGCGGCAAGCTTCCATAGCTTCTTCTAAACCAACGCCACTCTTAGTTCGGTCTTCGCGCTGAAGCAAGCCAAGACCTTGGTGGAGGGAGCGCAGGTCTGCCGCAAGCTTGGAATAAGCGATGGTGCCGAGGGCGGGAGTCGAGTTCAGTCCCTATCGAAATCATCAAATTTGCAGGGATTTTCTCATAATCTGCGAATTCGCTTCCATTTCTTCCCCCTGTTAACTTTCTCTATAGTTCTCATTATTCCATATATTCTCGCTAGTGCTCTCTCGTAATAGACACCAAACAGACACCAAACTCTTCGCTACGGTTCTACTTCGGCAATGCCGGAAAGCACAACTGGCTCACGGTCGGGAAATTCAGCAACTAGGGACAAGTTGCCGCCCATCGCCTCGACGCTGTTCCCTCGACGCTCTTCCTTAGTGTGGAAAGCAAAAGATCGCTGCGCTTTTCGAGACGGAAAACGCCATCCTGACTGATGCCGAGAGCCTTGGCCATTCGCACTTGCGTGAGTTACGAGCCTGCCGGAAAGTTGAAACCTGTCAAAAAGCGAAAGAGCCCGCAAGTCTTTTATGAACTCGCAGTGCCGTTTCTGAATTCTCGCGGTCCCGGTCGGCGATCAACAGAACCTAGCGTTCGATACCTTCGACGCAAGAAAAGAACTTTTGTTAACCGAGTCCTTACTGTTACGTAGCCGGACAAATGCGGTGACGTTGGAGAGACTGCGGTGGGCTTGCCCGGTTTATAGATCTCGCACGTAGCGTATCGAGAGCGCGAAGGTCGCCGGGAATTTAGCGACAAGGTTTACGCTTTTCGACTTGGAGCTGAAACCCGCAAAAAGCCCATCCGCGCTGGTGGTGCGGTAAAAGCCGGAAACCATCAGATCGTTAAAGGCGCCTAAGTCATTACGATTCCCTCCGAGGGCGGCGTTAAGACCTGAGGTCCCGCCGTCAATTAACGCCGCGTAAGCCGCACCCGGGTCAGCGAATAGGCCAAACAGTCCCTGCCAATCTCTGCTTGAAGGAACATGCCAACCTGCGGGTGGCGTGGCGGCCGAAGCGGCCTTAGCAGTATAGAGGCGCCCAAACCTTTTCTCATTGGCGGGCAGATTGTTGTAGATGAAGGACTCTGCACCATCGTCGTGCGTGAGATTCTGCGTCATCCAAAGCTGGTTATTGAGCAACACCACTGGATAAACTTTTCCGTCCCTGGGGTCAACGAACATTAGCGCATTGATGAAGACAGTGAACTGCATGCTGTTCAGATAAACGCCGTTTCCGTCGAATGCCTGGAGCGTGATAAAAACCGGCACGCTTTCCGTGGTACCGGGGATGTCGACCGTGAAATTATCGTAGGCTAGCGGCAGCGGATTCGGATATTTCTTATTCACCAGGCTGATTCCTGGAAAGCTACAAATCAGATTGACGCTGGCAACGTCAAACATGGCCCACCGCAACGGAATACTTATCGGCTCGGTGGGGCTGGTGACCTCAACGACCGGAGCATTGCCAAAGAAATTGAGCAGCCCTCTGGTCGGCGGCGGCAGCTGCTTGACGATGTCGACCACGAAGACCTCATCGTCGTAGGCTTTGTTCTCATCCTTCATGAAGCCCGAAAACTGGATTACCATCTGGGTGTGGCCGGGCGGTGTAAGCGAAACGATCTGACTGAACGAGAACGTCACGTTTGCGTTCGCTCCGGCGCCGAGGATGTCCTTGTTTGTATTGACGGGCGCCAGCAGCCATTTGGGGTGTGGATCGTCGCCGGTTGTCGAGGGATTGCTAATCTTCCAGCCGTCAGTTTGATCGATGGCCACCTGTCCTGTGATTTTCCACGCCGAACCGACGACCGGCCGGCTCCGGTCATTATCAGGCGCCAGCGCGCCACTGATGTTGCCGTAGACAAAAGTCACCGTTACTTTCGGCGTTCCCGTCCAGATCGTTTTGCCGACATACAACGGGTCGGTCCCAATATTCTTTAGATTAAGAAAAAGCGTGTTCTGAAGTGGGTCGGTATCGGTGGACACGTAGATGCTTCCCTGGCTATCGAGCGATACCTGGAGCACGTCGCGCAACGATGCGTTGCCGGGTTTCGGCGGATTGGATAGGGTCAGGGGCGTCTGCACCTGCAACGGCACGTTGCCCCCCATGTTTTGGAAGTTAACCTGGACGGAATCCGCGGTGGGCGCCGCACCGCTTTGCACGCTCGTGATCTGAAAGGCGATTGACTGGCCCGTGGTCCAACTTGCCGAATCCGGGCCGGTATAGCCAAGCACGAGCGACGGGCCATCAGGGTTGACCGAGAAGGCCCAGTCTTTCAGCGAGATGCTCATTTGTTGCAGCTCCGCCAGGGTGAAAAAACCGGGCAGGAAAATTTCTAAAGACGAGGCGGTGCCGCTCGAATTCAAAATAATCGCGTCGCTGTTGTTCACCAACGAGACGTCGAGCGTTGTTTTTATCCCGACGTAGACGATCGGTTTCTGATCCGCATCGTTTAATACGGCAAGCGATACATCCGGCGATACGTCCGCCATCTTAGCGTCCCCCTCGGTTGCAGTTGCTGATCGTTCCGGCCATCAATAACAACGCCACTATGAAGGCTCGTCTCCGGTTTCCAGTCTCAACCAGCCCTCCAACAAGGATTGAGGGCTATAGCCAAACTCCGCAAACTCAGTCGCCGCATTTGGCAGCAACGGCAGCGAGGCCGGGGCGCCGGGTGTGATCCACGACCATTGATACGACGATTCCTGAGGCAGCGGGACCACCAGGCTTTGCCGCAAACTTAGCATCGGATGAGTAAAAAAAGTGACGGCCAGGCGGCGTACAGTTTGCGCATACTGATCGGGCGGGACTTGCCGGGCTTGCACGGGAAGTATGCCCGTGGTGGCATGCACCGGCGCGCGCGGATCGATGAGCATCGTTACCACGATCGGAGTTGCGTTCAGCGTCAGTTCAATGGTGTCCGGACTCGGTTGCACAACTTTGGGCGCGCCCTGCGCCGGAGCAGCCGGGGAAAAAAATATGTCGTAAGGATCTGGGCCGGAACGCTCAATGAGATAGCCTACGAGTCCGTCGTCGATATTGGCGAGGTCGCCCAGCCTGAGCGGAAACTCGATGTCAGCGAGCCTGGCGCTGCTGGTTTGCTGGCGGTCGGCGTAGCGGAAACGGCTGTTTTTTACATCCAGTGGAAATGGATCGTTTGGCGAAGTGTCGGCCTGACTCAACGGCAGCAAATTGCCGCTGGTTTCCAAGCCGAGCACAGCCCTGGTTAGCGCCAGCGGGCGCCCAATGAAGACTGCCAGCGAGGCGGCCTGCGCAAAGTTTGCCGGGTTGATAAACTTGTCGGAATTTTCAATCGTCCTCATGAGGGCCAGCAGGAACGTGGCGTCCTGGCCCGCGACGTACCACATGAAATCAGCCAGATGAGGGTTGACCGTGGGCGCGCCTTTCGGACCGATGTCATTTTCCGGAAGGCTCCGCGGATTGGCCAAATTACCGGCGCGAGTTCGGTAGACCAGGTCGCCATGTTCCACGCCGAATGAACCAATCGCGGCGCCGCCGGCGTCGTAAAAGAAGAGACTGTTGTCGAGGTGATTCGGCATCACCCAGCCGCAGACCGGAGTAGTTGCCGGATGTGAGTTCATCTCAACAAAGTCGGCCGACACGCCGGCGACTTGATTGTCGTGCATCGCCGAAAGCCAGTTAAACCATAATCGCGTCGGCGCCAGTAGCCGCGGCGGCAAAAATATTTTGCCTTGATTGGCCGTGTCGCCACTGGCCGGCTTGAGGCTGGCGGCCACGATTGTTTGCAACGAACCGTCCGGATTGGTGCCCTTAGTGTCCAGCGTCATGCGCTGCCCGAATACGTCCACCAATTCCAAACTAAGAATCTCGGCGAAACCCGAGCGCAGTGGTCCGAAGTTATGAAGCGGCAACAACCCGGTGGCGATCGGCGCCTGTCCGTTGAACCCGAAATCGTACCAATCGTCATTAGGAGTGGCGATGGCGGCTTTTTGCACGGCGGTCGTGATTGTGTCGCGCCCGCCCTTCACCAAATTCGCTACCGTAACCTTGGGAATAAGAGTGCGTAGATACTGCTCGAGGTTAAAGCCGCCGAGCCCCTGGGAGATGATCTTACTGTGTTGGTAGGCTTGCCTCGCGCTGGTGAGTTCAGCGTCGGTCTCCGTATCGGTCGGATAATTCGCGATGTAATTGTCGATCTGGCCGGTGAGGCTATTGGTAGTTGTCTTCGAGAGGGTCACCGAACTTTCATATGGCACGAACACATTGGTGGTGAAGCCGCCGTTCAGCTTGTACTGATAATCAACCGCGTCGCCGTCGAGCATAAAATGGTTTTGCAAATTGCCGGCCCCGTAGTCTGAACCGGCGTCGCGCCGCAGCGGGTCTAACTGCGCGGACCACAAGAGGAACACCGGCAGGAAGGGATCAAAGCGAGTGGAGTCAAACTCGGGCAGCAACGTTTGCGTGTTCCAGGCGAGCGCATCGGGCGGCCAACCGTTGCTGGCGTCGTTGGTAAACGTCACGCTGAGGGCCAGCGGTCTCGCAACTGTTTGGGTAAGATTCGGCGCGGCTTTGCCGCCAGCATGGATGGTCGCGAACAAGCCTGTGGTCGGGCCGCCTTCGAGGGGATTGAACCCACCCTGCGTGGATTTCAGCGAGGTAACCAGATCGTCGAAATTGGAGACCGCGGGATTACCGGCCCCGCCCTTTGCTTTGAGAGCGTTCGCGGCGGCCATGGCCAGCATGGGCACGAGTAGCCAGGCTTCACTGATCAGGGCTTGCGCATCGGATTGCATCGGCGTGACCGCGCTGACTTTCGGCGGGCCGGTGAGAGCAGCCGCGGCAACCGCGAAAGTATTCCCCTGGAACTTGAATTGAAGGCTGTCGAGCAGTTCCCCGCTGAGCCTGACAAAGATGTTTGGACCCGGCCCGTTTCGTCGCGCCGGCTCGAGCCGATTCCCTTCCATGACCAGGACCAGATCGGTGGGCATCCAGAACGGCGCCGCCGCTACCGCCCGAAGTTGCCAGTCCGCATGCGGGGCCAGCGCCGTGGCCATTGCCTGGAATTGGTTCCACACCGTGTTGGCTAATGAGTTACCCGCGGCTGGTTCCTGGAGGCCCGTGATTTCCGCCGTTACGCGGTCCTGCAAATACAGCAGAATCCCGGCCGCGGTGCCGCCATCCATTACTGCCTTCAGCTCGCCGCTCTTGCTGGTCAGAAGAAAGTTGGTCAGGTCATTAATGTTGACGTTTGGATCGGGCACGCCGCTGACGAAAACTTTTACGAAACGAAGCCAGTCCATGAATAGCTGCTTGCGCATAATGTCGAGCGCCGCCCGGCTCTGGTCGTAATCTTTCTGCGCCTGGTTGAGCAGATGAAGTTGTTCGGCTATCGCCAGCGGCAGGGTGATTTCTTCATCAGGATTATTTTTTGCGGCGGCGGCGCCCGGCTGCTGCTCGACGGTCCACAGATATCCGCCGGCCAGCTGCGAGAACGCTTTGGAGTGGCAGGCTTCTTCGAGGCCGATCAGCGCATTGCCTTGAGCTTCCAGATCGTGCAGCAAGCCGAGTTGGAGGGCATTGAGCAGATACTCGTAGTTGTCCAACAGGCTGGGATCGTCAGTGGTGTTGTTCAGGTCCCGCTTTAGCAGCGCCGATAGCGCTTCCACGGTGGTGTTGCCCACGGCCAACTCCACCGTATCGGTCCAAACAGCCGGGGCGGTCTGGTTGTCGGGGTTCTTGAGAAAAAAACTGGTGGCCGGATTAGACAACATGTTCCAAACGATCTCCTGCTTAATACCGCCACAGAGTGTTTGCTGAGGAACGTTTAGCGTATCGAGAGTCTGGTCCGGTTTGAGTTTGAAAGTGACATCCTGCTGGTTGAACTCCCAACGAAAATTCTGCACCGCCAGGCTAACAAATTCGTCGGCCGGCGTGCGCGCGACGGCAACATTTTCCGTCCGGCATTGCTGCACGTAGTTGTTGTATTGTTCAGTTACCAGGCTGGCGACGCTGCTCAGCGGATCGGACCCGGGCGCCTGAATCCAGCCGATAACCTGATAGGAAACTTTGAATTGGATTGAGTTGTTTCCCGTGATCGCCGTAAAGACATTGGCCAGGTCTTTGAAGTGGTCCCAGAAACCGAAGACGCTGCAACACTCCGGGTAATACGCTGAGAACGACGGACCGACAAAACCGATCGACGTCAGGAAAAGAGGCTTGCCGTCGGAACCCATGAAAGCCGGCAAGTAGTTTGCCGCAGGCTCGGAAGCGGGGTTCCAATTCTCGTACGCGACGACGCGTCCCATGAACATGAAAGGTGGTTTGCCCGGTTGCGGATTCGCGGGCAGCGGCACCGACACCGTGGGGCGCAACACGCCGTCGGGATCGGGTGTAATTGCCGGCGCCACAAAATCACTCTCGACGATCCACGACTTTGACTGCACGTCGCCGTATTTCCTGGTTCCCGGATCCAACAGGCTGAGATAGCGAATGACCAGCCAACGGTTAGGCGCCTGTGGGAATACGACGTCGCCACCCTGGGCCGGTTGGGCGCCGCGGCGGAAATAGTCAGGCAACTCCCAATGAAGATGGATACCGATTCCCAGCGGGTTCTGCGGCGAAGAATCACTCTCCAGCGGCTGCACGACCATGTCTCCGGTACTGGCCTGTTTTGACGAACTGGTAAACGGCATGTTCTCGAAAACGGCCGTGCGTCCTTTGAATTGCGTGACCACGTTCGAATTGTCGTTGGCGCTCACGCGCAGGGCCGCGATATTCAAGGGGACGATGGCATTCATGATTACGAAATCTCCTTCTTGAAACTCACCATGCCGACGCCCTCCGTCATTTCAAAGCCCATCTCAGCAGAGTCGATGTCGCTGACGTTGTTGAGGGTCGCGATCTGGCTGGCCAGCGCGGCCAGCTTCAACACGCGCGGTGAACTGGAACGGAAAGTGTTAGACAGATCGAGCGGCGTGGTGGTGCCACTAAGAGTTATCTGCTCGCGTCGCGGCGGTAGAGGGCTAGGCAAAGCTGACCTGGTGAATGTGTGAATCATCTTGGTGGCCGTGACTTTTTTCGTGGTCGCATCGAACTCGTATTTGTCGATCCCGTAATGCAGATGCTCGGGCGCTTCGTGGATGTCAACGCGAAAAGCGTCGCCATCCACCAGGCAGAGCAGCGTATCGGAATTTGGGCCGAGCGGCTCGAATCGCAGGATGGGGAGCAACTGAATTGATTCGTCCTCCGGAGTCCCGCCCAGCGGAAACACGTTGGCGCCAATTCCCCTGTAGGTCGAAACCACCGACGAACGCAGCAGGAAACCTGAGACCACCTGAAGCGTCACCTCTGGCGCCGACCTCCCCAGGCCCTGCGCCCGAATGCTGCTGGCGGACTTACCGGCATGCTGTTCCACGGCGGTCTTCACCGCACTGTCAAGATTGTTCGTGGGTGCATTTTCAGTCACGGTCAGGTTGCGCCCGATGCTGAATGCTCCATCCAGCAGCGCGTCGACCCAGTTCAGATCCAGGTAAAAAAACCGGACCGACTCGGGCGGGAGCATGTTCTCGTCGGGCACCAGGTAGTTGAAGGGCAGGCCCTTGAGCAGGCGCAAGCGGCCCAACCAGTCCGCCAGCGGTTGCGGCAATTGCACCTCGGCGAGCGCAGCCTGGATAGCGGCCGGATCGTTAAGGGTCGTCGCGAGCTTCGCCTGAAAAGTTGTTCTCGATGAAGGCGTATTCATTTCAACTTAGTCCCGGTTGGGTTTCCGACTTGATTGCAACGTTTGCATTGTCTTATGGAGAAGCGATCTCGCCGTTGACACCTGCGGCTGGTCCACGAGCGCGAGCGGCTGCTGGCCCGTGTCGAGCACTATCCCGAATTTCTCGCGCATGATTTCTTCTTCAATAGCGGCCGCCACCTGTTGCGTCAGGCCTCGCTTCCAGTTGTAGAGGGCGGTGGAAAAAGCTTTGTCCTGCAACGCCACCATGCGGCCGATGGTCCAGGCAGCGGCCAGTGAATCGTCAAGCATGCCGGTGGTCGGATCGAAAGCTGTTGCCTGGTCGGGAGAAGCGATCGGAAAACTAAGGTTCGGTTTCGAGATCAGGTAAGGAACCAGCGGGCCGCGATACCATGAAACGGTTTTGCCGGCAGTACGCAGTTCGTTGTTGAGCGGCACGTATCCCATGCTGAGCGCGTCGCGGATGACCTTGTTAGTGCCGGCGTACAAAAGTCGCAGGTTGGTGTTCTCCGCATCTGTCTCGCTACCTTCGGCCCGGCCGTTGAGCCGAAGCAACTGATCGACGAAGGTGGCCGATTGGCCGGTCGAAAAGAAGGTCCAACTTCTCAGCACGGCCAGGCGAATAAACCGCGAGCCGTCAAACTCATTGCCCGCCGGCGCGCCCCCGTCCTCATCGGTGGGCAGAAACGGCTGGAGCTCTTCGAGCGAGACCAGGCAGGCCAAGCTCCGCTTTTGCGTTTGCGGAAAGCGATTGCCGAAGACGATTGAAAAGGAACCTACCGGTTCGCCCACATCGGAAACACCCGCAATCGTCGGCTTATTGATCAGGCTGACCTTGCGGACGTGGGCCAGCAGCGCGAGATCGTTGACGGTGGGCGCAATTTTCCAGAATAGCTCCAGCGGCACATCGACGACCTGGATGGGATCCGTAAGTTGATCGCCAATATCGAGGCCGGTAGTGTCCCGGGCGCTTTGAAAATAGGAATAATTGTCGCCGAGCGTGCTCGCGCTGTGGATCGCAGTCGGAAACAGATCTCCCATCGTGGCGTTTTGCGGCGCAGGCGACAACGACGGAAACTCGGCGACGTCATCGGCGTCGAAGAGCAACACGGCGAGCCATGTCGGCACGTTAGCGTCCGAGGACGATCCGGGCGGCGGCGGAGTTTCAGGCTCCGAGCTGGTTGGATACCGGGTCCAGGGAAACGTCGACTTGGTGAACACCACGTGCGGCAGCACGGTTGTGTATTCTCCATTGCCGTTGTCCTCAGGGAAAACCGTGTAGACCACGTTCTCCGGGTTCTGCAACCGAAACCGATCGCCGAGCACCGCAAAGGTATAGCTGGCCGCCAGCGCATCGTCGTTGATCGGCTGGCCCTTGCTGTCGTCGACCCGTTGCGAGATGGTCAACTTAAACTCGCCGTCGGGCAGGCCGGGCACGTCATGCTGAATGAACGTCACCAGTTCATTCAGCAAGGGGTTGTTCTGAGAACTATTCGTCATGTCATTCGCCTTCAAAGACGCCGCGGTTGCCGCTTGAATATTCGTCAACTACCCAGCATCCGCACCGCGGGCCAATCAGTCAGCGATGTCTCTGTAGCCAACACGCTGAGATCGATCTGCGCGGCGGTGTAGGTTGAAAATCCGTTGGCCGCGAGATCGTCGAGAATTGAGGCGCGTTGGCTGGTAACCCACGGATCGGTAAGAGCGCTGAGAATGTAGTCCCGGTTCGGCAACGTCGCGGTGTGTTGGCCCTTGATGCCGATGATCAATTCCGCGGCGGCGTCGACGGTCGCGCTAACGGTGAAATTGGAATCAACTATCGCCTGCTGGTAACTGAAACCGGTCGCAAACCCTTCCGCGAATAGCAACTGGATGAGCGGCACATCGTTTACGCTGGACGGCGTGCGGGGAATCGGCGTGATCTGAAAGCCGGTGAGCGCCGAAGGAATCAACAGCGGATCGTTTGGCGTTTTGTTTGGATTGTTTTGCGCCCACAGCGCCGTCGTCGACGGCAGCAACACCGGCGTCACCGACAGCGCGGTGATGAACTCGCTGAAAACGCCAACCGGATCAGACGGCGTTCGCTTGCAGACCTGAATCGTGTGAAACGACTGCACATTCTTCTGGTCCATCGGCCCGATGTGCAGAGTCGGGTTCCAGACCTCGGTGGCGGAAAAAGTTTTCGTGCCGGACGGAAGTTTCAGGTACGGTCCGCCGCTTACGTCCACGCGCGGCGGGTTGTAGCTCGACACGGTGTTGGGCAAGCTGGCGACGGCGGCCGCGGACAAGGCCCACTCGCCGTTGTTCGCCGGGATGGTGCTGTTGGTAACAATGGCGAAGTGTTCCGGATCGAGTATCCAATTGAACCCGGCAACGTCAGACTGCAACAGTCCGGGTGAGACCGTTGCCTTGATGATATTGGTAAGTGTGGCCGGGGCGTCAGCGCCCAAAGTCGGAGCCGCGGCGAGGGCAGCCCGCGTCGCGCGAGCTGGCGCCGGCGGCGCGGCAGTCGAATCTTGCGGCAAAAAGTTGGTTTTGAACGTCGTCCAACCAACCGGTGGCGGCACTGCCCTCGCGGCGCCGAAAGAAATCGTGAACGAGACGACGTCGAGATCAACGTGAGCCTGGCCGCCAAATGCGGGTCCCCATATTTCAAGGCTCGCGCCGACGTGAACGCTGAGCGTAAACAGTCCGAGGTCGACCGAGCAGCCAATGTTCACAAAGGCGCTGGCTTCGTAATGAAACGGGGCCCAGCTAATCAGGAAATCGACGCCAACGTCGAACCACGCCTGGATCGGCCCCGAGCTCCACACTGCGCTCATCCTGACCCCAGCCATCATCATGCTCGGCGTCAGCGCGAAGTAGGCCTGGCCCGTGACCTTGAATGGTCCGAGGGCGAAGTTCATTGCGAGGCGAGGGACGGTCGGATAGTAATCCGGCTTCACGAAGGCCGGATGATAACCGCCAATCGTGACTACGAAATTGCCCTGGTTGGGTCCGGAGAACCAGGCATAGAAGGCAAAGCCACCCGAGAGCTTGCAGAAGCCGCCATAAATAAATGATGCCGGCGAAAGCTTGCCGTCTACGGCGAGCACTCCGGTCGACGGCGTGAACGAAGCAATCAGATCGACCTCGACGTAGGCGACTGGAAAGGGATCGCCTTTGGGAAAAGTCATCGCGCAGGTGCCGAGCACGGCGATCTGCAGGTCTACTCCAAAGGCCACTGTCACCAGCACAAAGGCCTCGATCATTTCGAACGAAGTGAACTTGATGCCGGCAGCTACCCAGAACTCGCCCGGTTTATCGAGGAAGATGCTCTGCAACTGCGGCAGCACCGTCGCGATCGTGCTGCTCGGAGACCCGGCTGCTTTCGGCGCATTGTTGGGCAGCAGCAGGTAGCTGGAGATCCGATCGATCGTCGGCAGTTTCAAGATGCGATTGATGCCGATGCCGCCGGCGAGTCCGGTGACGAACAGGAACGGCGGTCCACCGATCGGGGCGTCCAAATTGGCGTAGATGAAAAAGGAGGCTGGGTCTGCTTCCGGGGCCCAGCCACCGATGGCCATAACGCTGAAGCTCGCGGTCTTGACGATGACTTGACCGTAATAAGACGTTATCGCCCTGCCGCCGGACTGTTCGATTGTTTTTAGGAACGCGCCGCCGATCTCCAGTGGCGGTTTCTTGAAGTCGAGGCCGAGACCATTGAGGCCGAAGACTGGATCGAATTCGTTAAGTGGTGAGCCGACGGAGAGACCATTCATTGAAAACGTCAATGGCCCCAGCGACACTGCGGCGTCCAACGCGAAACTGAAGACGTTGTTTTCGTAACCGGCGCCGATACGATTGAACTGGAAGATGCCAAACTGCTTCTGCACGTCAATCCACTTCATTGTCGACGACGACGCGCCTGAGGCTGCCGCCGAAAGCGCGACCCCAGTTCCCGGCTTCACCGGTGGCGGCAAAGTCGCGCCGGCCGGTGGTGGCGTAGCCTGCTGCTGGGGAACACCTAACGCCAGGTGTTTGGTTTGCGAGCCCAACTGAATATCGGCCGCCAGATTTATTCCCTGCGACATTCCCTCGGTTGGAAAAGGCGTCACGCTCGGCGGCAACAGCTTATTGATGTCTTTTGTTTGAGCCGACGTGAAGAGACTCGAGCTGTAAACACCCTGCAGGTCCTTCACCTGGAGCGAAATATCCGGAGGAAGTTTGCTGCCGACGACCGGCAGGTTGGAGAGGTCGATCGAGAGAGCCAAATCCAGTCCGAACGCGAATTGTTTCGGCGCGTCGGGCTTACGGAAGAATACGAACTTCACATCCTTCAACTGAATTTCGATTCCCTCCGGGATCACCTCGGCCAGTGTCGTGGAGATGCCGGCGATCAAATCGCGCAACTCGATGCTGTCAGCGTCCTCGTCCTTGTGACTATAGGAAGCGACCAACGAATCCGAGCCGTCAGCGCCTTTCTCAAAAACCAGCGAAAAGAGCAGCTTGCCGATCTGCAGCGTACCGCCGAAGGTCGAGGTGAACTTGCCCGCCGCTTGCCCGCCACCCGCTGTCGCCGGCGTGATGTCGATGGTGATGGTGATGGCTACGGGCTGCGACTCGACCGTCAAGTTTCCTTCGACATCGAAGTGGAAAGCCTTCGTAGCCGTATCGTAGCTTGTCTCGATCTTCTTGATGATGACTGACAGCAGCGCCTTGGGCATGCTGACGCCGTATTTCTGCTGCAAGTGAGCATTGAAGTCGGCCATCGAAATATCCGCGCCGCTACCCTTTAGCTTTAGACCACCGCCGGCGCCGGTGTACGTCGCCGACAACAATATCGCCGCGCTACCGATGGACATGCCGGTGACGAAAGTTCCTGAGGTGCTGTTGCCTTGCTTCTTAACTTGAAGGACGAGCGAGTCGAGGCTTATTAGTCCGGGTACAAACGGAATTTCACCGGTGATCGTGAGGTCGAAAGTGAAAGCCGAATTAGTCAGATCAAAAGCGATCGCCAGCCGCGTGATTTCGATATTGGGAAAGCCGTCTGGTACCGCAACGTTAAAATAATCGAAGACGGAATTCAGTTTGAGCGGGTGATCTTCGTCCAATGAGGCCCACAGCAACTGCTCTGGAAACTGGGCGCCGAGGTTGATTGGCACACCGTCGATGGTGATCGTCGCGTTCAAAGTGACGTGCGGAGTTTGCGGGACGCCTTTGGTGAACGGCACTACCACGTCGAGCGTGATCCCGCTGGCCACCAGTCCGCCGGAAAAGAAAGTCCAGTCCCGGTTGAAGCCCAAAAGAATCGAAACGTAGGTGACTGACGGAGCCTGAGGATCGAAGGCCATCTGCACTTCGCGGATAGCCAAAGAAGCCAGCGCCTGCAAGTCGCTGGGCAGTTGGGCCAGGGCGTTCTGGCCCGCAGCCAGCGCAATGAGGTCTTCAATACCGAAGCCTTGGCCGGTTTCACCAAACTCGCCGTAGATTTCCCAATCGCCGGCGTAAGTTGGAATGCGCAGGCCGATGGGTAACGAAAGAGTTTTGGCAACCAGGTTGGCAGAAAGATCGAGCGTGAAAACTTGAAGCGTCGGGTCCGGCTCAAACGCCAGACTGGTCTTTTCGATGTGCACCGGCAGCACGTCGAGAAACGACCATTGCACTGACGGATCGAGAGTCAGCGCTACCGCCAGCGCGAGGTCGCCGTTCGCGTCTGCCGTGAAAGTTGCCGTGATGTTCAGGCCGTCAAGTCCAAGGAAGTCGCAGGTGCCGGATACGGCGACGCCCTGGTCGACATCCTGTTGAGTGTTCCCATTGATTGTGAGTTCGCCAACTCCAACCAGGGTGAAAAAGTTTCCCACCAGGGCCGAGGTAAAGCCGGCCGCGGAAAGCGGAACCGGATTGCCGACGCCGATTTCCTGTAACCGGGCTTTCAGTTCGGCGAGTGTCTTGATGGGCGCGTCGGACATGGTGATTTCGTCATCCAGATTGGTTCGTCAATCGAGCCGCTTGGCTGGGGGGAAAGCCTGGAACGCGCAGGAATTCGGCGGGCATTGAAAGGCGATGAACAGAGCCATGCGAATATTTCCACGGAGGCCGTCGTTTGCGTAGAAACCGCTTTCGGCCGTACAGGCTCTCATGGTCCAACCCGCAAGCGTGTACCCTAAAATAGCCGCCATGCGTGGGTGGCCGTAGGGGTGACGATTTGTTACGGGATTCACCCCGTAGGAATAGGCGATTCGACCCGTCACGTTATAAGGCACGGGCGGATTTGGCAGATTGGCGGCGGCGCCGTGCGTGTCAGCGCCGTGATGAACAGCGGTGATGCCGGTAGTATTTGTCAGCATGGGCGCCGTCAGCGGCACATTGCCGAAACTCGCGTCACCAGTGAAAACCAAAAGATGATCTGCCAGATCGGCTGACGGCAAACGCGTCGGAATCACCATCGCTAGTCCGGAGTTGTTGATGTCTCCACCCACGCATTGGAGAATTGTACAAATGATATTGCCGTGGCCGTCGACCCAATCCTGAGTGGCCGCTACTAGTGGGTGAGCATTGGTAAATAATGCTCGAAAATTTCCGGCCACCGGCCCGACATTCTGAACCGGAAAAATCCAGTGGAGATCAACCACATCGACTCCATGGTGCGCTGCTTCCAGGTGAGCGGTGTAGGCCAACCGGTAGTGATCGTAATCCCAGTGTGAAAGGTAGATGCGCGGATTTTGAAACAAGCACGGGCCGAGATAATTCCCCAGCCCTCTCCGCAGCGTGGGCGGCGCGCTGGAGCGATAAAAGACGAGCGGGTATCCCATGTCATAGTAAAAGAGCGGGTTGCCGGCCTGATCGTAGGCAAGGATGCAACTGCCTTGACCGACATCCATCACGCCAACGCCGGAAACTGGCGGCGGCGGTGGCGGCGGCGGTTTCAGGTCGAGCTTTTTGGGCGGTGGTCCTTTTCCCGGCGGGTTATTTGAATTGAATTTTCGCTTCAGGTTTTTGCCTGCGCCGTCCGAAGGCAAGCCGCCGTCGGTCATGACCACGTCCTGGCCGATTGTGGGTCCGTTACTCATCCGATCCAGTCTCCAGCACCCGTGTGCTTACCTTTTCGAGAAAATTCTGAACCGATCAGTCAAGGTCCGGATCGACCATGACTGCATCGATGCCCTTCGCCGGTGGGCTCTCCAGATGCACGAGATACCACTCGCCTTCGGCAAGCAGATCGCTTTCAGTTAACTTGAGTAGCCTGCGCAAATCAGACTCGAGCACCTTCTCAAAGTGAAGCAACGACGCCGGCATGTTTCTTGGGTAGCTCCTCATCGGCGAGTCACTACGGAGGACTGCGTTGTCCATGTAAGCCTGGGGCGCGATTTCAAACGTCACTGTGAGCCCATCCTGCTCCCCCTTGCCGTCATTGCCGGCGTAGTGCGGATCGAGCTTTGAAAGGAACGCGTAGTACCATCCATCCTCGGAGATGCGGACGTTGAACCGATCTCCCTGATTGGAGACGCTGGCAAAAGCCTTCATGAAACTATCGGGAATTGCCTGGCCGGCCATAACAAGAACCTGCGCGATTTGGAGAGTCTGAAGTCCCGGATGTTTAGAAAGTCCTGGATTTTAGAATCGAGAAGCGAAGGCCATCTTCATCCTTCATCCTCGCCTCGATCCCTTTCTCTTCGTCGACGGAGTGCCCCAAGGGACCAGACAAGAAATGCGTCCGGTCCCCAGGGCCCTCAAGTCTCGTTCAGAGAATTACGTCGGTTGCACTTGAACAAACCCCGGCTTACCCGATAGCGTTCCGCTCGGACCGCGTGTTCCGGGTCCACCACCCGCTCCCGTACCGCCGCCGCTGCCGCCGGAATTGTGCTTTCCGCCGCTGCTACCGCCGCCACCTGCCCCGCCTACGCCCGGCGTTCCGGGGGCGCCTCCAGCTCCCGGCGGCGCTTGAAGTTGCAGCCCCACGATCTTGTTGAAGAAGGCGGCCGGCACATTGACCATTACGTTGCCCGCGGCGTCAACACCATTACCGCCCGGTCCGCCGACGCCGCCAGCGCCGCCGGTGCCCCCCTGCGCGCCGGTGCCGCCGGCATTCCCGGTGCATCCGCAGCTTACGCCGTTGCCACCGTTGCCACCCTGGCCGCCGGCAGAACCGTTCCCACCAGTGCCACCGACGCCGCCGGCGCCAGACATACTGGCGACAATGACCTGCGCTGCGGTGCCGCCGACACTCGTATTAATCGTGATAGTCGCAGGCAAGCTGGGTAGGCCATCACGACCTGGCTCGCCGGTACCCCCCACCGTACCGGTCGCGCCAGGCGTTCCATTTCCGCCTCCAGGCCCCGCAATACCAGCCGACGAGCAGGTACCGGGATTACCGCTTTGGGCCTGGCCGGGCGGTACCGGGGTGCTGCCGACTCCGCCCGTGCGGCCGGTAACGCCGGCAATGATGAAGTCACCCGGAGGACCACCGGCGTTCCCGTTACGGATCAGATTGTCCACCGTAAAAGCGAGCAGCACAGTATTTTCAATAGTAACGTAGCCACCCTGATTCATGGTCAGTGTGCCAAGGGTTACGCTCACCGGCGGGGCGGATTGTCCGAGGTCCCATTGACTGTCGATCGTTTTGTCGACCGCCATGATTGCTCTTATTTGCATGGGAAAGGCAGGCTCAACCGCCTCGCGATGCTCTTCGGAGAGCGCATCGTTTCCAAAGACGTAGTGGTGCACGCCCTGCAGCAGGCCTCCATCCGCTGGATCTGGCGCGATGCCGCTGAATAACGCGGCGACGTGGGCCGCACGCTCGTCCGAGTCAGCCCCGGAATCGAGAATGTCCTTCAGGTGATCGATACTCTCCACCGTGATAAGAGCGTCTATCTCTCCGCTGGGCCAGGTAGAGGGATCGCCAAAACCAAACTTGGCTGCGCGTTCCGCGAAAGTTATTGCCATGTAAAACTCCTCTCGTTATGAATCGTTGAGATGAAATGATGTCGAGACAGTCGTCGAGCTTTCGAGGCCACGAGCCAGGAAATGACCATCTTTGACGTTGTCATTCAAAAAGATCCAGGGTGCTGGTCTTGATTTTCCGCAACGGCCAGCCAGGCCGGTGGCTCCTTGCGCTCCGCTCCTGCCGGGTTTGCCATCGAATTGCGCTTCCGGGCCGGCGCCGCCACGTCCGCCTTCACCGCCGGCACCGCCACGTCCGCCTTCACCGGGATTTCCGCCCTGCGAAGAATGCGCGATCCGCGTGATCTTGTATTCGTCTTCAACCGGGACAGCGACGTAAATGTTAGAAGCGAGACCGCCGTTTCCGCCGTGGCCGCCCTTGGCGCCGCCACCGCCCCTGCCGCCATCGCCGCCATCGCCGCCATTGATAATGCGCTGCCAGAGTTTGTAGCCATCGCCGCCTTTGCCGCCGCCACCTCCGTTGCCGCCATGGCCGCCGTGACCACCAGCTCCACCCGCGCCTGCTTGGGCAAACACAGTGATCGAGCCACTGACACTGCGCAGCGTCAACTCCGCCAACTTGCACATGCCGCCGTTTCGTCCGCGCGCCCCATCGGTACCATCTTTGCCGGCCTCGCCGGCGTCGCCCATCATGACTGACAAATCTTTCTGGTCGCGTAGACGCCAACCTAACAAGGTGCGTTCGGCTTCGAGCTTGCGTCCGTCAGTTCCGCTTCGTCCGGCGGCGCCGTCAACGCCGTGCGCTCCATGCAAGGGGCCATTTCCGAAGTCGACGGAAAAAGGTGTCGGCAGAATTCCAATCTGAAATGCGTCCTCGGGTGGCTCGCCAGGATAAATAATTTCCTGGCAGAGTAGTGAAAACACGTTGCCGCGAACGATTAACGACGCGCCCGGCTCAATGACCAGCGTCCCTACGTTGACCGTTACGTACAACTCTTCCATGTCGTCCAGGCCCCAGGCTTCACCGCGCACGCTGACGTCCCAGACGTCGCCTGCGGCGATCGTTCGGCGCAAGACGCTGACGGCTTTCACGTGTATCGGAAGGTGTCGACTCTGGCCATCAAGATCGGCGTGATCAATTGTGCCGTCCGCGAACGACACGGCTTCGCCGCGGTCATGCATGCCTTGCCCGAGGCGGCGTCTGGCGGCGATGGGAGGATTGAAAAACGTCTTTTGACGAGCTTGACGGTTGGCTTGAGTGGCCATGGATAGAACGCGCCGACCTTCGCGGATTGTCGGCAGGGTGAGGTAGGTACAACACTCTCCGCCTTGCTCGATTACCAATTTGTCGTGGCTGAGCAAGCCAACTCTACTCATAAATTCCGCGTATTGGACTGTGTTCATCCTCGTTCCCTTACGCGACTAGAATCCGTTCACGAACACTGGCGGAATCACGATCACTTGTAAGCAAGAGATGTGGAGCCCCGGTTCAGGTGGTCTCCCGGTGGTTGGGTCGGGAAACCAATTTGATCAAACTATGGAACCTCCTCCCGCGCGCTGCCTCAGAGAGTCCCGCGTCAGAAGTAAGAGGGAGTTTGCGGCAAGCAAATCAAGGTCGGCTGGCCTTGGCGAGCGAGAATCGCCAATGAGAATTCAGTCGATCGAAACGGCACATTATTCCGTCTTCACGATAAAGTCAATGACTTTTTGCTGGATGTAAACCCAGAGTTGAATGTCATCCGATTGTGCAAATAGAGATGACCCCTGGGTGGCGGGACGTGTTGATCCGTAAACCAGACGAAGCGATACCTTGACGACCGCCAGGAGCGTAAATACTGGCACGCATCGTTTCATAAGATTACCTGATACCGTTTTCGAGGGACTTAAGACCCGTTGCTCGGCAATGAGAGTAAATCGCCCGAGCCCTGCAATCATTCGCGCGCCCATTAAGAGTCCAATAAGCGTTCCCGTGAGTCCTTCAAATGCGGAAGAGTGCTATCCATCCGCAAAGTTCGGTTGAATTACAATAGGTTGCTTCTCTTTCACGGCGGCGACACGGGTTCGACTCCCGTACGGGACGCCAATTCAGTAAGGCTCGAGTGGTGCATTCGTTAAAAGCCGCACGAACCAAACAAATCTTCGGTTAACATCTTTCAGGTTTGACTCGCTTAACTTTCACAGGAGCGCAATTCGGTTGAGTCTCAGGTTGAAAAGAAGATTTAATCCTTCGGGCAGTTTCAGTTAAGCGGCTTCACCCAACAGCGCGGTCGTTATCAAAACGGTTTCAAGAAGGGCTCCGTTTCAACTTCAACTTCTGAAGTCCCACAGCGATCAGTAACAAGCCCCGAAAGTTTTGCGCTATTTGAACAGCGGACAGATCGATTTTCGCATTTTCAATCAGGAGTTCCAGCAAACTCTGTCGGTGAACTCCGGGTAAATTGGTGTAGGCTGCGGATGAAAATGAAAGCCACGCCTCTCTCACGGTGGGGATGGCGCGCATCTCAGCAGCAAGAGCATTGATATTCCCCGGGTCGGCGGCAAACACAAGGCAGCTAACAGCCTCTCCCAGCAGGCCCTGCGTATGCAACGGGCTTTCGCTGGCTCCGTAGAATGTTTGTATGCCGAGAAATTGTCCAAGCGCCCACGCAATCGTCGCAGCCGCAATCCATTGTCCCCCTCTGGCTATTCTCCGACGCAAGACTAACCATTGTGCCAATGCCACCACTGCGCCAGTAAAGGCGCTGTAAAACGTTCCAAACTGCCAGGAGCTGAACGACCCGCCGGCGCACCACTGCGCGGCCGTCGCGAGTATCCACCACCGGCTAATCCTCCGCGCGCGCCAAAGCACGAACCAATGTGCTACGCCCAGAAAAACCCAAGAGAGAATTCCTTGGTACGCTCCTTAGAGAGCCCAATTCCATTTCTAACCAGTGGGCTCGAATCGCAATCCGCTCCACGCAAGTAACCGGGCGCATGCCCCTGGGACACCATTTGACCACAGCCATTCGACCAAGATACGAAGTTCATCGTAGGTGGAAAAAGACGATTGTTCCGGGCTCTTGAAAACTGTTCGAATCGAACTTTATTCTCGTGGCCTTTAAAGCTGCTCAAGTTGCGTAGCCTTCCGATCTCTCCGATCTCAAGAAAGCGTTCGGAACGGCCTGTCGGTTAGCAGGAATTCGTGGTTTGCATTGGCACGATTTGCGTCACACATTCGGCACGAGGCTGGCGGAGGCTGGTTGCAGTGAAGCGACAATTGCCTCGCTTATGGGCCACTCCCATCCGCAAACCACGCGCCGTTATACACACGCCACCGATCGGGCTAAACAGGCTGCGGTGGAAGCTGTGCGTGTCTTGCGCAATGGTATCTGCCACAACTTTGCCACAACGCAAGAACGGCTGCCAGAATTGACAGCCGTAAGTGCTTGATTGAATTGGTCGGGACGACTGGATTCGAACCAGCGACCTCACGCACCCCAAGCGTGCGCGCTACCAGGCTGCGCCACGTCCCGTCAAAACTTTTTCAGTATGACCCGA
>Ga0207646_10001339_pt1 | contig 30598 bp, 28 predicted proteins | sample KBSK5502metaG_FD_184343 | JGI IMG/M metagenome (GOLD analysis project Ga0207646, IMG submission 184343) | Corn, switchgrass and miscanthus rhizosphere microbial communities from Kellogg Biological Station, Michigan, USA - KBS K5-50-2 metaG... | ecosystem: Host-associated > Plants > Roots >... | reverse complement strand
CGCCGCTTCGACGCCGGTCGTCCCGGTGACGATGCGGCGGCGATCGACCAGCGCGATGCTCGTCAACCTCCTCCTCGGGGTGGCCGTGGTGGTGGCGGTCGGCGGCGTGGCGTTCGCCGCCGGCCGGGCAACGGCGCCGGCCACGACTGCGGCCAGCGGTCGCAACGGCTTCGGGGGCAACGGGGGGTCCTTCGGGCCGAACGCCAGTGGCGCTCCGGGCCGCGACGGGTTCGGCGGCGCCGGCGGTGGGATCTCGCTGTCAGGCACGGTCACCGCGGTCTCGGCTGACTCGATCACGCTCCAGCTCGCCTCCGGCCAGAGCATCACGATCCCGACCAGCGCCCAGACCACGTACCACAGCCAGACGGCGGCGACAGCCTCCGACGTGACGAGCGGCAGCGACGTCATCGTCCAGCTCAGCGGCGGCGGCCGGTTCGTGAACGGCGGCGGCCAGGGCGGCGGGAACGGCGGCGCGAACGGCGGCGGTCAGAACCCCCCGGCCAGCGGGGCCCCGGTCCGCGGCGTGGGCTCGGCGAGCAGCATCACGATCGTCCCGAAGGGGAGCTGAGCTCGGCGGAGGGCTCCGCGGAGCCCTCGGCGGAGCGCTCGATGACCGGTCGGGCGGACCTGCCCGGCTCCGGGGCGCGCCGCGGGATCATCAGGGCCGCGGCAACTCCCGCGACCACACACGCAACCGCGCCTACGACGATCGAGGCCTCGATCGAGATCGCTGCGAGGGCACCGGCGATCGCCGTGCCGATGGGGTAGCCGATGAAGTTGAAGCCCATCGACACCGCGAATGCCCGGCCCATCCACGCCGGGTCGGTGCGCCGCTGACGGATCGTGAACAGCCCGATGTCCATCGGGCCGTTGAGCAGCCCACTCAACGCGAGCGCGGCTGCGACCCAGGCGAGCCCGACGATCGGGACCGCCGCTCCGGCCCCGGCGAGGAGCAGCAGGTCGGCCAGGGCGATCCCGGCCATCGGGAGCACGAGGAGGTCCCATTCCCGGCCGCGGCTGTCGAGCCGGCCCGCCACGAGAGCCGAGATCATCCCGGCGATCCCGGAGCCGGCGAAGACGAGACCGACCGCGACCTCCGGCGCATGGAGTCGATCGAGGACGACGAGCGGGACCACGATGGTCACCATCCCGCCCGACAGGTTGAGCAGCGAGATCGACACGCCGAGCCCGCGCAGCGTCGGGTTGCGGAGCGTGTAGCGGACACCCGCCCACGCATCGCCCAGGAGGTGGCCGGAGGACGACGCTGACGTGTCCGGATCGGGCGCACCGAACATCGACAGCGTTGCGGCGCCGTAGACCAGCCCGATGAGGATCAGGGTGGTCGCTCCGCCGACGAGGGAGACGAGGGCCGCCGCCAGCGGCGGCCCGATGATCGTCGCGATCAGGTAGCCGTTCGAGTCGATGGCGTTGACCCGCTCCCAGAGCCGCTCCGGGACGAGGAGCGGGAACAGGCTCCGGAGGCCCGTCTGCGACAGGATCGCCGTCAGCGAGCTGACGATCGTGATCGCGAGCAGGAGCGGGACCGGCAGGGCGTGGGCGAGGGCCAGCCCGCCGATCAGCGCCAGCGACAGGAGCGCGACGGCGTAGTCGAGGATGACGAGCCGCGTCCGGCCGTGCCGGTCCAACAGCGCGCCGGCGATCGGCGCGACGAGAAGGCCGGGGAGGACGCTCGCGGCGGTGACGATGCCGGTCAGCGCCGGCGATCGGTACTCGGCGAGGGTGAACAGGACGAGGGCCACGCTGACCATCGACTGGGCGATGCGCGCGAGCTGCATCGAGGCGAGGATCCGGCCGAGGCCGGGGACGGTCAGCAGGGCGCGGTAGGAACGCTCCGTCCGTGGGCTCGGGCCTGGGGTCACCTGCCGAATCTATCGGCGCCCGGCGGGGGACGCTTGCATCGATCCGGAGAATAGGGACCGGTCCGGAAGCGGACGCCGGACGGTGGGAGGGAGAAGGAGGAACCCGTGGCGATCACGAGTGCTCCGCGTAGCCTCGAGAAGGATGCGATCGGACTCACCGAGGTCCTGTTCCAGTCCATCACCCACATGGCGCCGGCGGTCGCCACGGCCCTCTCCATCGGGGCGGCGACGCTGTTCGCCGGAGGCATCACGCCCCTCGCTGTGGTCCTGGCCCTGATCGCGGCGTTGTTCACGGCGTACTCGATCGGCGAGCTGGCCCGCCACCTGCCATCGGCCGGCGGGATGTACACCTACGTGGCGAGGGGACTTGGATCCTTCGCCGGCTGGCTCATGGCCTGGGCGTTCCTGCTTGCTGAGCCGATCGTGCCGGCCGCGCTGTACGCGTCGTTCGGGTTCTTCGCCGCGGACTTCATCAAGACGATCACCGGCTTCTCGAACGACCTGCTGTGGCTGCCCCTGGCGGTCATTTGCGGTCTCGTCGTGTGGCTGCTGGTCTACCGCGGGATCGCCCTCTCCACGCGCGTCGGCGTCGCGCTGGGGCTGATCGAGATCGGGATCTTCGTCGTCGTGTCGCTCCTGCTCGTCGTGAATGCAGGCTCCCGCAACACGCTGTCGGTCTTCCTGCCGGGCAGCGACGGCATCAAGCCCGCCCTCCAGGGGATGGTGTTCTGCCTCCTCGCCTTCGTCGGCTTCGAGGCGGCAGCGCCGCTCGCCGAAGAGACTCGCGATCCGAAGCGAACGATCCGCAGTGCCGTCCTCTGGTCGGCGGTCCTGATCGGCATCTTCTACGTGTTCTGCTACTACGCGGCGACGGTCTTCTTCGGGCCCGACAAGATGCAGGCCAACTTCCTGACCGCGAACGGGGGCAACCCCTGGGGCGGCATGGCCGAGCAGGTCCTGCCGGGTATCGGCAGCCTGCTGGTGACCTTCGCGATCATCAACAGCTCGCTCGCGAACGCGAGCGCCGGGGCGAACGCGTCGACCCGGGCGATCTTCGCCCTCGGTCGGACGCGGTTGCTGCCCGCCGCCCTCGCCGAGGTCCATCCCATCTACCGGACACCGGCCAACGCGGTCCACATCCAGGGGGTGCTCGGCATCGTCCTCGCGATCGGGCTTGGGATGCTCTTTGCGGGCCAGACGGCCGGCGGACCGCTCACGACGTACATCTGGATCGGCTATGCCCTCGGGCTGCTGTTCGCCGGGATGTACGTCGCCGTCAACGTGGCGGTGATCGGCTTCTACTACCGCCAGCGACGCGACGAGTTCAACGTGGTCAAGCACGTCGTGGTCCCGGTCGTCGGGGTGATCCTGCTCATCCCGGCCTTCCTGGGCGTCCTCGGTGGGCTGACGATCCCGATCCTCGACATCAAGCTCGACCCGCTGGCGCAGCCCTACAACGTGGTCCCGCCCCTCGTCGCGATCTGGATGGTCGCAGGGATCATCCTCGGCATCGTCCTCCGGACTCGCGAGGCGAGCCGGCTCCAGTCGCTCGGAGACGCCGTCGCCGAAGCCTGAGCCGCGCCTCCCAATTGCCCCGTGTCGGCCGCCGGCACAGCCGGCGTCCGTCCGCTCAGTCGAAGATGGACAGCGGGCAGTGCGCCGTGACAACAACGTTCGGCATGTCGACGATCTCGCTGATCCGGAGATCGATGGCGACGCTGTGGAGCAGGTACGCGTCGACCGCGCTCAGCCCGTGCTCCCGGCCGAGCCAGTCGATCATCCGGCGCACGGCATCGCGCGCCGCACCCATCACGTCAGGCCCGACCCCGTCCGTCGCGTAGCGCCGGCCGCCGGCCGTGGCCGGCACGTCCGCCGTGAGGAACTCCGGGCCGGTCACGTGGAGGTCCTTCCGGATGGTCAGCCGGACCAGCGCCCGCATCGGCGTCTCGATGGCCGTGCCACAGACCTCGCCGTCGCCCTGCGCGGCGTGGCCGTCGCCCATCGACAGCCTCGCTCCGTCGTGGAAGACCGGCAGGAACAGGGTCGAGCCGCCGATGATGTGGCGGGTGTCCATGTTGCCGCCGAACACGTCCGGCGGGATCGTCGAACGCGGCCCGGTCGGCGGGGCGACGCCGACCTCGCCGCAGAACGGCACGACCGGGACGCGGATGCCGGGCAGGAACTCCGCGCGACCGCCGGCGGCGGGCACGCGGGTGATCCGGAGGTACGGATCAGCGAAGTCGTCGGCGAGCAGGCCGAAGCCGGGGATCGAGGCCGTCCAACCCCAGTCGGCCGGCTCGAACTCGAGCAGGTCGACCTGGAGCGTGTCGCCGGGCTCGGCGCCGGCCACGGCGATCGGGCCGTTGACCTGGTCGACCCGGCTGAAGTCGAGACGGCCGAGGTCGTCGATCGTCGACGACGCCGTCAGCTGCCCGCCCGACGCATCGAGCATGTCGAACTCCACGAGGTCACCGCTGCCGACCGTCTCGATCGCCGGGATCGCCGGGTCCCACGCCAGGTGGAACCGGTCGCGGGTGACGTGGATCGCCGGGGTCGTCGCCATGGCGAACCTCCTCGCGCGGATTGTAGGCAGCCGCCGCAGCCCGACATCTCGATGGTCCGAGATCGAACGCCGCTCCGGAGCCCTCGCCCTGCTATTTCGTGCCAGACGTCCGGTCGCTGAACCCTGGGCGGCCTTCGGGGCACGAATAGGCCCGAATCCAGCGACGATCGAGCCCATCTTCGAGCACGGGCGTACCACGTCGCCCTGGCTACGGCAGCCCCAGTCCCGCCGATGGTCTCCTCGCTGGACGTCTGGCAGGAAAGCGATCGGTCGCCCCGCGCCCGCGTGCTCAGGCGCGACAGCCGGAAGTGTTAGCATCCCCCCACTCGAGCCGGCTCCTGGTACGGGGTCCGTCCTAGTTCCGCTGAACGGCGGCAGGATGCAAGGACCCGCCACGCCCCGGTGGAGTGAGGTACGCGCATGGCGACCGTGACGTTCGACCACATCAACAAGTCCTACGGCGACGTCCACGTCGTCAAGGACATGAACCTCGCCATCAACGACGGCGAGTTCATGGTCCTGGTAGGCCCTTCCGGATGCGGCAAGACGACCAGCCTCCGGATGATCGCCGGCCTCGAGGAGATCACCTCGGGCGAGCTGAAGATCGGCGATCGGATCGTCAACGACGTTCCGCCGAAGGATCGCGACATCGCGATGGTCTTCCAGAGCTACGCGCTCTACCCGCACATGACCGTTCGCGACAACATGGCGTTCGGACTGAAGCTCCGGAAGCTGCAGAAGGCCGATATCGAGAAGCGCGTCAACGAGGCAGCCGGCATCCTCAGCCTCGAGAAGCTCCTCGACCGCAAGCCGAAGGAGCTCTCCGGCGGCCAGCGCCAGCGCGTCGCGCTGGGCCGGGCGATCGTCCGTGAGCCGGCGGTGTTCCTCATGGACGAGCCGCTCTCCAACCTTGACGCCAAGCTCCGCGTCCAGACGCGGGCCGAGATCGCGCGTCTCCACCAGCGGATGGGGACGACGTTCGTCTACGTCACCCACGACCAGGTCGAGGCAATGACGATGGGCACCCGGATCGCCGTCATGAGCGACGGTGTCCTGATGCAGGTCGGCACGCCCCAGAGCCTGTACGACACGCCGGCGAACCGATTCGTCGCGGGCTTCATCGGCAGCCCGTCGATGAACTTCCTCGAGGTCACCGCCGACAACGGTCGGCTGGTCGGCCCGTCCGACTGGGTGGCGGAGCTGCCCGGTCGACTCAAGAACGCTGTCGGGGCTGTCAACGGCCGGAAGCTGATCGCCGGCTTCCGCCCGGAGCACCTCGAGATCCGCGAGGCGGAGGGGCCGAGCGTGACCGTGCCTGGCAAGGCCGACGTCGTCGAATACCTCGGCAACGAGGAGCTGCTCCACGTCACGGCTCTCGGCAAGGACGTCGTCGCAATCGTCGACTCCGACAACCGGGTCAAGCCGGGCGACGTGCTCCAGCTCCTCCTTCCGTACACCAAGCTGCACCTGTTCGACGCGGAGAGCGGCGCGAGCCTCATCTCCGAGCGGGAACAGGTGGCCGCCTGACCGATCCGACCGCCCGGGCCGGACCCCCCGGTCCGGGCGCGTCCCATCCACCCGAGGGCTCGGCCGACCCCGAGCCGCCCATCGAAGCCGGCCCGTCCGACGCGGAGCTCGTCGAGCGGGTCGTCGATTCCCGCGTCCTCCACCAGGGACGCTACCTGACCTTCCGGATCGATACGATCGAGCGAGCCGATGGCTCTCGCTCGGAGCGCGACGTCGTCGGACATCCCGGCGCGGTCGCGATCGTGGCGATTGACGCCGAGGACCGCGTCCTGCTTGTTCGCCAGTGGCGAACACCGGCCTCGCGGGTCCTCCTCGAGATTCCGGCAGGAACCCTCGACGTTGACCAATCGACGGGCACCACTGAGGACCCCGACCGTGCCGCCCGCCGCGAGCTCGAAGAAGAGACCGGCTACCGCGCCGGGACCTGGCGGAAGCTCGCCGAGTTCTGGACCGCGCCGGGCTTCGCCTCGGAGCTCATGCACCTCTACCTGGCGACCGACCTCCAGCCTGCCCACCCGGACGAGCGCCTCGGCCCGGACGAAGACGAGCATCTCCGCCTCGAGCGACGGCCGTTCGTCCAGGCAATCGAGGGGGTGGAGGCAGGTGTGATCGCCGACGCGAAGTCGATCGCCGGGCTGCTCTGGGTCGAACGCCTGCGGGTCGGTCAGCCGTCGGCCGGGCCGAGTCGGGCGAGAGCGCCGGAGTAGACGCTCGACGTGGGGCTGAGGGCGACCGCCAGCCGGAGATGGGTCCGCGCCTCGTCCCGCCGGCCCAGCTGCTTCAGGCTCTGGCCCAGGGCGAAGTGGGCGTAGTGCGCCGACGGGTCGAGCTCGAGGACCCGCTCGAACGTCGCTCGCGACCGGTCATGCTGACCGGAGTTGTAGTAGGCCCGCCCGAGCGCCTCGAGGATCGACGCCTTGCCCGGCTCTTCACGATCTGCCCGCTCGAGGACCGTCGCCGCCTGGGCGAAGTGGCGTCCCTTCAGGAGCGCGTGGCCGCGCTGGAGGAGCTCGTAGGCGGATTCGCGCTCGTCGGCCGCGGCGTCGTCGCGCGCTTCGTCTTGCATGCCTCGATGGTTACACGACCGGCCGATTCGCTCCGGAGTGACGGGTCTCCAGCCACGGCAGGAGCAGCGAGCATTCCAGATCGACCGCGTTGTCCGACGACAGACCCGCGCCGCGGAGGGCGAAGTAGAGCGGCCCACCGACGACGTTGACCACCGTCGCGACCGTGGTTGGGTCGGCGTCGCGACAGTCGGAGGACAGAGCGGCGGCGGCGAGACGACCGAGGTCCTCGTAGTACCGCGCCTCGAGGCTCGACCACGCCGCCGCCAGCGCCCGATCGCGCTGGATGACCCCCCACCACGACGCGGTCCGCTCGAAGAAGCCGGCGAGATCGACCGCGAGGCGGGCCACGCGGTCGGCGGGCGTCGCCAGGTCGGCGAAGGTCGCCTCGTCCGGCATGCCGTTGTCGGACAGGATCGACTGCGCCGCGGCCGCGGCAAGGTCGACCGGTGTCGGGAAATGATTCCGGACCGTGCCCGGGGCGACGTCTGCCGCGGCTGCGACGGCGGCCGTCGATGCCGCACCAAATCCGTCGCGCCGATAGATGTCGAGGGTGGCGGCGACGATCCTGGCGCGCGTCGCGGCGTGCTGATCGGCGCGCTTTCCGAGTGTGTAGCGGCGAGGCACGGATCCTCACGACTCCATCTGCCGAGATATTGATTGACTATCGCGTCAGCCAAATGATATCGTCGGCCGGCCGGGCGGGCAACTCGACGACGGGAGAGGATGATGATCGCCGACCAGGACCTGTATCGCATCTCGAGCTGGGCGAGCTGGGTCGCCCTCGTCGCGCTCGCGATCGCGGCCGTCACCATCGCGCTGTTCTTCGCGGGTGCTGGTGAGTTCTGGGGGCCGGTGAATGACGTCTTCGACGTCGTCGTCCTCCTCGCCCTCGTGTTCCCGGTCCTGGCGATCGACCGGCTGGCGGGTCCGGCGGCGGGGGCCTGGTTGAAGGTCGTGACCGTCGCGGCCATCGCCGGCCTGGTCCTCGCCGCCGCCGGCGAGGCACTCCTCGTGATCGGCATCATCGACCTCGAGACGTCCTACGTGACGGGCGGCGTCGGGATCATCCCGTTCTTCGCCTGGCTGATCGCCTTGGCGATCCTCGCCCTCGGTCGCGGGATCTTGCCGCCCTCGATCGGCTGGCTCAGCCTCGGGTTCCTCGGCCTGACCGTCGCCGTGCTCGCCGTATCCGCGCTGACATACGGCCCACCGTTGTGGGTCGCAACCGTCGCGCTGGTCGTCGTCATCGGCGCGCTGTTCGTGGCGCTGGCGACGACGATGGCGTCGACCGCCGATCGCCTGGTCACCGGCTGACGACCGGGCCCGCCTCGCGGGTCCGAGGAACGGCCTGAGCGCTTGAACCGGCGTGTACGATCCATGCGAACGATTGCACAATCGGCAGGAGGCTCGGCGTGCCGGAATCGGCGGCTCTGCTCCAGGATGAGGCGGCCGTAGCCTGGGACCCGCTCGTCCAGCTCGACGACCCGTATCCGGTCTATCGGCGGCTGCGGGACCAGGCTCCCGTGTACCACAACCCCGAGCGCGACATGTGGGCGCTGTCCCGCTTCGACGACGTCCATGCCGCGGGTCGCGACTGGGAGACCTTCTCGAGCTCCGCCGGCGGCACGGGCAACGATGCCGACGACACCTATCAGATCTTCCTGCCGGCGGGCGACGTCGCCGCGGCCGATCCGCCGCTCCACACCCGCCTGCGAGGTGCGCTCCGGCTGGCCTTCAGCCCGTCGCAGATCCGACTCAGGTTCGAAGACGCGGCGAGAACCCGAGCGATCAGCCTGCTCAACGAGTTCGCGGACGCGAGAGCAGCCGACTTTGCCCGGGACTTCGCCCGGCCGCTGCCGGCCCACGTGATGTTCACGTGGTTCGGCTTTCCCGACGACGACCATCCCCAGCTGCTCGAATGGTTCAGCGGGATGCTCAACCGGACGATCGGGCAGCGCGCCTTGCCGGCGTCGACGATCGCGGCCCGCGACCGCATGCGAGCCTATGTCGAGGCCGCTGCGGCCGAACGGCGGGTCTCCCCTCGCGAGGATCTCCTCGGCTTCGTGGTCGAGGCCCAGAAACGCGGCGAGCTGACGCCCGACGAGGTGATCGGCAGCTCCATGCTGCTGTTCATTGCCGGCATCGTGACGACGTCCGGCCTCATCTCGAACTCGCTCCTCCACCTCGTTCGGTTCCCTGAGCAACGCGCCCTGCTGCGGTCCGAGCCCGAGCGGTTTCCGGCGGCGATCGAGGAGCTCCTCCGGTTCGACGCGCCGATCCAGAGCCTGATCCGGACGACGACCCGCGAGGTCGAGATCGACGGCACGACGATCCCGAGTGGTGCGTACGTCAACCTGATCTGGGCGTCTGCGAACCGCGATGAGCGGCGCTGGTCGGACCCGGACCGCCTCGACATCGCGCGCGAGCCGGTGCGCCACGTCGCATTCGGTGAGGGGATCCACCACTGCCTCGGGGCGCCATTGGCTCGGCTGGAGGGGCGGATCGCTCTCGAGGAGCTGCTGAAGCGAATCCCCGAATACGCGGTGGCCGGAGACATCGTCCGCGTCCGAACGCCCACCGATCGCGCCCTGGAACGGCTGCCGGTCGAGTTCTGAAACAAGTCACGACGCGGGTGGACCTGCTGGCGGGCACCCGGCCGAGATACCTGGCTACTGGAAGTGGATCCCGGCGAGGAACAGGTCGGCGATCGGCTTGAACGAGGCGACGGACTCCGCCGAACCACGGAGCAACTGACATCTTGCGGCCGGTCCTCAGAGGCGGCGGATGACATCACCGACACGAATCGTGCCGGCCTCCACGATCCGGGCATTCAACCCGCGTAGGCGATGCGCCCGGCCGATCGGCGAGTTGATCCAGCGCAATGCCTCGCTGCCAAAACGCGCGCTGAACTTGGCGCAACCGGTATGCGGCGTCTCGCTGATCTCGATGACGGCGGAGCCGATCGCGAGGCGGCTGCCCGCGGGAAGGGTCTCCTCGCGGAGGTCAAGGTCCACGTAGAGCTGGTCGCCGGCGATCGGCCAGCGATCGCGGTCGGGCTCGATGGCGGCGAGCAGCCGGGTGCTGATCATGGTCAATTGCGAATCGAGGTAAACCGGGTTGCCCGCATGGCGCTCCGCCCAGCGGTCGCCGATGAGGCCATCCGCGAGATCGAGCTGTCCTTCGTCGAGCACTTCGCGTTCGTTCTCGGCCGGGCGGCGGACGATGAGCTCGAGGCGACCGTAGTCGGCCGGAGCGGCCTGGATAGCGGCGTACGCGGGGTCGTAACGGCTATCGGCAACCTGATCCATGGTCGGACTATCGCAGATTTGCGGTCGCCGGCGGACGGCGAGGCATCCGTTGCGCCGGGCTTTCTTGGGCCGAAGTGCGCTGAAATATCAGCAACTGATCGCGAACGAGGGGTCGAGGGCACGGACGCTGGGGGATCCGGGAGAACACCTGGGTCGCAAAGTGGCCGCCAATGACACTCGGAGACGGCGATTGCTCCAGGGGATCAGACCACGGGCTGATCCACGGACTGACCGCTGAGCTCCCGGTCCAAGCGCGGGGCCCACGGCCCGTCCACGATCACCGCCTCGTCGTCGCCCGGCCAGGGCGGCATCGCGGTGCAGGTGAATACCAGGGGCTCGTCGCCGGTGCAGCGATACTGGAACGCCGTGCCAAGAGCGATGTCGACGCTCACGCCGGGGATAAGGCGGGTGACGGTTTCACGGCCGTCGGCCCGGCGCCAGATCTCTCCCTCGCCGCCGAGGACGTACCAGTACTCCTCAATCGTTCGGAACTGACAGGCGCGGCCCACCATCCCCGGCGGCACGGTCGAGTGGATCATGTTGCCGTGCGTGCCGTCCATCAGATTGCGGATGTAGGCCCCCAAGGGGGAGCGGCCGCGCTCCGCGGTTTCGAGGCTGGTCGTCTTCATCTGGGCACCCGATGGCAACAAGCGTACCGGTACCGCGTCTGGTTATGCCGCTCTTCTTGCCCTCGCCGCCTCCGGCCATGCCGCACGGGCACGGGCTCATTGCGGCAATGAGCTGGAACGCGTCCGGGAAGGTCGCGGACCGCCGGCCCCCACGGCGCTCGAATCGCTTCGAGGACATCGCGTCCGAACTCGGCCTGCTCGTCGGAAGATAGCGCACCCCGCTCGCTCAGCGTGCGCGAATGTCACTTGATCCAGCCGCGAGGAGCCTTCGTCTGGTCCGGCATGCGGCGGCCGAGTCGCGCCGCCTATCCTGATCGCTCCAACCTCGGGGAACGTCGCATGAGAGGGGATCAGCCTTGGACGACGAGCAAGCCCGCAACAAGGCTGTCATTGAGTCGCACGCACGCGCACTCGACGCGGGCGACGTCGAGGCGTTCGCGGCGACCCACGCGGCGGACGGGGTGAACCACGCCCCCGCCCCGTTCGATCTCACCGAATGGCCAGCCCAAGGCAAGCCGTTCGGGCCGAAGGAGGCGCGAGAGACCTTCGCGTACATTCGATCATTCAGCCCCGACCTCCGAGTCGAAGTCGAAGAGCTCCTGGCGGACGGCGATCAGGTCGTCGCATGGCTGCGAATGACTGGAACGGCGCCCGGCGGCCGTCGAGTCGACTTCCGCCACGCTCAGCGTTTTCGGCTCCGCGACGGCTTGATCGTCGAGCACTGGGCGGTCCGCGACGACCTGCGGGCGATGGTCCAGGCTGGCGCCGTCACGCCGCCCGGGCCGCCGAGGTAGGAGCGACGGGCGTCAGCCGGTTCCGTCGCGCCAGAGGCCCAGGTCGATCGGGCGCAGCCTGGGTGAGTCCGTCACGCCGGGGATCCGGCCGCGCTTGGCGATCGGCCGGCCGTCGATCTCCTTGATGTCGCCGGTGAAGTCGATCGGGGCGGCGCCGCTGATGTACGACCCCACAGCGAAGGAGTCGACCTGGGCGCCCTCGTCCCGGAAGTAGCGGATCCGCTCCGGGTTCAGTCCGCCCGACACGACGATCTTGACGTGGCGGTAGCCCTCCTGGTCGAGTCGCGCCCGGACCTCCTTCACCAGGTCCGCGGTGACCCTCCCACGCTCGGACGGCGTGTCGAGGCGGATCCCGTACAGCCGATCGCCCAGCGCATGGGCGACCCGCAGCGCCTCCTCGGCCTCGTCGCGGAACGTGTCCACGAGGACGATCCGGGGGACGTCGTCGTCGAGGTCACGGTCGAACGCCTGCGCCGCCTCGACCGTGTCGCCGAAGATCAGGACGAGCGAGTGGGGCATCGTCCCCGTCGGGCTGAGGCCGGCGAGGCGGGCCCCGGCCGGCGTCGACGCTCCGACGCAGCCGCCAACGATCGCGGCGTAGTCGAGGACGTCGGTGATATCGGGGTGGACGTGGCGGGCCCCGAACGACACGACGGGATCCGGCGCGGCCGCGTCGACGCACTCGCGGGCCGCCGTCGCCCAGCCGGTCGACTGGGCGAGCATCCCCAGGATCGCGGTCTCGTACAGCCCGAACCGGCGATACCGGGCGCGGATCCGGAGGACGACCTCCTTGGGGCCGATGCGATCGCCGTCGTTGAGCGCCTCCACCCGCGTCTCGGTCGGGTCGCACTCGGCGAGGACGTGGCCGATCAGGTTCTTCGCCTCGTCGATGCCGCACAGGGTCGCGTCCTGGCGGGCGAAGACCTCCATCGTGACGAGGGGGTCGAGGCCCTCCCGCTCCATGATGCTGGCCGCCCGCGCGAAGTAAACGTCGGCGGAGTCGCCCGACAGGATCTCGCGCGACGGTCGCGTCCGGACCAGACCCATCAGCGGTGCATGCTCACGGTTCGTCTCCCCTGTCGCTGGGGGTGTTCGCCGGAGCGTCGGTCGACGGTTCGATCGACGACTCGTCGGCCGACTCGGAAGGCGGATCGGCGAGTGTAGCGTACGGCGTTGTCGGATCGGGGTCGGTCGGAGCCAGGAGCGCGGCGCCCGCCACCACGAACGCGGCTCTCGACGCCAGCCGCCGGCGGCGGACGACGAGCACAGACACCACAAGCCCGAAGGCGATCACGATGGCAACGAGCCCGGCAGCGATCAATCTCGCCCGGCCGACGTCGGCGGCACCGGCGATCAGCGCCGTCAGCGCCACGGCGTGGGCCGCGGTATCGGTCGCGCCGCGACTGAAGGCCGCGCGTGCCTCGTTGAGCCGCGCTTCGGGAGCAGTTCCCATCAGGCCGAGGGCGACGATCGGGTCACGCGGTGCGTCAACGGCCGCGGTCGCGGCCTGCACAGCCTGGAGGTCGCCGTTCTCGCGATCGGCGAGCGCCTCGGCCGTGTCGAGTGAGCCATCCGCGGCCTGGTACGCGGTCTGGAGGTCGCTCGGCGGCGTCACACCGAGCGCGCCGGATAGACCGGCGATCTGATCCCGCTTCGCGAGGACGCCCTCCGCCTCGGCAATCCGGGTCGTGGCGACCGAGAACGACCAGTCACTCATCGCCCGACGGACGTAGACGGGGGCGAGCCAGGCCCCGCCGTCGGCCACGAGCTTCGCGTAGACGGTCCGTGCCGCGGCCCGCTCGTCCATCAGCGTGAGATCGTCGGGGCTGGCCACCCAGCGCCGGAACAGGTCGTCCGCGGTCTTCGCCTTGCCGATCTCGTCGACGAGATCCAGCAGTCGCCGCCAGTCGTTCGGCCCAGCAACGGTCTCGGGCGCGCTGGCACCGACATAGGCGATCTGACGGTTGTCGGCGGCCTTCAGGACCGCCCGCATCCCGTCCGCGCCGACGTCGCTCACGATCGACCGGACGACGGTCCACGAGGCGTCGTAGCCGAACTGCTCCCGGGCGTCGGTCTTGTTGTCGGTGATCCGGCCCGGGAAGACCCAGTCGTTCAGCTTCACGGCCGCCTTGTCGGTCGGGTCGACGTCGCCCGGCGCCCAGCCGCCGAGCCCGATCGCGTCGAGCGACCGCGAGGCGTACGTGTCGGCGAGGCCCTCGTTGATCCAGCGACCGACGAACAGGTTCGTGTTGAACCAGGCGTGGGACGTCTCGTGGAGGATCGTCAGGTCGTCGAGGTCCTCGCTCACCTCGATCCGGTTCTCACCCTCGAAGAAGATCCCGGCATATCCCTCGAGCAACGCTGTGTGGACCTCGAAGATCGACAGGTCGCCCAGGACCGGCCAGGGGAGCCCGATCTCGCCCACGAGCTCCGGGAGGCCCTTGGAGAGCAGGTCGCTGACCTGGGTCTTCCACGTGGGGTCGTCCGGCCAGGCGTGGATCACGACCTTCTCGCCGCCTGGAAGACTGATCCGGTCGCTGGTCAGAGCGCTCTTGCGGTCGGCGTTGACGACGACGTACCAGTCGGGGACATCGGTGATGTTCGTTGCGGACAGGACGGTCGACTGGCCGGCGGTCGACTTCGTGACCTCGGCGCCGGTGCTGTCGCTGTCGAACGTCTTCGGGAGGACGATCCGGACCGACCCGCTGTTGCCGAACGCCCATGCGACGAACGTCGCGAACGCCGGCCCGACCCGGACCTCGCTCTTCGATCGAGGCGCGCCACCCGGCAGGTCGAAGGTGACGCGGACGTTCGCCGTCTGGTGGTAGAAGAGCGAGTTGCGGAAGCGGACCTCGACGGTCGTGTAGCCGTCGGCCGGCGTCGTCGAGACGTGCAGGCTGGCGCCTCCGGACGTCGCCTTGAAGGACCGCGCCTCGGTCTGCACCCCGATCCGGAACGAGTCGTAGAAGTAGCGGGTGATCCCGCCGCCCAACACGAGGTTGGGCTTGTTGTTCTGGGCGGTGACGTCGATCGAGACGCGGACGACGTGCCGCTCCGGGACGAGCGTGTAGGTCGTGCTCGTCGTCAACGCGAGGCTGTCCGTCGCCGCGGCCGCCGGGCCCGCGGCGGGCCCGAGCAGCGCGACGAGGGCGAGGAAGGCCGCGGCGACTGCGAGCCAGAGTGATCCGGCGCGCCGCTCGATCATCGGGGCGCCCGAGGGCGGATCCACGTGCTCATCCCCGGACGGGCTCCCTCGTGATCGCGCGGTGATCGGATCAGGCTATCGGCTCAGCCGTCGGGCCATCACGGCCCTGCGCCGAACGCCGCGATCACGGTACCAGCGGATCATCAGGAGTGACCCGAGGAGGAGGGCCCCGAGCGTCGCGGTCACGGCAAGGATGCGGTTTCGCCCGACGTCGGCCGCCGACGTCCACGTCGCCTCGGCGAACGAGCTCGCCGCGACCGTCGTGTGAAGGTCCCCGGCGGCGAAGGCCGACGCAGCGCTCGCGAGGACCGCATTGGGGTCCGCATTCCACAGGCCAATCGACTGGACAAGGTTCGGGGCGAGCGGTCGGGCCGCCGCCGCGTCCCGGTAGGCGGCGATCGCGGCGACCTCCGCGTCTGCCTCGGCTGAGGCGGCGGCGAACCCCCGCGGGCCCTCGAAGTCGGTCCGCATCGTCGGCGGCGCGGTCAGCCCGACCGACGCGGCGGCCGCGGCCACGGCGTCGCGGTCGTCGAGCGCGTGGGACGCAGAGTCGAGCAGCTCGGCCGCCTGCTCGTACTGCCAGACGCGGAGGGCGTCGCGCACGACCTCCGGGAGGCGCCAATCGGCCGCCCGCGTCACGACGGCGTCGTACTTGGTTCGTGCCGCCGCGCGCCCACCGAGCAGCCCGACCTCGCTCGGGCGGACCACCCAGTTGAGCCACAGGTCGGAGACGTCGACACCGGCCCGATCGGCGAACAGGTCGAGCAGTCCACGCCAGTCGGGTGCCGCGTCGATCTGCTCGACGCTCGCGGCGACCCCCGCCGAGCCGGCCGGCTGATACGCGGGCTGTCGCGCGTGGATCGCCCGCCAGATGGCCTTGAGGCCGTCCGCCCCGGCGCGATCGGCTGTCAGCGCGGCCAGCTGGAGCGCCGCGGCGAACTCGGCGTCGTCGACCGGCGTCGTCGTGCCGTCGAGGCTCGGCTGGCCCCAGGCGTTGAGCGGCATCCGGACCTTCTCCAGGGCCGGAGTCAAGGCGTCGCCGACCACCTTCTTTTCGCCGATCGCCTTCGCGGCTTGCAGCGCGTACCACGACGCGAAGCCCTCGCTCGCCCAGCGGTCGGCGAGGAGGCGGCCATCGAACCAGGCGTGGGCCGCTTCGTGCAGGACGACGAACGTGTCCGCGTAGTAGGCGATCTCGATCGTGCCGGCCGATGGGTCGTAGCGTCCGGCGAAGCCCTCGGTGCTGCGGCTCACCGCCTCCTGGACGATGAGCGGACGCGTCGCCGTCCAGGGCAGGCCGATCGCATCGGCAAGAGCCGGCAGGCCACGCTGGAGGAGGCTTCCGACCCGCTTGGCCCAGGCGGGATCGTCGGGCCAGGCGCGGATCGTGATCGGGATCGTCTCGGCGCCGATCGGGACCTGGAGAGTGCTCTCCGTGAACGCGCTCGGCCGGTCGGCCGCGAACGACGCGATGAAGGTGAGCGGGTTCGCCAGCGGGCCGGTTGTGAAGACGATGTTGCCCGCAACATCGGTGGTCGGGTCGCCGAGGCCGGCCGCCTGGACGTCGACGCTGAAGCCGGGCGGAAACACGACGGTGACGCTGCCGCCGGTCGCGCCATCGCTGCCGAGGCCCCAGGCGCTGAACGTCACGAGGCTCGTCCCGATCCGGGTCGTCCGGGTCGGGGCGCCGCCCGGATCCGGGATGTCGAAGGCGAGGCTGAAGGCGCGGGTCGCGCCGGCTGCGAGCTGCTTCCCGAAGTCGATCCGGAGCAGGTTGTAGGTCTTGCGCCGGGCGGTCACGGCCACGTGCGGCGTGACCCCGGCGCTGGTGATCCGGAAGCCCGTCGTGCCGGGCGGGACGGCCATGTACGCCCGGTCGAAGTAGTAGCGGTGGGTCTTCGTGTCACTGAGATGGTTCGTCGCCGATAGCGCGACCGTGACGTGGACCGCGTGCTTCGCGGGGTCGACGACGTAGCGCGCGTCGGCGGTCGTCGTGAGCCCGCTCGCCGCTGCGACCGGAGCGGCCGCGCCCGGAAGCCCGGACGTGACGATCGCACCGGCCACCGCGAGGAAGGCGGCCGCGAACAACGAGCCGAAGATCCGGCGCGGGCCGGCGATCCGCCGCGGCGCCGTCGTCCGCGCCGTCATCCGGCGAGCTCGCCGAGCTGATCGGCGAACCGGGCGAGGAGTGGCGCGCCCCGACTCACGCGTCCGGCCTGGTCCGGGATCCGGCCGCCGATCCACAGCCAGCCGGCCGACTCTTCGAGCAGCTCGTCGGCGATCGCCAACGAGCGGGCAAGAGCCAGCCCGAGCTCCTCGCGATCGACGGTCTCGACCGGCAGCTCCGTCGCCAGGACCGGCCGTTCGTCCTCGGCCAGCGAGAACTTCACGAACGGGTACTCGTCGTTCCAGCGCAGGAGCTTGCGATACGACTTCCGATAGGCGTCGGCGATCGGCGGGGCGAAATGGACCCAGCAGATCAGGGCGAGGGCCGGGTCCAGGATCAGCGTGACTGGCACGTCGAAGCGGCGGCGACCGTCGAGCCGGAGGTCCCACGACGTGACGCCGTCACGGTCGGCCCGGGCCCCCGCCTCGAGCCCGAGTTCGTCGAGCCAGCGCTCGACATCCGCCGGTCGGACGCGGCCGGCCGGCTCCGCTGCAGGCATGGCGGGCAGTCTACCGTCCGGGCGCGATCGAGTCAGACCGGTGGCTCCGTACCGCCGGAGCCGGCGACGGGCCTCAGGCCTCCGATTCGCCTCCGGCCGAGGCTGACGTCCGCGTGGTCTGGACGGCACCGGCGGCGCCGTGCCCGTTCGTCGACGGTGCCACGCCGCCTCCGACCGCCACGCGCGGCTGATCGCGTCGATTGGCCGCGGCGAGCCGCGCCGCCGCGCTCGCCGGCCGCGCCGCCTCCACGGACGACCCGCTGCGGACGACCCGCGTCGTGAAGTCGGTCGACTTCACGTCGCCGGCGATCTTCACATTCCGCCCGATCCGCGAGCCGCGCGGGATGATCGCCCGCTTCCCGACGACGGTGATCCCGGTGTTGAGCCGGCCCGGCTCCTGCTTGTTCGGTGTGTCGTAGTCCGGACCGTCGCCGACGATCGCGCCAGGACCGACGACGACCTCCTTGTCGAGGATCGCCCGGTCGACCACCGCGCCCGACCGGATGACCGAGTCGAACATCACGATCGAGTCGCGGACCACCGCCCCGACGTCGACCCGCACGCCCGGCGACAGCACGCTGTTGACCACCGTCCCGTTGATCACGCAGCCGTGGCTGATCAGGCTGCGATGGACCTGGGCGGTCGGCCCGACCTGGGCTGGGGCTCGTTCCTCGGACTTCGTGTGGATGAGCCACTCGCGGTCGTACAGGTCCAGCTCCGGCCGGTCCTCGAGCAGCGCGAGGTTCGCCTCCCAATAGCTCTGGACCGTGCCGACGTCCTGCCAGTAGCCGTCGAAGTGGTAGCCGTAGACGCGGGCACCGCCATCGAGCATGGCCGGGATGACGTCGCGGCCGAAGTCGTTGCGATCCTCGCTGAGCCACTTCCGCAGCGCCCGTTTCGAGAAGACGTAGACGCCCATCGAGGCGAGGTCGCTCTTGGGATGCTTGGGCTTCTCCTGCCATTCGACGACCTTGTCGTTGTCGTCCAGGGCCAGGATGCCCATCCGCGTCGCCTCGGCGAGGGGGACCCGACGGACGGCGATCGTCACGTCGGCCCGCTTCCGGCGATGGGCCTGGATGAACGGCTGGTAGTCCATCTTGTAGATGTGGTCGCCGGCGAGGATCAGGATCACGTCGCCCGCGTCGTGTTCGATCACGTTGAAGTTCTGGAGCACCGCGTCGGCCGTCCCGCGGTACCACTCCGCCACTCGCCCGCGGGCGATGTACGGCTGGAGCAGCTTCACGCCGCCGGTGTTCCGGTCGAGGTCCCACGGCCGGCCGAGACCGATATGGTCGTTCAGCGAGCGCGGGTTGTACTGGGTCAGGACGACGACGTTGGAGACGTCCGAGTTGACGCAGTTCGAGAGGGTGAAGTCGATGATCCGGTACTTGCCGCCGAATGGGACGGCGGGCTTGGCGCGGACCGACGAGAGGATCGACAGGCGCTCACCCTCACCGCCGGCGAGGATCACCGCCATCGTCCGCTTCATGACCGGATGCTAGCACTCGGTTCGTGCAGTGCCGATCAGCGGCAGGTGAAGGTTCGGTTTCGGCTTCGGCAGTCGACGCCGTCGAACTCGGTCTCGGACCGACCTCAGACGAACAGGCGCGGGTTGACGAAGGTCCCGTTGTACATGACCGCCCAGTGGAGGTGGCAGCCGGTCGAGTGACCGGTCGTATCCTCGTAGCCGACAACCTGGCCCGTATTCACCACCGAGCCTGTGTGGATGCCTCCGGGGTAGGCGTACTGCCTCATGTGGGCGTACCACGTGGTCAGGTTCGACGAGTGGGCGATGATCACGATCCAGGCCGGGTCGGCGCCGTCCGCGTAGTTCCAGCCAATGTAGGCGATGCGCCCGGGGCCGGCCGCGTGGATCGGGGTGCCGCACGGGGCGACCAGGTCGATCCCCTGGTGGAAATGGGCGCAGTCCCCGAGCGGCGGCTCGTAGATCACGCCAGTACAGCCGAAGTCCTGGCTCATCACGCCCGCCATCGGCCACTGGAGGGTTCCGTTGTACTGCGACGGGATGTTGCCGAGCTGGTATTGCTGCGCAACCAGGTCGGCGATCTTGCCGGCCAGCACCCGCCGGGCCGAGGCCGTCGCCGCGATCGCTGCAGCGAGATGCTTCTTGTTGGCGAGCAGCTTCGCGTACGCCGCGTTCTGGATGGCGAGCGCCTGCTTGGTCGCGGCCTCGAGACGCTTCAGCTCGGCCTGGGCCGCCTTCAGCTCCAGGAGCTGGGCGTCGAGCTTGACCTTCTGGGCTGCCGTCTCGACCCGAAGGTCGTCGGTCGCCTGGCGCGTCTGATTGACGGTCTCGTGGACGGCGGCGAGGGCCGCCTGGTCCTCGACGATCTGCTGGGCGAGGGCCTTGTCCTGCTCGCCGGCGTCGATCGAGTAGCTGACCTCGGACAGGACGTCGGTGAAGGACTGGCCGGACAGGAACGTCTCGAGCATGGACGTCCGGTCGGTGTCGTAGGCGCTCCGCAGGCGCTCGGCGAGGACCTCCTTGCGCTGCCGCAGGTTGATCGTCATCACGCCTTCCTCGACCGTGATCCGGTCGAGCTGGATGTCGAGCTGCTGGAGCTTGAAGACCTGGGCCTGGTACTGGGCCTGGACGACGTTGATTTGTTTGACCATCGACAGGATCGACGCCCGGACCGCGGTGAGGTCGGCGTTGATCCCGTTCAGTTCGTGCTTGGTCGAGGCGATCTGGGCGCTGAGTCCTGCCTGAAGGGCGTTGATCTGGGCGACCTGCGCCTTCTGGTCCCGGAGCTGCTGAGCGAGCGCGTTCTGGCGAGCCCGGGCGTCCGACAGCTCGTCGGCGCCGACCGGCGAGGCCGGTCCGCCGATGAGCCCGACGAGGAGCGGGATGAGGATCAGGAGCGGAGCGCGGCGCAGGACGCGTCCGACGCGGGCTCGACCGAGGGCGTGGCGGCCGCGCGCCGGGACCGAGGCCATGAGGCCGGTGCCGGTGAAGCGTGACGGTTCGGTTGCCGTGATGGCGCTGGGGCGCATCACAGGGGCGGCGTCATCGTGCGAGCAAACTCCGTTGATCGCGTCTGTGCGCATTCACGGCTGCGCGGGGCGCGGGTGGCGGCTACGCCCGCCGATCTGGCTCGACCCGACTGGGCACCCTCAGGACGACGACCGGCTCGTCGGCATCATACCGCTGGGGGCAACCTTAGTGTCGAGGCCCTCGAACGTTAACCCTGACCATGGTCCCAAGACCTCACCTGAATGCATGAAGTGGGAGTGGGACGTGCCTCCCAGGACACGCTGTCGGCCCCTCGCCAACTCGGAGCCCGACTGTTGGATGGGATCCGGTCCACGACTCACCGACAGACTGTTGGAGCAGGTTGTACGGCGGCCGACGGTCGGATCGACCCATCCGCCATCGGCGCCGCGCACGGTCACACGCGTTCTGGCTCGATCTCAACACCCGCCTGAGCCGCCGATCGGCTCGAAGAGTCCTCGGGTGAATATCTGATCCGATCGGCCTCGGCGGGAGTTGGCGCATCCCCCCGCTCAGCCGTTGACGAAGATCGACCAGAGCGCGCCGAAGATCAGGAACGGCCCGAACGGGACGTAGGTCCGACGGCCGATGCGCCGCGACGCGATCAGCAGGGCGAGGACGACGCCGGCGGCGAGCAGGCCGGCGAGCAGGCCGGCGACCGTCCGGGTCAGGCCGTTCATCAGTCCGACGCCGATGAGCAGCTTGACGTCGCCCATCCCGAACGCGCCGGCGCCGAACGGGATCGATAGCAGGTACAACCCGATCGGGATGACGGCGGCGACGAGCAGCGCCCACAGCAGCGCGCTGCCGACCAGCGGGTTGTTGCCGGTGATGTCCAAGAGCAGGGCGAACGGGATGACCGGGATCGTCAGCTCATCCGGGAGGAGGCGCTGGTCGAGGTCGATCGCGAAGCCGGCGACCAGGCAGGCGAACCAGGCCCCGAACAGGGCCTGGACCGCTGGCTCGGCGCCGGCGAACCGCAGCCCGAGCAAGCCGAACGCGAACCCGCCGATCGCGGCGGTCGCGACCGTGCGCCAGCCGACCGCTCGGCCGGCCGGATGCTCCTCGTCGTGCTCTGGCCAGCGGACCGCGAGTCGGTCCGCGACGACCCCGAAGACTGCCCCGCCGACCGCAAGAACGGCGACGAGCGGGCTCAGGCCTTCGCCCCCGCCAGCGCCAGCTCGACGAGCGTGGCGTGGGTCACGCCGGTTGCCCCACGCGGCGCCCACGCGGTCGTCTTCCGGAAGTAGCCGGAGCCGCCGATGTCGAGGTGGGCCCAGGGCACCGTCCGGAACTCCCGCAGGAACAGCCCGCTCTTGATCAGCGAGCCCTCGGCGGAGCCGGAGTTCTGGATGTCGCCGTACCAGCTGTCCATGTCGGGGACGTAATCGTCGACGAGCGGGATCTGCCAGTAGCGCTCGGCAGCGCGATCGGCGGCCGACATGACCTCGTCGTACCAAGTCTGCGGCGTCCCGAACGCACCGGTGATCAGGTGCCCGAACGCCCGCGACACGGCCCCGGTCAGGGTCGCCACATCGACGATGTGGGTGGCGCCCAGCCGCTCCGCGTAGGTCATTGCGTCGCCCAGGATCAGGCGGCCTTCCGCGTCGGTGTTGGTGATGTCGACCCATTTGCCGTTGAGGGCCTTGACGACGTCACCTGGCCGGGTCGAATGTGAGCCGGGCATGTTCTCGACCGCGGGCGCCACGGCGAGGAGAGGCGTGCCGGGCGCGAGGCGGGCGACGGTGCCGATGGCCGCGATCACGGTGCAGGCACCGATCTTGTCCATCTTCATCTCTTCCATCCGGTCGGCCGGCTTGATGCTGATCCCGCCGGAGTCGAAGCAGACGCCCTTGCCGACGATCGCGAGATGGCGGTCCAGCGCGTCGCGCTCCCCTTCCCCGCCGGACCGCATGACGATCATCCGGGGCGGGTTGTCGCTGCCCTTGCCGACCGCGAGGAACATCCCCATACCGAGCTCCCGAGCACGGTCCGGCTCGATCACCTCGATCCACAGGTCGTGATCCCGGGCGACCGACCGGGCCTCCTCGGCGAGGACCTCCGGGCTGATGTCGTTCGCGGAACGGTTCGACAGCGATCGGGCGTGGTTCGCGCCTTCGCCGATGATCACGCCGCGCTCCGCGGCCTTCCGCAACGCGGCGGCGTCGCCACCCGGAGCGACGAGGATCAGCTCGTCGAGCACCGGCGGCGCGGTCGCGACGTCGGACGGATCGCGGTACAGCGTCTTCGGCTCGAACGTGCCTTCGACGACGCCGCGGGCGACCAGCTCCGCGACTGCGGGCAAGCCACCGTCGAGCGCGTCGCCGAGCGGCGTCAGCCAGACCGCGAGGCTGCGGGCATGCCGGCCGCCGAGGCGGTGCTCCGAGGCGGCGCCGAAGTGGAGCACGGTCTCCCGGTCGAGGTGGTCCGCCGGACCGACGCTGATGGTCAGGATGCGCTTCGCCGGCACCTCGCCCGATGCGGCGAGCGAGGAGGTGAACCGCTTCGGCCGGATCTCCCCGAATTCCGCCAGGGCGGCAAGCTCGCCGCCGGTCCGTCGGTTCAGCTCGCCGAGCGCGCCGTCGAACGCCGGCTCACCGACGATCGGGACGGCGAGGACATCGGCGTGAACATCCCAGGGCTGGTCGGCGACAACGCGCAGCTGCACGGATGGGCACTCCTCACGGTGGGGCGCGCCCGGCGGATGGGCGCCCGGGTTCAGTCGCCGCAGTGTACGGCGGGCGGGAGGGCAGTGAGGGTCAGGGAGCCGCGGAGGGCGAGGTTGAGGCCCCTGGCGCCGAGGCGCCTGGCGCTGAGGCTCCGGGCGCCGACGCTCCGGGCGCCGACGCTCCGGGCGGCGACGCTCCGGGCGGCGTCGGCGCCGCCGACAGCTCGTCGACCGCCGCCTGCAGCTTGGCCCTCGTCTGCTCGATGCCGATCACCGCCTGGTTGAGTCCGCCGCGGCCGATCTCGGCCAGGATGATCACGAGGCCCGACGTGTTCGACGGCAGCAGCTCGTGGGCCTGGCGCTCCTCGATCGCCGCCTTCTTGAGATCCGCGGTGATCCGGCCCTTTGCCGCGATCGTCGCGTTGTAGAGGTGGGCCAGCGCCTTGTCGTACTCGTCGTTGCGGTCGATCCACTGGGTGAGGGTCGTCACGTCGACGATCGTCCTGGCGAGGGCATCGCGGAGCGTCTTCGCCTGGGCCAGCTTCGCCTGGGCCTGGGCGAGCGTCTTGAGCGCCGCGGCGTACTTCGCCGACCGCCCCTGGGCGGCGGCCTGCCCGGCGATCACGTCGTGCCCGGTGAGCAGGGCACCGAGCGTATTCGCGGTCGTCGAGCCCGCGGCCAGGCTGACCCACGCGCCTTCGAGCCCGCTGGTGGCATTGAGCGCAACGAGCGCCAGGTCGCGGCGTCGTTTCGTCTCCGGCGACCAGGTGATCTCCTCGTACGGTCCGGTCCCCGGCAGCTCCATCAACGCCTGACGGATGACGGCCGACCGGTCCTCGATCGATCGCGCGAGCGCCTGCCCGTTGGCGATCGAGGTGTTCAGGGTCGTGAAGTCGGAGTCGACCAGCGCGGTCAGGGCTCCGCGACCGAGCTCACCGAGCCGGTCGACGTCGGCCGTGAGGTCGGTCAGGTCGACCGCAGCCGCCGCGAGCCCGGCCTCGGCTGCCGTGTCGCCGTCGGAGGTCAGCTCCGCTCGAGATGGGGTGCCGGGCTGGTTCGACATCGTCGTCACGAGGCCGGCGCCGCCGATCGCGATCACCGCGACCAGAGCCAGCCAGACGATCGTGAGAACGATTCGTCGCAGCAACCGGCCCATCAGGCGTCGTCGTGAGGGAGGCGGGGCATCACGCGCCGTCGCGGAGCAGCCTGCGCATCGGGCGGCATCGTAGCATCGGCCGATGGACGTTCCGCGCGACGCCGCAGCGCGTCGGGCCTGGCTGCGGGCGATGCCGAAGACGGAGCTCCATCTCCATCTCGACGGCTCGCTCCGGATCGAGACGGCCCTGGAGCTGGCGCGGACACGGGGCGTGGACGCGCCGCGGGACGTCGCCGGCATGCGGGCGGCGCTCGTCGCGCCGATGCCGTCTCGCGACCAGGCGGAGCTCCTTCGGGCCTTCGACCTGCCGATCGCGCTCCTGCAGGACGCCGAAGCGCTCGAGCGCGTCACCGGCGAGCTGGTCGAGACGAAGGCCGCGGAGGGCGTGCGCTACGTCGAGATCCGCTGGGGACCGCGGTTGCACATCGCGCGCGGGCTCTCGCTCGCGGATGGGATCGCGGCGGTGGCGCGCGGCGCGCGCGACGCGTCGGGGCGATCGGGAACCGAGGTCCGGCTCATCTGCACCGCCCTGCGGTCACACGACCCCGAGGCGAACGTCGAGCTGGCCGAGGTGGCGGCCCGCTTCCGCGCTGACGGGCTCACCGGGTGGGACCTGGCTGGGCCCGAGGAGCGGTTCCCGGACCCGACCATCCATGCCGCGGCGTTTGAGGCGGCCCGTGCCGGCGGTCTCCGGATCACCGTCCACGCCGGCGAATGGGGCGGCGCGCCGCAGGTCCGACGAGCCCTCGCGGTGGATCCCGAGCGGATCGCCCACGGCCTGAGTGCCATCGACGACCCCGCCCTGTGCCGGGAACTGATCGACCGTGGCATCAGCCTTGATCTCTGTCCGACGTCGAACTGGCAGGCCGGGATCGTTCCGTCGATCGCCTCCCACCCGCTCGGGCGGCTCCATCGCGCCCGGGTCAAGGTCACGCTTTCGACCGACGACACGACCGTGTCGGACCTGTCGCTGACCGACGAGTACGAGCGAGCCCTCGATCAGATCGGCCTCGAGCCCGACGAGCTCTGGGCAATCGACCGCGGCGCCCTCGAGGTCGCCTTTGCCGACGAGCCGACCCGCGACCGGCTGCGTGCGGAATTCGACGCCTGGGCCTCGAGCTCCGCCTAAGGGGCCGTCGTCCAATCCGCCGTCGGACTGTCGTCACGCGCGTTCGGGATCGAGCTCGTCGCCGGCGTCGCAAGCGAATGGTCCGATTTCGAACGGCGCCAGGAGCCCGCCCCGCTTTTTTCCGGATCGTCCGATCTCGGACTCCGATGTCGGACGATCAATTGGAAGCCGGAGTGCGTCCGGGCGGCGTTCGATTTCGGACGATTGGACGGAACCCGGCGAGCCAACGTCGGCGACCCCGTTCATCGGGAGGGCGAAGGCGACCCCAACCCCTCGAGGACTCGGGCCAGCTCGGCGGCATCGGCCGCGATCGCCGTCGGTCGACGGTCGGCCGGCGCCGCCTCCGCATCCGCCCGCGTCGTCACACCGGTCAGCATGAGCACGCTCCGGGCGCCGACCGCGACGGCCGCGCCGACGTCGGTCCCGAGGTTGTCGCCGATCATCACCGCCTCGGCGGCCTCGCGACCCACCGTTCGGGCGGCTTCCTCGAGCAGGTACGGCTCGGGCTTGCCGATCGAGATCGCCCTGACGCCGCTGGCCGCCTCGACAGCAGCCACGATCGCGCCGGCGCCGGGTCGGACCGCCCGTTCGGTCGGATAGACCGGATCGCGGTTGGTCGCGACGAAGAACGCACCGGCGCGGACGCAGTCGGTCGCGACAGTCAGCCGCAGGTAGTCGATCTTCGGATCCAGGCCAACGACGATGGCATCGGGCCGGCCCGCGGCGTCCCAGCCGTTGCCGCCGTCGGTGCCCTCGACGCCGCCGCCTCGGATGTGCTCGGCCGCGTCGCCGGCTCGCGTCACCCGAAAGCCGGCATCCTCGAGCTCGCGGTCGAGGCCGCTCGCCCCGACCGTCAGGACGTGTCGGACCGACGGAGCGTGGTCGACGAGATAGAGCGCCGTCGCACGCGGCGACGACACGATCCGGTCCGCGGTCACGGGCGCGCCCATCCCGGCGATCCGGTCGACGTACTCCGCCCGGTACCACATCGAGTTGTTCGTCACGTAGACGATGTCGTCACCGGCCTTGGCCCGCGCCGCGAGGACCTCGGCGACCCCGGGCACGGGGCTGGCGCCGCGGTAGAGGACGCCATCGAGGTCGACGAGGAGAAGCAGGCCAGTGGCGGGCATCGACGCCGAATGCTACCGGCGCCGACGCCGGGCTACGATCCGCCAGTGACCCGCATCCGGCCGACCCGTGAGCCGCTGACCGGCGTCGGCCGGCTGCTGGTCGACGGCACGAACCTCCTGCACGCCATTTCGCGCGGGCCGGACCGGCAGCCGCCGGCGGCGCTCATCGGGCGGCTTCGCGCCGCGATCCCGGCGGAGACCGCGATCGAGCTGGTCTTCGACGGCCCAGCGGAACGCGGGCTCCGCGGCGAGCGGATCGCGCACGGGGTGAGCGTTCGCTACGGCGGGCGCTTCTCGGCCGACACCATCATCGTCACGCTCGTCGAGGAGGCCGAGAACGCCGACGCCCTCCTCGTCGTGACGGACGACCGCGACCTCCGCTTCGCGGTCGGCCGGCGTGGCGCGCGAACCGCCGGGACGCTGTTCCTGATCCGCCGCCTCGAGCGGCCGCGCCTTTCGGCCCCGTCGGTCGGGAACGCTCGGTCACCTCGACCGCCGCGGGTCGAGCGGGGAGCGCCGAACGAGACGGCCGACGACGGCGATGGCCAGGGGCCCGGTTGGTCTCCCGGCCGCGGCGCGACCCGGAAGCGCGGCAACCCTCGACGCGCTCGGCGGTCGCCGCCTCCGTAGAAGGGGGCCGAGGCATCGGCGGTTGGTCGGACTTGCACGGGAGGAACGTTGGCGTCCGAATCGCCCCTCCAAGTTGGTCATCCGGTCAGGATGAGACCGATTTGATCAACCAGCGAGCAGGACCCGGCGGCCGGATCGCACACAACGTTCCCGTGGCGCAAGTCTGACGAATTGTGTCGTTCGCGGCCGTTCGTCGAGGCCGCGGCGTGGCTAGGGCAGACCGAGCTTCGTTGCCGCCATCGCGACGACGATCGCGTAGATGAACGGCACGCCCACGAGAGCTCCGAAGCCCACCACCACTTCCAGAACAGAAGCCAGGCGCGAAGTGCGGAGCGACGAGCGCAGAATCCGTGCCTCGAACGCGCCGAAGGCCCCGCCGACATACGGAGTGGCCAGCCAGCCGACGCCGAGCACAGCGAGACCCGCGAGCGAGGGGCGCGCGTTGCCGGTGACGACCGTGACACCAAAGCCGACGAGCGCGACGACCGGGTAGATCGATAGCGCGCCGAAACCGCCGACCTGCGTCTCGCGATAGTCGTTCACGAGGTCGATCGCGGCACGGGCGTCGCCGATCGCCGTCCATCGGCCGCGAATCGCGTTGTGATCGCCCGTGACGCTCGGATGCCCCATCAGGGCGGCGATCGAAGCGGACTGCCGCCAGCGAATGCGCTCAAGCAGCTCCTCAACAAGCGGCTCCGTGGCCGCATTCGCTTGCGGCGGCCGGATCGCCGACAACGCCGTGTTGCCGGCCGCCGAATCCTCGACGAACGCCTGGAGGTCGACGAGGTCTTCCAGCCAGTGACGGCGCTCCTCGGGCGTTGCCCCCTCCCCCGAGATGCCTAGAGCCGTCGCGACCCGGACCGGGTCGCCGGGCAGTTCGCTCATTGGAGCCGCAAAACGTCCGCGGTGGATGTCGCGAACGCGACGGAAGTCGACCGCCATGGAGCGGACCTCTGCTGGATCGAGCGTCAACGCGCCATCCGGCATCGTCGCCTCGGCGACACGACGTCTCGTTTCGGCATCGACGGCGGCCAGAATCTCATCGCGCGTCTTACCTGCGGATGGGTCGGCTGCCTCGCCCACGGCCTCGCCCTCCCTGTTCGTCCTGGCGAGCCGATCGGCTCGCTGTCCTCCTGACGCGCCCGGACGTCGGCCGTCACGGGACGGCGACGTTAGAATGCGCCGCGTGACCCTCGTCGACCAGATCACCAAGCTTTGGTCCGACTTCCTCGCCTTCCTGTCGAAGCTGATCATTCCCGACTGGCCGGGGCTGATCGCCCTCCTGCCGGTCTTCGTGCTGATCGGCATCGTCGGTCCGCTGCTGACGATCGCGGTGCTCGCCTGGCTGGGCTACGGGATCACCAAGCCGCGGACGAAGGTGGCCTACGACGACGACACGCGGGTCGCGCCGCGCGATCATCTCGGGCGACTGATCGTGCCCGCGGGCGAGCCGTACTGCCCGGTCGACGGACTGATCTACCGCTTCGGGACCGAGCGCTGCGACGTGGACAAGACGCCCCTCCTGCTCCGCTGCCCCAAGTGCGACGTCGTCCGCCAGGCTGGCATCGACACTTGCCCGCAGTGCGGGCTGACGCTCAAGCTGCAGCACCGGGCGATGGTCGTCGCCACCGACGGGCCGCCGCCCGGCGGGGCGGCCGTCGCCTAGCGCTTCTGGCAACTCACCGAAACCATCGGGGAACCTCGAGCCACCTTTCGCCGTAGAGGCCGACATGAACATCGTCGCCACGATCCTCTTCCCGATCGGAACCATCGCGATCGCGATCGCCTTCGCCGCCCACGTCGGGCATGCGGTCCTGCTGGCGAACGGCCGACGGTCGATCAGCCTGGCGCTCGGTGGCGCGCAGCCGGCCTGGGCCGGGGCGGTGACCGGCTCGTTCGCTTCGGCCCGCTCTGCAGCCCTTCGGCCGGACGCGCCCGACGCTCCCCTCGGCATCGCCCCGACGCCGCTCGGTCGCGCGGCTGCCGTCATCGCCGGGATCGGTTTCGCGTCGCTGCTCGCCTACCTGATCGTCCGCGGCCTCGCGGTCGGGCGTGGGCCGTGGGGCAACATGTTCGAGTTCAGCGTCGCCTTCGCCACGTCGATCGTGGGCGGCTACCTGTACCTCCAGCGCCGCTACCCGATCCGGGCGATCGGGTTCATCCCGACCGGCGTCGCGCTGGCCCTGCTCCTCTATGCGAGCAGCCTCCCGTCGCAGATCAGCCAGCTCGTGCCGGCGCTCCAGAACCCGCCGCTTCTCACGATCCACGTCGGGATGGCGGTGCTGTCGTACGGGATCTTCGCGACGTCGTTCGCGGCGGGCGTCGGGTACCTCATCCAGGGCCAGAACGATCGGTTCGCCTGGCTGCCCGGCCACAAGGTCCTCGACGAGGTGGCCTACCGGGCAGTGATCATCGGCTTCCCGGTCTTCGCGACGATGATCATCCTCGGGTCGTGGTGGGCCTCGATCGCGTGGTCACGCTACTGGGGCTGGGACCCGAAGGAGACGGCGGCGCTCGTCACGTGGCTGTCGTACGCGGTCTACCTCCACGCGCGGAACCAGAAGTCGTGGGCCGGCCGCCCGGCGGCGCTCCTGCTGGTGGTCGCGTTCGGGATGGTGATCGTCACCTACTCCGGCTCGCTCTGGTTCAACGGGCTGCATTCGTACAGCGGGCTGTAGTTCCGCAGACCCTGCACCTGGTCAGACTTGCGCCCAGGGAATGTTGGCGGCGGTCCCGGCGCGGCCTCACGCTCGGGAGTTGACCAGAACCATCCCGGGCTGACCGTCTGAGCGACAAGAGGCCCCGATTCCGACGCCAACGTGCCTCCCAGTACCGTCTGACCAAGTCCGGCGGCCGAGGCGGGGGTCCGGCCTCGCGCTACTCCGCCGACGTCGCCGGCGGCGTCCAGGCGATCGACGGGTCGTACAGCCAGCCATCGGGCGGCTCCGGCCAGTAGTCGCCCTCGCCGGTCGGATCGAGCGACGCCGCCGGTTGTGGCACCGCCCCACCGACCGCAGCGGTCGACGCCGCCTTCGGCTGCCATTCGCCCATCGTCTGCGCCGCCGGCAGCGGTGCAAACGTCCGGAACTGCAGGAGCTTCCGTTCGTACGGCTGCGTCAGGGTCGGGTCGACCGACTCGGCCTCCTGGAAGACCTCCTCGAGCTCTTCGCCGATCAGCTCGTCGCGCTCGATCAGCGCCCGGGCGACGTAGTGGACGGCGGTCATCTTCTGGA
>Ga0207646_10001338_pt1 | contig 30615 bp, 30 predicted proteins | sample KBSK5502metaG_FD_184343 | JGI IMG/M metagenome (GOLD analysis project Ga0207646, IMG submission 184343) | Corn, switchgrass and miscanthus rhizosphere microbial communities from Kellogg Biological Station, Michigan, USA - KBS K5-50-2 metaG... | ecosystem: Host-associated > Plants > Roots >... | reverse complement strand
GGGGCTCGCCGAGCACCATCGAGTCGAGGCTTGCGGCCACCCGGAAGGCGTGGAGCGCGGCCTCCTCCCCGGTCACGGTGTAGACCAGCGGCTCGAGGTCTCGCCAGGCGAGGCCACGCTGGCTCGCCAGCCGCCCGAGAGCCAGCGACCGCGCCTCCCCGGGTACCGCGGCCACGCCGTAAACCTCGACGCGGTTGCAGGTGGAGAGGATCATGATCTCCTCGAGATGCCCGCGACCGGCCAGGTCGGCGAGGATCTCGCGGATCTTCTCTTCCTCGAGGGCGAGCTGCTCGCGCAGCGCGACCGGCGCCGTCCGGTGATTCATTCCTGCCACGAATAACGTGCCCGGTGGGCTCATGGGGCGGTCAGGACCCGTGACGGCCGTGGAGGAAGACGCCGGCGCCCAGGGTGACCAGCATCAGGCAGAATCCGGCTATCGAGAAGTAGGCCGCGCGGTGTCCGCGCCAGCGGCCCATCACGCGGCCGACCAGGATCGCCGCGTAGATCACCCACATGAGCAGGGAGAAGAGGGCGAGCGGGTCGAAGGTCATGAGGCTGCCCCAGGCCGCGCGCACCGAGAGCACCCCGAGGGCCAAGCCCACCGTGAGGAATGGGAAGCCGACGGTGAGCGTGGCCACCGTGAGCCGGTCGAGCGCCTCGAGCGGCGGCAGCCGGTAGTAGATCTTGCCGGGCCGCCGGGCCTTGAGCTGCCGCTCCTGGAGCAGGTACATGAGGGCGCCCCCGAAGTTGACCACGAGCGCCGCGAGCCCTACCAGCACCAGCGCCACGTGCACCACGACCCAGCCGCTCGGCACCGGCGGCTCGAGCGCGATCGAGCGGAGTCCGGTGGGCAACCCGAGGCCGAGGGCCAGGACCACCGGCAGCACGAAGGCCGAGAGCGGGCGGATACGATGGCGCCGCTCCACCCACAGATCGAGCAGGATGACGGCCCAGATCACGAGCGAGATCACTTCGGCCATCGTCATGAAAGGCAGGCGCCGCAGCTCGATGCCGCGCAGGATCACCGCGGCGGTGTGGCAGACGAAGCCCGCCTGGGTCAGGAGCAGCGCGACCCACCCGAGCTGCTCCCGCCGCCCGGCGACGGAGCCGATCGCGGCCGCCGCAGCCAGGATGTAGGCGGTCAGGGCCACGTCGAAGAGCACCGCGTTCACGCCGGATCTCCCTCGCCGCCCGGCGGGAGGAGGTGCGCGAGCGAGGGCGTGGCGCGCCAGTAGCCCTCGCGGGCCGCGTAGAGATCGAGGTGCGGCGATCCCCAATCCTCGACGAGCGGAGGACCGGCGTTCCAGCGCTGCCGGCGGTCCACGCCCTTGAGATAGCCGCGGCACGCGCGGCAGGCCTCGATGAAGTATCCCTCCTCGAGATCCTCGGCCACGAGCCGGACGAGGTCGCGCGAGTTCCAGCTCTCGCAGAACGGGCAGCGAAGCCGCGCCGCGATCCACGCCCCGCCGCAGAGATGGCAGGAAAGCCGTCGGCGGCCGTCTTCCACCAGGTCGCCGTAACCGGGGACCCCACCACACCAGGGGCACACGCCGCGCGTCCACAGCCCATCGGGCAGCTCGCGGACGGACTCGAAATACGTCTCCAGCGCGGGCCGGAGGGAGGCCGGGGCCAGGAACGCGCCTAGATGCGAGCCGAGCCCGAAGCGCTCCTGCAGGAGCGCCACCGGATCGCGATCGGGCGCGGGGAGCAGCCCCGCGACCGCCATCTGGCCCTCGTCCCACGCCAGCGCCAGGCGGCGGAGCGCCTCGGCCGCCTCTGGGCCGTCGGCGGCCAGGCGCTCCATGACCGGCCCCAGCAGGTCCTCGACCGACGCGGACGCGATGGCGGGCGTGGTCTCGGCCAGGAGCGGGAGCCCGTGCTCCCATCGCCGCCGGCACTCCTCAGCGGGCCAGGCCAGCGGGACCAGGGTGGCGGGCGACTTCCACGCGGCCCAGCCCTCGAGGATCGCGGTCCAGAAGCGGAGCGGCTCGCTCAGCGCGGGCCGCCGTGCGAGCAGCGCCTGCCACTCGGCCATCAGCGCGGAGTAGTCGGGCATCGCCTCAGGCGACCCCATCGACCTGCAGCGCCTCGCCGGCGTACAGGTTCAACCCGTCCGGTCGCAGGTAGCCGATCACAGTGACCCCGAGCTGCTCGGCCAGGCCCACCGCCATCTCGGTCGGCGAGGTCCGCGAGGCGACGACCGGGACGCCCATGCGCGCCGCCTTCAGCAGCATCTCCGACGACACGCGGCCGGTCGAGAGCAGGATGCGGTCCACGGTGGGAATGCCTCGCAGCAGGGCCTCGCCCTTCAGCTTGTCCACCGCGTTGTGGCGCCCCACGTCCTCCGCCACGATCAGGAGCCGTTCGCCGTCGGCGAGCGCCGCGCCGTGGATACCCCGCGAGGCCTGATAGTGGGTCGCCCGCGCGAACAGCTCCTTGAGCCGGGCCGAGAGCTGGCCCGGGGTCACCCGGAGCGTCGAGTGGAGCCGGGGAAATAGCCGCGGGTCGATCCGGAACGTGATGCCGCCGCCGCATCCCGAGGTGAGGATGCGCTCGGTGGGGAGCGTCACCGGGTGGGTCAAGGTCACGTCGGCGCGGCCATCGACTTCGGAGATGTCGAGCCGCTCGATCTCCGCGGTGTCCTCGACGACCTTCTCCATCCACAGATAGCCGACCACGAGCGCCTCGAGCTGGAACGGGGAGCACAACAGCGTGAGGAAGCGCTCGCCGTTGACGTGGACCGTCAACGGCTGCTCGCGGACGACCTCGCCCTTGACCTCTTCGAGCCGGCCGCCCTTGACGTGGAAGTAGGTCCGCATGTCCGGTGTGGCTGCCCGCCTCAGTATAAAGGAAGGGGCCCCGCTGCCAGGGCCCCTTGTCGGACTGCTCGACCGGACCGCCTCAGGCGTGCGTCATCACGATGACGTAGCGCAGGATGAAGCCGCCGAGCAGCACAAGCGCCGCCGGCACGGCCGCGGGGATGCGCAGTCCCCCGAGAAGGTCGAGCAGGAGGGGGATCACCAGCCCGAGCACCACGAGGCCGCCCCAGAAGAGCGGGGCCAGGTGGCCCGAGAGCAACGGCGCGGCGGCCGAGCCCAGCACGACCAGGAACAGCACGAGCACCGCAATCTCGAAGAGGATGGCGAAGCGGTCGGCCCGCTTGACCTTCTTGAAGCCCTCGCCCGCGGAATCCCCGCTCAGGTAGAGCAGCAGGGAGATCGCCGCCATGCCGGTGGAAGCCCCCGAGGCCAGGAAGAGGGCCCCCATCAGGCGGGCGTCGCTCCAGAAAGGCAGCGCGGTGGCACTGAGCAGCACGCCGGTGTAGCTGGCGAGGAAAAACCCGAAGATCGTACCGACCAGGCTGATCTTGCGACGGAGGGCAGCCCGCCCCTCGTCGGCGGACAGCGACAGAGCCGAGGAGAGGAACGCGAACAGGCCGAAGACCCCCAGCACCCAGGCTCCGATGGACATCGGGTCCCAGAACTTGAAGTGCATCACCATGTTGAGGAAACGACTCGGCGTCCCGAGATCGAGGATCAGGAGCATACCGCAGACCGCGATCATCAGCAGCGAGAGGATGTAGCCGGTGCGCACCACGCCGCGGTCGCGGGAGCCGCCGAAGTTGTCGGCGATGGCCGCGGTGAAGTAGGCGCCGCCCGCGATGCCGCCAAGGAAGAAGTACCAGACGATCAAGAGGTGCCACTCGGGGTTCCTAAGCATCGTCCGCCCCCTTCCCGCCCCGCTCGCGGAAGGAGACGACGGCGCCCACCCCGACCAGCAGCGCGGCCCCGACCGCGAGCACCGAGTCCACCAGCACGTTGCGCTGCGGCAAGAGCGGCTTCTCGGGCAGGTTGTAGGTGGCGGGCTTGTCCAGCAGGAGGAAGAAGGCGTTGAGCCCACCCAGGGGGCTGTTGCTGTCGGCCCCGTAGAGCTGCGCGCTCGCGTAGCCCATCTCCTTGAGCTTGGCCACCCGCTTCTCGGCCTTCGCGACCAGCTCGTCGCGGAAGCCGAACTGGATGGACTCGGTGGGGCAGGTCTTGGCGCACGCGGGCCCGAGCCCGTTGTGAATGCGGTCGTTGCAGAAGGTGCACTTGTTGGCGCGACCGGTGTCGTGGTTGAACGACACCACCCCGAAGGGGCACGAGCTGACGCAGTACCGGCAGCCGTTGCACACGTCCTGGTTGATGTTCACGGTGCCGTACTCGGTCCGGTAGATGGCACCGGTCGGGCAGGCGTCGAGACAGCCCGCCTGCGCGCAGTGCTTGCAGACGTCGGACATCAGCAGCCACTGCAGCTCGCCGTTGGCCTGGGGCTTCTCGATGAAGCGCACCAGCCGGTAGGTCTTGTCGGTGAAATGGGCGTGGTTCTGGTAGGAGCCCGTCCACTCCGGCTCTTCCATCGGGAGCTCGTTCCACTGCTTGCACGCCACCTGGCAGGCCCGACAACCGATGCAGAGGGACGTGTCCGTGAACATCGCGAGCGTGCGGGCCATGGCTACACCTCCCCCTTCTTCACGTTACAGAGGAAGGCCTTGGTCTCCTGGATGTAGACCGTGGGGTCTCCCACCGTCGCGGAGAGATCGTTGGTGATGTCGCCCTTGGAGATGCCGTTGTAGCCCCAGTGCCACGGGATCCCGATCTGGTGGGTCTTCTTGCCGTCGATCATGAACGGCTTGAGCCGGTGGGTGACCATGGCGGTAGTGTGGATCTTTCCCCGCGGAGTCGAGACCGTGATGCGCTCACCGTTCTTGATCCCGAGCTCGGCGGCCAGCTCGTGGCTGAGCTCCGCGAAGTGCGAGTGGAACAGCTCGGCGAGCATGGGCAGGTAGCGCGACATGACGCCCGAGAGATGATGCTCGGTGAGGCGGTAGGTCGTGACCACGTAGGGATAGTCCGGCGAGCCCACCTTGGCCAGGTCGTTCTTCTGGTCGGGCACGTTCCAGATCTTGGCCACCGGGTTCATCTGCTGCTTGGACAGGAGGTTCTTGGTGGGCGACTCCACCGGCTCGTAGTGCTCCGGGAAGGGCCCGTCGTTGAGCGGACCGAAGAACGCGCCCACCAGATCGGCGCGCATGATGAACGGCTTGTCGCCGTTCTTGGCGTCGGGCGCGAGGAAGGCGTTGAAGTCGGGGACGTCGAGGCCCACCCACTTGCCCTTCTTCTCCGGCTCCTGCCCGGGCGCCTCCGGGTCCCACCAGATGAGCTTCTTCTTCTCGCTCCAAGGCTTCCCCTTGAGGTCGGCGGAGGCCCGGTTGTAGAGGATGCGCCGGTTGGCCGGCCACGCGAAGGCCCAGCCGTGCGCCAGGTAGTCCTTGTCGTCGGCCGGCTTGCGCAGGTTCGCCTTGTTGATCAGCTTGCCGTCGGGGCCTTCCACCGTGACCCCGGTGTAGATCCAGCAGCCGCCGGCGGTCTTGCCGTCGTCGGTCATGTGGGCGAAGGTGTTGAGCGCCTGACCCTTCTTGTAGACGACCTTGCCGTCCTTGTCGGTGATCTCCTGGGTGGCGTATCCGTTGACCTCCTTCAGGACCAGCTCCATGTTCGGTTCTTTGGGATCGTCGCCGTACTCGAAGCTGGCGGCGAGAAAGCCCTGGTCGCGATCCTTCTTGGAGCCGGCGTACCGCTTCTGCAGCCGCTTGGCGAGGCTCACGAAGAACTCGGCGTCCGAGGTCACGTCGCCGGGCGGCTTGACCGCCTTCTCGTGCCACTGGATCAGCCGCATGGTGTTGGTCAACGAGCCGTCCTTCTCGGCGGCGGGCGCGGCCGGAAGGAAGAACACCTCGGTCTTGATGTCCTTCGCGCTCGCTCCGGGGGCCTTCCAGAACTCCGCGGTCTCGGTGACGAAGATGTCCTTGACCACCAGCCACTCGAGCTTGCCGAGAGCGGCGCGGGCCAGCTTGGCATTGGGCCCGCCGACCGCCGGGTTCTGCCCGTCGGAGAGGAAGCCCTTGATCGTGCCCTTGTACATCTCCACGAACATGTGCTGGTGGCTGTAGGCGTCCGCGGAGGCGCGCTTGGGTAGCCACTGGTAGCCGTAGTCGTTCTCGGCCTTCGCGGCGTCGCCGTAGAAGGCCTTCAGGAGGCTGACCATGAACTTGGGCAGGTTCACCCAGAATCCGCCCTTGGGAGTGACCTTCTCGAGGTAGGTCTTGAGATCCGGATGCAGGTCCCGGAGGGGCATGGGCAGGTAGCCCGGCAGCTCGTGGTACAGCAGCTCGAGGTCGGTCGCCCCTTGCACGTTGGCGTGACCGCGGAGGGCCACGACCCCGCCGCCCGGCCGCCCGATATTACCGAGCAGGAGCTGCAGCATGCAGAGCGCCCGGATGTTCTGGACGCCGTTGGTGTGCTGGGTCAGGTTCAGGGCGTAGGTGATGGACCCGGTCTTCTCGGGGCCGCTGTTCTCGCAGAAGAGCTTGGCAACCTGGACGAACTTCTCCTTCGGGATGCCGCACACCCGCTCCACCATCGCCGGAGTGTAGCGGCTGTAGTGCCGCTTCAGGAGCTGGAACACGCTGCTGGGATCGCGCAGAGTGAGATCGCGCTTGGGATTCCCCTCGCCGTCCAGCTGATACTTCCAGGTGTCTTTCTTGTAGGTCTCGGCCACGTGGGGGTCGACGCCGCCCTTGCCGGTCTGCTCGAGCCCGGTGAAGAGGCCGCCGCCGTCGGTGGCGGTCTTGAAGGCGGGATCGATGAGGAACGAGGCGTTGGTGTAGTGGACGACGTAGTCCTTGAAATACAGGTTGTTCTGGATCGCGTAGCTGATCAGCCCGCCGAAGAACGCGATGTTGGTGCCCGACCGCAGCGGCACGTGGACGTCGGCCACCGCGCTGGTGCGCGTGAAGCGCGGATCCACGTGGATGAACTTGGCCCCGCGCTCCTTCGCCTTCATCACCCACTGGAAGCCGACCGGGTGGTTCTCCGCGAAGTTGCTGGTGGCCATGATGACATCCGAGTTCTGGATGTCGATCAGGTTCGTGGTCATCGCCCCCCGCCCGAACGTGGTCCCCAGAGCTGGGACCGTGGCGGAGTGTCAGACTCGGGCCTGATGCTCGTGGTAGACGATACCCAGCGTGCGGTTGAGCTTGCTGAGAAGGTAGCACTCCTCGTTGTCGATGCAGGCCGAGCCGAGGGAGGCGAGGGCGTCGAGCCGGTTCACCACCACCTCCTGGCCGTCCTTGTTCTTCTCCTTCTCGACGAAGTACTTCTCGCGCGTTTCGTAGTAGCGCTTGGCGATCTGCTCGTACATCCAGTCGAGCGGCTTCTCCTCCCACTTGTCCGAGCCGGGCGCGCGGTACATCGCCTTGGTCGGCCGCAGCGGGTTGTTGGAGAGCTGGATGGTGGCCGCGCCCTTCGGGCAGAGGCGGCCCAGGGTGTGCGGCGTGTCCGGGTGTCCTTCGATGTCGATGATCTTGTCGCCCTTCGAGTAGACGAGCTGGATGCAGCCGACCGCGCAGTACGGACAGACGCCGGGATGGACCTTGGCCTCTTTGATCTTGAGGGTGGTGGCGGCCGCCTGCACGGGTGTGAGGTCCAGGGTGGCCGCCCCGACTGCGACGCCGGCACCGGTCGACCCCGCGTACTTGAGGAAATCGCGCCTCGATAGACTCATGGCGACACCTCGCTGTGTCTGGACATGGCCTGCCTGATCATGCGCCCGGTCGGGCACGGCTGGATTCGGGCTTTCGCTTTCATCGCCCGCAATTTGGGCCGATTCTAGGGACCGGTCAGACCACAGTCAAGGGAATCTTCACCGCGTACGCGCAGCGCGTCAGTCCGGCTCCCCGCGGCCCAGATGCGCGCGGTCCTTGATGTAGAGCTCATACCGCGCCTCGATGACGGCCTGGGCTTCCTCCCGCCGGCCCCCTTCGAGGGCCTCGACGATCTGTCGCTGGTGGCCCACCTCGACGATGGCGCCGCCCAGCACAGGATCGTAGTAGCGGCCCAGCTCGCGGAGTATTCGACGGACCTGCGGGAGGTCGTCCAGGCTGGCCAGGAGCTCCCGGATGAGGACGAGCGCGTGGTCCTCGCGCTTTCGCGCCTTGAATCCCTTGTCGCGCAACGGCTCGCCCGGGTCCTCCGGTCGGTCATTCCGGCTGGTCATCGTCACCTCCCGGCCCGGCCGCGGCCTCCGGCCCGTACATGACGCGGACGAGGACGAGCCCGCGGGCCGGGGCCGTGGGTCCGGCCAGCTTTCGATCGCGCCCCTCCAGCAGATCGGCGATCCATCCGGGCGGGCGGGCGCCTCGGCCGACCTCGACGAGACTCCCGACCAGGTTGCGGACCATGTGGTGGAGGAAGCTGTCGCCGGAGATGCACACCGCGAGGACCTGGCGCCGCGTCACGATGCGCACGGAGCGGAGCGTGCAGGTCGGGGTCCGGTCCCGGCCCGCCGCCGCGCAGAAGGCCGAGAAGTCGTGCTTGCCACGGACCGCTCGGAGCGCCGCCGCCATGGCGGCGGCATCGAGGCCGAACGGCACATGCCAGGCGTAGCGCCGCAGGAAGGGATCGGCCGACGGCCGGCGGTCGATGAGGTACGCGTAGCGCTTGCCACGCGCCCAGCGGCGGGCATCGAAGCCGGGCGGAGCCTCATGGACGTCGAGCACGCGCACCGCCGGCGGCAGCAGGGCGTTGAGGGCCCGCTGGAGGACCGGTGGAGCCAACGTCGCGCGCGTGACGAGACTGGCGACCTGCCGGAGCGCGTGCACGCCCGCGTCGGTCCGGCTGGCGCCCGTCACTTTCGGAGGCGCGCCGAGCACCCGGCCGGCCGCGGCCATCACCAGGCCCTGCACCGTCTCGAGCCCCGGCTGCGCCTGCCAGCCGTGGAAGTCCGTGCCGTCGTAGGCGAGCGTGAGCCGGACGGTGCGCCCAGCCTTGCCCATCCGTGGGATCAGCGGATCAAGAGCTCGGCGATCTGGATGCCGTTGAGGGCTGCGCCCTTGCGGAGCTGGTCGCCGACGACCCAGAAGTTGAGCCCGTTAGGCAGGGACAGGTCCTCACGGATGCGTCCCACGTAGCAGTCGTCCTGCCCCTCGACGACGACGGGCATCGGGTACCGGTTCTCGCCCGGCTCGTCCCAGAGCTTGAGTCCCGGGAACCCCGCGAAGGCTTCGCGCGCGCGCTCCCGGCTTACCTTGACCTCCGTTTCCGCGTTGACCGCCACCGAGTGGGCCGTGAAGACGGGCACCCGCACCGTGGTGGGCGAGATCAGCAGCTCGGGCAGCTCGAGGATCTTGCGCACCTCGTTGACCAGCTTCAGCTCTTCGACGGTGTAGCCGTTGTCGGCGAACTTGTCGACGTGGGGCACGACGTTGAAGGCGATCTGATGGGGGAAGAATCTCGGGGTGATCGCCTCCCCGCGCGCCCACGCGAGGGTCTGGCTGCGCAGCTCTTCCACCCCGTTCACCCCGGCGCCCGAGACCGCCTGGTAGCTCGTCGCGATCACCCGCCGGAGCCGGCCCGCCTCGTGGAGAGGCTTGAGCGGCATCACCGTGACGATCGTCGTGCAGTTGGGGCACGCGAGGATGCCCCGGTGCCCCCGCACCGCGTGAGGGTTGATCTCGGGCACCACGAGGGGCACCTGCGGATCCATGCGGAATGCCGTCGACTTATCCACGACCACCGCCCCGGCGCGCACCGCCTGGGGGGCGTACTCCTTCGACTGCGAAGACCCCGCGGAGAAGAACGCGATCTCAACCCCCTTGAAAGCCTCGGGCCCGACCTGTTCGACGCGCACCGCCTCGCCCTTGAAGGTGACGGTCTTGCCCACCGAGCGTGCGGAAGCGAAGGCGCGGAGCTCCCGGATCGGGAACTTGCGCTCCTCGAGGATCTTGAGCGTGGTCTGCCCCACCGCGCCGGTCGCACCCACCACCGCCACCACGAGCCCTGATGCCATCCCTCAATATCTCCTATTCATCTAGATGATTTAATAGGACTTCTCTACTTCTCCAGCGATGAGGTCTCCCATCTCCACCGTTCCGACCAGCTTGGTGCCCGCGGAATGGACGTCGCGGGTGCGGTGCCCCCGCTCAAGCACGCGCAGCACGGCCGCGTCCACCCGGTCGGCGTCGGGGCCGCGGTCGAGCGAGTAGCGGAGCAGCATAGCCGCCGACAGGATCGCCGCGATCGGGTTGGCCACCCCCTGCCCGGCGATGTCCGGCGCGGTGCCGTGCACCGGCTCGTAGAGGCCCATGCGGCCGCCCTTGCCACCGAGGCTCGCCGAGGGCAGCATGCCCATCGAGCCAGCGAGAATCGCCGCCTCGTCGGACAGGATATCGCCGAAGGTATTCTCGGTGACGATCGTGTCGAAGTGGGTGGGCTTCTGGACGAGGGCCATCGCACAGTTGTCCACCAGCACGTGCTCGAGCTTCACGTCCGGATAGTCCCTCCCGACCCGCGTCACCACTTCTCGCCAGAGCTGCGAGACCACCAGCACGTTGGCCTTGTCCACCGAAGCCAGGCGCTTCTTCCGCTTCATCGCCACGTCGAAGGCCGCGCGGGCCACCCGCTCGATCTCGTGGGTGGTATAGGCCATGGTGTTGACCGCACGCGTCCCGCCGTCCGCGAGCTCCTCTCGACCGCGCGGCTCTCCGAAGTAGAGGCCGCCCGTCAGCTCGCGGATGACCATCAGGTCCGTGCCCTCGACCACCGACCGCTTCAGCGGCGAAGCGTCGACCAGCATCGGAAAGCAGGTGGCCGGGCGCAGGTTCGCGAAGAGATCGAGCTCCTTGCGGACGCCGAGGAGTCCCCGCTCGGGCCGCTGCTCCTGGGGAAGGTTGTCCCACTTTGGCCCGCCGACCGCCCCGAAGAGAATGGCGTCGGCCTCCTGGCAGAGGGAGAGAGTGCCCGGGGGCAGGGGCTTGCCGGTGGCGTCGATCGCGGAGCCCCCGATCAGGGCCCTCTCGAACTCGAAGCCGAGGCCGGTGGCACGGCCGACGACCTGGAGGATTCTCTGCGCCTGAGGTGTCACCTCTTGCCCGATCCCGTCACCGGGCAGCACCGCGATCTTGTAGGTAGCCATGGACCTCCGGTCCTAGGGACCGATCTCCTGGACGCTACGGGCCCTCGCTGGATGTTCGCCGTCTCGCAGCGTGGTGTCGAAGATGATGACCCGGTCCATGCTCAGGTCTTCCGCTCTCGCTCGTGGGGGTCCCCGAGCTCCCGCTCCGCGATCAGTGCGGTGTCCCGGCGCCGGGCCCACAGAGGACGCGTCGGTCCACTCAGGACGTAGGCGGTGAAGAGCAGGAACAGGAACCACTGCGGGTGCGTGGCGACGATCAGCACCCCCAGCACCACCAGGACCAGCACGCCCGCGGGTCGGCGGCGCGCGAAGTCGATCTCCTTGAAGCTGTAGTACCGGAACGTGGTCACCATGAGGATGGCCACGAGATAGGTCCCGGCCGCGACGGCCGCCCCCAGCCACCTCGGGATCTCGTCGCCGCCTAGTAGCAGCACCACCGAGGCCACGATGCCGGCGGCGGCGGGGATCGGCAGGCCGACGAAGTAGCGGCGGTCGGTCACGCCCGCGTAGACGTTGAAGCGAGCGAGGCGGAGCGCGCCGCAGATCGCGAACAGGAAGGCGCCGAGCCACGCCGCGCGCCCCAGCGGCCGGAGCGCGAACGCGTAGAGCATGAAGGCGGGGGCCACCCCGAAGGAGACCACGTCTGCGAGCGAATCGAACTCCACCCCGAACTGGCTGGTGGTCTTGGTGAGCCGCGCCACCTTGCCGTCCAGCATGTCCAGCACCATCGCCACCAAGATGGCGACCGCCGCCTCCGTGAAGCGCGAGTCCGCAACTAGCACGAGGGCGAGGAAGCCGGAGAACAGGTTGCCGGTCGTCAGGAGGCTCGGCAGCAGGAAGATCCCGCGCCGCGGCTGCTGCCGCAGCTCCTGCCACTTCCGCCGCCGCGGGCTGCGGGCCGCGTCGTTGCTATGGCGCCGTCTCATCTGAGCACTCCCATCACGGACTCTCCTCCCCTGACCCGATCCCCCACCGCGATCCGCACCTGCGTCTCCCGCGGCACGACCAGGTCCGTGCGCGAGCCGAAGCGGATCAGGCCGAACCGCTCGCCGATCCGCACCGTCCCGCCGGGGCGCGCCCGGCACACGATCCGGCGGGCCAGCACGCCCGCGATCTGCCTCACGACCACGCGGGCCGTCTCACCCTCGAGACTCACCGTGCAGCGCTCGTTCTGCTCCGACGCTTCCGGCCGGTACGCGGCCAGGAACCGGCCGGCCACGTACTCGACGTTCTTCACCAGGCCCCCGATGGGCACGCGATTGACGTGCACGTCGAGCGGCGAAAGGAAGATCGACATCCGCACCGACGGGCCGACCCACGGATCCATCACCTCCGCGATCGCCATCACGCGCCCGTCGGCGGGAGCCAGCACCGCGCCGGGCACCGCGGGCGGGGTGCGCTCCGGGTCCCGAAAGAAGCCCAGAAAGGCGAGCGCGGCCACCGCGAACAGGGCCGCCGCAGCCCGCCACCCCATCCAACTCATGATACACGCGGCCAGCGCGGGGGGCAGAATGAACGGCCACCCTTCGGCGGCTACGGGAACGTGCAACCGGAGCCTCGCGTCACGGCCGCCGTCACTCCCGCGGAGGCTTGATCCACGCCATCATCTTCCGCAGCCGGCCGCCCACCTCCTCGATGGGGTGGTCGGCGTCCCGCTTGCGCATGGCGAGGAAGCCGGCGCGGTGCGCCTGGTTCTCCAGCACCCATTCGCGGGCGAACTGGCCGGACTGGATCTCGGAGAGGATCTTCTTCATCTCCGCCTTGGTCCGGTCGTCGATGATGCGCGGGCCCCGGGTGTAGTCGCCGTATTCCGCGGTGTCGGAGACGGAGTAGCGCATGTAGGCGAGACCACCCTGGTAGAAGAGGTCCACGATCAGCTTCATCTCGTGCATGCACTCGAAGTAGGCGACCTCGGGCTGGTAGCCCGCATCCACCAGCGTCTCGTAGGCGGCCTTGATCAGGTGCGACACCCCGCCGCACAAGGTCGTCTGCTCGCCGAAGAGGTCGGTCTCCGTCTCTTCCTTGAAGGTGGTCTCGATGACCCCCGCGCGCGTGCAGCCGACCCCCCTGCCGTAGGCGAGCGCCAGATCCCGGGCCTTGCCCGACACGTCCTGGTAGACGGCCACCAGGGCGGGCACCCCCGGCCCCTGGGTGAACAGGTCCCGCATAACGTGGCCGGGCGCCTTGGGGGCGATCATGGACACGTCGACGTCCGCGGGCGGCACCACCTGGTTGAAGTGGATGTTGAAGCCGTGGGCGAACATCAGCATCTTGCCTTTGGTCAGCACCCCCTTGATCGACTCCTCGAAGACCTGCCGCTGGGTCTGATCGGGCAGCAGGATCATGACGATGTCGCCGGCGGCGGCCGCGTCGTTGACGGTCATGACCTTGAGGCCGTCCCTCTCCGCCCGCGTCCAGCTCTTCGAGCCCTTGTAGAGCCCGACCACCACGTTCTGGCCGCTGTCCTTCAGGTTCAGGGCGTGGGCGTGCCCCTGGCTGCCGTAGCCGATCACCGCGATGGTCTTGCCCCGCAGCAGACCCAGGTCTGCGTCCTGGTCGTAGAAGATCTTGGCCGGCATGGTCCTCGTGCCTTTCTCTCGGTTGCCTTCGTGGGGAATCAGTTCTGGGAATTCAGTCCGCGAACCCGACCACCTTCGGATCGTCGTTCGCTGGGCGCGGCGTCTCGCGCGGCTTGCCGAGGCGCTCTTCCAGCTTGCGGAGCCGGGTCTTGGGTCCGCGCGCGATGGCGACCTTCCCGGTGCGCACGATCTCCTGGATGCCGAACGGCCGCAGCAGCTCGATGATGCCCTCGATTTTGGACTCCTCGCCGGTGACCTCGAGCGTGTAGGTGGTGGGCGTCACGTCCACCACCTTGGCCCGGAAGATGTCGCCGAGACGCAGGATCTCGCCGCGGTTGGCCGACTCCGCGTTGACCTTCAGCAGGAGCATCTCGCGCTCCACGTGATTCTCCTCGCTGAGGTCGGTGACCTTGATGACGTCGATCAGCTTGTGGAGCTGCTTGATGACCTGCTCGATCACGAACGCGTCGCCCCGCACCACCAGCGTCATGCGCGAGACCGACGGATCGAGGGTCTCCCCGACCGACAGGCTCTCGATGTTGTACCCGCGCGCGGAGAACAACCCCGCGACGCGCGACAGCACACCGAACTTGTTCTCCACCAGCACCGCGATCGTATGCTTGCTCGTATCGGCCACCGCGCGCTCCTAGAACCCGGTTTGGGACTTGGCGGCTCTTTCCGCCCCCTCGCGGGTCGGCGGCGACAGGATCATGTCCTTGTTGGCGCCGCCCGCCGGCACCATCGGGAACACGCACTCGTCCTTGTCCACGCAGACGTCCATGACCACCGGGGCCGGTGTGCTCAGCATCTTCTCGAGCGCGGGCACCACCTCGCTCGGCTTGGTCACGCGGATGCCCACGCAGCCGTACGCCTCCGCAAGCTTGACCCAGTCCGGGATGCCCGGCAGGTCGATGGCGAAGTAGCGCTCCTTGTAAATGATCCGCTGCCACTGCCGCACCATCCCGTGCCCGCTGTTGTTGATGATGACGGTCTTGACCGGGAGGTTCTCGGTGAAACAGGTCGCCAGCTCCTGGCTGTTCATGGCGAAGGAGCCGTCGCCGTCGATGTTGATCACGAGCTTGCCCGGATGCGCGGCCTGCACCCCCATCGCGGTGGGCAGCCCGTAGCCCATGGTGCCGAGGCCGCCCGAGGTGCACCACCGCCGCGGGTGCTTGAAGCGGTAGTACTGGGCGGCCCACATCTGGTGCTGGCCCACCCCGGTGACCACGTACGCCTCGCCCTGGGTCAGGTTCGACAGCTCCTGGATGACGTACTGGGGCTTGATCACGTCGTCGTCCCAGTCGTAGCGCAGGGGGAAGTCACGCTTCCAGTCCGCGATCTGCGCGGCCCACTGCCGGCGGCCCTCGGTCACCGCGGCGGGCACCCCGTCCTTCAGCTCCTCGCGCACCGCCTCCACCAGGCGGCGCAGCACCCGCTTGCAGTCGCCCACGATCGGGATGTCCACCTTGATGTTCTTCGAGATCGACGACGGGTCGATGTCGATGTGGATGATCTCGGCGTTCGGCGAGAACGCGTCCACCCGCCCGGTCACCCGGTCGTCGAAGCGCGCGGCCACCGCCACCAGGCAGTCCGAGTGGTACACCGCCATGTTGGCGTAGTAGGTCCCGTGCATGCCGAGCATGTCGAGCGAGAGCGGATCGGCCATGGGGAACGAGCCCAGGCCCATGAGGGTCTGGGTGATCGGGATCTGGGTCAGGTCCGCGAGCTCCCGCAGCTCGGGCGAGGCGTCCGAGGAGATCGCGCCGCCGCCCACGTAGAGCACCGGCCGCTTGGCGCGCACCATCGAGCGGGCCGCCTTCTTGATCTGCCCGGGATGGCCCTCGTAGGTCGGGTTGTACGAGCGCAGGTGCACGCGCTCCGGGTACTCGAAGTTCCACTCCTTGACCAGGATGTCCTTGGGCAGGTCCACGTGGACCGGCCCCGGGCGCCCGGTACAGGCGATGTGAAACGCCTCCTTGATGATCGGGGCCAGGTCCTTGCCGTCCTTCACCAGGAAGTTGTGCTTGGTGGCCGAGCGGGTGATGCCGACGTTGTCGGCCTCCTGGAACGCATCGTTGCCGATCGAGGTGGTGGGCACCTGCCCGGTGAAGGCCACGATCGGGATCGAGTCCATCAGCGCGTCCTGCAGCGCGGTGACCAGGTTGGTCGCGGCCGGCCCGGAGGTGACGAGGCAGACGCCGACCTTCCCGGACGTGCGCGCGTACCCTTCCGCCGCGTGCCCGGCGGCGGCTTCCTGGCGTACCAGGACGTGGCGCAGGCCTTCGAAGTCGTACAGGGCGTCGTAGATCGGCAGGACCGCGCCGCCCGGCAGACCGAAGATGAGATCCACGCCTTCCCGCTTGATGCACTCGAGCACGATCCGCGCGCCTGAAAGCTTCACCGCGTCTCTCTCCTTTGTCGGGCTGACCGTGTTGCTACCGTAACTACCTTTCTGGTATTCGCTCGGCTCGCCTTCGGCTGCACCTCGCCGTGCAGTCGGCCCGCCTTCGGCTGCACCTCGCCCTGCCGGCGCGGCTCCTTGACCTCGGCCTGGGCCGCCGCGAGCCACGCCACCGGCACCATGTAGGGCGAGCACGAGACGTAGGTCATCCCGACTCGGTGGCAGAACTCTACCGACGAGGGCTCGCCGCCGTGCTCGCCGCAAATGCCCACCTTCAGCTTGGGGACGGTCCGCCGGCCCCGCTCGATGCCGACCCGGACCAGCTCGCCGACGCCGTCCTGGTCCAGCACCGCGAAGGGATCGTTCGGCAGGAGCTTCTTCTCGAGGTAGTAGGGCAGGAACTTGCCGATGTCGTCGCGGCTGTAGCCGAAGGTCATCTGGGTGAGATCGTTGGTACCGAACGAGAAGAACTCGGCGTGCTCGGCGATCTTGTCCGCGACGAGCGCGGCGCGGGGCACCTCGATCATGGTCCCCACCGAGTAGCGGACCGTCTTTCCGGTCTCCGCGATGACCTGGTGGGCGACCCGGTCGGTCATCTCCCGCGTCAGCTTCATCTCGGCCACGGTCCCGGTGAGCGGGATCATGATCTCGGGCTCCACCGCGAGCCCCTGCCCCGCCACCTCGCAGGCCGCCTCCATGATGGCCCGCACCTGCATGTCGTAGATCTCGGGGAACGTGATGCCGAGCCGGCACCCGCGATGACCCAGCATCGGATTCGCCTCGATCAGCGCTTCCAGGCGGGCCTTGATCGCGCCCAGCTCGGCGTGCCGCTCCGGGTTGAAGCCGCGGGCGTCGAGCCGCGTGTACTCCTCGAGCACCTCCTTGTACTTCGGGAGGAACTCGTGGAGCGGCGGGTCCAGCAGCCGGATCGTCACCGGGTACGGGGCCATCACCCGGAAGATCCCGATGAAATCTTCTCGCTGGAACGGCAGCAGCTGGTCGACCGCCTTCTTCCGGGCCTGGACGTCGCGGGCCATGATCATCTCGCGCACGATCGGGATGCGCTCGTCCCCGAAGAACATGTGCTCGGTGCGCACCAGGCCGATGCCCACCGCGCCGAACTCACGGGCCTTGACCGCGTCCGCGGGCGTGTCGGCGTTGGCGCGCACGCGCGTGGTCGCGTGCTCCTGCGCCCATCCGAGGAGCTGTCTGAACTCGTCCGAGAGCTTGGGATCGACGAGGGGCTGGGCGCCGACGATCACCTCGCCGGTGGCCCCGTTCAGGGTGATCACCTGCCCCTCGCGCACCACCGCGCGCCCGGCGCGGAACAGACGGTTCTCCTCCTCGACCACCACGTCCCCGGCGCCCACCACGCAGCACTTCCCCCAGCCGCGGGCCACCACCGCCGCGTGCGAGGTGAGCCCGCCCCGCGAGGTCAGCACCCCCTGCGCGGCGTGCATGCCCGCCACGTCCTCGGGTGAGGTCTCCGAACGCACGAGGATCACCTTCTCCTCCCGGAGGGCCATGTCGACCGCCTTCTCGGGGTCGAAGACGACCTTGCCAACCGCGGCCGCCGGAGTGGCGGGCAGGCCGCGGGCGATGGATGTGTATTTCGCCCGAGGATCCACGGTCTTCACCAGGAGCTGGTGCAGCGACGCCGGCTCCACGCGCAGCAGCGCGGTGTTCCGGTCGATGCGCTTCTCCCTCAACATCTCCACCGCGATGCGGACCGCCGCCGCGGCGGTGCGCTTGCCCGAGCGCGTCTGCAGGATGTAGAGCCGGCCCTCCTGCACCGTGAACTCGATGTCCTGCATGTCACGGTAGTGTCGCTCCAGGCCGTCCTTGATCGCGGTGAGCTCGGCGTACACCACCGGCATCCGCCCCTTGAGCGCGTCGAGGGGCTCCGGAGTGCGGATGCCCGCCACCACGTCCTCGCCCTGCGCATTGACGAGGAACTCGCCGAAGAACCGCCGCTCCCCGCTCGACGGATCGCGCGAGAAGCACACCCCGGTGCCCGACGTGGGTCCGAGATTGCCGAACACCATCGCCATCACCGTGACCGCGGTGCCCCAGTCGTCGGGCAGCCGGTGGATCCTCCGATAGTCCACCGCCTTCTTGGCCCACCAGGAGTCGAATACCGCGTTGACGGCCAGACGGAGCTGCTCGTGCGGGTCCTGCGGAAACGGCCGGCCCGTCTTCTCCTGCACGACCCCTTTGAGCTCCGCGACCAGCGCCCGCAGCGCCTCGGCGGGCAGATCGGCGTCCGTCTTCGCTCCGGCTCGCGCTTTGGCCGCCTCCAGTCGGGTATCGAACGCGCGGCGGTCGATGGCCAGCACCACGTCGCCGAAGAGGGTGATGAAGCGGCGGTAGCAGTCCCAGGCGAAGCGCTCGTTCTTGGTCCGCTCGGCCAGCCCCTGGACCGACTTGTCGTTGAGGCCGAGGTTCAGGACGGTGTCCATCATGCCCGGCATCGAGGCGCGCGCCCCCGACCGCACGGAAACGAGGAGCGGCCGCGCCGGATCGCCCAGGCGACCGCCCGCGGCGGCCTCGAGGTGCGCCAGGTGGACCATGACCTGACCCCAGAGCCCGGCCGGCTGTTTCTTGCCGGCCGCGTCGTACGCGGCCCACGCCTCGGTCGTGATGGTGAAGCCGGGCGGGACCGGGACGCCCATCTTGGTCATCTCGGCCAGCTCGCAGCCCTTCCCGCCGAGCAAATTGCGGAGCGCGCTCGATCCCTCCGCCTTGCCGTTGGCGAAGGCATACGCGTACTTGGGTGCGCGCGTGGGCGGGCGCCGGGAAGCCCGGCGTGCGCTCGTTCGACTCCCGGTCCGCGCCATCGACGACCCCCTCACCGCTCCAGAGAGTGGCAGAGACAAAGACACAGGCCCGGCAGCGGGGCCTGCGTTAGTAGCTGATGGTAGGGCGGTGGCCCGACGATGTCAACGATTTAATCTTGCTGCAACGGGCACTTACAGAGTGATCCGGCACCCGCTTTCACACCGGGCGGTCACGATATCAGGGGCGGGGCTTCCGCTTCCTGGTGGCAGCGGCCACGCTCCGATCATCGCCTGGCGCGCCAGTGACCAGCGTCTCGACCGCGATCAGGTGATCGAGCATCGCCCGATGCGCCGCCACCTCGTCTCGCCGCTGCACGGCGGCGAGGATGCGCCGGTGATCCTCATGGGAGCGGGTGGGGCGGCCCGGTGTGTGCAGCGACTCCTCTCGGCTCTGGCTGAGCAGATCCATCAGCGCATTGACGATCCGGGTGATGGCACGGTTGTGAGCACTGTTGGCGATGGCGGCGTGCAATGCGGTGTCCTGGAGCATCCCGGTCCGGCCCGCGGCCACCTCCTTGGCCTGATCCTCGAGGATGCGCTCCATCTCCCCGATCTCCTCGCGCGTCGCCCGCCGTGCGGCCAGGGCCGCGATGGCGGGCTCGAGCAGCCGGCGCGCCTCGAACAGCTCGCCGACCGCCTCCCGATGCGGCAGGATGACCAGGGCCAGCGGCTCGATGAGCGTCTCCACCGAGACGTCCCGAACGAAGGCCCCCTCCCCCGCCCGGATGTCGATCAGGCCACGGCTCTGCAGCGCGCGCAGGGCCTCGCGCACGGAGGTGCGGCTCACCATGAACTTCTCGGCCAGCTCCCGCTCGGGGGGAAGGCGGTCGCCGGACTTGAGCCGGCCCTCCCCGATCAGCTGCTTGACCTGCCGGACGATCTCCTCGTAGATCCGGGTCGACTTGACGGGCTCGACCTCCATCCGCCCGGGCGCCCGGGTGGCGCCCGAATCCCGTCGAACGGACTCGGTCATGACGCTAGACTCCTTCCCGAGCGTCCGGCCCCGACGTAGCGCCGCCGCGGGCCAGCCACCAGCCCAGGGCCATCAGGCCTATCGCGAGCAGCAGCGACACCGGATCGTCGATCGTATCGGCGTGAGCGCCCAGCCAGGAGCGGACGATGGGATCGTCGGTGATCATCTCCCCGGCGACATATCCGAGAACCCCGCCCCCGACCCAGATGATCCAGGTGTGCCGGGCCATGAGGCGGGACAGGAGGCCGCTGCCCCAGACCACGAGCGGCAGCGACAGCGCGATGCCGAACGTGACCAGCAGCAGATCTCCCCTCGCGGCCGCGGCCACCGCGAGCACGTTGTCGAGGCTCATGGTCACGTCGGCCACCACGATGATCCAGATCGCCTGCCGCAGCGAGGTCCCGGGGCGCGCCGGGCCCTCGCTCGCCCCGCCCGGTTTGACCAGCTTCACGGCGATCCAGAGCAGCAGGAGCCCGCCCGCGAGCTGGAGCAACGGGATCGTGAGCAGGGCGCTCACGATGGTGATGAACAGGAGCCTCAGGGCGACCGCGGCCGCGGTGCCCCACAGCCGGCCTCGCCACTGCTCCCGCGGCTGGAGCGAGCGCACCGCGAGGGCGATGACCAGGGCGTTGTCGCCCGCCAGCGAGAGATCTATGACCACGATGCTCGCCAGCCGAGCCCAGAATTCCGGATGCAGCAATCCCGTCATGTTCGTCGCGCCCGCCACCATCCCACGCCCATCAGGACGGTGGCGAGCGTCACCGGAACAGGATACTCCAGCGCGGGCCCCGCCGCTCCCAGCCAGTTCACCAGGAGCGGGTCCTCCAGTATCATGTCCCCCGCCACGTAGCCGAGCAGGCCGCCCCCCGCCCAGATGATCCACGGGTAGCGATTCATGAGGCGGGCGAGGATCCCGCTACCCCACACCACGATGGGTACGGACATGGCGATGCCGAGCCCGACGAGCATCATGTCCCCGTGGGCCGCACCGGCCACCGCGAGCACGTTGTCGAGGCTCATGGTGACGTCCGCGACGACGATGATCCACACCGCTTCCCAGAAAGACGTGCCGTGGCGCCTCCCGCGGGAGGTCTCCCCGATCGGCTGGATCAGCTTGAAAGCGATCCACACCAGCAGCAGCCCGCCCACCAGTCGGAGGAGCGGAATCTGGAGGAGCGCGGTGACGAGGCCAACGAAGAGGAGCCGCAGGACGACGGCGCCGACCGTCCCCCCGATCTGGCCGAGCAGGCGCTGCCGGCCGGGCAGCGCGCGGACGGCGAGGGCGATGACGACCGCGTTGTCACCCGACAGGAGCATGTTGAGGAAGCTGATCTCGGCCAGGCGGGCCCAGAACTCAGGGGCGCCGAGACTCACGCGCGGGTCCGACGCGGAGCCCGGACCTCAGCCATCGTCACGGACGACCGCGGGGACGGGGCGACTCCGGGCCCTGCGCCGGCGCCAGTACGGCGTGAGCAACGGCAGGGCGAAGAAGAAAATGGCCACCGCGCTGATGCCGCCCGAGATGGGACGGGAGAAGAAGATCAGGAGCGAGCCCTGCGACATGATCAGGCTCTGCCGGAGGGCATTCTCGGCCAGGTCGCCGAGCACGAGGGCCAGAACCAGGGGAGCGAGCGGGTAGTCGAGCTTCTTGAACACGTAGCCGATCACGCCGAAGAGCAGCATATACCAGATGTCGACCATGCTGTCGTGCACCGCGTAGGAGCCCACCGCGCACACCGCGACGATGACCGGGGTCAGGATCGGGAACGGGATCCGGAGGATGGCGGCGAAGAGCGGCACGAAGGCCAGGACCATCGCGACCCCGATGACGTTGCCGGTGTACATGCTCGCGATGAGGCCCCAGACGAACTCGGGCTTCTCTCGGAACAGCATCGGGCCCGGCTGCAGGCCCCAGATGATGAGGCCGCCCAGCATCACGGCGGCGGTGGGACTGCCGGGGATCCCGAGCGTGATCATGGGCAGGAGCGAGGCCCCGCCCGCCGCGTGGGCCGCCGTCTCCGGAGCCACCACCCCCTCGATCTCCCCCTTGCCGAAGCGCTCGGGGTGAAGGGAGAAGCGCTTGGCGAAGGCATAGCTCATGAAGGACGCGGGGGTGGCCCCACCCGGCTTGAACCCCATCCAGAAGCCGATGAACGCGCTGCGGACGAAGGTGCGGTAGTAGCGGGGCAGCGTCGTCCACGTCTGCCAGACCACCCGCGGGTTGATGTGGGCGCTCACGCCCCGGAAGGACAGCCCTTCCTCGACCGAGAGCAGGATCTCACCGACCCCGAAGAGGCCGATGACCGCCACGATGAAGTCGAAGCCCTTCATCAGCTCGGTGATGCCGAAGGTGAGCCGCAGCTGCCCGGTGACGATGTCGAGGCCGGCGGAGGCGAGGATGAAGCCGATGAGGATCGACACCAGCGATTTGATCGGGTTGCCGCCACCAAGGCCGATGAACGACGAGAACGTCAGGAGCTGGATCGCGAAGAACTCGGGCGGCCCGAACTTCAGGGCGATCTCCGCGAGCACCGGAGCGAAGAGCGTGATCAGCACCACCGAGAAGAGCGCCCCGACGAACGAGGACGTGAAGGCGGCGGTGAGCGCCTCGCCGCCTCGCCCCTGGCGCGCCATCGGATAGCCGTCGAAGGTCGTGGCCACCGACCACGGCTCGCCCGGGATGTTGAAGAGGATCGAGGTGATGGCGCCGCCGAAGAGCGCGCCCCAGTAGAGGCTCGTCAGGAGAATGATCGCCGACGTCGGATTCATCGAGAAGGTGAGCGGCAGCAGGATGGCCACCCCGTTGGCGCCCCCGAGTCCGGGCAGCACGCCGATGATGGTCCCGAGCGTGATGCCGAGCACGGCCAAGCCCAGGTTGTAGGGCTGCAGCGCCACCTGAAAACCGAGGAGGAGGTTCTCCCAGCCCATGCTCAGTAGCCCAGCCAGGCCTCGAGCGGGCCCTTGGGCATCGGGACCAGGAACCACCGCTCGAAGACCAGGAAGGTCAGCACCGGGAAGAGCACGCTCAGCAGCACCACCGCCACCCACGCGTAGCGGCCGATCCATCGCATGTAGAAGCCCATGAAGATCGCGGTGGCCACGTAGAGGCCGACGAACTGGGTCAGCACCACGAAGCCCGCCGACGGCAGGAGCGTGGTGAGCACGGGTTTGAGCTGCGCGCGGGTGACGAACGGGGCGCGGCTCGCCTTGCGGCGCGCCTGCACCGCGATGGCCACGCAGGAGACGATGAGCAGCACCGCGAGCCAGAACGGGAAGAATCCGCTCTGAGGCCCGTCGGTGCCCCACCCGATGCCCAGACGGAGGGAGTCCCAGATCACCAGGACGCCCCCCGCCAGCAAGACCAGCGCGGTCGTCAGGTCGGCCGTGCGCACCACAGCGCCCCGGGGGTGAACACTACTTCTTGAGGAGACCGCCCCTCGTCATCAGGTCGCGGTGAAGCTGCTCGGCCTCGCCGAGCCACTTCACGAACGCGGGACCGGTCTCCCAGGCGGGCTTGAGCGCACCCTGGTTGAGATAGTCCTTGAACTCGGCCGTCTCGTAGACCTTCTTCAAGAGCCCCTGGTACCAGTCGAGCGCATCCCGGGGCATGTCCGGCGGCCCGAAGATCCCGCGCAGCATCAAGTAGCTGATCTCCGCCCCCACCGCCTCTTTCACGGTCGGGATGTCCTTCCACTCCGGTACCGTGATCCGCGCGGTGTCGAAGACGGCGAGCGGGCGCACCCGTCCCGCCTTCCAGTGGCTCGCGCACTCGATCGGGTTGTTGACGGTGGAGTCCACGTGCTTGCCCACCAGGTTGACGCAGACCTCCCCGCCCCCCTTGAACGGGACGTAGGTGAACTTCACCCCGGTGGCCTGCTCGAGCTGGATGGTGAGGATCTGGTCTTCCTGCGCGGACCCCGTGCCGCCCATCTTCATGCGATCGCCGCCCGAGCGCTCCTTGACCACCGCGAGGTACTCCTTCGCGGTCTTGTAGGGCGTCTCCGCGTTGACCCACAGGATGAACTCGTCGAGCGCCATGCGGGCGATCGGGGTCAGGTCCTTCCAGTTGAAGGGCACGCCGGTGTGGAGGGGGGTGGTGAAGAGGTTCGAGAGGGTGATGACGATGGTGTGGGCGTCGCCCTTCTTGCCCTTGACGTGGAGGAATCCCTCCGCGCCCGCCCCCCCCGACTTGTTTACCACGATGATGGGTCGCGGGGAGAGCTTGTGCTTCTCCACGATGCCCGCGATGAGGCGCGCCATCTGATCGGCGCCCCCGCCGGTGCCGGCGGGGATCACGAATTCGATGGGCTTGCTGGGCTCCCAGGCACCCGCCGGGGATGCCACGAGCGCAGCCGCCGCCAGGGCCGGGACCAGCGCCATGAAACGTCGCCCTTGACGGGTCATATCGCTCCTCGAGGTCGGGGCCGGGTGGTCCTACTTGCCGGGGCGCTCCTTCCAGAAGGGGATCACGCCCGGGATCTCCCACTTGTCCCACATCTCGTCCACCTTGGACTGGAAGTAGTCGAGGTCTTCCTCGGTGAAGTGAGCGAACCGTCCCTGCTTGAGCAGGTACTCGCGGACCGGCTTGCGGGGGCGACCCTCCACGATGGCCTTGGTCTTGCCGTAGTGCCGCACCACCCCGTCCTCGACCTCGTAGAGCGGGAAGACGCCGGTCTCCACCGCCAGCTCGCCCAGCTCATGCGAGAGCATCGGGTCGTAGTCCCAGCCCTTCGGGCACGGGTCCAGCGAGTGGATGAAGGTTGGGCCACCCTTGGTGAGCGCCTTGCGGACCTTGTTCATCATCTCGACCGCGTAGGAGGCGCACACGGTCCCAACGTAGCGGCACTCGGGGTGCCCGGCCGCCAGCATCCCCGCCGTGTTCTTCTTCCAGCGAGTATGGATGATGCGCTTGACGGAGCCCGGTGGGCTGAACGTGGTGTTGGCGCCGTAGGGCGTGGACCCGGAGAGCTGGATGTCGGTGTTGGCGTACGACTCGTTGTCGTACATCAGGATCAACGAGTTGTATTCCTTGTGAGTGAGCGTGGCCGAGATCGCGCCCAGCCCCATGTCGGCGCCGCCGCCGTCGCCGCAGAACGCGATGACGTTGATCGGCTCCGACTTCATCTTGCCCTTCTTCATCAGCGCCTTGAGCCCGGCCGCGGTGCCGAGGGCGGCGGAGCCCGAGGAGCCGAGCTGGGTGTGCATCCACGGCACCACCCACGGGGTCGTGTAATACGTGGTGTTGGCCACGTACATGCAGCCGGTGGAGCCGAGCACGATCGTGCGCGGGCCCGCCGCCTTGACCATGAGCTTCATCACGAGGGCCGACTCGCAGCCCTGACAGGTGCGGTGGCCGGAGGTGAAGTACTCCTCGAGCGTGACCTTCTTGACGCCCCGGAAGGGCTCCAGGATCTGCGTCGCGTTCGTGAATGTCGTATCAGCCATGGATAGCGTCTCCCTTGTATTCGCTCGCCTCGCCTGCGGCTGCGGCTCGCAAGACTCGGACTACTCTCTGACGCCGAGCCAATGCGTCTTGGGGTCCGACTTCCCGGCCTTCGCGGCCGCGTAGCACATGTCCGCCGCCTTGGCGACGTCTTCCAGGGTCACCTCGCGGCCGCCGAGCCCGCAGATGAAGCTGAGCAGCGGCGGGCGCTTGTCCGCGTTGTACATCGCGGCGCGGATCTCGTTGGCGACCACCCCCGAGTTGAAGGGCGAGCCGAACGAGTAGTCCCGGTCGATGACGCCGATCGCCTGAGCCTTCGAGAGCGCCTTGACCATCCGGTCGGTCGGGAACGGGCGGAACCAGCGGGGCCGCACCAGGCCCACCTTCTTGCCCTGGGCCCGCATGTTGCGGATGCCGACCTTCACGGGCAGCGAGATGGTCCCCATGCCGATCAGGATGATCTCCGCGTCGTCGGTCATGTACTCCTCGAACCACGGGTTCTCGGGCCCGCGGCCCATGACCTTCCGGAAGTCGGCGTAGGCCTCCTCGATCACGGTGCTGGCCCGCTTCATCGCCTCGTCGTTCTGCCGCCGGATCTCGATGACCCAGTCCTCGTTGGCCTGGGGCGCCACCGTGATCGGGTTGTCCGGGTGCAGCTGGAGGTCGCCGCGGTCGTAGCGCGGCAGGAACTTGTCCACCAGGCCCCGGCTCGGCACCTGGCAGATGGCCTGGGAATGGGTGAGGAAGGCCCCGTCCGCCGAGATCGCGATGGGCAGGAAGACGCGCCGATCCTCCGCGATCCGGTAGGCGAGCAGCGTGGTGTCGAGCATCTCCTGGGCGGTATCCACCCAGATCAGGAGCCAGCCGAGGTCCCTGACGACCAGCGCGTCGTTGTGCTCGACCCCGAAGGCGCCCGGATCGTCGAGGGCCCGGTTGCCGACCATGCAGACCATCGGCACCCGCAGCGGGGGCGTGACGGTGAGGCACTCCATCGCGTACATCCAGCCGACACCCGAAGAGCCGCAGAACACCCGCGCGCCCACCGTGGAGGCGTGCTTGACGATCTCGAACTGGCTGTGCTCGCCCTCGGCCACGATGTACTCGGCCACGAGCTGCCCGTTGGCGATCTTCTTGGCGATGGCCTGCATGACCGTGTCGTACGGCCGGATCGGGTACGCGGTGACGACATCGAGGTCGGCGAGGGTGAGGGCCTCGGCACAGGCCTCGCTGCCCGAGATCAGCATTTCCTTGTGATTGGCGACTGCGTCCGCGGGTTTCGTCTCGACTGCCATGGTCTGGTCTCCCCTAGGCCTGCTTCGAGTCGGCGTTCTCGCCGGGAATGCCCGCGGTGATCTCGATGCCGCCGGCGTCGAGCTCCTGCTTGATCTCCTGCTCGTACTGGCCGCGGAAGCGGAAGCCGTGCGACCGGGTGATGTGCTCCTTGCTGTGGATCTTGTCGGTCATCCAGGTCTTGTACCCGCCCTTGTCCTTCCGCCACATCTCCCACTGGCTCGCGTTGTCCTCGAAGGCATCCTCTCGCACCATGGTCACGCAGTCCTTGGCCGGGCACACCGCCTCGCAGACCCCGCAACCGCAGCACGATTCCATGTTGGCGTCGTAGAGCCCGTCGGGGGTCACGTCGAAGCAGGAGTCCGGGCACTGGATCCAGCAGAGGGTGCACTTCACACACTTGTCGAAGTCGATCACCGGCCGCATGGTGCGCGTGGTGAACTTCTTGAAGTACGGGTTGCGCTCGGGCACGTACCCCTTGCCGCCCTCCATGGGCTTGCCGATGGGGATGGCGGGAATGGTCACTCCCTCGCGCATCTCCCACCACTTCGGTTTCTCGAAGGAGAACGGGGTCTCCGCGTTGCCCTCCGTGATCTTCACCGGTCGCGTCTCGAGACGGTCGTAGGCTTTCCGGGCCGAGGCGACCTTGAGGTCAGAGCCCCACTCCGCTTCCTTGATTGCCTGGCAGACCGCGTCCAGGGAGAGGAAGCCTGGCTGGATCTTGGCGAGCGCGCCGAGGATGCGGGCCTCGGTGTGGTCTTCCTTGTAGACCCACAGGCCGGAGAAGGAGGCCTTGGCCCGGATCAGGGCCAGGTTGTACGGCGCCTCCTTCTTGTGGATGTCCTTGAGCAGGTCGGCCGGGCTCTGGAGCGAGGTCATGAGGACGGTGCCGTTGGGAATGGTGAGCCGGTTGATCGGCTGGAGCCCGTACCACGCCCAGGACTCGACGCCTTTCCCGAGGGTGTCGTCCACGCAGATGGTGACGTCCACCTCCTTGGGTTCGTAGCGGGCCATATTCTGCTCGAGCTCTTCCTGGGAATCGGCAACGATGGCGAAGTCCTTGGCCGGGATGCCATTGCGCTGAGGACTGTCGCCGTAGCGGCCAAAGGCGATGCCCCATCGGCCGGCCTTCCGCGCCGAGAGCACGATGCCGCGGCAGATGCGCGCGGCCAGGTTCTTCTGGAAAATGCCGCGGTACACGACCTCGCAGGTGAAGTGAGCCATTCCTTCCCTCCTCGGATCTCGCCGAGCCGTCGTGGTCGACTGGTCGGACCATACCTTGCCTTCCCCACCTTGCACTGTCAAGGACAAAGCCTGGCCCCGGATGGGGGCGAGCCGCGCACCCGGCTAGGACGGACGCCGGCGACCGTGACGCAGGGCGTGGGAAGCCACCTTCATCCGGTTGCCGCAGACCGCCATGGAGCACCAGCGGCGCCGCCCGCCGCGGGAGCGGTCCCGGAAGTAGAGAACGCAGCGCGGATTGGCGCATTTCCTGATCTCGACCGCCCGGCCCACCGCGGCCAGATCGGCGATCGAGCGTGCGATCGGGGCCAATACTCTGAGTGGATCGTTCTGAGCCGGCGTGAAGCCGAGTCGCCATCCGGTCTCGTGGCGGACCAGTCGGTCCGCGCCGGTGCCCCATGAGAGCGCCTGGTTGACCTCCACGATCCAGCTGGCCTTGAGGGGGCGCTTGGCCGCCATGGCGCCAAGCATGGCGCGGACCGTCTCGCGGAACTGCAGGCCCTGGCTCAACGCGGCCGCGCAGTGGCGCGCATCCTTCTCGCCCATTGCCCGCAGCTCGGCTCCGTCGGCCCGAGTCAGTGCTCCCCGGAGCTCCAGGAAGTCCACGAGATCGACCCACCCGTGCAGGGCACCCGCATTGGCGAAGTCAATGCCGAGATCGCGCCCGATCTTGATGAACGACCTTCGGACATCACTCATAACTTACCGAACGAATTCGCCAATAGCTCATCGGGCTCCGATAGAATCGACTAACCCCTTTTTCTGATCTAACAGGTTAGCACGGAAGGAGAGGCGATCATGTGGATTGCGGAGATCTGGCGATATCCCGTCAAGTCGATGGCCGGCGAGCGACTGGAGGTCGCCGAGGTGACCGACGGCGGCATCGTCGGCGATCGCGTCGTTCACGTGAGCGGGGCAGGCGGGCGAATGATCACGTCCCGCACCCACCCCCGCCTGCTCGGACTCCGCGGCACCATGGGACCGGACGGCGAGCCCCTCATCGAGCACCGGCCGTGGAGCTCCGAGGAGAGCGTGGCCGCGGTACGGGCCGCGGCGGGGCCCGAGGCTCGCCTGGTCCGCTACGAGGGGCCCGAGCGCTTCGACGTACTCCCGCTCCTGATCGGAACGGACGGCGCCTTCGAGCAGCTCGGCGTGGACCATCGGCGGCTTCGCCCCAACATCGTGATCGGTGGCGTGGAAGGGCTGGCGGAGCGCGGGTGGCCGGGGCGGCGCCTTCGAGTCGGTGCCGTGGTGGTGTCGGTCGCCCAGCTGCGAGCGCGCTGTGTCATGACCACCTACGACCCGGACACGCAGGAGCAGGACCTGTCGGTGCTCAGACGGATTGCCCAGGAGTTCGGCGGACGGATGGCGCTCGACTGCGGCGTTGTGAGCGGGGGCCGGATCGCGCTGGGCGACCCGGTCGAGCTGGAGGGTGGCGAGGAGGCCTAGCCGGCGGTGGAGCGCGCCATCGTGGCGAAATACTCGTGGACGGCGGGCTCGTCGGTCAGCTCGGGATGGAAGGCTGCCACCAGCACCGTCCCCTGCCGGGCCATGACGCACTCGCCGCGGTGTTCCGCCAGCGGGGTGACCGCGAGACCGATGCGACGGATCCGCGGCGCCCGGATGAAGACCATCTTGAGCGGGCCCGGCCCCTGGCCGAGGTCACCAGAGCCGACGGCTTCGAACGACTCTTTCTGGCGGCCGTAGGCATTGCGCTCCACCGTCAGGTCGATGAAGCCCAGGGAGAACTGGGCCGGGCTCTGCACCTCCCGCGCGAGAAGGATCATCCCGGCGCAGGTCCCGAAGATGGGCTTGCCCGCGGCGTGGAACTTCTCGAGCGCCGGCACGAAGTCCCACGCATCTATGAGCTTGAGCAGCGTGGTGCTCTCGCCCCCCGGCATGATCAGGCCGGACAGCTCCTCGAGCTGGCGCGGCATCCGCACCTCGACGGACGCCACCCCGATCCGATCCAGCGCCTTCCGATGAAGGCTGAAGTCTCCTTGCAGGGCGAGGACGCCGATCTTCACGCGGTTCTGACCTCTCCTCGCCGGGGCGTCAGGACCCGGCCGCGCGCTCCGAGCCACTCCAGCACCATCTGGGCATTGCGATCGGGCGGGAACACCGGGTACCAGATCTTCTCGATACGCCCGCGCTCGACGTACCAGGCCATGCGCCGGATCAGCGTGGTCGGCCCGCCCCGCTCCACCGGATACTCGAAGGTCGGCAGGCGAAGGGCGCCAGTGAGCGCGAGGTCGCGATCGCTCAACAGCTCGAAGGGCACGTGGTTGCGCTCGACGAACTCGCTCTGGTACCCGGTCTCCTGGGTGCTGACTCCGAAGACCGCCACCCCGAGCGCCGCGAACTCCCGGTGCAGGTCGCGGAACCCGCAGCTCTGAGGAGTGCACCCGCGCGCGCCCGGAATGGCGTCCCATTCGCGACCGGCGGCCTTTCCCGGCTCGCGGGTACGCGGGTAGAAGAACAATACGGCGGGACGCTCGGCAATCTCGGCCAAGTCGACTAGCCGCCCCCGGGTCGAGGCCAGTCGGACGGACGGCACCTGCGCCCCCGGGAGGTGATCGCAGGCGCCGTCGTCCACCGGAGCCGGGAGGTCGGGGGGGAGTGCGTGAACGGGATCCATCCCGCTATCTACCGTGAGCCCCTCTCTCGTACTCGCTCGGCTCGTCTTCGGCTGCGCCTCGCCAGGCAACTACCCCCCTACCAGCCCCGCGTCTGCAAGAGCTCGGATTCCTTGAGCTTGGAGGTCTCGATGCCGGGCATCGCGTCGCCCAGGCCCTCGGAGACGCGGGCCAGCACATCGGGATCCTTGAAGTGCGTGG
>Ga0207646_10001336_pt1 | contig 30626 bp, 28 predicted proteins | sample KBSK5502metaG_FD_184343 | JGI IMG/M metagenome (GOLD analysis project Ga0207646, IMG submission 184343) | Corn, switchgrass and miscanthus rhizosphere microbial communities from Kellogg Biological Station, Michigan, USA - KBS K5-50-2 metaG... | ecosystem: Host-associated > Plants > Roots >... | reverse complement strand
CAAACATGTTGTAGCTATCGAGCCGATGCCAGGCAACCTGAAGTTTCTTTACAGGAACCTGATTCGCAACGACTTCGGTTATGTGGAAGTCTTTCCGCTTGCCCTATCGAGCAGCGGAGGCATCATGCGAATATTTGGAGACGGTACAGCTGCATCGTTGCTGCCGGGGTGGGCTGGGGTATCTGAAAAATCTTGCAAGATAATACCTGCTACTACTCTCGACGTTATCGTGAACACACGATTTGATGGGCTGCTGCTTCTGATCAAGCTCGATGTTGAAGGTTCTGAATTCGAAGTTCTAAAAGGTGGGCAGCGTACGCTGAGTTTAGATCCCAAACCTACCTGGTTAGTCGAGATATCTTTGAATGAGCATTTTCCTGGCGGCTTGAACGACCGCTTCTACGAAACTTTTGAAGTGTTCTGGCGGCACGGATATCATGCGACAACAGCGGATGACGACCAACGACTCGTACGGCCGGATGATGTGAGTCGCTGGGTGAAACAAGGTTCCGTCGATTTCGGCTCATATAACTATCTCTTTTCATGAAATCTAACCTATGCACAGAAGTTGAACCCACGACAGTCTGCTGAGCACACTTCTATTTTTGATTTATGTCATTTGCTTCGTTTAGAGATAGATAAGATTGGGATCTCGTGGTGAACGGTTCATCGATTCCTAGACTCCACGTGCTGGGTAGAGGGCTGTGGCGTTTGTCAAGGACGCTGGGGGCATTTGGATTGCCTGTTTGGCCTGAGATTCCAGGCCGATTTCACAGATACTTTTCAGAGTGGCGTCGATTTAGGACACTAGGAGGGACCGCCTCATTCTCCGACATTGCCCCCTGTCTGTTCGATGCGGATCCAAGCACCCAGACGGGGCGTGGGCACTATTTTATCAGGACGTCTGGGCTTTGCGGCATGTAGCGTCGCATCTGCCGCCAGTGCACCACGACGTTGGTTCCCGTCTCGATGGTTTTGTCGCACAAGCCACGGCCATTTGTCCGGTGGTCTTTTGGGATCTTCGACCTCCATGCTTTCAATTACCTGATTTTGCCTTCAGGAAGGGAAATATTACCGAGCTCCCGTTAGAGGATAAAGCCTTGGTCTCGATCTCCTGCCTGCATGTAGCTGAGCACATAGGGTTGGGGCGTTATGGAGATTCCATTGACCCATTGGGAACGCAAAAAGCCCTGCTCGAACTGCAGCGCGTTCTTGCTCCCGGCGGCGTACTGCTGTTTTCTATGCCGGTTGGACGGGAACGAGTGGAATTCAATGCCCAGCGTATCTGGGACCCGCGGCGGCCTATAGAGGTTCTCCGAGAGCTGCAGTTGGTTGAGTTCAGTGGTGTGGACGACGATGGGAAGTTTCTTCAGAATACGGATCCACAGCAATTGGTCAACGCGAACTACAGTTGCGGTTTTTACCGATTCATTCGCCCGAGTTAGCAGCGGCATTGGGGATTTGCGAAGGAAATCAGATGCGCATCTTCTGCGCCGTTCGACATTCCAATGATCCCAAGCTTTTCTACGGGTCGCTCTGGAGCGGTAACTTCTATCCCGCCTTGCGCCAAATCGGTCACGAAATCGTGGAATCGCGAGTCGATTTAGCTCCCACTAGTGAGTTCATGACGGTCGCGAAGGATTTCACGCCCGAACAGTTGAACATTCGTGCGAACACCAGCCAGCAGATTCTGGACGAAGTAAAGAAAGCTCACTCAGAAAAGCCGATCGATTTGTTCCTCAGCTACTTTTACACCTCGCATTTTGATCCAGCCGCGTTCGCTCAGATACACGCCTGGGGAATCCCCACGGTCAATTATTACTGCAATAGCATCTACCAGTTCGAACTGGTTGCGGACATCGCTGCCAAGGTGAACTACTCCTGGCACGCTGAGAAGCACGCGCGCCCTTTGTATAAGGCAGTGGGCGCAAATCCGGTATGGGTGCAGATGGCGGCTGACCCGCAGGTTTACCGCCCGTTGGAAGGAGCGACTCGGTCGCCCAACGCGGCATTTGTCGGCCTTCGTTATGCCGATCGCGATCGCTGGATGGCTGCCCTGGTTCGCGCCAACATTCCGGTTGAAATCTATGGACCGGGTTGGGGCAACGATCCGTCACCCCAGGTCGCGTCCGACAAAACGCCGGCAAGTCCGTCGATGTCACAGGCGAAGAACTATCTCGCGGAAATTCGCCGCAACTTCTCCCAGCATGGTCTGGTCGGGGGATTTGCGCGAACCAGGAGGCAATATAGTTACCGCCAGCAGACCCGTAGACTTTTTTCGTTGTTCCCTCCGCTGGCCAAAGGTCCCGTCCCGTTCACCCGAATTTGCGAGGTGTTTTCCTCACATGAAGTCATACTGAATTTCAGTAACGTCTGGTCGGATGGACGGGCCGGTTCGAACCTGATTCCCCACGTTAGGCTCCGCGATTTTGAAGCTCCAATGTGTCGAACCTGCTTTCTGACCGGATATACCGACGAAATCACAGAGTTCTATACGATTGGCAAGGAGATCGATACCTACAACAGCACCGAAGAATTCGTAGATAAGGTTCGGTTCTATCTGTCTCATCCGCAGGCTGCCGAGCAGCTGCGCGAATCGGGATATCAGCGGGCTCGACGCGACCACACGTGGGTTTGCCGGTTTGAGCAGCTGTTTCGTGAAACAGGAATGGCTTGATTGAGAAATAATTCGACTATGAAGACGCTTTTGGTCACCGGATCATCGGGATTGATCGGGTCCGAGGTTGTGGGGCATTTTGCCAGCCAGGGTTGGGCCGTTCATGGCATCGACAACAATCAACGCGCCGATTTTTTCGGTCCCGCGGGCGATACGCGCTGGAACTGCCGCCGACTCATCTCCACCTACCCGGCGTTCAAACATCATGAGCTGGACATCCGCGATCGTGAGCAGATTCTCAAATACATCGGGGAGTTGCGACCGACGATGGTGGTCCACGCGGCTGCCCAGCCCAGTCACGACTTGGCCGCCTTGCGTCCGTTCGATGATTTTGAGGTCAACGCGGGTGGAACGCTCAATCTGCTCGAAGCCGTTCGCCGCCGCGCGCCGCAAGCCATCTTCGTACACATGAGCACCAACAAGGTGTACGGTGACCGCCCGAACACCATCAAGCTCCGGGAGCTTCCCACCCGTTGGGACTATGATGATCCTGCGTTCGCCAAGGGGATTCGTGAAGATTTTTCGATCGATCAGAGCAAGCACAGTCTTTTTGGCGCTTCAAAAGTCGCCAGCGATGTCATGGTTCAGGAATACGGGCGATATTTCGGTCTGCGCTGCTGCTGTCTCCGCGGCGGGTGCCTCACCGGTCCTAATCACAGCGGTGTCGAGCTGCATGGATTCCTCAGCTACTTGATCAAGTGCAACCTCGACGGTCGGCTCTACAAAATCTACGGCTACAAGGGCAAGCAGGTGCGTGACAACATTCATTCCCTTGACGTCGCCCGGTTTATCCACGCTTTTTATGAGAATCCCCGCTGCGCGGAGGTCTACAACATCGGTGGGGGCCGGACCAACAGTTGCTCGATCCTCGAAGCATTCCAGCGAATTGAAAATCTCAGCGGGAAGAGAATGCTGTACGAACATATGGATCAAAACCGGGAGGGTGATCACATTTGCTATATCAGTGATTTATCCAAAATGAAGGCTCACTACCCGAATTGGGATATCAGCAAATCACTGGATGACATCTTCGTGGAAATTTACCAAAGCTGGGTGAAAGGCCGTCCAGCGTGAATCTCGGATGACCGCTGAACTCTTGCCGGTTGCGGTCGTGATTCCGACGCGAGACCGCCCTACGGCGCTCCGGCGCACCCTTCAAAGCTTGGCAGAACAATCCGCTCAGCCGGCGGAGTTGAGCATCGTGGATGCGTCCACCAACGGAAGCACCCGTTCTCTCTGTGAGGAGGAGTCCATTCCGAAGTTGCGGTCGGCGGTGTCGTGGTGGAGGGCCGACTTGGCCGGAGCTGCAAGCCAGCGCAATCAAGGCGTTCGCAGTTGTTCCCAGCCGGTGATCGGGTTTATGGATGACGATATACTTTTCGAACCGGATTGCTTCGTGCGTTTATGGAGGGCTTTACAGTCCGACGACCGGATCGGCGGCGTCAATGCGATGATAACCAACCAATGCTATCAACCACCGGGCCGGATCAGCCAAATCGTTTTCCGGTTGCTTGACAATCGCCCCCCATCATCGTATCCCGGAGGCGTCCTCGGTCCTGCAGTCAATCTACTCCCACAAGACCGCGAAGATCTTCCAGAAGTAGTGCCAGTAGAATGGCTGAACACAACTTGCACGCTATATCGGCGCGAAGCGCTACCTGATCCACCGTTCCCGGATCACTTCAAGGGATATTCACTGATGGAAGATGTAAGTCTGTCGCTCATAATAGGTCGGTGTTGGAAGTTTGCCAATGCCCGCACTGCGCGGATCTATCATGATTCACAACCCGGGAGTCATAAGGCTAATCCGGAGCTCATCGCCGAGATGCAATTGGTCAACCGCCACTATGTAATGACGCAAGTGCTCGGGCGGAGCCGGATTTCGGACTATCTAAAGCTTTTTTTGTTCGAGTTGTTCTCGCTCATTTCCACACTCCAAGTTCCTTCGGGAAGGATGGTATTTGGCCCTGCCCTGCGCGGCAAAGCTAGGGCGTCCTGGTTTATAGCGAGGAAACGACGATAAGTACTTTAACGGAACGCCGGGACAATCACACCGCTGCCCGCAACTGCGGGAAAGTGCTCGTCGGAATCGTGAGTCGCAATCGTTATCGAATCTTGCCCAAAGCTATCGAATCAGCCTTACGGCAAAAATATTCGCGGCTTCATGTCGTTGTTCTGGACGACGGGTCCGAGGACGAAACACCGCGCCTGCGTTCCAGGTATCCCGCGGTTCGTTGGATTCGTTGGGAAGAGTCCAAAGGCTATTTGGAGGCGCGGAATCATCTCATGCGCGAGGGTGATGCGGATTTCTACCTAAGCTTGGATGACGACGCATGGTTCGTAAACGAAGATGAAATTAGCATCGCTGTGCAACACATGCGAGTGAATCCGAAAGTAGCGGCGGTGGCATTCGACATCCTTAGTCTGGACCGTGAAAAACCGAATCCAAGAGCTGAACCTCGGCCAACTCATATGTTTATTGGTTGCGGGCACATTCTTCGGATCTCCGCTCTTCGCGAATGTGGATTCTATGTGCCTGGCCCAGGCTATTACGGATCAGAGGAGACGGACCTTTGTATTCGATTGCTCGACCGGAACTGGGAGATCCACTTCCTTCCGGGCGTGCACATTTGGCATGACAAAACCACCGTTGCGCGGGACATCCCGGCCCAGCATCGTTCACGTGTGTGCAATGACTTGGCGTTTGCTGTGCGTCGATGCCCCTTTCCGCTGGTATTGGGAATCATGCCTATCAAGCTAATAAACCACATACGCTTCTCGGCAAGGAATCACTTGCTGAAGCCTTGCCTCGCCGGTTTTGGACTTTTCTTAAAGGGCGCGCTTGACATCTTGAACAGTCGCGAGCCCGTGCGCGCATCAACCTTCGTGGGGTTCATACGCCGTTCCCACGAAACTCGATGAGAAGCCATCTCGAATATCTACTGTTGAATGCGAGCCGCGGTGTCGCCAGCCGGTTCCGACTAGCGATGTACTGCCTTCTGGGAATGAAAGCTGGAGTACGTAACCGGATCGAAGGCCAGGGGAGAGTGCGTCGATGTTCACAAATAGAGATAGGATCCTACAACTCTTTCACTCAAGGTTGCTGGCTTTGGCCGAACAATGAGAATTACGAGGGCGTTCGAATCCGGATTGGCAATCAAAATTACTTTAACCGGAACTTAATGATTGACGCCTGTGGGTTAGTAGAGATCGGAGATCACAACATGTTCGGGCCAGACGTATATATCACAGACTCCAATCACACGTTCGGCCCGGGTTTTAGACCAAATGAGCAGCCGATGCATGTCGGCAAGGTAAAGGTTGGTAACTGCTGTTGGATCGGAGCGAAGGTTGTGATCTTAAGGGACGTGGAACTAGGAGATGGCTGCGTAGTAGGCGCCGGTGCCGTTGTGACTAGGAGCGTAGCGCCCGGCAGTGTAGTAGCCGGGGTTCCCGCTCAACCTCTGCCACAGAAAATTTCCCAATCGGTTTCGAAGTGATTGTCTGGGACGCAAACGAGGACCGTTGGATCGACATGCGCGGCGAGGCCGTCGGATGTTAGCAATTCTCACGACTCATCCAATTCAATACCAGGTTCCGCTTTGGCAAGCGCTGGCGCGGGATGGCCGCGTTCCATTTGAGGTTTGGTATTTAACCAACCACGGAACCCGGCGCAGCAGGGATCGCGAATTTGGTCAAACATTCGCCTGGGACATTGACATGTTGTCGGGCTACACGCATCGTTTCTTGGAAGTCGACCAGCGGGCTACTCCCTCCAGTTTCTGGAGGTGCCGGTTGCGCGAGCGACTGCGGGACCGTCTGAGAGCTAACCAGGTGAGTGCACTATGGATTCAGGGATGGCAGGTTGCGGCTTATTGGCAGGCTGTCCGTGAAGCTCGAGCCACGGGTGTTGAGTTGTGGCTACGTGGGGAAAGTAACGATCTTGCTCCCCAGCCGCGGTGGAAGAGCACGATAAAACGAGTGAGAAAGGAATGGCTGTTCCGAAGAGTGGATAGATTCTTCTACATCGGCAAAGCAAACCGGCGTCTATATGAGGAATCCGCAGTTCCAGAGTCGAAACTATATCCGGCACCATACGCCGTGGATAACGACCGCTTTGCTATGCAGGCGGAAGCGTTCCGGCCACGGCGCGCAGCGCTTCGGGAGCAATGGGGGATTCCTGAAGACGCATTCTGCATACTGTTTTGCGGTAAATTCATCTCTAAGAAGCGGCCATTGGATCTAGTTGCTGCAGCGCGGACTTTGATCGAAAGAGGACGATTGTCGAGGCTGCACCTTTTGTTCGTCGGTTCGGGAGTGCTGGGGCGGCAGCTCCGCCGCGTTTGTCGGGTCGTTTCCGATCTGGAAGATCCGCCTACGTATCCGCAAGTTGAAGGTACACACTACGAGTCCGTGCTTCCTCCAGCTTCTTTTACAGGCTTTTTGAACCAGAAGGAAATATCTCAGGCATACGTGGCGGCGGACTGCCTGGTTCTGCCCAGCGATTACGGGGAAACTTGGGGACTTGTAGTGAATGAAGCATTGGCGAGCAATTTGCCATGTCTCATCAGTCAAGCCTGCGGATGCGCGGAAGATCTCTCGAGCTGCGGTACGTTTCCTCTCGGTGACATTGACGTGCTCTCCTCGAGCTTGGTCGCCCTTGCCCAGCGGGGTTGTAAGATTGTCGCACCGCCCACGATATCTGAGAGCGTATCCTCCATTGTGCGAGCTTATTGCGAATCCAAGATTCCAACTCCAGCTGGTCAGATCAATATTTTATTGAACCAGTCTGGGAAGTCAGCCTCATGAACTGAAACTCGCCCACGACCGATGACATGAATGAATAAATTCCTTCGCTGAAGGCAACGATCCCGTATCATTTCCGTGATAGCGGATCGTTTTCACGGACGCCAAGTCGCCCTTGGGGTCTCTTCGAACTCTAATCTTCTCCCGCCGGGGTGAGCTGTCATGCAGGCGGACAGCTCCGCTGGAAGCATGCGAACGAATATCTGCCATCGAGCAACACGCGGATTCCTGCTTGGTGGTCCGGAGAGATGTACGCTTCTCCTTAATCAAAGTGGTCCAATAGCTTGCCGTCTTTCTGAAAGTTAAATGAAAGTTAAGGCGAACTCTCCAATACTGATCGTCTGCGGCGCGGGATACATTTCTGGCAAAGAGGTTATGGCCTTGGAATTGGGCCAGGGACTTGCGGGGAATGGGGAGACCGTTTCTTTCATAACCAGCTTCTGGAACAACTGCGATTTCTTGAATCGGCTGAAGCTGGCTGGTCTGCCCATGCAAGTACTGCACCTTGGATTCCTCTCAGCCACTCTGACCGCAGAATGCCTCCGTATGACGGCCGAACAGATTTGGCATTGGCCAGCGCTTCTGTGGGGATATGCGCGAGTGCTGCGGGTTCTTAAACCAAGGAAGGTGGTTCATACCAATTGGCATCATCTGCTTCTGCTGCTACCTTTTTTACGGCCTGAACGCGATCTTTATTGGTTGCACGAGTTTGTTCCCGATCTCCCTCAGTACCGAAGAGTCTTTGGTTGGTTTGCGCCAAGGCTGAATTGTTTTGTCTGTGTCTCGCAGGCAGTAGCGGGCTCGCTGCGGCAACTGGGAATTGACAAAGCGAAAATCCGGGTGATCCACAACGGGATTACAGATCCTGTTTCGGCGAGCTCGGGTCCGCAATGCGCAAGAGCTTTCCGGATTGGCATCGTTGGTCAGGTTGCCGCTTCAAAAGGGCATGATGACCTTTTCGATGCTTTTGCGTTGGCTCATCAGAAGCACACGAGCTCCGAGTTGCACATTTTCGGAACGGGGAATACCGCCTACCGAAGGAAACTTGAAAATAAATCCATTGACCTCGGCGTGGCCGATTCGGTCAGCTGGCATGAATTCGTATTTGACCGCAGTGATATCTATTCACACCTCGATGTCTGCGTGGTCCCGAGCCGGGTGCAGGAAGCCCTTGGGCTGAGCGCAATTGAGGCCGGTTTCTCAGGTTTACCAGTAATCGCCACTCGAAGGGGCGGCTTGCCCGAAGTCATAGAGCACGAGACAAATGGGCTCTTAGTGGGGGCCCAGCAGCCGGCGGAGCTTGCGGACGCAATGTGTCGGCTCATTAGCGATCCTCAATTGCGGCAACGCCTCGCCAGCAATGCCAGACGGTGTGCGACGGAGCATTTCGGACGTGACCGGTTTGTGGGAGAGTTCCTGGCCATACTCGGGGTATAGGAATGAAGAATCGGTCGGAAATGTTGAGCGCTTTTCGTCGCCGGTCAGCCTATTTAGCGCCATTCTACGGTAGAGTAACGAAATGCATTCCCTAACCCAAGCAAGTCCACTCTCGAGAACGCTTCATTTGCCTATCCGTTCGAGGGGCCACCTTCTTTGGCTTGTGGGTGCAGTTCTTTTGCTGACGCTTCGGACCATAAGCAACCAGAACATTACTGTGTTCGAATTCGTTTACGCTGGTGTGCTCTTAGCTATATCAATTCAAGCCTATCTTTCCTGGAGCCGGGCACGCAACACGAGAATTCCCGTCTGGCCGTTGGTGTGCGCTGCTTATTTTGTTTTCTACGGCGTTGCTATCTTCGGGGCGCTACGACAATCGCCTAGCGGATTCGACCGCGGCAGGGATCTCCCGGATACGGTGCTCGCCACCGCGATGCTCGTTGGAATAGTTGGGCTTTTGTCCATGGGGGCTGGAAGGATGGCTGCCATGCACTTGGTTGGACACAAGTTATTTAGGCTTCCTTTTCTTGAAACGAGCACTCACACGCCGGCTCGAATTAAGACGCTGCTATTGCTCGGGACGGTCGCAAATCTCTTCGGGGTGCCTTTTTTCGGCACCGTGATCTGGAATATCAGCGTCATCGCCTTTAGGGCTCTTCCTCTCGCAGCTTTTCTTTGGCTCGTCCTAGTGAGGCACTTTCGTAGACTCTCTCAACTGGATTTGTTGCTCGCCGTCGCTTTTCTTGCAACGCGTGTGCTCTCGGGTGCAAGATTCAACGCATCTCTTGGTACGATCGTTGTTCCGCTACTTCTTATCGGTGTGGCTGAAGTGTCCCTGAAGCGGAAGCTTCCCTGGCCGATGATTACTGTCGTCGCATGCCTCATCCTTTTCCTACAGCCTGGCAAAGGGAGGTTCCGCAACGAAATGAGTCGGGGAGAGGTGGGAGCGGGTATGACCGACGCGGTCGTGAGATGGATCGATGTTTCAATTGCCGGTTGGACTGATGTTTTCGCTGGTCGCACTCCTTTGGATGAGCAACTCAGCGCGACTAGCTCGCGCTCTTCGCTGTTAACGATGACCGGTGTCATTCTTGAGAAGACACCTGAAACGGTGCCCTACCAACTCGGGTCCTACTATCCGCTTCTGATAAAAAACCTGATTCCGCGAGTGTTTTGGCCTGAGAAGCCATCCGTAAACCTCGCCAACCAATTTTTCCAAGTTGAATATGGTTTAACAGAAATTCAAAATCTCAAATCAGTTTCAATTGCGTGCGGTTTTGAAGCAGAAGGTTACATGAATTTTGGCTGGATGGGAGTCTTGGCTGTTGGATTACTAGTCGGATTTGCGGTCGGAATTTACGAAATGACCTTTTTTTCTGCCGTATCAAGCGTCACCACAATTGCGGTTGGACTTGCGCTGCTACCAGGCTTTTTAACGATCGAGTCACAGTTGGTGCAGTACCTGGGGGGAATCTTGCAGCTTACTTTCGCCGCCTGTATCGTTTTCCATGAGACGAAGGTGAAACGGTTGCGCCGTGATAGTCCAGGAGCGTCCCAAATAGGAAGGATTCCAAATGCTTTTGCTTAGCGACTGACGGTTGGCGAAGTCAAATGCGCAACGGTTTACGGACGCCACGTCCAACAGCGGTTCATTGAGTTTTGAAGGTACTGCATATCATTCCGTCGGTCGGTCCACTTCGCGGCGGCCCTAGCATTGTTGCACGAACGATTGCAGAGGGGCTGGTAAATCCTAACCTTTCCGTGGACGTCGCCACAACGGACGACAACGGAACCGAACAACTTGCAGTTCCACTCGGACAGCCGGTCGTGGAAAACGGCGTTACCTATTGGTACTTCCGGCGCCAGATCAGCTTTTATACGGTTTCCTGGCAGCTCTCACGATGGCTTGCCGCACATATAGGCGATTACGATCTGATTCATATTCACGCACTTTTTTCATTCGCGGCAACTGCCGGGGCGTTTTGGGCGAGTCGCCGGGGCGTACCGTATCTGGTGCGTCCGCTGGGCGTCCTGAATAAGTGGGGCATTCGGAACCGGCGTCCGTTTCTCAAAAGACTCTCACTATCCTTGATCGAACGGCGGATCCTCGCGAATGCTGCGGCAGCGCATTTTACAAGCGAACTGGAAAGATGCGAAGCAGAATTGGTAGCGCCCGGCATACGAAGTGTGGTCATCCCCAATGCCGTGCCGACTCTAACCGTGGATCAGAGACAAAAAACCGAAGCGTTTCTGTCGCATTATCCAGAGCTAGCCGGGAAGAGGATAGTCCTATTTCTATCTCGGGTGGATCCGATTAAAGGTCTTGACTTGTTACTGGACGGATTTGCCAAGATTCAGGCCACCCATCCAGACGCCGCGCTTGTTGTGGCGGGAAACGGTGACCAAGGTTTTGTCGCCCAATTGCGCGAACAGGCGCATCGGTTAGGAATCCAGCGCGATGTCATTTGGGCCGGATTTTTGGAGGGGGAGAAAAAGCGGGCTGCTTTCGCCGCGGCGGATGTGTTCGTACTTCCTTCTTATTCGGAAAACTTTGGGGTAGCCGCTGTGGAAGCCATGGCGTGCGGACTGCCCGTCATTATTTCCGATCAAGTGGGAATTCATCACGAGGTTGCGGGGGCGAAGGCGGGGCTGGTAGTGCAGTGTAATTCAAATGAGGTGAGTGATGCACTGGAACGCGTGCTAAGCGATTGCGAAGCGCGGCTCCAGATTTCTCGTAACGCCGTTCTCCTAGCGAAGAAATTTTCGCCCGAGGTGGTAAGTGAGGAGCTGATCAAGTTGTACCGACGTCTGTGTAGGAAGTCCACGGCTGTCGATAGTGGTTTCGTGCCGATTCTTTCCGCGATTATTCTGACACACAACGAGGAACAGAATCTCTCGGCCTGTCTGAGCAGTCTGCAGCCCATGGGATGTCCGATTTTCGTGGTTGATTCGGGCAGCATGGATCGTACTCTCGAGATTGCCGCTCAGTTCGGCGCAACGATCCTAAGGCATCCCTTTACAACTCATACACAGCAGTGGGAATGGGCCCTCAAGAATGTTCCGCTTGAAAGTGAGTGGGTGATTGCCTTGGATGCCGACCAGGCAATTACGTCCGAGCTGGCAGTGGAGATAAGAACGCGCCTGGGAGATTCGGCATTCGATGGATTGTACGTCAAACGGCGGCAAGTATTTCGGGGACGATGGATCAAGCACGGAGGGTATTATCCGAAGTACCTTCTCAAGTTATTCCGGCGTGACAAAGTGTATCTTCATGACGGCGACTCAGTTGATCATCATTTTTACGTTCGCGGTTCTTGCGGCAGACTCCACTATGATCTGATCGAGTCAAACCACAAGGAAGACAATATTTCGTTTTGGATCGAAAAGCACAACCGCTATGCGACGCTGATGGCAGCGGAAGAGGAGCGCCAACGACATGATGGTTATCAGTTTCCGATTACCCCCTCGTGGTTCGAAAGTCCGGACACGCGAGTGATTTGGCTCAAGCGTCTGTGGTCGCGGTTACCTTTGTTCGTAAGGCCAATCCTGTATTTCATCTACCGCTACTTTCTGCGAGCCGGTTTCCTGGATGGGAAGGAAGGGTTTATCTTCCACTTCCTACAGGCTTACTGGTATAGGTTGCTTGTGGATATCAAGCTAGACGAAATCAGAAACTTATCAAGCGATAACGCAGCGCTGAAGCTTCCATAGCCAAATTTGAATAGCTTATGGGCCGCAGCGCGCATGCCTAGCTGTTGCCTGCATAAAAAAGTTGGTGCAGAGTCTTAGAAAGAAGGCACAGTATTGCATCTGGGATGCTGGAACGGATCGTTGAGTCACAACCATAAATAGTTAGGAGTTCTTCGTTTGTACATCCTGGGGATAAATGCGTATCACGGTGATGCCGCTGCCGCTATTGTAAAAGATGGGCAGCTCATCGCTGCAGTTGAGGAGGAGCGTTTCAATCGAAAAAAGCACTGTGCGGGCTTTCCCGCATTGGCAATAAGCTACTGCCTGGAGGTAGCACGCATTTCCCTTGATCAGGTGGATCATATAGGAATCTCCCGCGACCCTTCAGCCCACCTCCACAAAAAAATCCTATTTTCGCTTACCAAACTTGCAAGCCTTTCTGGGTTAATTGCGGCGCGGCTCGCCAATGCGGCCAGAATCCGCGATCTCCGGCAGGACTTGATGAGAACGCTGGGAGTTGCCGCATCCGAGAAGGTGAAGTTTCATAATGTGGAACACCACAAGGCGCACATGGCCAGTTGTTTCTTCATTTCGCCATTTGAACGCGCCGCGATTTTGTCGATTGACGGCTTCGGCGATTTCATTAGCACTATGTGGGGTCTCGGGCAGGGCAATGGTATCGATGTGCTTGGTCAGGTTGAATATCCTCACTCAGCGGGGGCAGTTTATACGGCTACTAGCCAATATCTCGGCTTCACTAAGTACGGGGACGAAGGTAAGGTGATGGGACTTGCGCCGTATGGTCGGCCACGATATCTGCGTGAGTTTCGTGACATCATTCGGACCGACAATGGCAGTGGCTTCAAATTGAATCTCGACTATTTTCTACATCACTCCGAAGGAGTGGACATGACCTGGGACGAAGGCTCGCCCACCATTGGTCGTATGTTCTCCGACAGGTTCATTGAGACCTTCGGAGTGGGGCGTTCCGCGGGTGAGCCTCTTACCCAACAACAGGAGGACATTGCTGCATCGCTTCAAGCGCGACTAGAGGAGGTCGGATTTCACATTCTCAACCAGCTCTACGAGGAAACGAAGCTCGACAAGGTCTGTTTGGCTGGCGGGGTTGCTTTAAACTCCGTGATGAATGGGAAAATTGCGCTGCATACACCTTTCAGGGAAGTCTTCGTACAGCCGGCGGCCGGTGATTCGGGTACCGCAGTGGGAGTTTGTTATTACATATACAACATGATCCTTCATCAGCCTCGGTCATTTGTAATGGAGCACGCCTACACCGGGCCGGAGTTTGACGAGCGACAAATCGAAGAGGCGTTAAAACAGAGCAGTCTGTCCCATTGCAAGTTGAGCAATTGCGAACTTACCCAAGTGGCTGCGCGGGCCATTGCCGAGGGGAAAATCGTTGGCTGGTTCCAAGGTCGAATGGAGTTTGGACCTCGGGCGCTGGGCAATCGCAGCATCGTCGTAGATCCGCGCCGGTCGGAAATGAAGGACATCCTAAACGCTCGTATCAAAAAACGCGAACCGTTTCGTCCCTTTGCTCCTTCAATTCTAGAGGAGCGGGTGGGCGAGTACTTCGAGCAGACGTATCCCTCCCCGGCTATGCTCATGGTCTACCAGGTGAAGCAAGAAAAGCGGTCAGTCATTCCTGCCGTGACACACGTGGACGGATCCGGACGGTTGCAGACTGTCACTCGCAGTTCTAATCCCCGCTACTACCAGCTCATCGCCGACTTCGAGCAGTTAACGAGTGTTCCGGTTGTGCTTAACACTTCTTTCAACGAAGACGAACCGATTGTATGCACTCCGGAGGAAGCTTTGAACTGCTTCCAAAGGACACGAATGGACGTCTTGTTCTTGGGCAATTTCATGGTGCAGCGGTGAAAACGTAGGAAATGTCCACCCGATGAACGTGCTGATCCTAAACCAAGCTTTTCATCCGGATGTTGTCTCAACCGCGCAGCACGCGAGTGACCTGGCAAGTGGCCTGACGCAGGCGGGACACGAGGTTACCGTCATTTGCAGTTCTCGAGGATACGATGACCCGAAGCTTCGCTTCCCCGACCAGGAGACTTGGAACAGCGTCAAAATCTTCCGCGTGCGATCGACGGGGTTGGGCAAGAGTTCTAAATGGCGCCGTGCCGCCGACTTTAGTACGTTCATGGTTAGTTGTGCGTTACGGTTGCAATTGTTGTCTCAGTTCGATGTCGTGGTTGCCATGACCTCGCCTCCGTTGATTTCTTTCGTTGCTGCTTTGGCCATTCCCCGCAAGGCTCGCAGGCTGCTGTTCTGGTCGATGGATCTAAACCCAGATGAAGCAATTGCTGCCGGATGGTTACGACAAACGTCTTTGATTGCCCGCCTGCTGTCCCGTATCCTCGTGCATAGTTTGCAGCGAGCGGATTCTATTGTCGCCCTCGATCGATTCATGAAGGAGCGCATCGAGGCTAAAGGGATTGATGCTCGGAAAATTCTGGTTGTGCCGCCTTGGGCGCATGATGATCAAGTTAAGTTTGATCTCACAGGCAGGGAAGAGTTCCGTAGACATCACAAGCTTTCAAATAAGTTCGTCATAATGTATTCAGGAAACCATAGTCCCTGCCATCCATTAGACACGCTCCTAAACGCAGCTGACCGGCTTGCGAACCGTAATGAGATTGCATTTTGTTTTATCGGCGGAGGTAGCGAGTTCCAAAAAGTGCAAAAGCTTGCTCTGGATCGCGGCTTGCGACACGTGCTCTGCTTGCCATACCAACCGATCGAAAAACTATCTGGAACATTGTCTGCGGCCGACCTTCAAATTGTGGTGATGGGCGACAAATATCCAGGCATCGTCCACCCGTGCAAAATCTACAATGCTCTCGCCGCGCAGAGAGTACTCCTGTACATTGGACCAGCGGAAAGTCACATCGTTGACATAATCAACCGGGGCGGGATTGAGGCGTTTGTTTGCTCGCACGGTGATGTAGACGGCGTGGTGACAAATATCTTGCGGGCCTTAAGAGATCGTAAACTTGCGACATCGCAAGACGTTGAACAGAGAAAGCGATTTTCGAAGGAATTGCTCGTTCCACGAATGATCAGCGCGATCGAGGACCTCGATCCCGCTTTAGAAGGGAACTTTGTATATGGCCGCGGTTCCCATTGTGGTTAGCAGTGCACCAGCATTCATAAAACCTTTCAGGCGGCTGCTGGGCACGTAGATGATGTCATCGGCCTGAACTGGAATGTCCGCGCCTTTAGCGTGCAGCAGGTCCTTTAGCGGCACCGGAAGCTCTTGTAGTCCGTTAGAAGTCCGGCGGAGCATTTTGGTGCCCCCAACAGAAGCAGCGTGTGTTGGCCCTCCCGCTGCGGCTACAACCCGCAATACCGTCACCCCACCACTAGAGTTCAGAACATATCCGCCTGGCTTACCAACCTCTCCCAACACATAGACAATCCCGGCTTTCCCTACGACCACGGTGTCGCCAGGAAGCAGCTCGACATTGCTGTTCGCCATCAACTTCGGATCCGCGGAAAGCTCAACCGCGATCGAATTTTCGTCGCCGCGATGCGAGATTGTGGCGCGACTAGCGGCCTTTTCCGTCAATCCACCTGCGGCTTGAAGAATATCCAAGAGCCGGTGCGGCCCAATTGCGGAATAGACACCGGGCTTGGAGACCTCGCCAGCCACCGAAATTCCGCCGCTCGTATATTCTTTGACGTATACGGACACGTGTGGATCGTTAACCACGTGGCCTTCGCGCAACTGAGTTTCGATTGACGTTTCGGCTTCGCTGCTGCTGAGGCCAGCCAGTCGAACAGCACCGATCAGCGGTATAGAGATGTTTCCGCTGGTGTTCACCCGACTGTGCTGGGAAAGATCAGGCGCGCCATACACCGTAATCTCGACCTCATCACCGGGTCCAATCACAAGTGTCGACCGATCGTTTTGAGAACTAGTCTTCTGTTCTGAGGCGCCGCTCAGCGTTGGAGTGACAGTTGTTGATGGCTTGCTTGTCGAGTCGTCTTGGGCCACGGAATTTTCGTGCGCGGCGGTGTCCTGAGCCAAAACGTGCTGGAGCGAACCGGCGATGCCAATCACAATCGCTAAGTTCAAAAGATACAAGAGGGGATTAGAAATGCGTTGCATGGATACCAGGATTTTAAGCTGTGAGCTGCGCGTACACAACACGAATCTGTAACCTCATTTCGATCGACTCTCAGTGTAGAAACGTGCGGGGAGATTTTACGGCTACTGATTTGATGCGTCCCCAATTTCTTGCAGCTTCCTCATCCGAATGTGCACCGTTGGCTTGGCCCTTCAAGTTTCGCCGCGTGGATCTCTCGTTGTAGCAGTCTTTGTGGTGCCGTTGTTTGCCCGTGTTCCTCAAGGCGCCGATATTTCGGTACGCTTGCCATCGCTCGCGGAAGTTTTGCACAGAAGTTACACAGAAAAGCAATTGCCTCGGCAGATGTGAGTTGTTATAGTCGGAACTCATTCCAGCCACCTAGGAATTTGAGTGCTGAAACCGGCTTGGTACGCCTCCGCACAGCGATGCGAATGCCAAGGGGTGGCGAGCGAGCCTAACTAGTACTTCGTTCTTCACCTCTGGCCGGAGGTCATTTTAGTTGGCATTTTTTTATCTGGGAATATTTGCGGGCTCGCTGTGCTTCTCATTTGTCCTGACCCGGGTCGTGCGCAGTCTCGCGGTGTCCCGCGGTTGGCTGGCAGCTCCACTTTGCGATCGTAACCTCCATGAAATCCCGCTGCCGCGTTTAGGCGGTGTGGCGATATATCTTTCCTTCCTAATCAGTATTGCGATTGCCTTAGTGGTGAACAGGTATTTTCGAGAATTGCCTTCAGCGCCTTCCATAGGCACGGTATTCACAATCCTTGTACCTGGGACTTTGATTTTCTTGCTCGGTATCTACGACGATATCCGCCCCATCGGCCCGTATACGAAGTTCGCGGTTCAAGCTGTCGCCGCTAGCATGCTGTTCGCCGGCGGGCTCCGAATTCTTAACCTGCCGGTCCTGTTCGGTGCCCGACATTTCGCCTGGACCGTCGGGCTTCCAATCACAATTGTGTGGGTCCTCGCGATTACGAACGCGTTCAATCTCATTGATGGCCTGGATGGTCTTGCTGCTGGCTCTGCATTGTTCTCGACTGTCGTTGTGTTTGTTGTGGCCGTGTTCAGCGGTTCATCTCTTGTCTCGTTGCTGACAATCTCCTTGGCTGGCGCTATTGTTGGATTCCTCCGATTCAACTTCAGCCCGGCAACCATTTTTCTCGGCGATTGCGGAAGCCTATTTATAGGGTTCATGTTGAGCGCTCTCGCGTTGGAGGGTGCTCAGAAAGCTCCGACCATTGTCGCCGTCGCCATCCCTGTGGTCTCGTTCGGTCTGCCCATTCTGGAGACGACACTTTCGGTCCTTCGTAGATTGATCAGCGGCAAGCCAGTGTTCACCGCGGATCGCGAGCACATCCATCACAAGCTGCTCCAGCTCGGCATGTCGCACCGTAAGGTCGTAATTGTTCTGTACGCTGTCTCGGCGATATTCGCTCTGCTCAGCCTTTTCCTGCTCTGGCCCGCTGGACCCACGTTGGGTCTAGTGCTCGCCGTTCTCGGCACGGGGGTGTGGTTCGGTGTTCAGCATTTGGGTTACCTGGAATTTGGCGAGCTGCGCCGGGTCGCCCAGCGCACGATGGAGCAGAGGCAGATATTCATTAACAATTTGGCAATTCGTCGCGCCGTGGAAGCACTAAGAGTCAGTTCCAATTACGATGAGCTTTGCCGCATTCTGGAAGCCGCTTTTACAAGCAACGATTTTGACGCCTTCGAACTTCGATTGCATCGCTTGCCTGGTGAGCAGCACGAAACGCACGGGTTGCAGCTACTGTCAACCGGCGAAGCCTATTTTCGTTGGAAAAGGCCTGGGAGCCACTTCGCTCACGAAAGGGTAACGGCTTGGAGTTTGACGCTCGATCTGATGACTACTGCCAACCGCCGCGCTGGCTACATGACCATATATCGGCTGTACACACAGCGTGACTTGCAGCTGGACGTAAATCTACTAACGTCTGCATTTCCAATCGTTTTAGCGGACGCGTGTGATAGAGCCCTCGCCCAAATCGTGGAAGTCGGGCCTGCGAACATCGAAGATACGGGCGTCATGGCGGCCCAAGCCGGATGAACGGTGGTTTCCACAACGTGCCCACACTCCTTATCTATATTTATATCTATGTGCAGTCGGCGCTGGCAAAAGGTGGGGTTCAGCCCCTAGTCGCACGTGCCACCGTGTAGGTGGTTGTGACAAGCAGAACACAGCGTGACCAGGTTTTCCTCGGAATCGTCGCCCAACTGACTGCGAAACATCTTGTGTTGAACTTGAAGATTCTTTAGACTGCCGCAAGATTGACATCTCCAGCCATCTCTTTGCAACACTTCGCGACCGAGCTGCTCGTAAGATTGGCGAGGAAGCCGCAAACGCGGATGTTTTGGTTCGATCGTTTTCATGCAGTTCGCTGGTTAGCTTGTGACAAGAATGCATGCTTCTGCTCACCTGGAAGGAACTTGAAGAATCTTGAGATGGATTGCAAGAGGAGCCGTGGGTTCCCGTTGTCTAAACTAGCACCCGCTAGAAAGTCCGCACAGATCATCTCGAGGCAGTAGCCTCGTGACTTGTCGCTTCCAAGCATCAGAGCTGCCGTCTCGATGGCCTGCTCAATTACAGGAATCTGGCTTTTGTACAATTTGAAGTAGATAATCTCCCACTGTTCGGTTTCTTTTCCACTTAGCTCTTTCTCGACCTCCCGCTTAAATTCCTCTTTCGGCATCTCCCGAGCTCTGTGCAACCAGGTTGCACAATCAAAGTGCTGTCCGGCCCTTCTGGCCACCTTCGCCAACTCCAGTCCTTTCGTCCAGCCCACTTCCTTTAGTTCCTTTCGTGCCTGTGCGGGCAAGTGCTCGCGGATGGACATGAGGTAGTACGCCTTCCTTCTGGATTCTGGAAACCGTCTTTCCAGAAACTCGTCAAATGATTTCAACTTCTCCAACCGCCAGTATTGTCCCGCCCGAACTTCACACAAATACCTGCCCAGCTCGACGAATCTTGTATCGCGCTCCGCTTCCTTCCGCCGTTCCCACGCCAGAGTCTCGTCGATCTTAGTGAGGACAAATAGTGCTCGTTGGCGATTAAGCTTCGGGAGCATGGGCGGATTCCTAGTACGTAAGCTCGTCAAACACACCAAAATTGTCAGCTCCTGATCACCGAGGGGCGTATCTTCGCTGGATCTTCGATCCCTGTCGTCGCACAGGCCGGAGGCCATGTTCATCAAGTCTCCGAATGTCATTTTTCGCTTGTGCTGTTCCATGTGGGCAATGCTCAATACTGCGGAAAGAAAGATAGAGCCGGATCCTCTGCACTGATCTTTGAGCCTTGGTCGCGAGCGATGCCTACCAGCATCGACGCAAAAGCCTTGCTCGCTGACCGCGTATCGTCGAACGTGACCAACGTAATCATCCTCTAGTAGACTTTCTGTCCTAAAATTTAGCAGGTGAAAGCTATGTGTTTCGCTCGGTCCTGTCAGAAATGTGCTGCTCAGATTGCTGAGGATTCGCAGTTCTGCCGCAAATGCGGTCATGGATTCGGAATGGTTTCCGATGACCAAGCCCCTAAGCTCTCTGTCCGCATCTCCGCAATCCCACTTCGTGCCTACACTTTCCTGGTCGCCGTTTTTAACAAAAATAGAAATTGACTCTGAGATCGCTTAATAAGGAGTTCGCCAGCCTCTCCGAAACTCCTGAGCAAGACGGGTTTCGGCTCAGCCGCAAGGAGAGTTCGAGCAAACCGGCTCGCGAAACTTCAACCCGCCGCCGCACAGCGTAAACCGTAACAACTCCCGTGTCACAGGGCGTCATTCGCTGTTACGGCAGGACTGGATTGTTCTTCAGGTTCTGCCCCGTAACTTCGAGTGAGAACTTTCTATTACGCCGAAAGCCGGACGCAAAGCCTGCTTGACCGAGCGCAAGGAGGTTTGCTCGGTCAAGGGCGAACAGCTTTCAAAGCGTAAGAAACAGACAATGCAGGAAGGTAAAGATCCCAATAACCACGTACATTAGCCATTGCACTTTAAACCGACGCCCAAACGAATTCAATTTTTCATCGTTGACGCCCACTTTTACGGCATCCCCTCTCGCGAATGCGGCTCCCCGGGACACAGTGACCACGACTGGGCTGAGGTACGTGGATTCCAAATCCCTCGCCGACGCAAACCAGTATCGATAAAGGCCAAATAATCTTTGCATTACCAGAAACCAACAGGAGCAAAGCAGGATGCCGAGCCAGGGAATGAATTTGCGGCCCGATACTCCGGGATATGTCTGGGCAAGGACCACTACAATGCCGAAGATCAAGCTGTTGATGATAACCATCAGCGCAAGAGCTTTCCAAATGAGTTGGCCCTCATACATAATCATCTGAATCGCCATCTGATATCCGAGTTTCGCTTTCTCATCATCTGACATTGCCGTCCTCCGGAGTTCGTGAGAAAGGGCTGAGTCCCGCGCCTCATAGCCCGATTACGTGTGGAGAGTGTAGTCTGGGCACTGTCGGAGGGAGAGTGAGGGAAGGTTTGTTAGGCCGATCGCTTCCGCTGACATTCTTTGATTATCTCCAATAGGTTTGTCAAACTTCGGCCTTGTTCGAGCTCCGCAACGACGTCGATGCCCAGAGATCGGGCAGCATCATCAAGTTGCTGAATCGCCAGTAAGAGTGATTGACGTTCGATGCCGGTCAGCTCCCCGAAGACACGATCAATTACTTTGCGATAGGACTCAGGGTTTGGCATGCTTACTTCCAAGTGACCGGAAGTGTGGGTGGCGAATATCTTAATACAGGCCAGGCCAGACTGGAACTCGTTCCGTCCCTTGCATAATGGATGCCCGGTCTTGCCCGTCCGGCACGACGCTTTACGGGGGAACCAAGCGACCGGCGAATTCTCGATCGTCACGTGGAGGCGCCAGGGCATAGCCCGTTGGCGGCACGAAAACCGGGTTAGATGTTGCCGCGTTTCATCTCGTCCATAAGGTAATCGCAAGAGCGGACGCACAGGGCCATGATGGTGAGTGTGGGATTCTGGCAGGGATTGGACGTGAATCCGGATGCGTCCATCACGAACAGATTCCGCACGTCGTGGGTTTGCTGAAATTGAGTTAAAACGGACTTGTTTGGATCGCTTCCCATGCGAGCGATCCCCGCTTCGTGAACCGCCCAGCGCGGAGCCGAGGGATTGGCAAAGGTACGAATGTTCTTGGCTCCTGCGGCTTGTAGAAGCTCGCCGGCCGATTCAGCCATGTCTTTAATCATGGCTTGTTCATTGGCTCCGTCGGACATGTGGATTTTAAGTACAGGGATGCCGTAGTGATCCACTACTTTATCATCGACCTCCACGAAATTGTCCCAGCGTGGCAGGACTTCGCCAAATCCTTGCACACTGACTTGCGCGCGAGGGTCGCGAAGTGTTTTTTTATAAGTCTCACCGAAGCCGGGGGCGGACCAGTTAAAGCTCAGCTCCGTGTCGCCCTCGAATCCGTATCCACGCAAAAAGTTTTTGGACCGGGTACTGGCGTTCGTATTTCGGAAACGTGCAACGTAGAAGCCCAACGGCCGTTTTGGTCCTCCCAGGCTTGGCTTGGCGTCGAAAGTGGGAAATTCACCGCTGCCGCCTCCGGTCCTCACGTGCGCCGTCAGATAATGACCTAGCACACCGCTTGAATTTCCCAGTCCGTTCGGATGCTGCCGACTGGCGGAATTCAGAAGAATCCTGACGGACTCCTGGGCTTGGGCGCAGAGCACAACCGCGCGCGCATAAATTTCGTGAGGCTGCCGAGTATTTCGGTCGACGTAAAGAACGCCCCGGGCGCGGTTACGATCAGCATCCATCAAGACCCGGTAAACCATCGCGTTCGAAATCAGGGTGCAATTTCCGGACTGGACCGCGTCCGCCACAGTAGTGAATGCAGAATTAAAATAAGAACGAGTCTGACATCCGCGCTCGCAGGGACCGCAGTAATGACACGCTCCTCGACCGTGGAGTGGACGAGTGAGGTTGGCGGAGCGGGCGGGAGTCACCGTCCAGCCGAGTTTTTCCTTGGCCCGATTACGTAGCAGAAGTTCCTGACAGCTGAGAGGCATTGCCGGCTGAAACTTGCTGTCTGGCAGGTGAGGGATACCCTCGGCCGTACCGCAGATCCCCACGTAGTTTTCTACCAGGTCATAATAGGGCTCAAGGTCCTTGTAGCTTAACGGCCAGTTCTCTCCATAACCGTCGAAGGCTGCGGATTTCAAATCGAACTCGCTGAACCGTAAGGAGACTCGCCCCCACACATTGGTGCGGCCACCGGTCATACGCAAGCGGCCAAGCCAGTGGAAAGGTTTATCCGTGGGAGTGGTGTAAGGCTCTTCCAGATCGTTACAAAACCATCGGTAGTTGTATTCGCTGCAAATTTCAAATTCGGATTGTATGGGCCGCGTCTTTCGGACAACTTCAGGGACGAGATTGCGGTACTTCAGTTCGAACGGAGGCTGGTGCTCGGTAAAATTCTTGAAGGACTGGGGACGTCCCGCTTCCACGAGCGCAACCTTCAAGCCGGCCTCTGCTAACCGCTTGCAAGCCCAGCCGCCGGAAGCACCCGAGCCGATCACCAGCACGTCGAATGATTGTTTTTGTGTCAATGGCAATCAGCGGAGTGAGGGCGGACCTTCACTCGTGCCCCTCCGGATGCGGACAAGTGGGCAACTCAACGAAATAGACATCTCCCGTCCAGCCTAGCTCGCGCATACCAACCTCGGAGGAATAATAGGTTCCGACAATCCACGTTTTCACATTCTCGAAGTGGTCGCGCGGGGTGAACGCAGGCTGCTGAAGTCGCTTCTTCATAGACCTGCTCCCTGAATCCTGATCAACACTGGGTTTTCCAGTTGCCAGACTTGCAAGGATTTCGTCCTGGCGATCCGGGCTGAGAGATTTGAATGGAAGGCCGCACCGTTTACGAGATTGGGCATCGATGGCCGAAAGGGAATCGGTAAACTTGCGCCTGTTGCCGGCAGTGTCAACAGTGAGCAACAGGTCAATTACGCGATTGACCTGAGCCTGCCTGGATCCGGGAACAATACGCTCCGAAAGTAAAGCCAATGTTTGATTCTGATGGGAGTCGAGGAAGTCGGGGGTCCATTTTGCCGCAGCAGCTCTCGTGTCAGCTTTGGCTAAAGTCTCAGCATCCGACAAATGCGCGAAGACCGGGTGGGAGAATGCAATCTGAGGCAGCGCGAGTGCTCCCATGCTGGCGAACAAGCTCTGCACGATTTCGCGACGAGTGAGTCGCCGACTCGTGGCAGGAATAGGCCTGATTATTGGCAGTTCGTTGGGCACGGAGAAAATGATGATACTTCCGAAACCGAGAATTATAACAATGGCCCAGCACACACCGATTTCAGGCTCGCTGACGCAAATAACCGCCGACCACACGGGCGTAGTCGGCAATGGCTATTTCCGGGTCGGTCAGGTCTGGATGCCAGACCTTTTCCCATTCGAAGCAATAGAAGCCCTGATAGCCAGACGAACGCAAAGCATTAATCTGACGCTGAATGGGAATGTTCCCTCGGCCAGTTAGGACGTATTTGCGGTCCATCCCAGTACCAACAGCATCCTTCAAATGAGTATGGCGGATCCATCGGTGCAGATTACGCACCGTCGATTCTGGGTCTTCATTGGAGCTGACATAAGTGTGAAATGCGTCCCACAACAACCCAACGTGCGGGGAATCAGCCCGCTGCAAGACCTCACCCAAGTCCGCCGATGAAGTGAAATCATCATGCGATTCAATCAGAACAGTCACTTTCCTCTGACCTGCATATTCGCCTAGTTCATGGAGACCCGACGCAACCAGTTCCTTCAGCTTTGGGTTCGGTACGACGGGCTTACCCGCGTCAGGACTATTTCCGAACACTCGTACATAGGGCGCCTCCAGCGCTACCGCTAGATCAATGAAGCGACGAGCGTCCGCTAATTGCTGTTCACGCTTTGCAGGTTCAGATTCATGCAAGCTGGTTGAACTGCTCACACAAGTAATGCGCAGGCCATGGGACGTAATGGCACGTTTTGTTTGCATGATGTTTTGCGCAGCAAAGGCGGAGTGTGATGGCAAATCGAGATTGCCTTCCAAGCCACGCAATTCGATGGCTGCGAAGCCATGTTGCTCGGCAAAGTCCAGAATCTTGCCCAAGTTCCAGGCGGGGCAGCCCAAGGTTGAAAACGAGATGGGAAGACGAGAAGTCTTGTGGCGACCGAAAACAGAGGTAGCCATCGCCGCGCCGAAAACTTGCTTCACGAAGTCTCGCCGGGTTGTGTTCATGGTTTCGTGATCCGCTCCTCAGTTGCTGAATTGCCAGTGCCACGAAGTCCTCCCATTTTAGTGCATAAATGAAATATTATTCCCGGACAATTGGCGTGAAATCTGATCCGTGCACTGGTAGGCGACGATGCGCGTCTTTTACGGCTGGTGGATCGTCCTAGCTGCCTTCCTCAATCTTTTCTTCTCAGTTGGGATTCTTTATTACGGCTTTCCGGTCTTCTATCCATCGTTGGTTGATTCGCTCGGGTTCACACGTTCTCAGCTAACTCAGGGCTTCCTCATTGGATTTGTGGTCGCGGCGTTGCTCTTTGGAGTACTGGCCGGTGCACTGATCGACCGTTGGGGCGCCACGCGTGTGATCCGCGTTGGCATTTGGTTCGTCGGGCTCTCGCTGATTCTGATGGGGAGCATGACGCGCTTGTGGCAATACTACTTGCTCTGTGTCACGGAGGTCATCGGTTATGTCCTCACCGGTCCCCTTCCCAACCAGGTTTTGATCTCCAACTGGTTTCGGCTCAGACGAGGCCGGGCGATGGGTTATGCATACCTTGGATTGGGCCTGGGTGGCGCAATTTCGCCACTTCTGATCAACGTACTTATCCAAAGTTTTGGCTGGCGGCACGCGTTTCAAATTATTGGAGCGCTTATCTTGCTGGTGCTATTCCCAGTCGCTCAGTGGGTGACGCGCTCGAATCCCCACGAATTGAATCTTTTGCCCGATGGTGTCTTGGGCGTGGTAGTTACTCGCGCGAACGAAGCTGGAGCGACAGCCGGATCTGGGCCGGTCCCCATCTTGGGCATTGAGCTGAGCCGAGCCGTGCGCACGCGCAACTTTTGGCTTATCCTCGTGGCCTGCACGTTGACCATCGGCGCAATCGGCGCGGTGACGCAGCATCTGATCTTATTTCTCAAAGACCATGGCTATTCCCAGAGTGCTGCGTCACGGGTGTCTAGCGCTCTGCTGGTTTCGAGCCTGGCAGGGCGAGTGATTGTGGGATATTTTGCGGACCGCTACACCGCAAAAAATGTGATGGCATTGTTTTATCTCGCACTGGGACTTGCGATTCCACTACTTTTATTACCTACGCGGCCTGCCGCCATCTGGGGATTTGCTGTCTGCTTCGGCTTCGCGATGGGTGCCGACTACATGTTGATCCCACTCGTCACCGCGGAATGTTTTGGATTGGCAACGCTGGGCAAGCTGCTGTCCTTGATTATCATGGGCTATTCGCTCGGGCAGTGGTTCGCGCCTTGGCTGACTGGGCGAATCTTCGAGGCCTATCACCGTTATGATCTTGCGTGGGTCACGATGACGATTGCCGCGACCGCAGGTGCGGCACTGATATACGCCGTAAAGCCCGATCTTAATAACGCAGCGACTCGAAAGTTTGAAAATGCAGAAACTACGGCCTGATCACGATTTCATGGGGCCCCGACGGCAGATCGAACTTTACTCCGCGATCCTGGTTTAATTTCAAAGTGGAGGGAATGTCCAAGTCGGCGATCTGAATCTTTTTGGTCCACGAGCCGTCTGTCCAGTAATTCGCGTTGGTGAACATTACCGATCCCATGATGGTATAGCTGCTCACTTCTTCTTTATGCCCATCGCGAAAAACGAGGATGGCTGGCTGGGAAACTTGAGACGCGATCGTTGCCTGGTTTCGCTTAGTCACGCCGGACCGCGAATGGGATTCCTTGGCCGCGCCCGGGGCAGTGGCCGGTAACTGAGTGAAGTTCGTAACCCGTTCCCAATGATCGCCATTCCATTCGATTAGCAGAGGCTCGGGTGTGCTCACCGGCAACGTCGGGGCCTGCGACACGACTACTGGCGGCTTGGTTTCTTCGATTTTCGCGGGCTCAAAATACTCGTCAGGGTAGAAGTACGGATTATAAAAGTACGGATCCCACCAAGGAATCCGCCCTCGCCCGCTCCCAGAACGGCGCTCGTGGGGCGGGCGGCGAGAAACAGTGGCCATCCCGCGTGGAGAGGAAAAGTTACCGACTTTACTCGGAGCCACGACTCCGAGGCCTGGTCCCCGCATTTGTGCCTTCACGGGCGAAACCAAAATCGTGGCGGTCAGCAGCGCCACAACCAGCGAGGTAACCGGGGTTTTCATTTAAGTTGCCAGCTAGATGACATTGTATACCGAGGTGCCTACTTGAGTCGGTGAATAGCCTTCCTCGAGCCCCCCTGGACTATAATGGAATCAGTTTTTCCCACCCTTCCCACGTGTATTAATGGATAAAGGTTCGGGACTCTTGACGTATAACAGTAATACCCACCTTAAGGCCCAACCTCGTCTTAGACTCTTGATCGAATGGGAATCGCCGTACCGCGTATTTCTGCGGAACTTGGCGGATGTATTCTTGTTTCGGTCGGTTCCGGAGATCCCGGTCACAGCCAGACGCGGGCGTTTCTGGAGCGACGTCTTTGTCGATTCTGGTCTGCCTTGGTGGGGACTTCTCGAATCGATCCTGCTGCACACACTGGCGATGACCGCCATGTGGAGCCTCTCCGAGGTATGGACGACACAAGAACGTCTCACGCCGCGGAGAAACTTCCAATCGTACGTCAGCTACTACACGCCCCCCGCGTCGTTTCCGGCACTGGGAGGCAGTCCGTCACGTGTTCGGTCCCGGCCTAGGAGACGGAATGACATAGCGCGCAGGTCAGGGACTGGACTGGCGGGGCACCGGGGCCGGAGCGCCAGCAACCCGTCCCGCCGTAAGAGGGTTGAGTCTGAGCGGCGCGACGTCGCGGCGGACATTCCAGCGTCGAGCGCGATCGCGGATTCCGACGCCAGGCGTTTGCACCTGACCGCACCTGCCCGCGTAGCTCCCGGTTCAATAGTGCTGCCGCCTCCGCCCGCCGTTAGCCAAGCGACCTCCCGCGGACTTGGACTGCCCGGAACCGGGGTCGTCGCCCCTCCACCTCAGGTCGGCGCAGTTTCCTCACGAAATGGAGTAGCCGGCTCCATTGCGGCCATCATCGGTCCGCCTCCCAAGGTCGAAACCTCGATGCGCAATGTAGGAGATATCGCCATCGGGCGGTCCAAAGTCGTGGAGCCCTCGCCGCAGCTCCCGATGAGCGCGCGAACTCTGTCGGGGACCGAGCGCGCGAATCTGGGTAACGCAAGCGTTTCAGTCGTGCCTCCGCCTCCGTCAGTTCAACACTTTGGAGGTGTGGCAGGCGGACGCGTGGGCTCGTTTTCGCGCAGCGGGGCGCAAGTTGTCCCGCCCCCTCCCTCGGTTCAGAGTGCAGGCAATTCGCCAGGGAGTGGACGTCCGAACTCGTGGTCGGGTGCCGGAATGCAAGTCATTCCACCCCCTCCGTCGGTTCAGGGTGCAGGCAATTCCCCAAGAAGTGGACGTCCGAACTCGTGGTCGGGTGCCGGAATGCAAGTCATTCCACCCCCTCCCTCGGTTCAGAGTGCAGGCAATTCGCCAGGAAGGGGGCGTGTGAACTCGTTGTCGGGTGCCGGGGCGCAAGTTGTTCCGCCTTCTCCTTCGGTTCAGAGTGCAGGCAATTCGCCAGGAAGTGGGCGTGTGAACTCGTTGTCGGGTGCCGGGGCGCAAGTTGTTCCGCCTTCTCCTTCGGTTCAAGGTGCAGGCAATTCGCCAGGAAGTGGACGTATGAACTCGTTGGCGGGTGTCGGGGCGCAAGTTGTTCCGCCTCCGCCGTCCATTCCAGGCGCAGAGAACTCTACTGGAAATGGACGATTAAGTTCGCTATCCAGTGGTGGTCCGCAAGGTGAAGGGCCGTCAACTCAGGAACGGGGAACCTCCCCCTCTGGAGCCCCAGGCGCAACTGACATTCACGAAACGGTTCCACCCCAGCCTGTGAAAGAAAACGGGCTCGGGCCAGGTACGGAAGAGTTGTCTGTGCGTTTGATAGGACCCGCGCTGTCCTTGCCGAGTTCGTCTTATTTCGCAAACTATGAGGTCTTCATCGCAGAAAGACGGTTAAAAAAAGACCAATTACAGTTTATAAAATTGGTTTATGAGTCACTTCCTTATCAACGTCGATTGTCCGAATATGCGTTGAACAGCACCAGGGTGTTTAGGCTTCGCGCCAAAAGGGATCAGAGTTGCGACGAATCGCTGCTGCAAATGACGTGGCCTGAAGGCGATCCCCACCCAGGGTCGCAGTACTCAGCCGATTCCCCAGGACTGAGTGCGAGTGACCGAAACAACATGTTGCCTTGCTACCGCACGACCGCGGATGATTACCGAAAAGCAATTTCACGCGGCCGATGAACATCTTAAGCCTGCCAGCACAAGAATTATCCTCATGACGTCTTCCGCATGACGCGTTAGGGGTCTGACCCTATCTTCGTTCTGTCACGTGGAACCAAGTACAATCCATCTTCGGGAAACAACCTCACATGCACGTTCTTCACGTCGTTGGAGCTCGCCCCAATTTCATGAAGGCTGCTCCTGTCCTGGCTGCGCTGGCCAGAGTCAGCGGCGTGCAGCAGACGCTGATCCATACCGGTCAACATTACGACAGCAATATGTCCGACGTCTTCTTGCAGCAATTGGAGATGCCACCGCCAGACCTGAATCTTGACGTGGGGTCAGGCAGCCATGCTCGCCAGACCGCCGAGATCATGAGTCGCTTCGAGCCGGTTGTAACCGAACGCCGCCCCGACCTTGTCCTCGTCTACGGTGATGTCAACTCCACTGTGGCCGCAGCACTGGTGTGCTCCAAACTTCAGGTGCGAGTGGGACACGTAGAAGCTGGGTTGCGCTCTCGCGACCGCAGCATGCCCGAGGAAATTAACCGCATAATTATCGATCAACTCTCGGACTTGCTTTTTGCCCCGTCCGAGGACGCCGACCAAAACTTGCGGCGTGAAGGGATAGACGCTTCGAAAATTCATCGGGTGGGCAATGTGATGATCGATACCTTAGTCCGGCTTTTGCCGCGGAGCCGAAGATACAAGCCAGACGATCTTCCCGCGCGATACGCCCTAGTCACTCTTCACCGCCCCTCCAATGTGGATGATCCGATCTGGCTGCGTGAGCTGTTGGTGGCGCTGGTAGAGTGTAGCCAGGATCTAGCAATATTCTTTCCAGTTCACCCCCGAACGCATCAGCGTATTTCGGAGCTTGGCCTGCCCCAGACTGCCAATGGCCGGGTGTGCTTGATGGATCCAAAATCCTACCTGGAGTTTTTGGCCTTGCAGCAAGGAGCCACCGTGGTCATTACCGATTCAGGAGGGATGCAGGAAGAAACCAGTTTTCTCGGTGTTCCATGTTTGACCTTGCGTGAGAATACGGAACGCCCCATCACTGTTAGCCAGGGGACCAACCAATTGATTGGACGCGACATCTCCCTGCTGAAATCTGAAATCCGACGCATCCTGTCTGGCGACACCAAGAAAGCATCACCCATTCCTCTCTGGGATGGCCACGCTGCCGAGCGCATTGCGAAGGTCGTCATCCGGGGGCAGCATTTACTTTGAAATTAGGTGCGCGCAATCGCAATCGTGCCCGGAATCATAGACTCGCTCCTCGGCCTCAATAAAATGAAAACGCCCGGAACCAAGAGCACCAGATTATAGAGATCGAATAGGCCGGGCACGATGAAAAGGCTG
>Ga0207646_10001335_pt1 | contig 30678 bp, 27 predicted proteins | sample KBSK5502metaG_FD_184343 | JGI IMG/M metagenome (GOLD analysis project Ga0207646, IMG submission 184343) | Corn, switchgrass and miscanthus rhizosphere microbial communities from Kellogg Biological Station, Michigan, USA - KBS K5-50-2 metaG... | ecosystem: Host-associated > Plants > Roots >... | reverse complement strand
GGCGAAAATCTGAATGGCCATCTCCGCCAGTTTTTCTTTCATCAAACCAAAATCGCCAATCTGCTTGCCGAACGCCTTGCGTTCCTTGGTGTATTTGGAAGCCGTCATCAGCACGTGTTTGGAGCCGCCCACGCAGCTTGCTCCGAGCGTGAAGCGCCCGGCATTAAGAATGTTGAATGCGACGATGTGACCGCGCCCGATTTCGTGGAGGAGATTTTCTTTGGGTACTTTGCAATTCTCAAGGAATACGGGAGTCGTCGAGCTCCCGTGAATCCCCATCTTATGCTCTTCGTTTCCCGGCTTGCATCCCGGGTAGGTCCGCTCAACGATGAAAGCGGAAAACTTCTCGCCGTCGATTTTTGCGAATACGATGTAAAGATCCGCGAAACCTCCGTTGGTGATCCACATCTTTTGCCCGTTCAGTACGTAGTGCGTGCCTTCACTGTTCAGTTCCGCGCGAGTAAGCGAATTCTGCGCGTCGGAGCCGGCTTGCGGTTCGCTTAAACAATAAGCGCCGATCAGTTCTCCGGTGGCGAGCCTCGGGAGATATTTTTTCTTTTGTTCCTCGGTGCCGAAATAGACGATTGGCAGCGTGCCGATTCCCGCGTGCGCCCCATGTGTGACCGCAAACCCTCCGTAAATTGAAAGTTTTTCGGTGAGCACGGTGGTCGCAATTTTGTCGAGACCCGCGCCGCCATACGCTTCGGGAACTCCTCCGCCCATCAAGCCAAGCTCACCGCCCTTCTTTACGAGCTGCGCCATCAGACCGGGCTTTTTGTTTTCCAAATCCTTCGCGAGCGGGAGAACTTCCTTCAAAACAAACTCTTCGGCGGTCTGCCCGATCAACTTTTGATCGTCGGTTAAATCAGCGGGGGTGAACACCTCCTCCGGAGCAGGGGATTCAAGCAGGAAGCTGCCGCCTTTTGCGGCAGTTTTCGTAACGACGCTGGTTGCCATGAGATGCCTCCGGGAAAATGGTGCGAAGTGAAAACGATAAAAACTGAACAAGCGAAACAGTGTTACGAGCGGATTGTACTCCTGGCAAAGGTGGGTCGCAATTGATCGTAAGTACCAGCCGCAACCACCTGGCGGAGGACTGAAAGTGGTTTGGCGTTAGCGATGAGCGACACGGAAAATCAGCGGCTCAAAAAAGAGCGGCGGCTTGAGAAGCCGGAAACACTCCCTGGTGCGGGTCGAAGCCCGGCAGCGGCCGTGATTTGAGAAAGGATGGGAGTATTGCAGGGCGGATGTTGCTGTTGCAAAACGGCACCACCCGATTCGCTAGGAGAAGTGGAGCGAGAGTAATACTATTTGCTTCAGGAAAAACTCGTCGCGCAAAGCCAGAGGATGAATGGGTGGTTTTTTGACTCGGGCCTTGAAATTCCTGACTGTATTGTTACTTCTCGCCGCTGTTGTCCTGTGGTTCGCCGCGCTCCGCGGTGATCGCGGTTATTTTGAAGAAGAGGTCACGATCGACCGCGCGGCGCCGATAGTGTATCGCTGGATCACGACAGATGAATTGCTTAGACGCTGGATTTCCGATGTCAAAAAGCTGGAGAGAATCGGTAGCGTCGGGCCGGCCGCGCAGACCAATTATGCCTATCGCTTGGACCAGCTTATCGGAACTTTTCGCGTGTCGCTGAATGTAAGAATCGTTCGCGCGATTCCGAACCAAGAGCTCGAATTGTCCCTGACGCCCGCGACGGAATCCGCCGGAGATTTTGTCGGAAATGTTAAATTTAAGCTGTTGCCGGACGGCGACTACACGCGGCTGGTTTTCTCATCTCAAACAAGATTCCAAGACATGAGCGATCAAATTTTTGAGCCGATTTTGACCTACGCGACGCGAAGGAAATTGCAGGAAGATCTTGCCCGGCTAAAATTGATGATTGAAGCGGAGCCCAGATCGCAATCGGATATTCAGAAACGATAGGTCCAGAAAGCGGTCCGCGCGTTTTTCACGACAGACGTTCTACGATTCCGGCGGCGCCCATTCCCCCGCCAATACACATTGTGATCATGCCGTAACGGGCGTTGCGGCGCTCTAGTTCGCGCACGATGCCAGCGGTGAGTTTCGCTCCCGTGCAGCCAAGCGGATGGCCGAGCGCGATGGCGCCGCCATTCGGATTTACTTTCGAAGGATCGAGCCCCGCTTGCTGGATGACAGCCAGGGACTGGGCGGCGAATGCCTCGTTCAATTCGATTATGGCGATGTCGTCCAGCTTCAGTCCGGCCAACTTCAATGCCTTTGGAATTGCGTTGACAGGGCCAATGCCAAATTCTTCCGGTGGACAGCCCGCTGTGGCGTAAGCGACGAATCGCGCGAGCGGCTTCACGCCCAATGCTTTGGCACGCGAATCGCTCATCACAACGACGGCCGCTGCTCCATCGCTCATCGGCGAACTGTTTCCAGCGGTGACCGAGCCTTTTGCGTGAAACGCGGGCTTAAGTTTGGCAAGGGCATCGAGCGAAGTGTCTGCGCGCGGCAATTCATCGGTGTCGAAAAGTACAGACTGCGTGGAAGGCTTTTGCTGTTTCGCTTTTGCCGAGGAGCTATTGCCGTTCGAGGGCAGAAAAATAATTTTCACCTCGATGGGAACAATTTCGTCCTTGAATTTCCCCGCTGCGATAGCGGCGATGGCTTTTTCATGCGAGGCCATGGCAAAACGATCGGCCGCTTCGCGGGAGATTGCAAACTTGCGCGCAATGTTCTCGGTTCCCAGACCCATATTGATGTAAGCATCGGGATAATTGTCCACAAGCCAGGGATTGGGCGAGATTTTGTTTCCGCCCATTGGAACCATGGACATGGATTCGGTACCGCCTGCAACGATCACGTCCGTTCCGCCACCGCGGATTCGGTCAGCTGCGAGCGCAATCGCCTGAAGTCCCGAGGAGCAAAAACGATTGACGGTCATGGCGGAAGTTTCGACGGGCAGTCCGGCGCGCAGGGCTGCAATACGGGCGACATTCATTCCTTGTTCGCCTTCGGGCATCGCGCAGCCTAGAATTACGTCATCAATTTCGCTCGCAGAGAGGCCGGGTACGCGCGCGATGGCTTGCATGATCACCAGCGCGGCGAGGTCATCGGGTCTAGTGGCGCGCAGCGTGCCTTTATAGGCGCGTCCAACGGGCGTTCTAAGCGCGGAAACAATTACAGCTTCTGGCATGGCTGCCTCGTCTCATCTCGGTGCAATGCATTGCCTATTGTTCGCCGGCGTACGTGAAAACGCAACTCGTGCGGCGTGACTTATTTTTTTCGAACGGGCTTTGGCGTTCCGCCCTTCCTCGGAATGTAGATCGTTGCTGGAGGGTCGACGCCGTACTTTTTGGAATAGTTGCCCTGATTGACGGCGATTGCCACTCTTCCGCGCGAATCGATGTACAGCAACGATTCGCCGACAGGCACGTTCATAAATGTCTGCACATACGGCAACGTCACGGGCTTTTTGTTAATCTGCACGGTGAGCTTGTCCCCCAGCGAATAGCCGAGCGACGCAAGTTCTTCCCTGGTGATATTGGTCACGAGTGAGCCGAACGGATCATCGAGGCCGATGACATCGCCGCTTACGCTCTTCTCCTCGAGTTTGGCCGTTCTGGGCGAGAGATGCACCAGTTGAGGCACCTCGGGTCCGGCAATTGTGTAATCCCAGCCTTCGGCAAGGTGCGCGGCCGCCGGTGAGAAAATGTCACGGCCGTGAAAAGTGGAAGAGACAGCGGCCTGAATCATCCAGTTCTGGTTGGCAATTTCTCTGGCGCCTGCCAAACCATCACGCTCCGTCACAGCGCTGACGAGGCCGTTGTCCGGCAGAACAAAAAACTGCCCTTTGTTGGACTTCACGATCACCGCTTTGCGCGAAGTTCCGACTCCCGGATCGACGACGACAAGAAACACTGTGCCTGACGGGTAATACGGCGTAACGCCGTACAAGAAGCGGGAGGCTTCCTCAATCTGATAGGGAGTCACCTGGTGAGTAATGTCCATGATCCGCGCGTCGGGTGAGATCCCCAAAATCACGGCTTTGCAAATCGCCACGGCATCGTTCGCCGTGCCGAAATCAGTCATAAAAACGATCGTAGGTCGGCGCGGCGGAGCGGAGCTTGCATCTCGTGAACTAGGAGCGTTTGCGCAGCCGAAAGAAATTACCGCCAGGAAATAAAATACGAGATACGACCGCTTCGGTAGCCAGAGTGTCATGGACCTTCCTCTCTTCTGGAGTCACTAGTATATTCATTTCAGCACATAAGTTTATTTTCGCGGTCAGGCGAGATTTCGTAGGAACTTTTTTGTGCTTCGAGTAGACTTTTAGTTCGTTAAAGCAGGTGATGTTCCCAGCTCTGCCCGCGCCCTGAAGTAAAATCCCAAATTTGTGCAAGGAGATTGCGAATGCGTCGACCGTTGCTTTTGACGTTACTCTCGTTGTCGCTGATGGCGCTGGGGGTCCAAGCGGACCAGGTCACGCTGAAAAATGGCGATCGCTTGTCGGGTTCGGTCGTGAAGACTGATGATGACGCCAAGACTTTGCTTATCAAGACGGAGTTGGCCGGTGACGTCATAATTCCGTGGGACGTGGTTACAGGTATCGTTTCTTCACAGCCCCTCCACATCACTCTTTCGGACGGGCGCGTGATCGCCGGAACGGTAAGCACCGCAGAAGGAAAACTTGAGGTCGCGACGAAGGATGCCGGCACGGTTTCTGCCGCGTACGACGCGGTAAAGCGGTACGCAACGATGCTCAGCAGGCGGAGGCGGAGCGTTCGCAGCATCCTCGCCTCCGCGACTACTGGAGCGGACTGTTGGATCTGGGGCTTAGCGTCACCGAGGGCAACTCGTCGACGACTGCGCTAACCATTGCAGGAAAGGCGTCGCGCATCGTGCCCAAGAATAAGCTGACGTTTTATTACACACAGGTCTATTCGAAAGACAATGCGCAGTCACCTGCGGTCACAAACGCAAACGCGATTCATGGTGGAGTTCGCGATGAGTTCAATCTGAGCTCGCGCGTCTATGTTTTTGCCTTCACTGATTTCGATGAGGACGCCCTGCAGAATCTCAATCTTCGCAATGTGCTCGGTGGCGGTCCGGGATATCATGTGGTCAAAAGCAAGAATACTCAGTTCGACGTGTTTGGTGGCGCCAGCTTCGACCAGGAATATTTTTCCTCTTACACGACCGCGAATCCGGCCCCTCCGCCGGCGCTGATTTTAGTTGGATCACAGTCGCGCCACAGCGCTGAAATCGTGGCGGGCGAGTCGCTCGGTACGAAGCTGGGATCGCGAACGACGGTGAGCGAACAGCTTTCGTTCTTTCCGAATGTGAGTTCAACTGGAGACTACCGCGTCACTCTTGATGCGAATGCCGTGACGAAGATTAATTCATGGCTAGGCTGGCAGGTGACCCTTAGTGACCGCTATATTTCGAATCCGCCGCTTGGGCTAAAAGGGAACGATTTGTTATTGTCGACTGGCTTCCGGTTGACCTTTGGGAAGGGAACCTTCTAAAACAGAATGGCCCGCGCGTTGTCCATCCATAAGGAGGCTGAAATGCACGGATTGATCTACTGGATCGTAGTCGGGCTGATTGCTGGGTGGCTCGCTGGCAAGGTAATGAAAGGCGGCGGCTACGGCATCTTGATCGATATTGTTCTCGGGATCCTCGGCGGCGTTCTGGGCGGTTGGCTGTTCGGGATACTCGGCATTTCAGCCGGCGGAGGATTGATCGGCGGGATTATCGTGGCATTTGTCGGCGCCGTCATTCTGGTGTGGATCACGCGTCTACTGAAAAGAGCTTAGGGTTTGTTAGAGAGAGTCACTCTGAAATTCAAATCGCGCCGGCTGCCGGGGGAGGACAGGCGCGGCGCGACTTGAGTCGGGGGTAAACTCAGTGGGCAGAAGCGGTTTTGGCTTGAGTCGCCAAATACCACTCCGCCGTTGGGGCTCGCAGATACTTCAAGCGCAATCGAGCGGACTCCGCGCCCTTTTGATCGCCCAGCTTTTCGCGTGCGGCCACCAACCAGTTAATTGCTATCGGCGAATGAGGATCGGCGGACAGCTCGTCTTGCGCACTTGCATAATCTTTCTGCGCGAAGAAAACATACCCGCGTGCGGACTCGTAGCAGTTTTCGACGATGAGGTCGCGAGACTGTGCCGCGAGCCTTTCAAGCTTGCGAATGGTCTCCGTGGTGGCTTCAACGTGATTGTGTTCGACCTGGACGCGCACCTGATCGCGCCATATTGACGCCAATGATGGATTGCGGTCCGACTCGCCCATACCTTCGACTGGATGGCTGTAAATGCGTTCCATCTCCTGAAGCTTGGCGATTCGTTGCTTCAGCGTGAGCGCGAGCAGAGCACTGGCTTGCTGGATCTCAAATTGAGAGTAAGGTTCGTGCGCGGCATGGGCCTTCTGCTCGGCGTCAGCGAGTGCCTGCAAGCCTTCAGCGGGCCTGCCCGCCCAGAATTTCATCAGAGCCTTCTGAAATTCGACATGCAGGCGGTCGCGATTGTTTGTGGACATTGCGAGCGCTTTGTCATATTCCGCGGCGGCACTGGAAAAATCATGCATCAGTGAGTAGGTGTCGCCGAGGCCGGTCTGCGATGTGACAAAGGCCGGGGAAAATTTTAGCGCCGCCTTGTAGTGTTCGATGGATCCACGGTCGTCTCCCGCGTATCGTGAAACTTCGCCAAGGGAGTCTTCGGGATTTGGTTGGCCGGGCTGCAATTCTGCGTATTTTTTTAGATAGGCGATTGCTTTTGCGGGATCCGGATCGCCGGTTTCGACTTTCGCGTAGCCGAGCATGTTGTAGGCAGGCGCGAAATTGGGATCGAGTTTGATGATCCGCTCCATCATCTTCACGGAACGGTCGTAGTCCTGCTGGAAATAAAGCCATTCCGAAGTCAGATACAGCGCGTGACGATCATCCGGGAAACGCGCAAGCAGATCATTCATGGCAGTAATTGCGGGCAGCATGTCGTCTTTTTGCACGGACGTCAGGAAATTGACGAGCAAGCGCTCGTCTGCAGGTGCTGTTGCTGCCAGGGACTCGGCTTTGCGCGCAGCTTCGGGATTTGGCTGGTTTCGTCTTGCCGCGAAGGACCACACGGCGTATGCAAGTGCAAATTGAGGATCCTTTTCGGTGGCTTTGCGAGCGCTCTCGACGGAATTTTCGAGTAGCACGTTCTCGTACTGGTCCAGCGCTGTTTCGATGAGCTTCTGAGCGTCGACAGATTTTGTGGCGACTGGAAATGCGAACACGTGCCCCACAAGCAGTGCGCTTGCGTGACTCGCGTCGGCCGGACTCTTGGGCTCTGAATCGGCAACACTCACGGTTTGCTGCGGACATGCCAAAGCCGACACTGGGAGCGCGGCCGGCAACAATAAAAGTGCGGATTTACAAAAAAATCGATTCATGACCTGACACTCCGCGGCACTTCGCGCCGATGCGGTCTGCGCCTGAAATTTCTCTGCAACTTTAAACTAGCTGTGTCGAAGCTGCGCCCGTAACTGGCCCAGCGGACAGGTGTGCTGCGCAGGTACTTGGAGTGCTTGTTTGGCCACAGAGACGTTTTGTTCGTATCGAATACTTGCCGCCGAGATTTCGGCGACGGATACTGCGCATAACCTGCTGGAAAGGTGATGTGGTATGTACGAATCTTCTTGGGGAAAATCACTGCGCTGCGCAGCCGCGATGCTGTTGTTCGCGTTTGCCTGTGGGCCTGCAGTTCCGGCGATCAAGAATATGGCGGTTGTGGTCTCGGCGGGCAGCAAGCTCGCCGACGTTCCCCTCGCCGACCTCGTCAAATATTGCAAAGGCACTGCTAAATCGTGGCCCGACGGGAAAAATTTTGTGATCGTGCTGAAAAATCCCGATGCGCCGGATATGCATATCGCGTTGCAGAAACTGTTTGGCGGTGGGGTTTCGGAAGCGAAAGTGGCAATCGCGAAGCTGAACGAAACCCGCCAAACGGTTAAGATTGTTGACTCTGATGACGACCTGCTGCGCACCGTGGACGCCACGCCGGGAGCGGTTGGGATCGTGGATGTCTACTCGATCAATAGTTCCGTAAAGGTACTGCGTATCGACGGGAAACTCCCATTTGATGTCGGCTACGCGTTGAAGGGCAACTGAGCCCGTCCGCTTTTCTGAGGAAATTCTTCCACAACCTAATTTCTTGGCGCGGGAGTGCCTGGCGAGCGCAGTGTTTTGAGGGCCGTCAACCCGATCAGGACGATCGCGAGTCCCAGCGCGCTCCACAGGACTTCTGGGTGCCGCTCTGTGAATGGCCGCGGATCACGGTAGTTTACAGTTTCTTGTTCGGGTCCCAGAGTCAACGTCCGATAGACGGGTTTCGATGGTCCGAACTCCAGGTACTGTGCCAGGTCGTATTGCGGTCTGCCCGCCTTCTCGTTGCCGTAGAGCAACCGATAGTCTTGGCCCGCAGTTTGCTTGAACAGGAGCGTACGAGGCACGGCGGCCAGGGTCAAGGTTACATTCGCCAGCGGCTGATCATTTCCGTTGATCACTTCCACGCGGACGAATCGATTTCCACTGATTTCCGGGAACTCGATGCGAAGCGACTCTCTGGTTTTGTCGTCCTGCTTGTAACGGTAAATGACTCCCGAACCCCAGTAAGACCATTCCTTTCCGTCAACACTGCTGCTGATGCGAACCCCGCGGTAAAACTCGGCGCTGTCGCTTCGAAGCTCTACCTCCGAGACAGGCTGATTTGGAGAAGCGAGGGCCGCGCGCCAGAAACTCTCGGTCGGATCGCTTGATTTATCCGCAGTAAACGCCGCCGGAATTTCCTTTCTTGGAAACTTGTAGGTTTCTTCATGCAATACGCTGATGCCGCTCACGGGAAACTGTCCAGATGGATCTGCGATGCGCACGCGCACATAGCGCGAGCTCAAACCCTGGATGGGAATAGTTTGCGTGCCGTCCACTGCCCGCGAGCGGAATCGCGCAATCGGGGCGCGCGCTTCGACCGTTCGCCACGTCCTCGCGTCGTCGCTTAACGCAACTTCGGCCCAAACAATGAAATCAGGGCGGCTCGTTTCCACTTTTACGCGGTCGTAGTTCAGCCGTCCTTCGCCGAGATCGCCGATGACTTGTGTGTAATGGTCCGCTACGAAACTGTTTTCGACGATCTGAGCTGCATGGCTTTGCGTGTTGCTGGCGACATGCCTTTCGGCGATAACGAATGGAACTTCATCTCCCTGCGAAGTCACGATGCGCGTGTCCTCGCAGCCCGCCTGGCAGTGTGCATAGATCTCCCAGGGCAGCGACAATTGTGCTGCTCCGTCGCGTTGTGATGGCTGCCCCTCGATGGGTCGCGAGTAGCGCCAGGCGCGCCATTTGCCCGGCAGGTCCGCGGACATGGCGAGAAGGCAAGATACGCTTGCGAGCAGAAGAGCGGACGTCGCGCGGCGCATTAGGAACTCTCTCGCTCCCGCGCAAATTTCCGCTGGTACAGGAAAGAAACACCAAGCAGAACTGCGCCCAACACAAAAAACGACAAGATGCGATAAGCCCTCTCCAGGAACGAGAGGTCGTACAAGAAAACTTTGCCGACCACCAGACCGAACAACACCAAACTCTGCCAGCGGAGCAGCGCCGATTTATTCTGAAGGCCCCAGAATAGTAGGCCGGAGGCGTATGCGGTCCACAAAATAGATAGCGAAAGGTGTTGCGCCAGCGCGCCGTCCACTCCGGTACTTGTTCTTCCAAAGTAGTCCCAGAACTCCGCTGACAGCGCGATCAGCGCGTATACATTGATGGCGACGGCAAAAATGCCGATTTCAATTTGTTCCTGACCTTCTACATGTGTCTTGTAAGTTCGCGCAGCCCACAATGCAAGGCCCAAGCACGCAATCATGACGACGTACGCGCCGAATCGCGCGTTGAAGAGAAATTGTCCTCCTGCGGGAGGCAGAAAAAGCAGCCGCAGCGCGGAGATCGCGAGCAAAAGATAGCCGGCCTGGCGCAGGAAATTGCTGGCCGCGCGGAACCCTGTCCATACAAGAATCGCGCCTTCAACTGAAAAACTTAGAGTGATCCAATTTCCTTCCAGGCGGATGGGAATCGCCAGAGTGAGAAACGTCAATGCGAGTCCCGCGAATAACAAGCGCGCCAAGGCTAATCCGCCCCCGGTTGCAACTGGCAGCAGTCGGGCAATGGCCACGTGTCCAGCCGCCAGTGCAAGGAACAGCAATGTGAGCGGCCACTTATCGTTCGGCCACATCAAGATGAACAGGGCCACGGAGTAGGCAAACGAATTCAACAAAATCATCGCGACGTCGAGCTCGCCAGTAGAAACTCCCCGCAGCGCCTTGGCGATCGGCAGCACGGAATAAAGAAGGTAGAAGAGCGTCGCAAACAGGACCGTGCGCTCCAGAGGCGAGGTGCTGTGAAAGAACTCGCTGTACCACCCCCAGAAATAAATTTGCGTGCCGACAAATGCGATGGGTGCCAGCGACTTCCAGTCTTTTTTGGAAGCGATGACGAGCGCGCCACCGCCCAGCAGAATGAGGTAGGTGAACAAGACGACTTGCTGATCCTTGCCACTGCTCGCGAGAACCGGAGTCAACAATCCGCCCAGCAATGACAGTACGGCGATTCGCTGCGAGTCACGACCGATCGCAACCGCTGCCATCACCGCGGTAATCGCAATCATCGCGACAAAACCGACGTCGCGGCTGTACAGCGTGTAATATTGGCAGCCTGCCCAAACTGAAAGGAAAAGTGTTGCCTCGCCCAGCGCGGCGATCCCTTCGGAAAAATACGTGTAGCCTTTGCCGAGCAGCCACTGGCTCCATGGCAGCATCAGCGCTCCGAGCAGGACTCCGATGGCGATACGCCCAGACTGCCCAATCCAGTTATTGTCGAACGCAAATTTAAGGAAATACGAGACCGCGATGAGCAAAGCCACGATTCCGATGCGGTTAAACCAGCGTCCGGCAATCAAACTTTCAAGATCCAGCGGCGATGCTTTTCTCGCTCCGTGAATGCTGTGCAACGCCTCGGCTGGCGCCGCCCGGGAAGAGGTTACCGGAGCCAAAGGTGCCTCGCGGGGCGGCGGAGGAATGGGTGGCTGTGGCGGCACTGCAGGAATTGGAGCACTCACGCGAATTTGATCGGAAAAGTCCTCCGGCAAAGGGTGCGTGGGGACCCCGACAGTCCGCGCTGACGGGCTGGCCTGCCGCAAGGTTTTCTCAAGTTCCAAAAGTTTCTGCTCGAGGGCAAAGATTCGTGAGGTCAGCTGTGGAATCAGGTGAGTTGAGGACTCGCCGTCAAGACGGCGGACCGCGACAAGGGCCATAATGGCGAGCACAGGCCCCGCCAAAACGACCAAGACAGCAAGGATAACTAGACCTTCCATAGGGTGGGAACTGCCGAATTAGAGCATAGGGCGGCGACGCACACAACCCATTTTGGGAACTCTTGCGTTTCGAGAGGTATGCAAAAAAGTCGCATTTGACCGCCTACTGATGCCAATCTAGCGTTCGAACCTGTACGTTCGGGCAGGTTTTTCCACAGGGCGTTCAGCGAACCTAAGACGAAGCCTATACAATTCCTTGTAGCCATATAAATCTTTATTTTTGTTGTAGTTGACGACCAATGAAATGCGAATGTGGGTACTAGGAAACTGGTTTTACCCCCAAAATGTGTCCTCTGTACCATAGTCGCGGTGGTTCGCCTGCTGTCTAATGGTACAGGTGCAGGGGACACAGACCGTTCGGACAGTTCCCGGCATCAAAGTAGACGCAGAAGGATGGGGATCCAAGGTTAAGCAGTCGGACCCAAGAACAGGGGACAGAATGAAGAACAAAGACAAAAGCCGCAAGTGGATGTGGTGGTTTCTAGGGGTAGTCCTGGCGATGCAGTTGTACTTTGTTCGGGAGCTTTTCGCGGCGTTTGCGCTGTTTGCATTGGGCTTTGGAGCCATCGCTTTTGTGGTAGCTGCCCTCTATATGCTGCACCAGGGCTGGGCAGTGGCGGTTGAGAAACTCGCGGTAAGCGAGCATCCAGCGGTGCTGTACACCAAGCACCGAGTGAATTTGTTGGAAGATTTTGCGCGCGGCCGGGCTGTTGCGACGGCTGCGGGAGCGGAAGAGTTGGCCAAACGCGCTATTCGTCGCGCGGGCTCAGCGACCGCACGATAAGATCTTATCCGTGACTTGGTAGGGAGAAACCACTGGTCGGGTTGTACTCCTGCAGCCTTGGCCGGCGAAATATAATAGAGAAGCAGGAATAAAGAGCCAGTCGCCCTGAGCAAGCGATTGGCTCTTTTTCCTTTCAAGCCAGACGTGAGATCTCCCCGCAAGATAGGAACTCCTGTCCCAAAGTCCAGAAAGCACAACTGAACTAAAACTGACCATCCAACCTGTATTCGATCCGGTTGCATTGAACTATTTTCTTGCACGCCGGTAGAACACAGTCCTCCTCTTTGCATCGCTGTTGCTCCGACTGTATTCGCCCGAAGCCTTGGAGGAAATGGCGATCATGAAGAAAATGCGTTGGTCTCTGCTGGTGGTTTTTGCGTCCGCGGGGACGATGTCTGCGGCTGCGACCTCCCCGCTCGGTATCACTCCGAATCAGATGGTGACCGCGACGGTGAGCATCGGACATCGGACGGCGATTGGAGCGACCGGAGGGGCCCCGCCATATCGCTGGCGGCTTGCTTCTGGCAGCTTGCCCGCAGGACTAAGCTTCGATGACATTTCGGGAACGATCTTAGGAGTGCCGGAGGTTGAGGAATATACGAGCGTCGTGATTGCTGTTGCCGACTCAGCGGGACAGACTGCGTCCGCGCCGGTAAGCGTAAACGTGTTACCCGGCAACTGGGGAACAACGTATTACGTGGACAGCATTTTGGGAAACGACAGCAACGCTGGAACTTCAGTCTCGGCTCCCTGGAAAACGCTGGCGCGCGTAAGCAACTTTAGCTTCGCTCCCGGCAGCCGAATTTTGCTCAAGCGGGGCAGCCTCTGGAGAGAAGAGCTCAATTTTCCGTCGTCAGGCGTTTCAGGCGAGCCAATCCTTCTTGATGCGTATGGGACCGGAAACGCTCCTGTGATCAGCGGAGCGGATTTGCTTCCGATCACTGCCTGGATGGTTTGCAGCAACTGCCAGCAATATATCTGGCAGATCCCGGTAAAAACGCAGCCGAACATTGTGCTGTTCAACGGCGCGCTGGGAAAACATGAATCCTCGATCGCGAACTTGAACGGCGCAACCGAGTGGTATTGGAGCGGCGGGACGCTATACGTGTGGTTCACTGGGAATCCTGGGTACTCCTATCGGAACCCTGGAGTTGAGGTGGGCACGCGGCCGATTGGCATCGTTTTGTTCGGCGTTTCTTATCTGACTATTCAGAATTTGGATGTGGAAGGCGCCAATGGCAAGCCAACTAACGGTGCGGTCTACGCACAAGCTTCCAATTCGCTTGGTAGAAGCAGCCACGACATCAGCCTGCATCGCTTGACGGTAAAAAACGGAGCTGGCGACGGTGTCCACCTGGAGGACTGTAATGCCTGTATTGTGCAAGGCCTGACGGAATCAGCGATGGCGAGAAGTGGAATCGTGTTTGTTTCCGCTCACGCGCAGTACCCAGTTGCCTCCGGAGCGATACTCGCCACCACCGCTGCGAATAATCACTACGATGGAATTGGCACATATGGCTGCGCCGTTGGCGCGACGTGTGAAGGAACGCCCGAACCGGCGGGACTGTTCCTTTCTGGCTTGGTGGTTGCGGGCAACACGGTTCATGACAATGGTGCGGGAATTTATTTCCGTTGGACACGGAATTCGCAGGTGATTGCAAACACGTCCTATCGAAATACCGATACGAGCATGGGAGGCGAAGGCGGAGGCATTGAGCTGGAAGCTTCGAGCAAGAACGCGGTGGAGCAAAATTTATTGTATGGCAACCGGACAAATGGTTTGGAAATGTCCAACGATCGTGGTGCGGGAACGAGTATCACGGGTTCATCGGGGAATCTGGTGAGATACAACGCGGTTCACGATAACGCGCAGAGCGGACTGTTCACGAACGCAGCCCCCAGTTCAAACAACATTTTTGCCTATAACGTGGTTTGGAACCATCCGAACGGAGAATGCTTTCTAGCGAATGGGACTGGTCATCAATTCTACGGGAATACCTGTTGGAACAATTCGACGGGAATCGACCTGTTCACGTCGAGCACCACTCCGACCACCGGATACATCACCGTGAAGAACAACATCATCGCCGCGAGCGCGCACAATGCGGTGAAGATTGAATCGGGCGTGTCGATGTCCACGGTGGCATTCGATCACAACGATTACTACAATCCTGTGGCGCCGCTCAGTTTCCGCTGGCCCGCGTCGAGCGGAAGTTTTTCTGTCTGGCAGACGAGTTTTGCATACGACCTGCACTCGCGCACACAGAATCCCGAGTTTATCTCCAGCTCTCCAATTCAACCCAGCGAGCTCGCCGTTCTTGCCAGTTCTCCAACGATTGGCAGCGGCGCGACTTTGAGCGTGACCTCCAGCACAGGGTTGCGCGGGTCCTCCGCATGGCCCGGCGAAGTGCAATTGTCCCTGCAAGGGCAGGCTTGGAATGTCGGCGCGTTTATCGGTGTGCCGTAAGAAGCGCCGACCTAGAAAGAGCGGCGGCTATAGAGAACGCAACGCAGTGGCGACTGGCTGCGCGGCCGCGCGGGCAGCGGGAAGCAATCCGCCCACGACGCCCATCACCAATGCGAAGAAGACGCCTTGTACCAAGAGCTGGGGCGTGATCTTAAACGCAAACGCAAGATTGGAGAAGGTCTGGAAATTCATGGTGCTGGTTGTCAGTCCGTTCAAGGGCAACACCGCTAGGCAACCCAACAGGCCGCCAACAAAGGCAATCAAGACAGCTTCCACCAGGAAGGAGAACACAACGGAAGCGCCTCCGAAACCTACTGCGCGCATGGTTGCGATTTCGCGGCCGCGCTCAGACACTGCCGAATACATGGTATTCAGAGCGCCAAAGACCGCGCCGATGGCCATAATCGCTGCTACCAGTCCGCCGAGCACCGTGATGAGCGTGGTCATCGTTGTCGATTGTTTTGCGTAATAATCAATTTCGCGCATCACGTCCACGTTGAGGCGTGGGTCGGACGTCAGGGAGTCTTTTAACGTTTGGAACGAATTCGTGTTTTGCAGATGCACGGTGACGGACTGAAAGATGTTTGGTGGGCGCTTCATGATTTCGTTCAGAATATGTGAATCGCACCACACTTCAGAATCGAACGCTGAACCTCCGGCGTCAAAAATGCCGACCACGGTCCAGTGCCCTCCGGCAAAATTTACTACATTACCGAGCGTCAAGCCGGAATAGGTCCTCGAAGCATTTTTACCCACAATCAATTCGGAAACGCCCGGCGCGAACATTCGTCCCGTTGCGATTTTTGTGAACTTTCTGATGTCCAGCACGTTCGGCGAAACCCCGCGGATTTGTACGTTCGCGTCAGTGCCCGTGCTGATCAGTGGAAAGGGAACTACGCCGACGACTTCTTGCGTAAGAAGTGGACCGTTCGCGTCGCGTGCAATCCCGGGTGCGTCGGCGATCACCTTGATGGACTCGAGCGTGACACCACCCATCATTTCTGACGGCGACCCGGCGCGAAGCACCAGGGCATTGTCGGGAGAGCCCGAAGCGACGAGCGTTGCCTTGAATCCATGCGCCAAGGAAAGCATGGCGATGAACACGCCCACGGTCCCTGCAATCCCCAGCACCGCTACGATCGTGGACGTCCAGCGAGCGCGCACACTTCGCACATTGTAAATCAAAGGTATGGCCATGTCAGACTCTCCGAAGCGCGTTCACAACGCGCATACGCATCGCGGTAATGCCCGGCAAAAGTCCGCTGATGATTCCAACTGCGATGGCAACGACCAAGCCCAAGCCCAGAATCGCTGGTGCAAGCACAAGACTCGGAAGCAAGCCATTCAGCGCTGTTGCGAGCGCGGGCACGGCAAGCACTGCGAGCGCCAGTCCCAACAGTCCCCCGATCAGCGCAATGACGAGCGATTCAGCGAGAACAAAAAACAGCACTGCGCGGTCAGAAAAGCCAATTGCCTTGAACACAGCCAACTCGGATGTTCGCTCGCGGACGGAAATCGCCATGGTGTTGCCGGTGACCAGCAGCAGCGTGAAAAAAACCACTACGCCGATCGACAGGATCAAAAACTGAATGTTGCCGAATTGCTTGACCCAACTCGCAGCGAAAGCGGATTCGGTCTGCGTTTTTGTTTCAAACGGTGAATTCGCGAACTCGGCATCAATCGTTTTTGCCACGCGCACGGCATCGTCGGGACTATCGAGGCGAAGGACGTACCAGCCGATTTGCCCTTTCACGCGTTCAGGAACTTTTTCCTCAAAATAATCCCATTGAAACCAGAACTGCGTCTCGTCGTCCTGCGGACGCTTGCCGTGATAGATCCCCACAAGGTTGAACTCCCATGCGCCACCGCCGTAAAGCGTAGTTTTGATGGGAATCCTGTCACCTATTTTCCAGCCGAATCGTTGCGCCGTGCGTGCACCGGCAATCGCACCCTGACGATCTTTCAGAAACGCATTCCACTGGTCGTCAGGAACCATCAATTCTGGAACGACCTGACGTTGGTTTTCAGGATCGATCACGAACTGCGGGAAAAAGTTCTTTTCATCCTTATAGACTCCGCCAAACCAGTTGTTGTGTGTTACGTACTTCACGCCCGGGATGCGCAAAATCTTGTCGCGATAGGAAAGCGGAATCGGATTGATGATGGACGTCCGATTGATAATCACGAGCCTGTCCGCGCCTGCGACATCGGCTCCGCGCCCGAACGCGTCCCGCACCACTGCAAGAAACGCGAACAGGAACAACGCTACCGCGAAAGAGCCAATGGTCAGGATCAGTCGCACTTTTTTGCGGAAGAGATTTGCAAAAATCAGCCTGGAGAATTTCATGCGACCCCTCCTGCCATGGCGTTCTGCGGAAGCTTGCTGCCTTCGACGAGCACGCCCTTTTCAAGGTGTAGTGTGGTATGCGCACGGTCCGCGACTACCGGATCGTGGGTCACCATCAACACAGTTTTGCCATGCTTGGCTACCAATTCTTCAATCAACTGCATGATCTCCGTAGCGCTCTTGCGGTCGAGGTCGCCGGTGGGCTCGTCGCACAACAGAAACGTCGGGTCGGACACAATCGCGCGTGCGATCGTCACACGCTGCTCCTGTCCGCCGGAGAGTTGCCGCGGATAATGGTGCATGCGATCGGCAAGCGCGACGACAGACAGCGCAGTTTCGACGTGCTGCTTGCGCTGCGACTTCGAAAGTTTCGTCAGCAGCAGCGGAAGTTCCACGTTTTGAAACGCGGTGAGGACGGGAATCAGGTTGTACATCTGAAAGATGAATCCGACGTGGCGCGCGCGCCATTGCGTCAGTTTGCTCGCGGACATATGCGTGATCTCATCTCCATCGACCGAGATGTGACCCGCGGTCGGGACGTCGAGTCCGCCCAGCAAATTCAGTAGCGTCGTTTTGCCCGAACCGCTCGGCCCCATGAACGCCACGAAATCGCCCTTGTCCACATCGAGATTCAGGCCCTGCAAAACCTGAATGTTCTCTCCGCCTCGGCGGTACGTCTTGTTAACACCACGCACTTGAATCAGGGCCGAGGAACTTCCGTTGTTGTCCACTCGAATCATGCGTTACTCCTCCGGGTTTCAGGGTTTCAAGGCTTGTTTTACAAGCCCTGAGATGAACAAGTTTGTGCTAGCACAACCTGAATAAGTTTCATTGGTTGATTCTGACGGTTTGGCCGTCCTGCAAATTCTCTGGTCCGCGCGCGACCAGCGAATCGCCGGAATTCACGCCCGCCATGATTTCCACGTCCGAACCACGATCATTGCCCAGCGTGACTCCGCGTCGCTCGATCTTTGTATCGCGCAACAAAAAAACGTATGATTTTCCGCTGTCAGTTCGCACGGCCGTTTTAGGAATGATTGCCGTCGGTTTCGGTCCTTTGTCCTTCTCCTGCGCGCCTTTTTTCTTGGCCTCTTCCTCGGCCATAAACGCTACCTTCACGCCCATGTCCGGCAAAATGCGCGGATCCAATTTGTCGAAAGAAATGCGGACCTTCACCGTCGCCTTTTGGCGGTCGGCCGTTGGAATTACCGTTCGCACGTGCGATGGAATTTGCCAATCCGGATAAGCGTCGAGCGTGGAAGTTACGCGTTGGCCCGACTGCACGCGGGCAATGTAAGCCTCGTTCACGTCCACTTCCACTTCATTCGAATTCATGTCCACGATGGTGGCGATGCCCGTCCGCGTGAAACCGCCGCCCGCTGAAATTGGTGACACCATTTCGCCTACCTGAGCATCCTTTGAGACGATAATCCCGGAAAACGGCGCGCGTATCGTGCAGTTGTCCACGGCCTGCTGCGCTACCGCGATGCGCGATTCAGCGGCGTTGATTTGCTGTTTTGCGAGCGCGATCTTTGCCCGCAGGCTATCTGCCTGGGTGCGGGCATTGTCCAATTGATCCTGGCTTTGCACGTTTGCTGCTTTCAGTTCTTGTGCCCGGTGCAATTGGATTTCTGCATAGCGAAGCTGTACTTCATAATCTTGAACCGCCGCTCTCGATGAATCACGGTCGGCTACGGCTGACTCGAGCGCGCGTTTCACGTCAGAATCGTCCAGCGTCGCAAGCAGTTGACCTTCCTTCGCGTGATTGCCCTCATCAAAAAAAACACCAGTTACCCGTCCCGTGATTTTCGCCGCCACCGTTGCCCGTCGCCGCGGCGTCACGTACCCGCTCGCATTCAGCAGGGTCTGCTGCCCGGGATCACCTGCTGGTCGCGCCACCGCGGCTTCAACCACAGGCGCACGATTCTTCAGTGCGAACACCGCCCCCGCTACCAACAAAAGCACACCAAGCCCGGCAGCGAAGAAGCCCCAGAATTTTCCGGCGCTCCCACGCGGACGAGCAGTGTCATGAATTTTCAGTGATGCTAGATCTGCAGCCGGCATGGGTAGAGAGATGCTCCTCTTGGCGAAATGTAACGTCGAGCAGGCAAACCTGTAATTTTCAGATTCGGGTAGAGTCCGGGGGGAAGCCCGTCGCTCGTGCGTGTCCCCCTAACTATACGCGAAACCTGCCCCGTTTATATCAGGGTTATATCAGGGAAAAATGGGGCTAGCGGGACGAATCGGCGAACGCCGCCGCGCCACCGGCAAGCGCCCTTCGCGACCGGAGAACGGGGTTAGAAACGGACTGCGGACGGCCTCACTCCGACAGTGCTCGCTCAAGCATACCTGCTCAGTCCGGCGATCTCTCCCTGCCCTGTTCGCGCGGATGAAAGGGAACTGGTAAGCTTCGCAATTCCAGGAGGGCCGCCCGGATGAGCTGGAGAAATTTCGTCTATACCTTAGTTTTGCTGGTTGCCTTTTCAGTGCCACTCGGAGCGCAAGATAAGAAACCAGGTCCGCCTAAGCGGCTGGCCGTTCGTGCCGGTCACCTGATCGACGGCAAGAGCGACAAGGCGCTCGACAACGTCATCATTGTCATCGAAGGGGACAAGATTATGTCCGTTACCCCAGGCGGCCCGGCGCCGGCGGGTGTCGAGATAATCGACCTCTCAAAATGCACGGTTTTGCCTGGGTTCATCGATCTGCATACGCACGTCCTTCTTAACGGCGACATCACCGCCGACGATTACGATAAGCAGCTGCTCAAGCAGTCCATCCCATATCGAGCCATTCTTGGCGCGCGCAACGGGCGCATTGCACTTGAAAATGGGTTTACAACCATTCGCGATGTCGAAACAGAAGGCGCGATGTACGCCGATGTGGACGTCAAAACTGCCATACAAAATGGCGAAGTTCCTGGCCCGCGCATGCAGGTCGCTACACGCGCCATGACCCCTACCGGAATGTATCCGCTGCTTGGCTATTCCTGGGAACTGAAACTTCCCACTGGCGTCCAGTATGTCGACGGAGCCGATGGCGCGCGCAAAGCTGTTCGCGAACAGGTCATGTACGGTGCGGACTGGATCAAGTACTACTCCGACCGCGGATATCACTTCGAGTCTGATGGCGTGCTGCATAGCATGGTGAATTTTACTGATGACGAAGCAAAAGCTATCGTCGACGAAACGCATCGCTTAGGCAAAAAAGTGGCCGCGCATGCCATTGGCAGCGACGGAATTGCGGCAGCGTTGCGCGCCGGCGTAGACACAATCGAGCACGGCGTCGGCTTGACCGAGCCGCTGATGGATGAAATGGTGAAAAAGGGAACTACGTGGGTACCGACGATCATGGTCGTTGCCTACGTCGCACCGGGCCGCGGAGGGAATTGGACAAAGATGGTCGACCTCGAAAAGGCGGCATTTCAGAAAGCACGCAAACGCGGAGTAAAGATCGCTCTCGGAACCGATGCCGGTGGCTCAGATTGGCGTGAACTGAACGAAGCAGTCGAATTCGACTACTACGTGAATTACGGAATGACGCCGATCGAAGCCATTCAGTCCGGCACGATCAGGGCGGCGGAAGTTTTAGGTTGGGGCGACAAGCTAGGGACCCTTGAGCCGGGCAAGTGGGCCGATCTAGTCGCCGTGTCTGGCGATCCGCTGAAGGACATCAAGGAATTGCAACACGTGAAGTTCGTGATGAAGGGTGGCGTGGTTTATAAGGACGAAACTTCCCGTCACTAGAGATTACGTCTGCGGTGGCAAAAAGTTCTTTGGGTCCAGCGAGAACCCTTCTCGCGTGGACTGCGAATGCTGCTCTACCGCACCTACAGCTGCGACCAGACATGAATAGAAAAACGCGCGGAGTCCTTGCCTGAACTGTTCGGTAACCTGTTCCGTTGAGCGCGCTATGTCCGATTCGATCGACTTGCGGCGAGTGTCGCATGCCGCGCGATGCTCCGCATCGAGCGCAGCCAGTGCCGAGGTAACCCGCTGCGTCGTATCAGTGGCCGTGACCGTCGCATGAATCTCCACCTGCCTCCGGAATTCGCTGAGCGCCTCGCTTGCGGATGTTTGGACGGTCGCACGAGCTTCCGCCACGGTTGATTCCATATGCGCTGTCGCCTCTCGAGTCAGCGATTGCGCTTCTTCCAGCAAATTTGTCAGGTGGCGATGCGAAGCCTGTGAGACGCCGCGGTTGAATTCCTCGAGCGCTCCAGATAGCGAGTCCGCGATCAGCGTCGAAATCCGTTGCTGCGTTTCACGCAATGCGCGTTCGCTGGCTTCCCGTGCGTCGCCTAAATTTTTCTGGGTCGCGCCAGCCTGCCGGTCGATTCGCTGAACAATTTCTTCAGCGCGAATCCGGTAGCCCTCAAGCTGCGCATCCCAACGGGTGCGCACCTCGTCCAGCCGGTCCTCAAGCCGCGCAAGCAATTCCTCGCGCGAAGTGTGCACCAGCGTGCTGCGTTGCTGTGCCGTTGCGTCCGAAACCTGCTGCACAGAAGCTTCGCGCGCCGCGTCAATCGAATTCACGGCTGCGTGAACCGCCGGCGCAAGATGCTTCGAAACCGCTGATAGGATTGCCGTCTCCGCGGCTTTTTCAATTTTTGGCTGCAGTGCTGCCAGCAGACGTTCCGGGGTGATGCTCACGCGATTCGGACGCGCGTACGCTGCGGCGCTGTCCAGGGTCTCAGGGTTTGCACTTGTAAACCCTGGGTTAAGTCGGGTCTCGGAGTTTGTACCTGCAACCCCTGGGTTGGGTTTCGCTGCCGTCGCCATGGCGGGCGAAGGCATCGTGATGGACGGTCCCAATCCTGCGAGCGCTTCCGTTAGGAAGCGCCGGTCGGGCTCGCCGTTCACCGGTGGCGCTGTCGGGTTCGCAGATGGACCTGCTGCAGGAGTGGCTGCTGGAATTGGAGGTGGCGACGGCATGTCTTCCGGAGTTGGCGCACGCCCGGGACCTGTGGCCGCAGCGGTTTGTTCTTTTGACGGAGGCAATTCCGAAGCGAGACGTTCCGCCGCGGTCAGCCAGTCCTGAGGCGGCGCTGGAACTCGCCAGATATTCGCAGGCTTTTCGAGTTCGACTCCCACGTGATACAGGTCGCGTGGATTGCGCGGAATCTGCACCGAACGAACTTGCGCCCTGGCCGTCGTGACAATTTCGCCGAGCGGCGCTTCTCCGATTTGCAGCGTGATCCACGAACCCACATGGCAATCGTGCCGCGAAGGATATCTGCACCCGTGAAGATTCAGGCTCACCGCCGACGTGCGTTCCAAAAATTCCTGGCCGAGTCCGTCGTGTCCTGTAATCAATAATGGAACAGGGCGTTCGATCCGCGTGCTGCGCCGACCCTCCGGACCGACGAACCCGAAAGTTGCGTCTGCTGTAGGAATAATGCTCACGCGCGGTCTCCGCGCAAATGGCGAGATGAAATCAAAAAGATGCATCGTGCACCTGGCACACTGGAACGCTCACGGCCGAGAATGGGCTGACCTCCTCGCGCAACAGAATAGCCAAATTCCCTGAGATGAAAAGATTCTAACTGAAATTACAGAAATGAATACCAGCAAACTGCCTTAAAGAAGAAAAAAAAGAATTAGCGCAGTCCTAGAACTGCTAAGCCGTACGAACAAACCTCTCAGCATCCGTTACTGAGCTGGTGCAGCCAAACATTCTCGCATGAGCCAGCTTAGAGGGCGCTCGTGGCATAGCCGCACGCACCCTCCAACTGACTACACGCGTTTCTTACTTGTCGTCGCCGTCTCCAGTTGAACCGATGATGATGCTGTGTCCCCCCGAGGTCGTTCCGGTGATGCCGCCGTTATCGGCTGCAGCCGCTCCGTACGCCTCAATGTTATAGAAGCATTTCTGACCCTTTGAGTTGGGGTCGTTATCGCTCACCAGAATCGCGGAACCACCACCTGCTGCGAGATAAACAGCCGCAACCACATGCTTGTCGTTATTCTGCGTGAATAGCTCCAACGCATAATCCTGGCCGCTGATGTTATTCACGAACTGCACCGAGCCGCCGAACGGAATCGTTACTGGATCCAAGCTCGGTGTGGGAACGCCGTTTACCAGCGTGATGGTTACAACCTGGGATGGCGTGATGGATGCTGTGAGTCTAGAGGCTGGTGTTGCCATACGTTATCTCCTTCGATCATTAGCTTGTCTTTACGTCACTTTCCGTTCGCACGGAAACTCGGGTCGGCCATCGTCTCCTGGAGTCCAGGCCGATCTTTAAACTCGTCAATTTTTGCGCCGGCTGCCAATGATTTACGAAGGTACTCAATCGCCTTTGCTCGATTGCCTAGCGTAGCATACGTTTCTGCGACATCTTCCAGCACATTCAGATCGGTCGGAGCCAGAGCTATCGCCGAATCGATTCGACTAATTGCGCGACTGCCTTGCCGGTCCAGCGCATAGAGTTTGGCGAGCAGCGATTGTGCAGAGGCGTCCTGCGCGCGTTCACGAGTGTAATCTTCCAGAAGGGCGATGGTCTTTTTTCGAACAGGCTGGCCGTTTATTTCGTCTCCCAACCATTGATACGCAATTCGAAGATTGTCCCAGACCATATAGTCACGATCATTTAGCTCGAGGGCTTTCCGGGTAACTGCGGCAGCATCGGCAAATCGCTTTTGCTCCATGTATAGATTTCCCAAATTGGCGTAGGCCGCATAGCTCGGCGCCAACGCTATCGATTTTCTTAGGTCCTTCTCGGCTTCGCCAAAATTCGAGGCGTCGCCCTGGTTGATATACGCTCCTGCCAGATTGCTGTACGCAGTTGCGTTATCGGGTGTGAGCTCAATGACCCGTTTAAACTGTGCAATCGCGTCTTGAAAGCGGTTTTCTCGCAAGTAAAATCTGCCGAGAGTGTTGACGTTGTCCCAATCTTCGGGTTGCACCGCCACGGCTCGCTTGAACTCTATTTCCGCGTCAGGTATACGTCCCGCATGCTCATAGTTTGTGGCAATTCCCTGGATCGCTTCAGAATCGAGAGGCCGAATTGCAATGGCGCGCTTGAACTCCTGCTCTGCGAGATCGAATTTCTGCACCGAGCTATGAAGCTTTCCGAGCGACACATATGCACCCGGCAGACGGTCATCGAGCTGCAAGCTTCGCTGCAAATACGCCGTCGCTTGTTCAACAAACTTAGGATCGGGGCTGAGTTGGTTCTTCAGTCGGTAAGCCTCTCCGAGCGATGAGTATCCCAGCGCAAACTGCGGATCGGTTTGCACTGCGTCGTGCAGCGCGGTGACCGCCTGATCGAGATTCCCAGGCTTGTCGTAGCGCTGCATCAGTCCTAGCGCTTTCAGGTAGAGCTCGTAGGCTGCGGGCGAAGCTCGTCCGCCTGTCGCTCGCAGCATCTCCGCTGTTACATTGATATTCATCAGCCGCGCTAAACGCGCCACCGCTTCGTCCTGCAGTCCCGCAAGATCTCCTGTGGCGTCTTCCAGAACTGCCGACCCGACTTGCCGCAAATCCTTCGCATCAATCAGGTTTACGGTGAGCTGCACATTTTTCGCGTCGCGCCGGATGCTGCCTTTTACAACTAAGTTCGCTCCCAAATCTTTTTCTGCCGACGAAGGATCCGTAACTTTCCGGCCGCGCACCACGCTCGACGGCACCACCCACAAAGATTGCTGCGCCGCGTCCAGGTTAGAAAGTTTGCTGGTCAAAGAGTCCATCAATCCTTCAGCGACCGCTTCGTTAGCAGGATCGTTTCCGATGTTGTCGAAGGGCAGCACCGCCACGTGCTTTTCGCTACCGCTGCTAGAAAGAATTGAAGCCGCGCGTTGCCGCACAGCCGGGAAAAGCAATGAACCCGCAGCCAGCACCACCGCAGCAAGCACGGCAAAAAGATAAGGCGCGGCAACGCGGCTTTTCGGCTTACTCGCTGCAGCTACAGCGGCTGATGATGGTTGCCACCGTGGCGTTGAAGCGTGCGAGATCACGTCCTTCAGCGCCGCGGAAGGAATCGCTGCCCCCGTCAGCGTCGGTTCATCGAGTGGCAGCCCCGAAGAAGTAAATTGCGCACGCGCCGCTTCGAGGTCCGCCAGCATTTCTTTCGCGTCTGGATAGCGATGCGCAACATCTTTGGCCAGCCCGTGCAGCGCAATCGGCTGCAGCAAGGCCGGTAGCGAGTCGATTGCCGCAGGTGGCTGATTCAAAATCGCGAACGTCATGGCTGTAGAGCTTTCCCGCGCAAACGGATGGCTGCCCGTCACCATCTGGACCAGCAGGATCGAAAGCGCCCAGACGTCGCATCGCTGGTCAACGGCCTCGCCCAGAATCTGCTCCGGCGACATATACGGCAGCGTGCCTGTAGTTCCGCCGGTCATCGTGGCGCTGGGAGTTGCCACCACTCGCGCCAACCCAAAATCCACGATCCGTGCGGAGTTTTCTTTCGTGATGATAATGTTCGATGGCTTGATGTCGCGATGAACGATATTTCGCGCATGCGCTGCAGCAAGTCCCGCGGAGATTTGGCAAGCCCAATCCATCGCTTGCCGCAGCGCCAAGGGCCCGCGGCTCAGCTTTTGCGACAGAGTCTGGCCTTCGTAATACGCCATCACAATGAAGAGCTGCCCGTCGGTGGTCTTATCGATTCCGTGAATGACGCCAAGGTTCGGATGGTCGAGTGCGGAAGCGGACCGCGCCTCGCGCAAAAACCGTTCACGGTCGGATTCACTCAAGGCCAAATCGTGAGGGAGAAATTTCAGCGCGACGGAGCGCTCAAGCTGCAGGTCCTGCGCTTTGTAGACGATCCCCATGCCGCCAGCACCGAGCTTTTCGGTGACGCGATAGTGCGAAATGGTTTCGCCGATCATGGGAACTGGGGAGCCGATTCTAGGTGCTCACACAGGGCAAGTCAACGCGCAGAGGGCAATTTTTCCGCTTAAAGTAACGAAGGCAAACTGGAAACTGAACTGTCCGACTTTTCAGTAAAAAACCGCGCCGCCATCCACATTGATCGCTTGTCCGGTAATCGCGCTGGCCTTTTCCGAACAAAGAAACAACGCTGCCTCTGCAATTTCCTTTGCCGTCTGACCGCGGCCCTGAAGGATCGATTCCAGGAAGCCTGCAAGCTGCTCGTCTTTGTTAATGTTGAGTTTGCGTGCCAGCTCCGCTCCCAGATCTTTGCTCATTTCAGTTTCCGTCACGGGCCCAGGGCAAATCGCATTCACGCGCACACCTTTTCGTGCCGCCTCCGAGGCGTTGTATCGCGTAAGTCCCAGCAGACCCGCTTTTGCCGCAGCGTATCCCGATCCCCAACTGTAGGCAGCTTTTGCGGAGATGCTCGAAATATTGACGATCACGCCGTGCCGTCGCTCATACATTCCCGGCAGCACCAACTTGCTCAACAAGAATGCCGCGCGCAGATGCACAGCCAGCACACGGTCGAACTCTTCCATTGGGTATTCTTCCACCGGGACCACCGGCCCGTAGTGGCCGCCGTTATTCACAAGAATATCCACGCGGCCAAATGAAGCGACCGCCTTCTCGAACACCGCTCTGCAGTCCACTTCGTTCGCCAAGTCGCCCGTAACGAATGCCGCTCTCCCTCCGCGCTGCGTGATTTCCGCAGCTGTCGCGGACAATTCCTTTTCAGTTCGCGCGGTCAAAAACACCGCAGCACCCTCTGTCGCAAATAGTTGAGCGATCGCTCGGCCGATTCCCCGTCCCGATCCGGTAATCAGTGCAACTCGGTCCTTCAGCAACATCGGTTCCCCTGTAATGGCGCGCGTTTTAGCCCGCCGTCCGTGTCTCGTCGTTCGTGTTTATTGCTGACGAGGAAGAATCTCGTCGAAGCTCCGAATCTCCCGATGCGTCAGATTCTTCAACGCAGAAATTCCCGAACGCAACGAATGGGCCGTCTTCATTCCCGCAGCTTGCGCCGCATCAAGTTCTTCGCCAACATCCGATACGAACAGGATTCCCGTAGGCTGCACTCCTATCGCTCCGGCGATTCTCTTATAGCTCTCGCCTTCGCGTTTCGATCCGGCTGTCGTGTCGAAATATCCGTCAAGAAAAGACGAAAGATCACCGGCAGTGGAATTCGAAAACAAAAGTTTCTGCGCCAGCACGCTGCCCGAGGAAAAAATCGCGATTCGCCTGCCCTGCGCTTGCCAGCGCGCGAAAGCCGGTGCAACATCCGGATAGACCTCGCCCTTCAACTCGCCGCTCCGAAATCCCTCTTCCCAAATTTTTCCTTGCAGCGTTTTCAATGGCGCGGCTTTACTGTCGTGCGTGATCAGCCAGCAAACGTACCGTGACGCCGAAGCAATCCTCTCTTCATTTGTACCTTCCGCCCACGCGGGGGCTCCATTCGTGACATCACCCCGGTGCGATTTGCGAAGTTCTTCCAGCAACGCCGCGATCTCGGCGTCCTGAACATGGCTGCGAAGAAAATCTTCCACGCGTGCGCTTGCAAAAGGGAAAAGAGTCTTGAAGACAAAATCGATCGGCGTCGTCGTGCCTTCAATATCAAGAAGTATTGCGCGGATCTCGGGCGAGTCGAATGGGGGCGCCAACTTCAGCTCATCGTGCCGCGCGGCGCGATATAGGACGGGCCGAAGCACACCGGCTCAAAGCTGCGGTCAGCACCGCTTTCCGTGTAATGTGGCGTCCAGCCCGATGTATCCTGAAACAAGCGAATCGCGCGAATCCGCTTCTCCTGGCAGAGATCGAACCAGTGCCAAGTGCCGCGCGGGACGCGAAGCAAGTCACCCGCCTCTACCGTGATTGAGACCACATTTCCTTCGCGTGGATGAATATGAAACAGTCCGCGCCCTTCGATGATGAACCGCACTTCATCTTCATCGTGCCAATGTTCTGAATTGAAGCGATTGAGCATCGCATCGAGTCCCGGCGTCGCCGGCGTCACGTCAATTACGTCTGCCGTCACGTATCCGCCTTCCGCTTTCAGCCGCTCAATCTCCGGCGCATACGCAGCCAGTACTTCCTCAGCTGATGCGCCTTTCGCAAGCTCGTGAGCAGGTTTCCACTGCTTATAGGCAATGCCGATTCCGTCGAGATACGTGCGAATGTCGTGGTCCTGCGTGAGCGTCCGGTTTTCATTTGGAATGTGAACAGTAGCCATCGCTGTCAATCCTCATTTTTCAGCGCCAGGCGCTCCGCCAAATTCGCGCCGCCCCACAATTTCCAGCAGAAACTCGAAAATCTCCACGTGACGGTGCGCCTGCGCCACATCTTCCCCCCAAGTATATAACCCGTGACCACTCAGAAGGAATCCGTGCGCATCTCCTTCGCGTTCCAGCAAGGCAGCGACTCTTTCAGCCAGCGAAGAAATGTCCTGAGAATTTTCGAAAATTGGAATCCACTCGCGATGCTCATGCGTGCGCACACCCTCAAGACCCTTCAGCATCTCGTAACCGGTAATTGCGAGCCCGCCTTTAGCGTTATGCTTTTCTGAGAGTACCGTGCCCCAAACGGAATGCGTGTGCAGGATGCATCCGACGTTCTTCACCCGTGCGATTGCCAGATGTAGGAAAGTCTCCGCGGAAGGTTTGGCTTTACCGGCAAGCACTCTACCCGCACTGTCAATTTCAATGAAGTCGTGGTCCGTAAGCACCGACTTGTCCAGGCCGGTCGAAGTGATCAGCAATCGCAAAGGACTTCTCTTTAACACCACACTGTAATTTCCGCTCGTACCAAGAGCCCAGCCACGCTTGTGGAACTCGCGTCCAAGCTTCGCAAGCTCCTTCGCTAAGTTTGCGTGACTAAGGCGCGGCGCGCCCTTCCGGCCGGATCGCGAGTTTGACGGTTTTCCCATTCTCAGGTTCCGCGAAAGTATGCCACGTATTGATTTCGCCGTGCCGCGCTCTACTTTGTCGGTTTCAAGCCTTTCAGCAGGTGCCTTACGCCTTCGTTGACTTCGTCTTGCGTGAACGATTTTCGGGTGACCACGTTTTCCCGCACGGCGCGATAGGCCAGCCGGTTTCGGTCACGGTCGACAAGGTCAAATACGATCGTGCCTTCGTGATACCGCACGGTGTGAACCACCAGGCCCGGAGGCCCATAAAAGCCATTCCAGCAGCCGTAGTAGCCGCAAACCAGGCCCCCGGGGTACACGGGCGTCGCGACGCGTTCCCGCCGCCGCTGCACACCGAATTGATAGTCCACCAGGAAATCGGCGTTCGCCGGATCGCTGACCTGGATCAGTCCCTTGGCATTCAGATTTTGCTCGAACGCTCGCGTGATGCGATTTCGCACGATGTCATTTTCCCAGTCGGAGTTTCGACGGGATTCACGATTGGGCGTGATGGCATCACGGGATACCACGCGCCGATCCGAGGAAAGTTGCGGCGATGCCGGCCGCCATGCCCAGGTCATACCCTTATGTATAGGGACACTCGGGTCGCGGTCAATGATGACATGATCGTCGCAGCCTGACAGCCCCGTTCCAGCCACGACTGCAATCAGTGTCAGGACCAACAAGCGAAAGTGGCGTTTCAAGCCCATAAATAGTTCTCCCGCCTTTTTAAACACGAATTCGAGGAAAAAGTTGGTGGCCTTTGGGTTGTTCGCGGTTAGCTGTTCAACGAGACGAATCAGTACCCTCGAAAACCGCTGCTGGCTTTCCTTGCCCTGGGTTATGATAGAGTTTTAGGAATCACCCACCTCAGCAATCACGGGAGCAAGATGGCGACGGAATCGAAGGGCAAAGTATTACTAAGGGTCAGGCCAAGAGGCTTCTGCGCGGGAGTTGTCCGAGCCGTGGACATTGTCGAACTGGCGCTAGAGGCTTATGGGGCACCGGTCTACGTCCATCACGAAATCGTTCATAATACGTATGTTGTCGAACAGCTGCGCCGGCGCGGCGCCATCTTCGTCGAATCCATCGACGAAGTCCCTCATGGTGCAGTACTGGTCTTCAGCGCCCACGGTGTTCCACCCGCCGTCCGTGACGAAGCGAAGTCACGCTCCCTCAAAGTCATCGACGCCACGTGCCCGCTGGTGACGAAAGTTCACTTCGAAGCGCTCAAATTTGCGCGCGAGGATCGCACCATTATCTTGATCGGACACAAAGACCACCAGGAAATCATCGGCACTTCCGGCGAAGCGCCCGACCGCACAATCGTGGTCGATTCCGTCGAGGCCGTGGACAAGCTCGAAGTGAACAACCCAGAAAAACTCGCCTTTCTGACACAGACTACGCTTAGCCTTTACGATACGCAGGAAATCGTCGCCCGCCTCCGCCAGAAGTTCCCGAAAATTGTCGGCCCGAAGAGCGATGACATTTGCTACGCCACCCAGAATCGCCAGGAAGCAGTCGAACAAGTTGCGCAGGATGTCGATCTTATTTTGGTTGTCGGCTCGCAGAACAGTTCCAATTCCAACCGCCTCGTCGAAGTTGCTCAGCGCCGCGGCGTCAAAGCCGAACTCATCGATTCTGCCTCCGATATCGACCCGGCCTGGCTTGAAGGCGTCAAGAGCGTTGGATTGACTGCCGGAGCCTCTGCCCCGGAAGTTTTGGTCGAGCAGGTCAGCCAGCGACTGGCCGAGCACGGCTATACGGATCAGCGCGATCTGGATCTGATTCGCGAAGATGTCCGTTTCACGCTCCCTCCGGAGCTTGCGACCATCGCCGCGGCACCACGGCGTTAGTTGCGCTTCGTCAGGACGCAAGGCATCGGTCTTTCTTGCCAGTAGAAGGGGCGGTTCGTCGCGCAA
>Ga0207646_10001334_pt1 | contig 30684 bp, 28 predicted proteins | sample KBSK5502metaG_FD_184343 | JGI IMG/M metagenome (GOLD analysis project Ga0207646, IMG submission 184343) | Corn, switchgrass and miscanthus rhizosphere microbial communities from Kellogg Biological Station, Michigan, USA - KBS K5-50-2 metaG... | ecosystem: Host-associated > Plants > Roots >... | reverse complement strand
CCGAGCGGCCCAGCTCGAGGAAACTCTCCAGCCGGCCCTGCTGCGCCCAGTCGGACAGGCTTGAGTACGACAGCGAGGCGTCCGCCAGATTCCCGACCGAGGAGACCCGGCAGCGGGTGGCCTTGGTGAGGCTGCGGCCGGTCCACGCGCCATTGTCCCGCGCGGCCCACCAGCGGCGGCCAAGCGCCGGCGCGGACACCACCCCGACCACCACCTCGGCGCCGTCCATCAGGCCGATCAGCGTCGCCCAGACCGGGACGCCGCGCACGTAGTTCATGGTCGCGTCGATCGGGTCGATGACCCAGCAGCGCAGCCCGGCGCCGGCCTTGCCGAACTCCTCGCCCAGCACGGCGTCACGCGGACGTGCCCGGCGCAGCACATTGCGTAGCGATTCCTCCGCGGCGCGGTCGGCGTCGGTCACGGGAGTCATGTCAGGTTTGGCCTCAACCCGCAGGTCAAGAGCCCGGAACCGGCGCGAGGTGATGTCGTCCGCCGCATCGGCGAGAACGTGGGCGAACCGCAGGTCATCGTCATACCCCGCCATGGCGCGCAACGGTACCCCTTTAGAGCGCCCGGTAGTAGGACGCGGGGTCAGTGAGCGGCGGTCCCAGGCAATCCCTGGCAAGGCCCGATGAGAACGCGGGCCAGGGGCAGCCTGGGCGCCGCGAGCCGCGCAGTTCTGCTGCCGGGTGCTCTGGGTCCGTTCCTGGCGATGCGGCATACCGGGTGCGTTACACTTCGGCGCCCTCCCGGCTGCGCAGCAGCCGGCGGAGCGAGTCCAGCCTGGCCACGAGCCGCGGGTCGCTGCCCTGGTCGCGCACCCAGTCGTCGAGCGCGCAGTCCGGCTCGGCGTGACTGCAGCCGGGCGGGCACGCGGCCGTGCCGGGCGCCAGGTCGCCGAACGCGCGGACCACCCGCTCCGGTGCGACGTGCCCGAGCCCGAACCCGCGCAGCCCGGGGGTGTCGATGATCCAGCCGCCGCCCGGCAGCGGCAGGGCGACCGCGGACGAGGACGTGTGCCGCCCGCGCCCGGTGACCGGGCTGACCGCGCCCACGGCCCGGTCGGCGTCCGGGATCAGCGCGTTGACGAGCGTGGACTTGCCCACCCCCGACTGGCCGATGAGCACGCTCGTCCGGTCGGCGAGGTGGTGCCGCAGCGGGTCCAGCCGTGCGGCCGTGAGCGGGCGGCCCAGCACCACGTGCGGGAAGCCGAGCGGGCTGTAGGCGTGCAGGATCTCGTCGGCGGGGGCCAGGTCGGCCTTGGTCAGGCACAGCAGCGGCCGCAGCCCGGCGTCGTAGGCGGCCACCAGGCAGCGGTCGATGAACCGCGGCCGCGGCGGCGGGCTGGCCAGCGAGCACACGATGCCCATCTGCTCGGCGTTGGCCACGATGACCCGCTCCACCGGGTCCGCGTAGCCCGCCTCCCGGCGTAGCTCGGTGGTCCGCGGGGACACCCGGACCACACGGGCCAGCGTGCCCGGCGCCCCGGAGGTGTCCCCGGCCAGCGCGACCCAATCGCCGACCACCACGCCCCGGCGGCCCAGCTCACGGGCGCGCATCGCGGTGACCGTGCGGTCGCCCACCAGGACCCCGTACCGGCCCCGCTCGACGGCGGCGACGAAACCATCGACCGCGTCCTCGTGTGCTGGCCTGCGCCGGGTGCGCGGGCGGCTGCCCCGCGCCGGCCGCACCCGGACGTCGTCCTCGTCCAGGTCCGCCCGCGGGGTCAGGGCCCGCGCTCCAGCATCGAGGCCCATAGCCGCGTGAACGCGGGGAAGGTCTTGCCGACCGTCGCCGCGTTCGCCACCTCGATGCCGGGCACCGCGAGGCCGAGTACGGCGGCGGCCATCACCAGCCGGTGATCGTCGTAGCTGGCGAACGGGCGCCCGCCCGGCCGCAGCGGCCGCGGCCGGACCGCCAGGCCGTCCGGCAGCTCCGTGACGTCCCCGCCGAGGGCGTTAATCTCGGTGGCCAGCGCGGCGAGCCGGTCGGTCTCGTGGCACCGCATGTGCCCGATGCCGGTCAGCTGGGATGGGCCGTCCGCGAGCGCGGCCAGCGCGGCGGCCACCGGGACCATCTCGGCGGCGTCCGCGAGGTCGGCGGTGATCCCCCGGATCCGGCCGTCCCCGGTGACGGTGAGCGCACCGCCGGCCAGGTCGCAGCTGGCCCCGAAGCTGGCCAGCAGGCCGAGAATCTGCCCCGCGGGCTGCGAGGTCACCGCCGGCCAGTCGCTGATCGTGACGGTCCCGCCGGTGACCAGCGCGGCGGAAAGGAACGGTACAGCATTGGACAAATCGGGCTGAACGATAACGTCGTGGTGCCCGATCGCCCCCGGCTGGACCCGCCACGTGTCCGGCGGCCCGTCCGGGCCGCCGGCGCCCCACGCTTCCACCTCGGCGCCAGCGTCGCGCAGCATCTGGACCGTCATGGCGATGTGCGGCGCGGACGGGCCGCGGGCGCCGCGGTGGCGTATCTCGGCGCCCTTGTCAAAGCGGGGGGCGGCGAGCAGCAGCCCGGAGACGAACTGCGACGAGGCCGAGGCGTCGAGCGTGACGACGCCGCCCGCCAGCGAGCCCGTGCCGTGGACGGTGAAGGGGACCGCGCCCAGCCCCCCGTCGTCGATGACCGCGCCGAGTTCGCGCAGGGCGGCGAGGACCGGGCCGACCGGCCGCTGCGCGGCGCGCGGGTCGCCGTGGAAGCTCACGCTGACGCCGAACAGCGCCGCCACGGGCGGCGCGAAACGCAGGACCGTCCCGGCGTTGCCGACGTCCACGCTGGTGTCGGCGCCTGGCTGCCCCGGGGAAACGTGCCAGGAAGGCGCCGGGCCAGCCGCGCCGGAATCGTAAGGCATGTTGCTGGGGGTCTTGGCGCCGGGCCCGGCGGCTTGGGCCGGTGGGGAGTCGGTGATCGTGGCGCCAAGGGCGGTCAGGGCCTGCCGCATGAGGAGCGTGTCGCGGGCGTGGAGCGGGCGCAGGATGGCCCCGGGGCCGTCGGCGAGCGCGGCGAGCACGAGCGCGCGGTTGGTCATGGACTTGGAGCCGGGGATGGCGAGGCGCGCGCGCACCGGCCAGGCCGCGGACGGGGCCGGCCAGGGCCGGGCCGGCCCGTTTTGCTCTGCTTGCGCCCTCTCCATAGGCTGAGCCTAGTGGTAGCGCCCGCCGCCCTGGCGGGTCACGGCGGAGCGGTCGCGGAGGTTTGGCGCGCTCGTTTCGTGGCTATGAAAAGGCACATTCTGTGCATCCCCCCAGCTTTTTCACGACACCAGGGTGAGATCGAATGTGTGGCAGGTACGCGTCGGCGCGCAAGCGCCAGGACCTCCTCGAGGAGTTCCGCGTTGAGCGCGACCTTGTCACCGACGACCTTGAGCCCGATTACAACGTTGCGCCGACCAAGCCGGTGTACGCCGTGCTCACCCGCGCCGAGCGCTCTGCTAGCCCCGACCCCGCCACCCCGCCCAAGTCCGCGGCGCCGCCCGCGGTGGGCGGCGCGAGGGCGCCCGTGGGAGTGGCGCGGGAGCTGCGGGTTGTTCGCTGGGGCCTGGTGCCGTCGTGGGCGAAGGACCCGGCGATCGGGAGCCGCCTGATCAACGCGCGGGTGGAGACGGTGGACGCCAAGCCCTCGTTCCGTAGCGCGTTCGCCAAGCGCCGGTGCCTGCTGCCGGCCGACGGCTTCTACGAGTGGCTCAGCGTGGAGCAGCAGGGCTCTGCTGGCTCTGACCCCGCCACCCCGCCCAAGGCCCGGAAGCAGCCTTACTACATCCACCGGGCCGACGGCGGCGAGCTCGCGTTCGCCGGCCTGTACGAGCTCTGGCGCGACAGGTCCGCCCCCGACGACCACCCGCAGGCCTGGCTGTGGACCGCCGTGATCATCACCACCAGCGCCGAGGACGAGGTGGGCCGGATCCACGACCGGATGCCCATGATCATCGATCCGGCCGGGTGGGACGACTGGCTCGACCCGGCGAACAACGAGGCGGCGGGGGTACGCGCGCTGCTCGCGCCAGCGTCGGCGAGCCGGCTCGCGTCGTACCAGGTGGGCACCGACGTCAACTACGTGCGCAACAACGGCCCAGGCCTGATCAAGCCCTTGGCCCCCGCCGCCGCGGGGGATGGGCACGCCGATGGTGGCGGTCCGGGGGAAAGCGGCCCGCGCAGCGGGCCAATGGCCGGCCAGGGCCGGCCCGCCCGGACCAGGGACCGGTACCGGCGTCCTGATTCCGCCCCTTTGTCGTTGTTCTGAGAACAGCCGCAACACCGGGGGCGCTCACCCGAGCAACGTCCTGCTCGCCCTTGCCATGAAAGGAGGAAGACCCGTGGACACTGTCACCGCACGCAAGCGTCTCGAGCAGATGTGCAGCGAGATCGACAAGTCCATCCTGGTGCTGCGAGGAGAGCAGCCAGCGGGACGCGTGGGCTCTGACTCGCCGCAGGATCCGGCGGACGCGGGCGCCACGCTGTCGGAGGCGGACCGGACTGAGGCGATTCTCACGGCCGCGCAGTCGCAGCGGCGGCTGGTGACGGAAGCGATCATGCGGATCGAGCGCGGGGTCTATGGCGTGTGCGACGACTGTGGCACCCCGATTCCCGAGGGACGGCTGGACGCCAGGCCCGAGGCCGCCCGCTGCGTCGGGTGCCAGGCCAAGCGCGACCGCCGGCGTTGAGTTGACCTATCCGGGCTTGCGGGCGGCGGCGAGCAGGCTGATCCCAAACGACTCGTCCGGGCTGGCGCCCGCGGGCCGGTCCAGCCCGGCGCGGAGTTCGGCCTCGACCAGCCGGGCCAGGGCGCCCGGTTCCCGCCTCAGCACGTGATCCACCATCGACGGTGACAGGACGGTGCGGGGCCGGATCCACCTGACCTCCAGCCCCGCCTCGGTCAGCAGGTCGGCCAGCTGGCCAGCGCCGAAGCAGCGGGTGATCGTCCCGTCGGGCCAGGGAACCAGCATCACCTCGGCGTGGGGGACATCCGCCAGGTGGGCCCACTGATGCTGCTCGGCGAGGATGGCCAGGCCAAGGACCAGTGAGTCGACGCACGCGAGCAACTCGCCCCCGGGCCTGAGCACGCGCGCGATCTCAGCCGCGAGGTCCTCCGCCATGAGGAGCCGGGAGAGGGCGCCGTCCTCGGCGATGACCCCGTCCACGCAGCCGTTCGCGAGGAACGCCAGGCTGCCCGGCTCGGCCACCACCCGGGTGATGCGGCCGGAGGCCGGCCGCACGCGTCTGCTGCCTTCGGCGCGGGCACCGGGCAGGACCCGGACAACGGTGTGCCCGCTCGCGGCCGCCTGCGCCGGGGCGCCCGACGAGGGCCCGGAGATGTCGACGAGCAGCCGCCGCTCCGCCGGGAGCCAGGCGGCGAGCTGTGCCTTGGCCACCCCCCGCTGGAATCGCCAGTACGCCGTCAGTGAGCCTGGCCCGAGGACGTCCATTGGGCTGGCCGTAGGTGCCGTCACCGTGACTCCATGACCACATACCCGCGAAACCGCTATGGCTGATTCTCCCCACTCTGGGGTCGGCCTCACCTGGTCTGCCCATTTGTCCGGCTCGCTACGGAACTATGGCCCGCAGGAATGAAGGAGCCTTCGCCCGGTGTTGCATCCGGCGTGTTCATCGCCAGTTTCGCACCCCTGGACGATGCTCCTCCGGTAGCCGCCTTCGGCCGGGGCCGGCCGGGCCATGTATTCTCCCGCCCAGACGGCATCGGCGGCCGGGCGGAGATGGACAGGTCCAAGGAGGTGAGTCCGGTACCGGAAACGCTGGAGCAGCGGAGCGAGCGGTTCGAGCGAGAGGTCTTGCCGTTCCTGGACCAGCTCTACTCGGCCGGGATGCGGATGACCCGCAACGCCGCGGACGCCGAGGACCTGGTGCAGGAGACGTTCGCCAAGGCCTACGCCTCGTTCCATCAGTTCGAGCCGGGCACGAACCTGAAGGCGTGGCTCTTCCGGATCCTGACCAACACGTTCATCAACAACTACCGCAAACGGCAGCGCGAGCCGCAGCGCGCGGGGGCCGAGGAGGTCGAGGACTGGCAGCTCGCCAGGGCCGCCTCGCACACCTCATCCGGGCTGAAATCGGCTGAGGCCGAAGCCCTGGAAAGGCTGCCGGATTCGGACATCAAGTCCGCCCTGCAGGCACTGCCGGAGGAGTTCCGGATCGCGGTGTACCTGGCGGACGTAGAGGGTTTTGCCTACAAAGAGATCGCCGACATCATGGGCACGCCGATCGGCACGGTGATGTCCCGCCTCCACCGCGGGCGCAAGCAGCTGCGGGACATGCTCCAGGACTACGCCGCCGATCGCGGCCTGGTCAGGGCGGCTACCGCCGCCGGGGCGCAGGGCGAGGACAGCGGGCCAGGGGAGGACGAGAGATGAGCTGCGGGAATCCCCACGAAACGCCCTGCACGGAGGTCCTAGACCACGTCTACGCGTACCTGGACGGGGAGCTCGGCGCGCCGGACTGCGAAAAGATCCGCCTGCACCTCGACGAGTGCGGTCCGTGCCTGCGCGAGTATGGCCTCGACGAGGTCGTCAAGCAGCTGGTGCGCAGGCACTGTGGCCATGACCTGGTGCCCCAGGAGCTGCGCGCGAAGGTGCTGATCCGGATCCGCCAGGTCCAGGCGGAGCTGAGGGTCAGCCAGGGCACGGTGGAGTAGGGGCGTAGTTCGCACCTCGCGGGGCTGCGCGCCTGACCACCTGGCCCATGGGCAGGATTTATTAACCCTGTGTAATCATATAATTACTGTAAGTATTTGAAGGATGCGAACCCTGCGCAGATCGAGTCGGTCAAGTTACCCTGTGTGGTGACGGCCCTAAACGGCAGCGAGTTTTGGCCGGGGCCTGAGCGCACGCCACGTGGAGGTGACCGATGCGGCAACCTGGTATGTTCGCGGCTGCTTCCGCGGACGCCGCACACGTGAGCCCGTCCCCGTCCCCCGTGAGCCCCCGCCTCGCCGGGGGGTGACCCGACCGGCATGGTGACCGGCAACGGACACCGATCGAACGGCGGGGGGCCATCGAGGCTCTCGCCGGCTGCCTGGCTGTACGTAGGCGTGGTTGTGGTGGCCGCCGTGGCCGTGCTGGCGCAGCTGCTGGGCACGGACTGGGCGACCGACGACGCGGCCGGCGAATCCGGGCTGACCCTGGCGGTGCTCGCACTCCTGTTCCTGGTCACCGACTCCACCCCCACCACCCTCACCTCGCGGCAGTCCGCCTGGTCGCCCAGTTCATCGGCGACGCTTGCCGCGGTGGTGCTGCTCGGGCCGCTGGGCGCGATGGCCGTGGGGGCGACCTCGTTGCTCAGCGTGCGCCGCGGCGTTGACCTCACCCAGCGGGCGTTCAACGCCTCCATGTACGGCCTGTCCGCCTACTGCGCCGGCCAGGTCTACATTGCGCTTGGCGGCCAGGTCGGCCTGCCCTGGCGTCAATCGTTCCATGGCATCATCGGCCCGTTCGCGGTTGCGGCGGTCGTGCACGTCGTGATCAACTACGGGCTGCTGTGGGGCATGCTGATGCTCGTCCCGCCGGTGACGGCCGGGCAGCCAAGCCGCGCGGCGGGGCTGCACATCCCGCTGTTGTTCGTCTCCGACCTCGGTTATGCGACGCTCGGCCTGCTCATCGCGGCGCTGTGGGGCGCCGGGCTGGACGCCTTCGCGGCCGTCCTGGTGCTGGTCCCGATGTTCGTGGCGCGCTGGGCCATGGGCCAGTTCGCCGCGCAGGAACGCGCCTACGCGGCCACCATCGCCGCGCTCTGCCAGGCCGTGGAGACCAAGGACTTCTACACCCGCGGGCACAGCGAGCGGGTCGCGCGGGGGTCGGCCATGATCGCGCAGGAAGTGGGCATGCGGTCCGGCCGCGTCGAGGCGATCCGCTACGCCGGCATGCTGCACGACGTGGGCAAGCTCGGCGTGCCCACCACGGTGCTGCAGAAAAGCGGCCCACTAACCGAGGAGGAGTTCGCCGCGATCCAGTTGCACCCCATGCGGGGGCTGGAGATCGTCCGGCAGATCGGGTTCCTCGACGAGGCGCTGGCCGGCATCATGCACCACCACGAGCGGATTGACGGCCTGGGCTACCCGATGGGCCTGGCCGGCGACGAGATCCCCGAGTTCGCGCGGGTGATCGCGGTCGCCGACGCGTTCGACGCGATGACCTCGAACCGCTCCTACCGCGGCGCTCGCTCGATCGAGGAGGCGGTCGCCGACCTGCGCAAGTGGTCAGGGACCCAGTTCGACCCGGCGCTGGTCGATGCGTTCGTGGCCGCCCTGAGCAAGGCCGGCTGGCACCAGCCGCAGGCGCCCAAGATGGCGCCCGCGGACGGTGTGGCGGTGCGAGACCACGACGACCCGACCACGCCGCTGCAGGTCATCGAGGGCCGGTGACTTTGTGGCCGAATGGCGCGCGCGCGGTGAGTCCTGGCGGCAGGCCATGGACTCCGGTGAGCTGCTGCTGGTCGCGGTCGCCGGGATGCTGGTCGTGGCCGCGGTGGCGCAGACCGCCGCGGTGGGCGTGGCCCAGCCACGGATCGCGCTGGCCTTCGGCGCGCTCATCGCCTTCGGCGAGGTGCTCCGGCTGGCCCTGCCCGGTGGGCGGGAGTCCGCGCCGATCGGCAGCGCGGGCGCGTTCGCGTACGCGGTGGTCCTGCACGTCGGGCCTAAGCCCGCCACCCAGCCAGCCCTGCAGGTCATCGCGATCGCCGCGGCGGGCATGGTGGTGGGCGCGCTGCCGCACCTGGCGGCGGGCCGCCCGACGGGGCTGGCCGGGATCGCCGCGCGGCTGATCGCCGTCGGGTTCGTTGCGGCCGCGTTCCGCCCGCTCAGCAGGAACACGATCATTAGCGACCCGAAGCACTGGTGGCTGGCGCTCGCGGTGATGACCGGCCTGCTGGCCGCGGGCTGGCTGGTCGAGTGCCTGATCCGGGCGCTGATCCGCGCCGACGCGCTGCGCGCGCGGTTCGGCGTGGCGCTATGGGACGAGATACGGGTGCAGCTCCCGCTCGGCGTCGCCGTCGCCGCGACCGCGATCCTGATCGCGTTCGCCGCGGCCACGATGGGCCTGGTCGCGCTCGGGGTGTTCATCGCGCCGCTGCTGGTCACCCAGATGGCGTTCCGCCGCTATGCGGGGATCCGGGCCACCTACCTGCAGACCGTCCGGGCGCTGGCCAGGGTGACCGAGGTCGGCGGGTACGTGGAGGACGGGCACGCCGAGCGGGTCGGCCGGCTTGCCGTCGTGGTGGGCCGGGACCTCGGGATGAGCGAGCCGGAGCTGCTTCAGCTGGAATACGCGGCGCTGATGCACGACATCGGGCAGCTCTCCCTGCTCGATCCCATTCCAGGGGGAGCGACCGTGCTCGCGTCGCCGGACGACCAGCGGCGGATCGCGGAGCTGGGGGCGAGCGTGATCGGTGAGGCCGGCGTGCTGCCCGGGGTGGCGGAGATCGTGCGGTGCCAGCACTGGCCCTGGCGTGGGCCCGACGGCGAGCCGCCGGTCGGCAGCCGCATCATCCGCGCCGCCAACGCGTTCGATGACCTGGTCGGCAGTTCGGCCGAGACCGGCCGGGCGATGGCGGCGCTGGAACGGCTCCGCCTGGACACCGCGACCGAATACGACCCGGCGGTGGTGGAGGCCCTGGCCAGGGTCGCCGGGCGGCGGAATGGGAGCGCCGGTAGGCTGCCCGCGTGCTGAACTCCGTCCTCGTGGCGAACCGGGGCGAGATCGCCCGCAGGATCATCGCCACGGCCCGCCGCCTGGGCGTCAGGGCGGTGGCGGTCTACTCGGCGGCCGACGCGGGCCTGCCCTTCGTCAGGGAGGCGGACGAGGCGCTGCTGATCGGCCCGGCGCCGCCCGCGCAGAGCTATCTCGACGCCGATGCCCTGCTCGCGGCGGCCCGGCGGTCCGGCGCGGCCGCGGTCCATCCCGGGTACGGGTTCCTGGCCGAGAGCCCCCGGTTCGCGCGGCAGGTGCTGGCCGCGGGCCTGACCTGGGTCGGCCCGCCGCCCGATGTCATCGAGCAGATGGGCGACAAGATCAACGCGCGGAACTTGATGGCGAAGGCGGGCCTGCCGGTCGCCCCGGGGACCCCGGAGCCGGTGCCGGACGCCGCCGCCGCCCTGGCGGCGGCGGCCCAGATCGGGTACCCGGTGATGGTGAAGGCGGCAGCCGGGGGCGGCGGGATCGGGATGAGCGTGGCCGAGGACCCGGCCGCGCTCGGGGCCGCGTTCGAGACCGCGCGGACCCGGGCGGAGCGGTTCTTCGGTAACCCTGCGATCCTGCTCGAGCGCTACATCCCCCGCGCACGGCACGTCGAGGTTCAGATCCTCGGGCTGAACGATGGCCGCGTGATCGCGCTGGGGGAGCGCGACTGCTCGGTCCAGCGCCGTCACCAGAAGGTCGCCGAAGAGACCCCGTCGCCCGGCGTCGGCGCCGCGCTGCGCGAGCGGATGCTGGCCGCCGCGGTCAAGGCCGGCGAGACCGTCGGCTACCGGGGCGCGGGGACCGTCGAGTGCCTGGTGGACGCTCGCGGGTCCCAGGACTTCATGTTCCTGGAGATGAACACGCGCCTGCAGGTGGAGCACCCGGTCACCGAGCTGGTCACCGGGCTCGACCTGGTGGAGCAGCAGTTCCTGATTGCCTCGGGCGAGGAGGTGAGCTTCGACACGGCCGCCGTCCGGCCGGAGGGGCACGCGCTTGAGCTGCGGGTATACGCCGAGGACCCGCGCCGCTTCCTGCCCAGCCCCGGGACGATCACGCAGTGGGAGGAGCCGGCCGGGCCCGGCATCCGGGTGGACGCGGGTTACCAGGAGGGAAACGAGGTGACGCCGTACTACGACCCGCTGCTTGCCAAACTGTGCGTGTGCGGCCAGGATCGCGGCGAGGCACTGGCCCGGGCGCGGGACGCCGTCGCGGCGTTCCGGGTCGCCGGCCCGCGCACGAACCTGCCCTTCCACGCCGACCTGCTGGCCAGCGAGGAGTTCAGCAGCGGCGACTACGACACCTCAGTGGTCGCCAGGCTGCGGCCGTAGCGTGGGCCGTGCCCCGGGGCGAGACGACGGAGAGGAGCCATGGGTGGCCGAGGTCCGCGCGGAGATGGTAGCGAACGTGTGGAAGGTGGTGGCCGCTGAGGGAGACCAGGTCTCCGACGGAGACACGCTGGTCATCCTGGAGTCGATGAAGATGGAGATCCCGGTGCTCGCGGAGGGCTCGGGCACGCTCACCCGGCTCCACGTCGCGGAGGGGGACGTGATCCAGGAGGGCGACCTCATAGCGGTCATCGAATAAGAACGTACCGGGCCTGAGCCTTATCGTTGTGCCATGGGACTGGCCCCTGGGTTGCGGGCGTCGGTGCGCGTCGTGGTGGGAGAGGCCGACACCGCCATCGAGGCCGGCAGCGGAGACGTGCCGGTGCTCGCCACGCCCCGGCTGCTCGCGCTGGCCGAGGCCGCCTGCGTCGCGGCGGTCGAGCCGCAGCTCGGCCCGGGGATGACGTCCGTCGGGACGGCGGTCTCGCTGGAACACCGGCGGGCCAGCCCGGTCGGCGCCGAGATCATGGTCGAGGCCGAGCTGACCGAGGTGGACGGGCGCAGGCTGGTGTTCAGCTTCATCGTCCGGCAGAGCACGCCGGGGTCCGGGGACCCCGGCGAGGGCGACGCCGAAGAGGATCTCGTGGTGGGCGCGGGGACCGTGGAGCGGGTCGTGGTGGACAGGGACAAGTTCCTGGCCCGGGCTCAGACTCCGGTGGTGGACCGCGGATAGGCGACCGCCGGGTCCGTGATCACGTTCACCAGGTAGGGCACGCCCGCGGCAAAGGCCCGGCCCAAGGCGGGCGCGATGGCGTCCGGCCGGGTGACGGTCTCCCCGGCGCCGCCGAGCGCGCGGACGACCTCGTCGTAGCGGCACCCCGGCTGGAGGTCGGCCAGGACGTCGTAGCCGTAGAGCGCGCGCATCGGGTACTTCTCGAGCGCCCAGATGCCGTTGTTGCCGCAGATCATCACGACCGGGAGCCCGTGCCGCACCAGGGTATCGGCGTCCATCAGGGAAAAGCCGGCCGCGCCGTCCCCCAGCAGGAGCACCACCTGGGCCGACGGGCGCGCGATCCGCGCCGCGATGGCGTAGCCCAGCCCCGTGCCCAGGCAGCCGTAAGGCCCGGGGTCCAGCCAGCCGCCGGGGCGTTTTGGCTCGATGTACTTGCCGGCGAAAGAGACGAAGTCGCCGCCGTCGCCGACCACCACGGCGTCGTCGTCGAGCAGCCGGGCGAGTTCGCCGTAGACGCGCATCGGGTGGATCGGGTCCGCGTCGGCCGCCAGCAGGGCCTGGTCGCCGGCCACCGCCTGCGCGGTCGCGGCTGCCAGGTGCGGGAGCCAGGCCTCCGCCCAGGGGGGACGGCCCGTCCCGGCCGGCCGCAGCGCCGCGGGCACGGCGCTGGCCAGCGCGGTGAAGAAGGCGGCCAGGTCGCCCGCGGCGGAGGCGGCGAGCGAGCCGTGCGTGGCGATCTGGTCCGGGCTGTCGGCCACGTGCACCACGCGCGCCGGCGCGGCGCCGTCCCGGCCGCCGAACTCGCCGTAGCCGAGGCGGAAGTCCAGCGGCGCGCCGGCGACCACGACCAGGTCGGCCGCGGCGAACGCCGCCGAGCGGGCACGGGTGACCAGGAGCTCGTGGCCGGCGGGCAACACGCCGCGGCCCTGGCCGTTGGCGATCACCGGCAGCCGCAGTTCGGCGGCCGCCGCTGCGGCGGCGGTCTCGGCGCGGCCGAGCCAGACATCCGAGCCGAGCACGAGCACGGGCCGGCTAGCGCCCGCGATCAGCCCGGCGATCGCGGCCACGTCGCCCGGGTCCGGGGGCGCCGGTGCCTGCCTGGCCGCCGGGCCGGCCGCGCGGGCGCCGGGCAGGTCAGGCCCGCCGTCCCCGAACAGCGCCTCGAGGGCGATGTCGAGAAACACCGGCCCCTGGTGCGGGGTGATGGCCAGGCGGAACGCCTCGTCCACCGAAGCGCCGACGAGCGCCGCGTCGTGCTCGGTCCAGGCCCGCTTGGTGACCGGCGCCAGCAGCGGCGGATGGTCGATCTCCTGCAGGCTGCCCGACCCCCACCGGTAGTCCGGCGCGCGTCCGCCGAGCACCACCACCGGCGACCCGTTGAAGTGCGCCGTGGTGATGGCGCTGACCGCGTTCGTCACCCCGGGTCCCGCGGTGACCACCGCGAGCCCTGGGTCCCGGGTCAGCCGGGCGGTGGCCTCAGCGGCGAACACCGCCGTCTGCTCGTGCCGCACGTCGACCAGCCGCAGGGGCGGGTCCGCCTTGACCGCCCCGTCGTAGAGCGGGAAGACGTGCCCGCCGGAGAGCGTGAACATCGTCGTCACGCCGTGCTGGCGGGCCGCGGCCACCGCGTGGGCGCCGCCGTGCGTGACCCTGGGCGGGGCGGCGGGGTCGGGGCTAGCAGAGCGCTGCCCCGCGCCGGGCCGGGCTGCGGCTGCTTCGGAGTGGAGCTCGGTCATGCCGGCACGCTACCAGCCAGTAGCGGGTTACTCGCCGGGACTCGGGATGCGGGTGCCGCGACGGTGCAGCCGGGTCACGAGCTTGTAGCGGTCTCCGCGGTAGCGCGACTGCGCCCACTCGACCGGCGTGCCCGCCCCGTCGAAGGCCTGCCGGGACAGCAGCAGCAGCGGCATCCCGACGTCCACGCCGAGCAGGCGGGCGTCCCTCGGGTCGGCGAGCCCGGTCTCGATGGTCTCCTGCGCCTCGGCGATCTCGACGCCGTAGTCGGTGCTGAGGGCCTCGTAGAGCGACGGGTGACGCTCCAGGCTGCGGCGCAGGCCGGGAAAGCGCCGCGCGGACAGGTGCGACGCGTCGACCGACATGGGCTCGCCGTCGGCCAGCCGCAGCCGGTGGATGCGGAGCACCCGGCTGCCGGGCCGGATGCCGAGCAGCGCCGCCAGCTCGTCGTCGGCGCCGATGTAGGTCGTGTCGAGGATGTTCGTTTCCGGGTGCAGGCCCTGTGCCCGCATCCCCTCGGTGTAGCTGGACAGCTCCAGCACCTGGGCGACCTTCGGCATGGCGACGAACGTGCCCTTGCCCTGCATGCGCAGCAGCCGGCCCTCGATCACCAGTTCGGCCAGCGCCTGGCGGACGGTCGTCCGGGAGGTGGCGTACCGGCGGGCAAGCTCGCGCTCCGGGGGGACCGGGGTCCCCGCCGTCATCGCCCGGGTCAGCTCCAGCAGCTGCCTCTTCACCTGGTAATACTTGGGCACCCTGGCGCCGGGACCGCCGGCCGGCGGCGGGTCGAACTCGGCGTCGCTGGAAGCGGGAGAGGCGGTCACGATCACTTCCTTCCCACTGCCGCTGCCCGGTGCTGCGGTATGGACATGATCCCAGGTCTGGGCGGGTGCGAAGATGAAATGTGGCGACACTCACCGACCTGGCCCGCGGGCTCACCTCGCTGACCGCGCCCGACATCGACTGGCTGCACGCGCTCGTGTCGGACTGGCAGCTGCTCGCGGACCTGTCCTTCGCCGACCTGACGCTGTGGGCGCCCCTGCGGGACGGGCCGGGGTGGGTGGCGCTGGCCCAGATGCGCCCGACGACGGGGCCGACCACGCTGCTGGACGACTTCGTCGGCACCTGCGCCGGCGCCGGGGACCGGCCCTTCGTGGACGCCGCCCTGGCCGAGAAGAGGATCTGCCGGGAGGGGGACCCGGAATGGGCTCGCGGGGTGCCGATCCGGCGTGAGTCCATCCCGGTCGTCCGCGACGGCGTGGTCATCGCGGTGATCGAGCGGAGCACCAATCTCAGTTCCGCGCGCACGCCGAGCCGCCTCGAGCTGACCTACCTCAAGGGGGCGGACGACCTCGCCCAGATGGTGGCGGCCGGCACGTTTCCTTACCCCGGTGAGGAGCCCGTCCTGGTCAGGTCGCCGCGGGTCGGTGACGGGCTGCTGCGGCTCGGCCGGTCCGGCCGGGTCGGCTACGCCAGCCCGAACGCGCTGTCGGCGTACCGCCGGCTCGGCCTGACCGCGGACCTGGTGGGCGCCGAACTGGGGCCGCTGACCATTCGGCTGTGCGCCCCGGCCAAGCCCGCCGACGACTCGCTCATGGTGACCGCGAGCGGGCGCTTCCCGCGGGAGACCGAGATCGAGGGCAACGGGTCGGTCGTCCAGCTGCGATCCATCCCGCTGGTGGTGGACGGCCAGCGGACCGGCGCCCTTGTGCTGGTCCGCGACGTGACCGAGTTGCGCCACCGCGAGCGTGAGCTTATGACCAAGGACGCCACGATCAGGGAGATTCACCACCGGGTCAAGAACAACCTGCAGACCGTGGCGGCGCTGCTGCGGCTGCAGGCCCGCCGGACCCGGGCGCCCGAGGCGCGGGAAGCGCTGGAAGAAGCGATGCGCCGGGTCGGCTCGATCGCGACCGTGCACGAGACGCTCTCCCACACGCCGGAAGAGATCGTGGATTTCGATGACATTGCCCAGCGTGTGGCCGCTATGGCGGGTGAGGTGTCGGCGCCCGAGGCGCGCGTCTTCCCGGTCGTCTCCGGCTTGTTCGGCCTGCTGCCCGCCGCCATCGCCACCCCGCTGGCGCTGGTGCTGACCGAACTGATGCAGAACGCGCTGCAGCACGGCCTGGCCGGCTGGCCGGGCCCGGCTTCCGGCGGATCCGTGGTAATGACCGCCACCAGGGACGCTTCGCGGCTCACGGTCAGCGTGGAAGACAACGGGGCGGGACTGCCGGACGGCTTCAGCCTGGACGAGACCACCAGCTTGGGCCTGCAGATCGTCCGGACGCTGGTCGAAACCGAGCTCGGTGGCCAGCTGGTGATCGCCCCGCGCCCGGGCGGCGGCACAAGGGTCGTGGTTGACCTGCCGGTCAAGGCCCAGTGAGATCGTAAATGGTCACGCGTGGGCGCGAGCCCGCACCTGGCTGAGCCGCCGCTTGTAGGCGCGCCGCTCGTCCTCGCTCATGCCGCCCCACACGCCCGCGTCCTGTCCGCTCCCCACGGCCCACTGCAAGCAGGACTCAATCACCGGGCACCGCAGGCATACGCGTTTGGCCTCGTCGATCTGGAGCAGCGCAGGCCCTGTGTTTCCGATGGGGAAGAACAGTTCCGGATCCACCTCACGGCAGGCGGCGTGATGGCGCCAGTCCATGCGGTCCACTCCTCCAATGACAGCCGGGCCGTCCAGCCCGGATCCGCTACGCCCCGCTCTGCTTGTGAAGGATTTCACGAGCTAGGCTATACGATAGGGACCGGTAAGGGTCCCGAAGTGCACATAGTTCAGTTGGGTCATGAGCCGTTTCCCCCGAGTTGGCTCTGGCCGAGGCCCGCGGCCGGGTTACCCCGTCCCCAGGCAACCGCGTGCAAGCGCACGCGGCCTACTCGAACCAGATCAAGCCTCTCAATCTCGTGGATCAATCGCAAGAGCCTAGGGCCAGTGGTTTGGACCTTTCCCATGTCAGATCGATCACATCCCAGGACAACCGCGGCATTCCGTGAGGCTGGGTGTCCCGGCGGGTGCGCCTGACCGGCGCGCCCGCCGCCGGCGCGAGCCGGCCAAGGACGGCATCGGCGGGCACTCTCAGACAACCACCCGCAGGGCGTTCGGAACGGAGTGAATCAGGACATGTTCCCGCTCCCCCACGTACTCCCCGTCAAGCTGGACCGCCACCGGACGGGCGGCGCGAAACGTGAGAGCGTCCTGATCGTGCAGGGTGACCACGTGCTTGCCGGTGGGCCCGCCGTCGCGGCCGAGCATCTGCCGGACGGCGTTGAGCGTACCAATCGTGCTCAGCCTGCGGAGCGCGAACAGGTCGAGGCCGGTGTCGAACCCCGCCGCCGGGCTGGCGCGGACGGGCCGCTGGCCGAGGTAGGTCCAGGGACAGGTGTTGGAGATCAGGCCGAGGAACAGCGCGTCCACAGCGGGCGCGCCGTCCCGCTCCAGGGTCAGCGCGGGCTCCCGCCTGTTGGTGACGGAGGAGAACTGGCGGGCGGCCGCCCACAGGTAGAGCGCGGCGGACGCCGGCCGGCCGCGCGCCCTGAGGCCCTCCACCAAGCGCACGACCTCGGCGTCCAGGCCCAGGCCTGCGTTGAAACAGAAGTACCGGTCATCGGCCCGCCCGAGGCCGACCGTGCGGGTGCGGCCGGCCGGGAGCGAGGCGAGTACGCGCCCGGTCGCGTCCACCGGGTCGGCGGGCAGGCCAAGCGCCCGGGTGAAGACGTTGGCGTTCCCGCCCGGCAGGGCGGCGAGCAGCGGGCCCGGGGGCGGGGCGGCGGCGGGCCGGGCGCTGGCGGGCCGGGCGCTGGCGGGCCGGGCGCTGGCGGGCCGGGCGCTGGCGGGCGGATGGGCCCGCAGCAGCCCGTTGACGGCCTCGTTCACCGTTCCGTCCCCACCCAGGGTCAGCACGAGACCGTAGCCATCCCGGGCGGCGGCCTCCGCGACGCTCGAGGCGTGGCCCCGGTAACGTGTCTGGACAACCTCGAGGTCGAGCCTGGCCGCCAGCGCGTGCCCGATCACGTCCTTGCGCACCTGCGTAGTCGAGGTGGCATGCGGGTTGACGATCAGGAGCGCGCGCACGCCCCCCAGGCTAGGAGGTAGGAGGGAACATGCCACATAGCCCCCCGACGTTGCGCGGCGCCGCTGTGGTTCAGGCGGCTGAGTCGCTCCTCGTGCTGGCCGCCACGGTTCTGGCGGGAGTGGACGCCGCTTCGGGGCAGTCCTACCACGTGAACAGCGGCATCGCGCTGACCGCGATCGGGGCGGCGGCGGTCGCGGCGCTTGCCTGGGTGGCCCTGGGCCTCGCCCGGGCCCGCCGGTGGAGCCGCACGCCGGCGCTGCTCACCCAGCTGTTCGTGGGCATCGTGGGCATCTACCTGCTGCAGGGTCACCGGCTCGACTGGGGAGTGGCGTCGGTGGTGCTCGCCGCCGCAGGCTTCGCCGCGCTGTTCGCCCCGCCGTCGGTCCGAGCTCTCACCGAACGACACGAGCCTCACCGGTAACGCCAGCCCCTTACTCGTCGGCGGTGAGGCCGGCGCGCAGCTGAGTCAGCGTCCTGGCGAGCAGCCGGGACACGTGCATCTGGGAGATGCCGAGTTCGCTGGCGATCTGGGACTGCGTCATGTTGCCGAAGAAGCGGAGCAGCAGAATCCGCTTCTCCCGGGACGGCAACTGCTCGAGCAGCGGCTTGAGCGACTCCCGGTACTCCACGCCCTCCAGCGCCTCGTCCAGCATGCCCAGAGACTCCGCCACCGCGGGCGCGTCATCGTCGCCCGAGTCCGGGGCGTCCAGCGACACGGTCGAGTAGGCGTTGGCGGACTCCAGGCCCTCCAGCACCTCCTCCTCGCTCATCTGGAGGTGAGCGGCGATCTCCGCGACCGTGGGCGCGCGGCCCTCCCGCTGGGCGAGGTCGCTGATGGCCTTGGTGAGCGCGAGCTTGAGCTCCTGCAGGCGCCGGGGCACCCGGACCGCCCATCCCTTGTCCCTGAAGTGGCGCTTGATCTCGCCCACGATCGTGGGCGTGGCGTAGGTGGAGAACTCCACCCCACGGTTCAGGTCGAACCGGTCGATGGACTTGATCAGGCCGATCGTGGCGACCTGGGTGAGGTCGTCCAGCCATTCCCCCCGGTTGCGGAACCTCCGGGCCAGGTACTCGACCAGCGGCAGGTGCAGCTCGACGAGCTCGCTGCGGATGCGGAGCCGCTCTGCGTCGCCATCGGGCAGGGCGCAGAGGCGTTCGAACAGGTCCCTGGCCCGGCCCCGGTCGGGCACGGTGTGCTGGAGCCTCGGCGGCGGCGACGGCGGCGACGGCGGCAGATCGCTCCCGGCCGCCGGGGCATCGAGGTCGTCAGGAACCGGGATGTCCATGTCTTCGGACACCTGTTCGCCGACGTCCTCGGTCAGCCGGATCTCGGTTTCGCCAGTCACCCGGACCCCGATGCTTCGCGGACCTTCCGGAGCAGGACGGTGACCTTGCCGCCCGGCCCGACCCAGGCGTCGGCGTTGCCGGCCAGCGCGGAGAGCACCGTCCAGGCGAACGTGTCGCGCGACGGCGGGCGCGGCTGCTGGCTCAGGGCGGATACCGCGATGCTGATGCTGTCCGCTCCCAGGGTGAAATCGCACTCAAGGCTCGCCCCGGGCGCTGCCTGGCCCAGCAGCATGCCGCACGCCTCATCCACTGCGATGCGCAGGTCCTCGATCTCGTCCAGGGTGAAGTCCAGCCGCGCGGCAAGACCCGCGGTCGCCGTGCGCAGCACCGACAGGTACGCGCCCTCGGCCGGCATCTGGATGGTCACCTGGTCCTTGACATCGCGGTGAGGCGGGAATTCGGCGTCAGCTATTACGGCCGTTGGCGGGGCCGCTGCGCCCCGCGCGGTCGACTCTCCGGTCACGTCTGCCCTCCACTGGCGGCGGCCGCGCTCCCTGCGGAGCGGTGGCCGCCGGCTCTTGTGTGCAACCTACCGCCCACAGCGGGTACTCGTGACCTGCCGCCCCGCCCAACGCCCGTGATGCCTGGGTACGCCCGTTACCTGCTCGGCCCGGCGGACGGTCCGCGAGCAGCGTTCCGGCGGCCCCGCGGCAGCCGGAGGCCGCGCGGTCCGCCGCGCGGCCTCCGCGTTTGGCGACGGGTCAGCCCTGCTTGGTCTCCCAGAAGATCTTGGCGATGTCGTCGATCTTGGCCAGAAGCTCGTCCGCCGTGGCGACGTCCGCGCTGCCCTTCGTCCCCCCCGCGCCCGCGAGCTTGGTGGCCTCGTTGAACAGCTCGTGCAGCTGGGGGTACTTCGCGAAGTGCGGGGGCTTGAAGTAGTCGGTCCACAGCACCCACAGGTGGTGCTTGACGAGCTCGGACCGCTCTTCCTTGATGATCAGCGCGCGGGTCCGGAACGCGGGGTCGGAGTTGTCCTGGTACTTCTGGCAGATGGCCCTGACGGACTCGGCCTCGATGCGTGCCTGAGCCGGGTCATAGACACCGCACGGGAGGTCGCAGTGCGCATAGGCGGTGGCCTTCGGTTCCAGGAGACGTGCGAGCAGCCTCATCGATCTCCTTCTCTCTGTCGGATCATGAGATACCGGTGTCCGACATTACCGGGCCGGACCAGGCTGGAACGCGGGAGGTACGCATGCGCTGGCCACTTTGGCGGGTCGCCGTGGCCGAGCGGTCCATGGAGCCAGCCCTTCGCCCGGGCGACCGGCTCCTTGTCCGCAGAACGATGGCCCCGGGGCGGTCGTTGCGCGTGCGCCCCGGCCAGGTCGTGGTCGCCTATCATCCGGCGCGAGTACGGATGCTGATCGTGAAGCGTGTTGCGCGGCGGGAGGCTGGAGGGTGGTGGCTGGCGTCGGACAACCCGGCGGCGGGCGCCGCGGACAGCCGCGCCTTCGGCGCGGTGCCGGACCGGCTGATCGAGGGCCGGGTGCTGCTGCGCTACCGGCACGGGCACGCTGGCGAGCGGCCGCCTCGGCCCGGTTCCGGCCGGGTCTGATCGGGGGCAGGCCCCCGCCGCACGGCCCCGGCGCCCGGCGGCCCCCGTAAGCCCGCGGTGGCGGCCGGGAAGCCCCGCCGACGCGGAGAGGCTCCGGCCCGTCGCCCGGGCCGGAGCCTCTGACCGGCGATGCGGATCAGGCCGGTGGCGTCTCCGGCGCGCCCTCGGACTCTGCGACCTGTGCCTCCCAGTCCTCCGCGCCGCCGGACTGTGCGGCGATCGCTGCCTCCATCTCAGGACGGGTCAGGGAGGAGGCCATGGCCCAGTAGTAGATCACCAGGCTGAACGCGGTGACGACGAGCATGTCCCACCAGAAGGGGAGCCGGCCGGTGTTCTCCGGCCCGAACTGGCCGAACCAGGAGATAAAGCCCATCCCGATCAGGTAGACACCCAGCCACGCCGATCCCTTCCAGTTGATCTTCGGTGCGTGCGGGTTGTCGGAGAAGTGCATCAGGATCAGCAGGTAGACGATGGCCATGGCGGCCCCGAGCTTCCAGAGCGTTTCGAAGCCGGACCAGTAGACGATCAGGTTCGCGACGATGAAAGCGATCGGCCCGAACACGGTGGCGGCGGGCATCCGGTACGGCCGGACAGCATCCGGCAGGACCTTGCGGAAGGCGCCCATGGCCAGCGGCGCGCCCGCGTACATCAGCACGCTCGCCGAGGTGACCAGGCTGACCAGAGAGTGCCAGCTCGGGAACGGCAGCAGGAAGAGCAGGCCGAACAGGAACGCCATGACCAGGCCGAACCAGGGCACGCCGTTCCTGTCGGTCTTGGTGAAGGCCGAGGGGAAGTACCGGTTCCTGGCCAGGCCGTAGCCGACCCGCGAGGTCGAGGTCAGGTAGATCTGGCCGGTGCCGTACGGGGAGATGAACCCGTCGGCGCGCAGGATGACCGAGAGCCAGACCAGGCCGATGGCTCCGGTCAGACCGGCGAAGGGTGCGATGGTGATCTGGTTGGTCGTGGGAATGCCCGCGAAGCCCAGGTGCCCGCTGATCAGGCCGGGCGGGGTGGCGCCGATGAAGACCACCTGGAGCAGCACGTAGATCACGGTGCCGATGAGGATCGCCCCGATGATCGCCCGCGGCAGGTTTTTCTGCGGGTTCTTGACCTCGCCGGCGAGCTGGTCGGCCTGCTCGAAGCCCAGGTAGGCGAAGATGATGGATGCGCCGGGAATCGCGTAGAAGAAGGCGTGCCAGCCGACTCCGGCGGGCCCGGGGGCCCCGAACGATTTGCCCGGGTTGAGTCCGCCCTGGACGCTGAAGTTGTGCGGGTGGAACTTGAAGAACAAGACGATGATCGCGAGGACCGGGACCGCGACCTTCCAGTAGGTGATGACGTTGTTGACCCTCGCGAACATGCGGATGGCGAGGAAGTTCACCGCGGTCATGATCGCCATCAGCGCGATGGTGATGACGAAGCCCCAGTGGGTGACGTTCCCGGTGGCCGGGTTGTAGATCTTGATACCGGGGGAATCGAGCCAGTACTGGGCGTACCTCTCTATCGCGTAGCACTCGATCGGCGCGACGGTTACCGCCTGCAGGAAGGAGAACGCTCCGAACGAGATTCCGGCGCCGCTGCCGAACGCGAGGTGCGGGAACCGTGCCGTGCCACCGGCCACCGGGTACATCCCGCCGAGCTCGGCGTGGACGAGCGCAAGGATAATGACGGCCACCCCGCCCGCGACCCACGCCCAGATCGCCGAGGGGCCGATGGCAATCGCTGCGAAGTACGAGCCGAGGAGCCAGCCTGAACCGATGATCGAGGTCTCGGACGACCACATGGCGCCGATAAGCCCCATCTCGCGCTTCAGGCCAACATCGACTGGCCTCACCTCAGTCATCTCAGATGCCATGCTCGAACCTTCTTCCCTGGTTCGCATGCGTGGGCGGGTATGCCCGTGCGTGAGTAGCGCTCATGGTAATGATCGTCAAGGACCATGAGAAGCAGTCACATGGCTTCATTTCGGTAACGTGGCAAGTCCGGTACCCCGGCCGGCCTTGCCCGCGGTGATATTCAGCACCGGCTGGCCGGCGGAGAGTTAACTCACGGCGGTGGACGCCGGGCCTTGATTGCCGCGCCCCGACGTGCGCAAGGCGTGCACATTGGCCTTTGGCGTGCACCCGTCGGAGCAATAACGCTTGTCCCCGGCCGGGCGCAGGGCGATGAAGACGCGCTGGCATCCGGCGGCCGCGCAGGTGCAGAGCCGGTCCGTGCCCGACTCGGTGACCAGCCCGGTGAGCCCGGCGATGGCGCCAGCGGCGTGCTTGTCGGCGGCCGACCCGCTCTCGACCAGGTGGACGTGCCAGTGCTGGCCGTCGTGGCTGGTGATCTGCTGGTGAATCGGGTGGCGCGTCAGCAGCGCGTTGAGCCGGTCGGCGACCTGCGCGTCGTCGTGCCGGTCCGCGGCGGCGAAGATCAGCCGCAACTCCTCGCGCAGCAACCGGAGGGCCTCCAGGTCGTTCGTGGTCACCTTGCCCCCCAGATGCGGCCGGTCGGCGACGAGGGCGCGGTACGACTCGATGGTGGCGAGCCCGTCGTCACGGCGGTTGCCCGGCTCCGCGGCGTTCACCAGGCGCACGGCCAGCTCCGCGTAGGAGGTGAGATCCACTCCGGTCCTTCGGCTGGAAACGCGGGGGAATAGGTATGAGGGGAGGGGTGATGAAGTTATACGAACATACTTCGGGTTGAGTATGGCACAGCCTGCCCGGCACAGCCGGTGGTTCAGCTGCCAACTCGCGACCGTTATGGTTCGGGTCATGTTTGCCGTTACCGCCGCGCGGATCAGCCCCGAGGACCCGCTAGCCGGCCTCGAACTCGGCGACCGCCCCGAGCCGTCCCCGCCGGACGGCTGGGCGGCCGTCACCGTCAGGGCCGCATCCCTGAACCACCACGACGTCTGGACGCTGCGCGGGGTAGGCATCTCCGCCGACCGGCTGCCCATCATCCTCGGCTGCGACGCCGCCGGCGTGGACGAACGCGGCAACGAGGTGATCGTGCACGCGGTGGTCGGCGAGGGCGGTGCCGAGGGCGACGAGACCCTCGACCCGAGCCGGTCGCTGCTGTCCGAGCGGTACGACGGGACCTTCGCGGAGAAGGTCGCCGTGCCGCTGCGCAACCTGGTGCCCAAGCCGGCGAGCCTGTCCTTCGAAGATGCCGCCTGCCTGCCGACCGCGTACCTGACCGCCTACCGGATGCTGTTCGCCAAGTCCGGCCTGGAACCGGGTGCGACGGTGCTGGTTCAGGGCGCGGGCGGCGGGGTTGCCACGGCGCTGATCCTGCTGGGCCGCGCGGCGGGCTACCGGGTCTGGGCGACCAGCCGGAGCGAGGCCAAGCTCGCCCGGGCGCTGGAACTCGGGGCGGACCAGGCGTTTCCCGCGGGCAGCCGGCTGCCGGAACGTGTCGACGCGGTGATGGAGAGCGTCGGGCAGGCCACCTGGGCGCACTCGCTACGGGCACTCCGGCCGGGCGGCAGGATCGTCATCTGCGGCGCGACCAGCGGCAGCATGCCGTCCGCGGAGCTCAACCGGGTGTTTTTCCTGCAGCTGTCCGTGGTGGGCTCGACCATGGGCACCCGGGACCAGCTTGCCCGGCTGGCCCGGTTCTGCGAGCAGACCGGCGTCCGGCCCCGGATCGACCGGACCTTGCCGCTGGCGCTGGCCGCCGAGGGATTCACCGCGATGATCTCCGGCGACCTGTTCGGCAAGGTCGTCTTCACGGTCTGACCGACCGCCAACCGTGATCAAGGCCATGTGGTCGTTGGGGATCTGATGCCGGACCGGAACAGCCACCGGTTCCCCTTTTCGTGACCCGGAAGACTTTTGCCCCTCCGGAGGGCGAAAAGTCTTCCGGATCATGGGAGAGATTCCGGCGGAACCGCCGGATTCCCATGATCCCCCAACGGGAGAGGCTTGGGCGCGGGGCTTGGGGTGCCTGACGCCTGTTGCGTGCCGGTAGTTAGCTCTCGGGGCCGTCGCCGGGCCGGGCGCCCTCGTCGTCGCCGGGCTCGTGCTGGAAGCGGCCCTGGAATACCTCGGCCTTGATCCGTGCGATCGTCTCGTCCAGGATCACCCGCAGGTCGTGCACCGCGTCCTCGCTGACGGCCTGGGCGTGCCACGCGGCCGTGCGCAGTTCGCGGCTGAACTGTTTGGCGAGTCGCTCAAGATCACGGTAGGCGCGGGGATCCTGGCAGCCGTGCGGCCCCGGCGGGCCGTGCCAGCCCGCCCAGCCTGCCCAGCTGGCCCAGTCGCCCCATTCCTTGTGGCCCGAGTGCCGCCCGGCCTGCTCGTGCGGCTGGCCTGGTTCGTCCTGCTCCCACGCCGAAGCGTCCCCCTCGCGGCGGGCCTCATCGCGCTCACGGCGAGCCTCGTCACGCTCCCGCCGGGCCTCGTCCCGCGCCCTGTCCCGCTCGCGTTGGGCCTCGTCCCGTGCCTGCTGTGCACCCTCCGCCGGGTCCTGCTCAGCGCCGCTGGCCGGCTGGCGGGCCCTGGCGTGGAACTCGCGCGCCGCCCAGGTGAGCTCCTCCCGCAGGGTGCGTACGGTCTCCCGGACGTCCTCGCTGACCTCGCGGGCGATGTCGCGCACGGACGCCGTGATCTCCTCCTCAAGGTCGGAGAGGTCATCGAGGCGTGCGTGCAGTTCCGCCCGGCCTTTGTCGGTGATGCGGTACACCTTCCGGCCGTCCGCCTCGTCGTGCGTGACCAGGCCCTCCTCCTCGAGCCGGGCCAGCCGCGGGTAGATCGTGCCGGGTGAGGGCGCGTACACGCCCAGGAAACGGTCCTGCAGCAGCCGGATGATCTCGTAGCCGTGCCTGGGCGACTCGTCCAGCAGCTTGAGCAGGTAGAGGCGCAGCCTGCCGTGGCGGAACACCGGGCTCATCGGCCGCCCCCTCTCGGTGCGGTTAACTCGCTGCACTCACGCAACGTCCTACCAACACGATATATCGCGTTCTGAAAAAGTCAAGATGCATCGCGAGTGAGGTGGGTGGCTTAGCTCAGCGCGGTCTCGATCACGCTGGCCTGCTCGGCGGCGTGCGCGACGGCCGAGCCCGCGGCCGGAGCGGAACTGGGCGGCAGCGAGACCGGCAGCACCGGACGGCCCAGGATGCCGCCCAGGTGCAGCGCCATCGTCGGCCAGGCGCCCATGTTGGCCGGCTCCTCCTGGACCCAGACGACCTCCGCCCCCGCCGGGTAGCGAGCGAGCATGCCGCGCAGTTCCTCCTCGGGCAGCGGGTACAGCCGTTCCACCCTGATCAGCGCGGTGTCCTGCTGCCCGAGCGCGGACCGCTTCGCGGCGAGGTCGTAGTAGATCTTGCCGGAGCACAGCAGGATCTTGCGTATGCCCGCCGGGTCCAGCGGCGCGGGATCGCCGATCACCGGCTGGAACGAGCCCTGGGTGAAGTCCGCCACCGCGGAGGTGGCCGCCTTCAGCCGGAGCATCGACTTGGGGGTGAAGACGATCAGCGGCTTGCACCGGCCGGACAGGGCCTGCCAGCGGAGCAGGTGAAAGTAGTTCGCGGGCGTACTCGGCATCGCGACGGTCATGTTGTCCTGCGCGCACAGACTCAGGAAGCGCTCCACGCGGGCCGAAGAGTGGTCCGGGCCCTGGCCCTCGTACCCGTGCGGGAGCAGCAGCACCACGCTCGAGCGCTGCCCCCACTTTTGCTCGCCGGAGCTGATGAACTCATCGACGATCGTCTGCGCGCCGTTGACGAAGTCACCGAACTGGGCCTCCCAGCAGACCAGCGCCTCGGGCCGGACCACGGAGTAGCCGTATTCGAACCCCATGGCGGCAAACTCGGACAGCAGCGAGTCATAGGTGAAGAATCTCGCGGTGGCCGAGTTGAAGCGGCGGAGCGGCTGGTACTCGTCGCCGGTGTGCCGGTCCACGATGACCGCGTGCCGCTGGCCGAACGTGCCGCGCCGGGTGTCCTGGCCGACCAGGCGTACCGTGTGCCCATCCATCAGCACCGCCCCGAACGCGAGCAGCTCACCGGTGGCCCAGTCGATCGCGTCGTCGGCCACCATCGCGGCGCGGCGCTGCAGCACGGGCAGCAGTCGCGGGTGGACGGTGAAGCCCTCCGGCACGCTGAGCTGCGTCTCGATGATCTGCTTGACGGCTTCCTCGGTGACAGAGGTGGCCACGGCCCGATGGTCGATCGGCGCCGGCGCCGTGCGCGCCCGGGTGTCCGCGTCCGGCTCCGCGGGCTGGTGCGTCGCCTCCCTGGTCTCGGTGAACGCCCGCTCGAGCTGCTGCTGGTAGTCGCGCAGCGCCTGCTCGGCCTCCTCCATCGTGATGTCGCCGCGGCCGATCAGCGCCTCGGTGTAGAGCTTGCGGACCGACCTCTTGGCGTCGATGAGGTCATACATCAGCGGCTGCGTGAACGACGGGTTGTCCGCCTCGTTGTGGCCGCGGCGCCGGTAGCAGATCATGTCGATCACCACGTCTTTGCGGAACGCCTGGCGGTAGGCGAACGCGAGCCGCGCAACCCGGACGACCGCCTCCGGATCGTCGCCGTTGACGTGGAAGATGGGGGCCTGGATCATCCGGGCGACGTCCGTGCTGTACACGCTGGACCGTGAGGCCTGCGGCGAAGTGGTGAAGCCGACCTGGTTGTTGACCACGATGTGCACGGTGCCGCCGGTGCGGTAGCCACGCAGCTGGGACAGGTTCAGCGTCTCGGCGACGACCCCCTGGCCCGCGAACGCGGCGTCGCCATGGATCAGCACGGCCAGCACCGTGAACCCGGGCTCGCCCATGTCAAGCACGTCCTGCTTGGCCCGGACAACCCCCTCCGCCACGGGGTCCACCGCCTCCAGGTGGCTCGGGTTGGCGACCAGCGAGGTGCTGATCGACGCGCCGTCGCTGGCGGTGAAGACGCCCTCGGCGCCGAGGTGATACTTGACGTCGCCGGACCCGTGGGTGGTGCGCGGGTCGAGGTTGCCCTCGAACTCGCCGAAGATCTGTGCGTAGGACTTGCCCACGATGTTGGCCAGGACGTTCAGGCGGCCGCGGTGGGCCATCCCGATCACGGTCTCGTGCAGCGAGGCGCGCGCGGCCTCGGTGAGCACCGCGTCCAGCAGCGGGATGAGCGACTCGGCGCCCTCCAGCGAGAACCTGCGCTGGCCCACGTACTTGGTCTGCAGGAACATTTCGAACGCCTCGGCCACGTTCAGCCGGGACAGGATCTGCATCTGGTCGTCGTGGCTGGGCCTGCCGGACGGCCGCTCGACCCGCTCCTGGATCCAGGCGCGCTCCTCCGGGTTCTGGATGTGCATGTACTCGATGCCGACCGTCCGGCAGTAGGAGTCGCGCAGCACGCCGAGGATCTCGCGCAGCTTCATGAGCGGCTTGCCGCCGAAACCCCCCGTGGGGAACTCCCGCTCGAGGTCCCACAGGGTCAGGCCGTGCTGGTTGATGTCCAGGTCGGGGTGCTTGCGCTGCTTGTACTCCAGCGGGTCGGTGTCCGCCATGAGGTGGCCGCGGACCCGGTAGGCGTGGATGAGCTCGTGTACCCGGGCGGGCTTGGTGATGTCGTCCTCGTGCAGGGCTGGAATGTCACGCACCCAGCGGACCGGCTCGTAGGGGATCTGCAGGGCCAGGAAGACGTCGTCGTAGAAGCCCTCGTCGCCGAGCAGCAGCCGGTGAATCGCGCGCAGGAACTCCCCGGACTGCGCGCCCTGGATGATCCGGTGGTCGTAGGTCGACGTCAGCGTGACGGTCTTGCTGATAGCCAGCCGGGCCAGCGTCTCCTCCGACGCGCCCTGGTAGGCGGCCGGGTACTCCATAGCGCCCACGCCGACGATGCAACCCTGGCCCGCCAGCAGCCGGGGCACCGAATGCTCGGTGCCGATCGTCCCCGGGTTAGTGAGGCTGATCGTCGTGCCCACGTAGTCGTCGACCGTCAGCTTCTGCGTCCTGGCGCGGCGCACGATGTCCTCATACGACATCCAGAACTGGCGGAAATCCATCAGCTCCGCCGCCTTGATACTGGGGACGAGCAGCTGCCGGGAACCGTCCCGCCCGATGACGTCGATCGCCAGGCCCAGGTTGACGTGCTCGGGGGTGACCACGCCCGGCTTGCTGTCGACGGTCGCATAGGAGTGGTTCATCTCGGGGACCGAGCGCAGGGCCCGCACCAGTGCGAAGCCGATGAGATGGGTGAACGAGACCTTGCCGCCCCGGCCGCGGGCCAGGTGGTTGTTGATCACGATCCGGTTGTCGCTGAGCAGCTTGGCCGGGACGGACCGCACGCTGGTCGCGGTGGGCACGGTGAGGCTGGCGGACATGTTCTCGGCGGTGCGCGCGGCGGCGCCGCGCAACCGTACCCCGGTGCTCTCGGGCGCCGCATCCGCCGCCGGCTCAGCCGGCGGGCGCTGGGCCGCTGCGGGGGGCTGGGCAGCTGCCGGGGGCCCGGCCGGCACAGGTGGGGCAGCTGGGGCAGCTGGGGCGCTAGGGGAAGTCGCGCCAGGGGAAGCCGAGCCGGGCGGAGCCGCGGCGGGTGCGGCCGCGTCCAGCGGAGCCGCGGCGGGTGCGGCCGCGTCCTGCGGAGCCGCGGCGGGGGCGGCGGCCGTGGCGCTGGGCACCGGGCTCCCTGGCGGAGGCTGGTAGTCGGCGAAGAAGTTCCACCACGCCATGTCGACCGACGAGGGGTCGGCAAGGTATCGCTGGTATAGCTCGTCCACGAGCCACTCGTTCGGCCCGAAGTCCGCGCCGGGTGAGGCGGCCTGGGGCTCCGGGCCGGATCCGTCGGCCGCATGCTCGGTGGAATCCGCGGACGCCCGCGGCGACTGGCCCTGCACGGCGGACATCGCCCTCTTCCAAGAAGTACCTGTTTACTGCCGGGGTTTAGGCTACCTGGCGCGATAATCCCGCCGGTCATGCTGACCGTCAAACCACGGGCGTCGGTTGGCGGCAAGGCGGTGGACACCGGCTGTTTGCCGGGCAGCCGGGGGGAAGCTGTTTCGCTGGGGCGAACATTCACACGCCAGGGTGCCGCTTTCCTCTCCCGGCGCCCGGGCGCGCGCCTTATGGCAGGCGACTGTCCGTGCTTGTATGGACGCACGGAGGTGGCGACCAGTGCGCGAGTTCGGCGAACTCGAGATGGCCATCATGGACGTGATGTGGTCCGCCAAAAGCCCGTGCGTCGTGCGTGAGGTCCGGGAACGGCTTCGGTACGGGCGCCCGGTGGCGTACACGACCGTCATGACGGTGATGGACATCCTGTATCGCAAGGGGGTGCTCCAGCGGGTCAAGCACGGTCGTGCCTGGCGGTATTGGCCGGTGGAGCAGCGTGAGGAGCACGACGCCCGGTTGATGACCGAGGCCCTTCGCTCGGGCGGCGACGAGGCAGTGACGATGCGTCACTTCCTCGAGCGGGTGAATGAGGACGAGCTAGCGGGGTTCCGTAGCGCCGTGCTCGCGGCGCCCCACGCCGGGCTGCCGTGAGCGCCCGCGGCTGCCGGCCATGAACCGGGCCGGCGACACCGGCTCACAGTGCACGGATCGCCTCAGGTACCAGCCGTCGCACCGCTAGCATCACGGGCGTGGCAGACAAGCCCTGCACCGCGCGGGTACACAGCGCCAAGCCGGCCCAAACGTGCGCGAAGGGGAAGTCGTGAGCGCCAACGCTGGTTCGGGTGGTGCCACCCTGTCTCCGCCGCCGCCTCCGGTTGGCCAGATGCTGCGCGCCGCTGGCTTCGCGCCCGCCGTCCGCGGTTACCCGGGCGGGATCGCGGACGTGGCCGCCGAGCAGGACGAGTTCACGACGGGCGCCCCCGGTGACGGCGGCGGCTCGGTGTGGCAGCAATCGGTTGCCGCGTGGCGGGAGGCGGGGATCGACTGGCTGCAAGAGGCGCGCCCCGGGCCAACCCCCGAGGACGTAGCCGTTGCCGAAGCCGGGGACCACAACACCGAGCCGATTCCGGTCGTGCCCGGGTCCGATCCTCCGGAGCAGGCCGGGGCAGGCGAGCACGTGGCCGTGTCCGGTGATGCCGGGGCAGGCGAGCAGGTGGCCGTGTCCGGTGATGCCGGGGCAGGCGAGCAGGTGGCCGTGTCCGGTGATGCCGGGGCAGGCGAGCACGTGGCCGTGTCCGGTGATGCCGAGGCAAGCGAGCACGTGGCCGCGGTCGGCGGTGCGGTGGCAGCGGCCGGCGGTGCGGTGGCAGCGGCCGGCTCTCGGGAGCCCGCGGTCGCCGTGAACAGAGCAAGGACGATCCCCGAGGCGCCCACGCGCC